>ERZ1463019.31-NODE-31-length-10340-cov-11.103841_pt1 | contig 10340 bp, 18 predicted proteins | sample MGYA00564476_ERZ1463019 | MGnify/ENA primary metagenome ERZ1463019 (study PRJEB39244, sample SAMEA3635145) | Helicobacter pylori | study: EMG produced TPA metagenomics assembly of PRJEB11511 data set (Assembly of a 5300-year-old Helicobacter pylori... | reverse complement strand
GCGGTGACTGGAGTTCAGACGTGTGCTCTTCCGATCTCCCTTAGTCGTCGGCGACCTCAGCCGTCCGCTATGCGACGACGACGAGTCATCCTCGGAATCCGACGCCGGGCTCGAGATGAAGAAGATCTTCTTGGACGCCATCGAGGGCTTGTTGGCCGACCGCATCGCCGAAGGAGGAGGGCTAGCCGCTAGGCTCGCTGCTGGTCCAGGCGCCGGGGTCGGAGGAGGAGCGATCGAGCCCTGGCGCGGTTGGCTCTCGAACGGCCGCGTGTCGAACCCCTTGACGAAACTTCTAGGCTCGAACGACGTCCCGCTGCTGAAGGTGCGGTGCAGCTGAACGTCGCTCTCCGCTCGAGCTGCCATGCGAAGGTGGCCCGAGGCGGCGGGGACAGCGACGGTCGAGTTCGTGCGGCGGGCAGAGGAGGAGCGCCGGGGGGCGGGAACGATGGTAGATTTGGAGGTCGAGGCTTGGGGAGGAGGTGAGGCGACTACGGGGAGCGTAGGCTTGGTCATGGCGCGGAAGGAGCCGGAACACGCTAGCGCGACGCTGGGCTGCCGCGACATGGTGGGGGAAGGGCGGTGCGAGGAGGATGGAATCGTTTGGGTGCGTGCGTCGACGGTGGCGCGAGAGGCGGTAGAGGATGGCGGCGGTGAGGGGAAGGAGAGAGGCGCGACTCGGGTCGTTTCGAGGGTCTCGGGGGCGCTCATCGCCTGAGCGGTGGTGGAGACTGGTGGAGTGAGGAGGGCTGGCGTGGAGACGTCGACGACGCTGCGAGCCTTGGCCGGACGCGTCGTCAAAGGAAGGTCGGTGAATCCCGTGATCATCCGCTGGAGAGACCCTCCGCTGATGGTAGTCGATGAGCGACGATCAAACGGTCCGCCTGATCCAGCTCGAACGGCAAGGGGAGGGCGGGAGGCATGGCCGGTCGAAGGAGGCTGCGCGGTGGGAGCGGCGGAGGGAGGGGGAGACGAGGTCGTTTTGGCGATGGTGGCGTTACAGCGTTGGCGTGGTCGTCCGCCCCTCGTGCCCTCCTCGTCGCTTTCACTATCCGTCGTCGCCTCGGTCCATTCCGGATCACTCCAGTCGACCTCGTGCGCCGCCCGGACCAAAGGCTTCTCCGCTGAAAACGTTCCCCTCTTCTCCTCCCACTCGGCTCCAAACATGTTGAGCTCTCGCCGTCCCGAGTCGAACCATAGACGCCAGCTGAGGTTCTCGAGACGGCGCCCGTTCTGCAGACTGTCCTTGCACTTGGTAAAGACTGCAAGGGGCGCGGCGCGGAGCATCAGCTACCGAAATTGCGGGCCGTGAATCCGGCAAAGGCCAGGTCGACTCACCTCCCCAAAGATCCGAAAGAGAGCTGGAATCGAGTTCACCAAGGCTGGCAATCGAGTCAGGGGCGAGAGAGAGGACGGGGGCGCCTTCAAAGAGGGCGGAATGCATCATGGCCGGAGTCGCTCAAGCGCGCGCGCGGGGATCGATGGTTCAGTTCTGCTGCAGCGGATCGAGTCAGCGGCGCGTAGAGGGGCAGGCCAGGACGTGGAGAAGGGCTAGGGGAGGAGTGTACGCACTGTGGGCGGGGCGCCTGGCTGGTGAGGAAGGCGAGATCCGGTTAGGAGCGGGCAGGGCAAGGGGGTGGCGAGTTTACGCGGGGAGAACGAGGTGGTCTGAGGGTGGCTGTTTGCGCACTGGGCGACGGAGGGTGTAGCCTTCAGCGCTGTTCGTTTGCAGTCGCTGTTGGAGAGAGTTCTGTGAGGAGAAGGGAGGAGGCAAACCGACCAGCCCAGCCGCGTGAAAACACACCCGTCCTCGCTCTCCGCAAGATCTCGCTTTCTATATCTCGCTGTGCAGGTCCTTATTCCTCGCTCAGCACTGTTCAGGCGTGTATCTGCTCAGCTCTCGTCCTCTTCTCCTGCTTCCTCCGTCCTGTTTTTGCAAGGGAGCACGTTCTTGAACTCATCGATCAGGCCGCGCGACTACTGCGGGGTTCTTCTCGCGCGCGCCCACCAGCGCCAGCCAGCGCCCCACCTCTTCGATTTCCCTTGCCAGGAAAGGCTGTCCTCTTCCCCACACTACCCGCACCTAACCATTTCACCCCCCAGCGACCAGCAGCCCCATCGAAGTCAGGTGTCCGAAAGAATCACCCCACCGGGTGCCGGAATCAGCTCTGTGCGTTCTTGTGGAGAGAAATGTCTCTCTCGCTGAGAACACAGTTCTGGCAGGGAATCTGCGGGTGTTCAGAAGTCCAGGCGCCTTCCTACCAGCCACCCGGGAAAGTACCTTCGCAACTCGCCGACCTGCCCGCGTGACCCGCTCCCCCCCCCCTGAGCCTGACCTTTCGTCGGAAGCACGGGACAGAACTAAGGAATGTGAAAGCCGCGTTCTGAAAGAGGCGGCAAGAACGGCGAGGAGAGCAGGGGATTCTTCGAGCGCATGGTGAGCGAGATCAGAAGGGCGGACAGCAGCGGTTCCCGAATCGATGGTAGTGCGAGGCGCAGAGGTGTGAGAGCGAAGTATTCGCGTGGACCGCAGCGTGAGGTTGGCGTGAGGAGGAGAGGAGGAGGCGCCAGACCTCCGTGCGGGGTACGGGGGACGATTTTGCGGAGAGCGGGGGCTGAGAAGAGCTTAATGCGGGGGCTGGAAGATAAAGTAGTCTGGCCTGAAAGCGCTCGAATGCAGTAGAGTCTGCAACGAAGAGGGAGCTTAGCGAGAGAAAGAGCTTTCGCGTCGTCGCGAGCGGGATCGGGCGTGCCGCTGCCGTGTGCGAAGGCGCGAAAGGTCTGCTGCGATGGCGACAGACGTTCTAGTACGTGTACGCTGCAAGCAACACACCCCACTCACCCAAAAGCTGCACGCTGCGAAGAGAGGAGCTGCGAGAACGAGCCTGCGATGAACGCACTGCCTTACGCGACGTCTTCGTGTTCCTCGTTCTGTCTTCGCTACCCAGCGTTCACCAGTTCAGCCTTGTACGGTACCCGGCTGAAGCCTGCTCCGCGCCTGCTGTGACCCCTCGTCGACGCTCACCTTAATCGCTTCGCCCTCCTCGGCACCTCGAACGAGTCTCGGCAGCAGGTGCACGCAAGGGAGCAGAATACCAAGCTCATCCTTGTCGAGCAGACGGTAGCCAGAGAGGCTTGGCACCGAAGGAGAGTGCGAGAGCCACCGGATCGACGCCAACGTGGCAAGTTGCGCCTGGTGTCGTTGAAGCCCGCCTCTCGAGCGGAGAGCTGTATGTAGGTCAGGACAAGGCTGTGAGCTGGTTCTGGTGGCGTAGAACGCGGCCTAGGCGAAGGAAAGGCGTTGAGGAGAGAAGCAAGCGAGCTGCTCAGACCTCGGCATGCTGAGCTAGCTGAGGCCTCCCAACGTGTCCTTTGCCGCTGGACGTTGTTCTGACTGCACACAGGCATCAACTGTGCGCTCTAAGCTGAGAGGAAGGAGGAGACAGGCGTTCCCGTGGTTGGGCCAGCCTGCTCGCCCGAACGAATTTCGCCTATTGAATTGCTGTTGTCTCCGGTTGTGCTCTTCCACTCGCCTCCTCAGAGGCACGACGAACAAGCGCTTCGAACAAGACCAAAGGATCGCTCCCCAGCTCGACGCGAAACGCAGCCAGTCGCCGCCCTCCCGCCTCCCCCATTCCTTCCCTCGGACGCGCCATGTCGTCGGACCGTCTCTCCATCGCCAACCACGTCCCCCAGGAGCTCCTCCCCCCCACCGGCGCTGGAAGTCACCCCAGCACCAAGCGGCAAACCCCCTCACAAGTCATCGGCAGCGGTTCAGGCTACGGCCCACCCCTTGCCGCAGGAGGAACGCCTCTTAGCCGCCTCGTCTCTGACACGCTTTACACGCGTCCGGCGGAGCCTACGCCCGCTGAAGCGGCGCAAGGGTGGAAGCCGGTTGGAGGGAGGACAGAGTACGACCTCGTGTGCCTGCCTCTGACGAATGCAAGCTGGCAGGAGAGGTGGGAGAGAATGTGCACGATCAGCTCGAGTGGGACGATGGCGGACGTCAGTGGGATCAGCTCGGCGGCGAGTGCGAGGGACTTGGGTGGGGAGCAAACGAGGAAAGAGGCGGAGACTTGGAGGGCTGGAGGGGGGTTTGGGAGGGGCGAGGTCAACGTCACGCGAAGTGGTGAGTGCAGCTTTGCGGGAGGCTTTGGAGTGGATCTGATGGGTCACTGCGTCGCGCAGAGGAAGCTGGCAGTCTGATTGCTCTGGCGTCCGACTGGCTCGAGCTGGACAGTCCCGTCGAGGGCATTCGATTCGACTCGGAGCTGGTGAGCCTGCTCGCGGGAAGGGCGCCCAAAGGACCTTGCTGACACCTGCCCTGCAGGCTCTCCGACAAGAAGTCACCTACGCTTCCTACCTTTCCCTCACCACCATCATTCTTCCGCCTCCCCGCCCCGAGAATCGCGAGTTCATCGCCGACTATGCTCGCGCCGTCAACTCCGCTCTCGCCAGTAGCTGGCATATCAACGTTTGTACTTCGCCACAGCTGCGCGAGGAGAGGAGCTAACCTACGTCCACGCAGATTTCCATTCGGATACCGATCATCCACCAACACCAATCTCAAGCAGGCTCTCGTCCCGGAACTCCTGCGCCAGGATCCGCCGCCTTTGACGCCGACCCAGCCGACTCCTGGGAAGCATGGAACACGATTCGCTCCCTCTGCAGTTACTCGTCTCGGCTCAACCTCAGTGCGTTCTGTTCTTTGCCTGCCAAACGCCTCGCTAATGCCTTTTGCCCTCGCACAGCTCTCGACCTCTCAAACCTCCTCCCTCCCCCTGGCAGTCTCTCTCGCTGGTCCGCAGAGCCCCTTCGTCACATCTTCCTCCCTTGCAGCACCTTTATCCCAAACGCCAAGGGCTACCCCGTCCTCTCGAAGAGCATGCAAGGCTTCCTCAAGAGCATCTTCAAGGTCCGTTCCCCCCTCTCCTCTTTCTCCCCCTCGGCTCACCTGCTATGCAGTTCGACCCCACCGTCATCCTCTCAGGCGCTCACCGGCACATGCACTCCAGCGGCGGCGAGAACGCCTACGCGCAGTACCTTCGTTACATCCATCGCAGGTCGACGCCGCTCGATCCGGTCGAGCAGTACGCGCAGGGCTACATGGATCACCTACAGTCTCCGTTGCAGCCGCTTATGGACAACCTTGAAGGAGAGACGTACGAAGGCTTCGAGAAGGACCCGATCAAGTATCGCCAGTACGAGGAGGCGGTATTCCAGGCGTTGAGCGATAGGAGCGACAAGGTGCCGATGTGAGCTTGCGGTTTGGCGATGGCGAGGAGGAGAAGCTGATGTGTTGGGCGTGCAGTAACATCTTCGTCGTTGGCGCTGGACGGGGACCGCTAGTTGCAGGATGCTTGAGGGCGGCTGAACGGGCACGGCGCCAGATCAGGCTCACTGCGGTCGAGAAGAACCCGAGTGCGTTCGTTGTGTGAGTCGTTCGCGTGTTGATTCGTGTTGCGTGCTTCAGATTGCTGACGTCGACGCAGTCTGCAAGAACGAGTTGCGCTCGAATGGGGCAGCGCCGTCAAGCTCGTCTTCTCTGACATGCGGAGCTTCATGCCTACCGACAAGGCCGACATTATCGTCAGCGAGCTTCTCGGCTCGTTTGGCGACAACGAGCTCAGCCCTGAATGCCTCGACGGCGTCATGCGCTGCCTCAAGCGTACATTTACTTCTCCTGCCAGGTTCGAGCTTCGCTGACCCCCTTCTCGCAGCCGACGGCGTCTCGATCCCCTCTTCCTACACCTCCTTCCTCGCTCCCATCACCTCGTCGAAGCTCCACGCCGACGTCACGGGCGTCGTTGCTGGCGGCGACGCGAAGCCAGCAGAACAGCCTTACGTCGTCATGTTCTCTGCCGCGCACACTCTCAGCGCAGCGGGCGGTCGATTAGGCTCCGAGAAGATCCAGGAGTGCTGGGCGTTCGACCATCCTCGACCTGATGTCGTTGTCGATGCTGCCGGTGCGCCCTCGTCCTCTTTCTCCGCTGGACACTGCTGATCTTCTTCCGCAGGTCTTCCGCTCACAAACCATCACAATGCTCGGTCGGCGCACCTTACTTTCCATATTCCCCGAGCAGGAGTCTGCCACGGTTTCGCTGGGTACTTTGAAGCGGTCCTGTATGGCGACGTCGGGCTATCGATCCACCCCGAACGAGCAGCTGGCGACATGCTGAGCTGGTTCCCCATCTTCTTCCCCCTCATGGTGGGCTCTCCCCTCCCTTCTTCCATCGCACCACTGACGCCTTGCACAGGACCCTCTCTACCTTCCCGCCAACTCGGAGCTTGACGTCCAAATCTGGCGCATGACGGACGGACAAAAGCGCAAAGTCTGGTTCGAATGGTCCGCCTCGTCCTTCCTCTCCGCCTCCTCCCTCACCTTCAGCATGGCTCCCACCTCGCCTACTTCCGGCACGTTCCTTCAAGGCGGAGCGACGGACGCGCTTTCGCCTCGTTCGCCGTCGCCTTGGGACTCGAGGAGGATGACGAGGGACGCGCAGGGGAACCTCAGCCCTATGGTAGACGCGTTCGCTTCGGCGCCGTCGCCGATGATGGGGCAGAGAAGGGACAGGGATAGTGGGAGGATGCAGGGGATTGAGGAGGAGTTGGGGTCTGGGAGGGGAGAGACGAGGATCAAGATTGGCATGTCCAAGCTGCACAAGTGCGTCTTTCCTTTCGAGTTGAGCGTCGTCGAAGCTGACATCCTTTGGTGTGCGCAGCCCGCAGGGGAAGACTTCATGGATTGGTTTGTAGACAGGCGAGGGACGTTACTTATCGTTATTCCGCGTTCAGCTCGCAAGGAGCCGTTGCCACTTCTACTTCTCTCCTGCTGGACGTGCTGCCGGTCTCGAAGACAGCGCTGACCGCTGCACGCACTCTCACCACTCTGCTCCGTCGCTGCTCTCTCGGGTTCACAATCTCTCTCGGCCTCGACGTGTCAAGCACAAACGCCATCAATTCCGCCTTACCTACAAACGACCCTACTCAAGCGATTCCAACCTCCTCCTCCTCGACGAGCGCCTACGAGATGGTGATCTTCGTCGCGGCGGTCTCCTTGCCCTGCTTGGGGATGTCCACCTTGAAGAGCCCATCGAACGTGGCCTTGATCTCGGCCCCCTTGAGTCCAGCGGGGACGGCGATCGATCTCGCGAACGAGCCGTACCTCCTCTCCGAGTACGAGTAGCTCGCGCCGGGAGCCTGCGACTCGTTCGTGTGCTCCATCGAGCCCGAGATGGTGAGGACGTTGCTGCGAAGCGGTGGTTCAGCTCCGAGTGGGGGCAAGCAAGGAAGGGACTTACTCCTGGAGCTCGATGTTGATCTTGTCCTTGGGGATTCCAGGAACCTCGATAACAGCCGTCATGTTGTCCTTGCCGTCGATGCTTCACGCGGAACGACGAGGTCAGCTTTGCGAAGATGGCGAACGAGACCACGAGACTCACAGGTCCATGCGAGGGCGATTGATGAGCGAACCTCCGGCGGTTCCCCTTCCCCTGCGGCGCCTCGGCTCGTCAAAGCCCCAGAAGTCCTCGTTCGGCCAGTTGGTGAGGGCCGACTCGAGAGGGTTGAACGTGTTGAAGAGCGAGAGCGACATTGCTGAGTTTTTGGTGAGTTTTGGCGAGGTGTCTCGGAGTCGTGAAGTCGAGCGACTGGAACGGAACCAAGAGAGGTCAGCTCCAAATTCGCCCTAGAGGGGAGCTCGCGCACCGAGCTCGTCTTTTCGCGCAGTCCGTGGAACTTTCTCGAGACATTCTCCTCCAGGTGGTTCTGCGTCGTTTTCGAGTAGCAAGTTTATAGAGCGTTCGACATGCGCAGAAGAATCCAGGCGCGCGAGAAAGGAAGGAGAAAGCAGGGCCCGGTCAACAGGTTCCTTCGCCCAAATTGCTTCTCCTGCGCCAGGTGCAAGTATGAGCGTATATAACCGAAGCGGCTCTACCATAACTGCCACGACTACGAAAACTGCGGCCGAACGCGCTCCTGCGAAGCTAGAGCTCGAAAGCGTCGACTCCATCGCAAGCCGAGCAGAAAGGAACGAGTGGAGAAAGGACCGTACATTCCTACTCGTCGCTCGGGAAGAGATCGCCCCAGCTCCACGTCCCTCCCTCCTCAGAAGAGCTTTCACTCGCCCAAGGATCCTCCATCGACTCGTCCCCCCACCCACTCTGCTCCGGGATCTCCGCCGCTCCTCGCTGCGCGTACCCTCCCTCATCCTGCCCATATCCTCCCTCCTGCCCATATCCTCCAACCTCCTGCTCGCTCGAAGGCAGCGGATCCCCAATCCCCCCCGCCGCGCCTACGGCACCCCCCACCCCAGCTGCTTCCCCCGCTTCGCTCGTTGACGTCCCTCCCATCGGCATAGGCATCCACATCCCTCCCATCCCTCCTCCCAGCCCGCCTCTCGAGCGCGTAAAGTAGTCGAAATCAATCGAGACGGCCGAGGCGAGCATGACGGCGCGTTGGTCGAACGTGATGGAGGGGAGGGGGATCGTGGCGGGGACGGAGGAGATGAGAGGGGGTTCGGTGGTGGTGGGGGATGGGACGATGGTGGTGGAGGGAGAGAGGAGGGCGGACGGAGCGGGAGGGGAGGGGAGAGCGGGGTCGAGGAGCTCGTTGACGACGCCTTCGAATCGCAGGACGTACTGTCCCGTGTCGGTGAAGAGCTCCCGTCCGAATCCAGCGAAGTTCCTGCGTCAAGGAGTCTTAGCGCACCGTAACTGAACTGTCAGACGACGAACGAACCGGTTGATGCTCCCTATCGTGTCTCCAGCCTCGTTCTTGACGAAGAAATCCCAAGCCAGGAATCCCGAATCCGTCGAGCCAAACTGGACCATCTCGCCCTCCTCTCCTCGCTTGACGAACTGGTTGTACTGGCGTCGATACAGGTGCCAGACTTGCTGAGCTTCGCCGATGACATTATCGTCCGCCTCGGGGTCGCTAGCTAAAGGCGTGGAGATGTAGATGCGCGAGTTGATCCAGGAGAACGGACGCCGTATCTGTGCAGTGCGAAGCGTGAGCAGCGTTCTTGAGAGGGAGGACGGAGGAGAGAGAGGACGCACCCGTAGTAGAACGTTCCCCTCAGTATCGAGAACAGTCGCCTTGAACGCGCGATGAGTCTTGAGCAGCTGCCTCGTTATAGTCCCGCGCATCCCCAGCTCCTCCTCCATCAAGTACCCCAGCAAAGTCCCCTCAGGCGAGAGCAACTGGTACCTGCGCCTCATCAGCTCCCGCAGGTCTCCTCGCACACGGTACTCACTTGTTCGCCTGCTCATACCCCAGCAGTACATTGAGCATCTCCATCTGCCGCACCACCACGATCGCCGAGACGCTGAACAACGCCCGTGCCCTCTCACTCGCATCTCCCACCGCATTGTCCAGCACTCCCTCCTCATCACGAGGGACCACCACCGGCACCGCCGCTACCGACGGGGGTTCAGTCGGTACGTCCGCGCCCTCGAGATGCGTCGGTCCAGCGTTGTACGCCGCCCAAGGGAAGCTCGGCTCCTTGGACGTGGACGGCACTGCCTCGACTTCTGCGGCCTTTGGAGCTGGGACTAGCTCGGTTTGGGGAGGCGCGCGAGAGGTAGGACGGGGTTTGGTGAAGCGGGTGCCGCGGACGCTTCGGCGATCGTCTCGGCGGGGGGAGGCGGAAGTGGTGGAGGAAGAGCTGAGGAGGCGTAGGTGGGAAGCGGAGGGAGTAGGTGGGAGGGAGCGGAGGCTGGTGGTGGCGCGCCGGATGATCATCTTGTGGTGCTTTGTCGGAACTTGAGCCAGGAGGAGGGGAGGAGGAGCAACGCGCAAGCGTCGCCGAAGTCAAGATCACGCTCGCCACCTTGCGCCACCGGGTGGTTTTCTCGTCCTCTCCCTCCTGACTCTGAAAGATGATACGAGACGTCTAAACCGCAAGATCTCGTAGCTAAAAACAAGCTCCCCTCCGCTGAGAACGTTACTCTAATCCTTGTGAATCTCGACGCCGGCCTCCGCTCCGAGCGAGGTTTTGATCACACCGTACAGCAGGAATTGGCCCGAGACCAGTCTGGATGAAGGTCAGCGTTACTTTCAAAATATAGAGTGGGAAGCTCACCCAGCGGTCATGATCTGCAGCGCAGCGACCCATCAGCACAGTCCGTCGAGCGACGCCGCGAAAGACTGACCATCCTCGGACCCAGTCCTGCGAAGAGTCCTTTCGGCCCAGCTTCCTTTGCGAGCCCTCCGAGACGTGTAAGAATGCCACCATTACCACCTTTGCCTTTGCCCTGATTAATCTGGGAGGGGGAGGAATGAGCGACCGTCGCAGGGGAGATCGGAAGAGCGTCGTGTAGGGAAAGAGTGTCCTAGGTGTGTAG
>ERZ1463019.30-NODE-30-length-10366-cov-12.401125_pt1 | contig 10366 bp, 18 predicted proteins | sample MGYA00564476_ERZ1463019 | MGnify/ENA primary metagenome ERZ1463019 (study PRJEB39244, sample SAMEA3635145) | Helicobacter pylori | study: EMG produced TPA metagenomics assembly of PRJEB11511 data set (Assembly of a 5300-year-old Helicobacter pylori... | reverse complement strand
TAGAGGCGGTGACTGGAGTTCAGAACGTGTGCTCTTCCGATCTATAAGGCAGACGTTGAGGTCTCCCCTGATCCGCATCCCGTCGCCCATGCTCTTCGTGACTCCTCCAACGAGCAGCAACAGAAGGGCCTTCTTGACGTCCTCGTGTCCGAAAATCTCAGGCGCGATACTCGCCGCGAGCTTGGCGTAGAGATTCGGGTCGGCCTTGAGCTCCGCGATGTCGGCCTCGATCTTGGGCGTAAGCTGCATCGCCTCGTACTGCTTTTTGAGCTGGTGGATATGGTGCGCTTCGAGGTAAGAGTCGGTGAGAAGGCCGAGCTTGACGGCCTTGAAGTTCTCGTAGGGGATGGGGAGGAAGATGCCGCCGATGTGGACGACATCGCCGGGGGACATGAAGCGCGTTTGGTTGCCGTAGAGGTGGATCGTCATCGAACGAGGAATGTGTCCGACTGGGACTTGATCGGACTGCGCGAACGCCGTCAGCTCGAGAACCAGCAAGAGGTAAACAACACGGAACGCACCATCTCCTGGATCTTGGCCTCTTGGAAAGGCGTGAACTTGCAGGCGCGCGTCTGCATGTGGAGCTGTCCTCGGCTCTGGTTCTGCACGCAGACATCGCTGATGCACTCGGTAAGGGGTGTGATCTTGCGCGCGTCGACGTCCTGGAAGATCTCGGCTCCGCACGAATCGCACGTGTAGGCGTTGACCTGGAGGAGGGGCTTGACTTCCGAGACGCGCGTGACGATTCCTCGAACGGTGATGAGCTTTCCGAGGTGGGCACCGCGAACCTCGCGTACGGCTAGAGGCGCGTCAGAGGCGAGGGGGCGGAAGTAGAGGTTGCTGCAAGGTTCAATCGCGTCAGCTCCCGTTCTTCTTCCCCGTCTCCAGCCTTCTTAACCAGACCGTATGACTCACTATCGCCGGAGTAGGTTGGGAGGGAAGACAGCCTCGCCATCCTCTTCGTTCTGCGCGTTCTTCTCGTTCCGCTGGAACTGGATCACGTCGAGGATGTCGGACTTGTTCGCGATGTCGTGGGTGGGAGCCGGGAGTTCCTCGTCGAACGCGCGGGAGAAGAGCTTGATGTAGCGCTGGGCGTTGCCCTTCACTCGCGCGAGGAAGTCGCCGGGCTGTTCCTGATCACACGGCGGGGGATTAGCGCGACAGCGAAACCGGGGGCGGCGAGAGAGGACGCACGCCGTTGAATGCGGTATCCTTGAGATCCTCCAGGTCTATCACTACTCGCTCCTGCTCCCGGTTGGCGACTCGTTGCTGCAAAGACCATCAAAGCATGCTCAGTCGCGTCCCTGAATCCCTTCGCCCTTTCCCCCACACCTACTCACCAGCATATCCTTGTATTTGAGCGACCCAACCGGTGCCCGTACGTCCACCTCATCAAGCTCCTCCTCCGCTCCATCGTCAAAGTCGACGTCGCCATCCGCTCCCCTCGCGCCGGCCGTCACTCGTGTTTTCTGCAGGATCTCCTTGATGGCGAGGAGGTCGGCATCGCTGGGGAACGCGAACTGGGTTAGCTTAGGTGCTGGGAAAACCGTAGACGAGGACGCACTAGTCGATGCCGAGGTCGACGACGGGCAAGGACATGAACGCGTCGGTTTGGGGAGAAAGTCGGGGGAAAGGCGGGGAGGTCGAGGGACTGCGCGCCGCTTGAGTGGGGGCGAGTCGAGAGAAGGTCTGGAAAGCCCCGAGGGAAGGAGGAGGAACGCTTTGGAGAGGGAAGAACGACGAGGGGAGCCCTTCCTCTTAGTCTGGGGAGGAGCAGCGCGACTTATTTATTGTCAGACCTAGGATGACTTGGGTGTAATTTATCATCTCGCTCGCTGCGAAGCTCGCTCCAGACGCCGAAGATCATTCAAGAGCGCCTGTAGTACGAAGTAGACGATCTTGCTCTGGTAAGGACGCCGCTTCGCTTCGAGGCTGCGAAGCAAGCCTGGGATCCTGGGCCGAGATTCGCAGAACAGGGTGGAGAGCGGTGGACGACGCAGAGGAGTCACAGTACAGATTGGAGAAGGTACCTGATTGAAAGGAAATGAAGCTTCGTAGAGAGCCAAGTTCCGAGGGAGAGAGATACAAGCCGTTGCAGATTTACGGTCTGCGATTGAAGAACGGTTCGAGGGCAGACAAGGCAAGGCAAGGGAGTGAAATGGAGCCGGGAGATAACTCAAGCTGAAGCGATCCAAAAGCCACGAAGCTACAGCAGTAACAGCAAGACGTAGGACTAGAAGCGGATCAAAGACAGCAACTTGAAGTAGCAGCGAGCAGTCTCGAAGCGAGGGGCGAAGCAAGAAGGTCCCACCGTCGTAAGAGTCGCGGAGCAGTCCCGGATCTACCCTTGTCCAGTCAAACGAACGCCCAGTAAGATCCCCACAACCCGCACAGCAACCCCAGCACATCCCCATCGCAACGAGTCTGCCACTCCCGCGGAGCCCTCCGCCCTCCCTCCGCTCCTCCTCCCACACTTCCTCCTCACCCCTCCATACCAAAGTCCATACATAACCCCTTCATTGCTTCCCTGCTCCTTGGACCGGCGGCATCGGATGCTTCGCCTTCGCCGTCGCATCCACCCCCTCCGTGAACCCCAGATCCTCCCACTCGACCCTCTCCATCAACCCCCTGCCGCATCCAACATCAGCTCCACTACCACACCCTCCGCAAGAGGCAGAGAGAGAAGCGCACTTGTCCATCCTGCACCCGAGGTACTTCTTGGAGAGATGTCGGCAGTCGGTGCTCTTGGATTTCGCCGTCTTCATGCAGTCGAGGTAGGCCTTCATGAACTCCTTGCATTCTCCTGTCCCAGTCACGGCGATCAGCTCCTGGCGAGACGAGATGAAGGAGGAGCGGACCCTCGTGATCGAGAGGGAAGGAGCCGCGCTCTGTGGAAGCCGTTAGCGCGCGGTGGGGAGGGAGGAGAGGGAGGAGGGACCTGGAGGCTTGGCAGCAAAGCTGACGGCCGTGTTGCCTGGTCGACCGAACGACATGGGTGGTAGGAGGCAGAGAGAGATTTGGTGGTTCCGCACCCTTCTCATTCGCTACGTGCCGAATATCGCTCCTCTCTCGACGGGCTCTCTGAATCACTCTCGCGCAGCCCAAAAAGGATCCCATACAAGAGGCGATGTCATAGCATGGGCAAGGTGGGGGGACGACGCGATTAAGCGGAGAGGAGAGTAGCCGTGAACTCGGCGCCAGCGTTGATGAGGGCGACCTTGTGGCCGGGGAGCTTGCCCTCCTTCTTGGAGTTGCGAGCCTCGGCGAGGAGCTCGAGACGCTTCTGGGTCTTGGCGTCTGTGATGAGGGGACGTCAGCGAGAGCTGGAGGAACGCGCGCGGCCAGGACGACGAACAAGGGTTGAGGGCGAACATGACGCTGAGGGGGAGAGGGTCAGCACGCGCGCGGGTCTAAGGGAGAGGAAGTCGACTCACTTGCGGTTCTTCAACGCGTTCTTCTTCTGGGTGAAGGGGCGCTTGGTCCTCTGGTTGCCTCCGGCGCGGACGACCGACTGGATCTCGTCGGAGTTGATGATGCGGGTCACGTCGGGGTTGGTGATCTTGGAGATGGGAAGGCTGCAAAGAGTGCGTCAGAAACGTTGCTCGAACGAAAGCGAGATCGAAAAGAACGCACTGGTAGTCACGCTTGAGGGTCGATCCCTTCTCGTAAGTGCCGAACACCTCGTCGAGGAGAGCGAAGGCACCCTCAGTCCAGATGACAAAACGTCCGAGGTGTCCTCCGGGGGCGAGCTGGAGGAGGTTGAGGGAGCGAACGTTGCAGGTCTCGACTCCGGGAACGTTGCGGAAGGCGCGAACGATTCCGTTGTCCTCGTTGTAGACGATGAGGGGTCCGCGACGCTGGCGGTGCTTGCGTCCACGTGCCTTTCCCTTTCCGGCGCGGATCTTCTTGGACGCGATGACCTTGGAGACGTCGGCGTGGGCGTGGAGGCCCTGGAGAGCAGCGACGGCAGCCTTGGTCTTGGTGATGGACTCGATGCCGGCAGCGACGACGAGGGGGATCTCCGAGACGGACTCGATGCGGTGACCGCGGGCGAGGACGAGGGAGGGAAGGGCGGTCGCGGCGACGGCGGAGACGGTGGCGAAGCGCTTCTGGTTGAGGTTCACCTTGACGTGCCACTTGCGCCAGATCTTGGTAGGCGCGAACATGCGTCCACCACGGCACATGTTACCGAAGGCGGCCTTGGGGAGGAAACGCAGTCAGCTCCCGTTCGTTGTCGTCGTCGTCGCCCCGCCTCCTTCATCTCCTCCACTCAATGCTCCCCACGTTCCCTCGTGCTCCTTTCCCGCTCCCTCTTCTCGTCCAGCTCGAAAGAAACGTCGACTAACCTGTCCGGAACGGTGGGTTCCTCCTCCTCCAACACGGGGGATACGGGCAACGGCCCTTCCAGTTCCCCAGGACTCAGCCGAGGTCTGGTGACCAGCGTTCTCGGCAACCGAGTAGGCCTGGCGCTTGTTCTTCTGGACGCTCTTGTGGATCTGAGCGACGACGTCGTTACGGATAGGGGCGGTGAAGACGGCGGCTGAGGAGAGGGAGTACGGGGGGTCAGAATCGAAATTTTGGAGGGCCAGCTCGATGAAGAGACGACGTACGAAGAGGGAGAGTGCTGGTCGACTCGCCCTCGAGGGAGCGGACGTGGACAACGGGACGGGAGGCCATTTTAGAGGTCTGTAGAGGGCAGAGGGGGAGACGGAAAAAATCGTCAGCGCCTGTGCCTTCTCCATCGTTGTTTGGCCCTCCCAGTCCCTCCGTCCATTTGACGAGTCCTTCCATGTACTCCGAAAATCCCCCTCCAGCCCTCCCAGCTCCCCCCGAGGCGTCCTGCCCTGCCGTCGCCCCACGACGCAAACTCGTCCCTCGCCTGCTCCCCCTCCCCTCCTGTCCTCCTCGTCTCTCTTCCCGCCCCTCCACTGTCCCGGATGCTCCTTCTGCTGTTCCTGTCAACGACTGTGTGGGCGTACTTACGGGCTGCGTGAGAGGAAAACGGTCAGGGAGGGAGAAACGAAACCAGCTAGCGCGACTCGCATAAGACAAGCCCGAAATTAATTAAGGCAGGTACTTGGCGCACTAACTGAATTAACTCCACACCTCCCTGAGTTCGAGTGCCAGCTCTCCCTACAGCAGCCCTCGAGTTGCCCCCCCGCAGATCAAGGCAGCTCCTTAATCTACCGCTCAGCCGATCTGAACAGCAGCACAGAGCTACACTCGCCCTCCGAAGCACCTCCGCCCTCCCCCTCCTCGCGACGACTCCTCCCTCCGCCCGCTGTTCCTCCTCTCCACTTCAGCGAAGCGATGGACCTCGACCCCGACGACACTCCCTACGCCTCCACCTCCCGCCTTCCCCCTCCCGGCTCTCGTCCCTCCCGCCAACGCACCCGCACCACCAAAGGGCGCAACCAAGACGGCGACTCTCCCGGCCCCAAGCTCAAGCTCAAGATCGGTGGCGGCCGCGTGCAGGACTCGAGTGCAATCGGCTGGGACCGGGAGCTCGACAGCGATCCGGACGAGCCGCTCGCGGTCGAGGAGCACTTTATCCTTCGCGTCCCTCCCGCACTGGCGCCGCAGCTCAAGGAGATGGTCGTGAGCCGTGAGGTGGGGCCGGACGTCTGGTTCAAGTTCAAGGATTCGAGGCGGGCGGTGTTTCATATGGGGGAGAAGTTGTATGGCGCCAAGTTGGTGGACCTGCCGGCGCTGGTCGAGAGTCAGAAGTTGACGGGGACGGGAGGACAGAGTATCAAGGTGGCGGATATCTCGCAGATGCTGCTGGTCGAGGAGGAGGTGCAGGATGAGGGACAGGTCACCAAGGAGCGAGCGTTCAACATCGAGGACTTTATCTACCCCCATGGCATCACGCCTCCGCTCAAGCATGTTCGCAAGAGGAGGTTTAGGAAGAGGGCGAACAAGCGGGTACGTCGTCGCCTTCCTCCCTTCTGCGTCCGCTAACCTGGATCCTGCAGACCATCGAAATCGTCGAGAGCGCCGTCGAGAAGCTGCTCGAGCAGGACGCCCGCGCCGAGAAAGTCGAATACGGTTTGTCTCTCTTCCCTTCCCCCCGTAGCCCTACTCACACCATTCACTCTCAGAACTCCTCGACCACGACGTCTCGGACGACGAGTTCGGCTCCCCCGGCGCGGCCGACTCCCGAGCGCACGCCACGCCGGGCGTCGAAAACGACCTCGATTCGCTCGGCGCTCCCACTCCCGGTGCTATGGATTCCCTCCGCGACGACGAAGACATGGGGGACGCCGAAGTCGAAGGCGAAGAGGAGGAGCACGAAGGGTTCGATTCGGACCTCGCGAACGAGATCAACAAGGGTCTCGAAGCGATGAACGCTTCTGCGTCCGAGGACGAGGACGAGGGGAGTGATGGAGAAGGATTGTTTGGGGCTAGCTCGGAGGAGGAGGAAGAGGAGGAGGAGGAGGATCCCGAGACGACGGAGCAGAGGAGGAGGATCAAGTTGCTGGCGGAGGAGACGGGCGATTTGGAGCGCGCGATTGCGGTCAAGGAGGGCGAGTTGAGCAAGGCGCCCAACCCCATCTTCAAGGTGCGTTCCGTCTTCGCACCGACTTTGCTCGTCACTGACCTTCTCGCCGTCTACAGAAACGCTTCGAGGAGATGATCAAGAAGCTCACTGTCGAGCGGGACCTCAAGAAGGCGCAGCACGCGACGGCCGTACGCGAGATGGAAAAGAAGAAGGCTGGCGACGCTGCAGCGGCCGAGAACGCAGATGCGGCGGCTGCTGCCGCTGTCGCTGCGAAGGAGGCGGAGGGAGCGGGTGTAGCACCGGTGGAGGAGGCGATGGACGAGTCGTAGCTGTCACGAGGAGGAAAACCCAGAGCAATCGATACCCTGCGTTCTCGAGCGCACTCGTTGGGGAATCAACATGTGTATTTCGCTCTTCTATACTCGCTCCTCCTCGTCAGGGCTGATAGTGATGTACCCCTTCCGTTCTCCCATCCTCCTCCTCACCTTCCTCAAGCACCCTTCGGCCCACCCATGTCCCTCCTCTCCCACGAGCTGCACACTCCCATCTCTCCGCACCCTATACGTCTTACCGTTCTCCCTCCACCCCACCGTATTCCCCATCATCGCAAACGCCCAAATCGGGAACGCCATCAACTCTCTCACAGCCCACGCTTGGAGGAAAAGGAGCCCTGGTCCGTCGTGTGAGGCGGGGCGGGAACGGGAAGGGGAGGGAGAGGCGGGGAGGAGGGAGATGTAGATTGCGATGTCGGTGAGGAGCCAGAGGAGGATGTGGAGGGGGAGGGTGAGGAGAATGGGGAGGGACAGGGTGCGCTGGAGGAGGAAGGAACCGAGGAGGCCGCAGGGGATGCATTCGGTTAGTGGCTCGACGAGGGTGGAGGCGCTGCGAAGTTGGGTCAGCGACGGGCGAGGATGCGGAGAGACCAACGTACATGACCATGTACTTGCGTACGCGGATCCACCGCACCCTCCGTCGGAAGAAAGTCTGAAAGTCCATACTCCCTACCGCGTTTCCAGCAACATCACCTCCCATCGCATGCCGCATCCCCAAGTCGTCCCAAATCGCCTCGCCAATCATGTTGTCCTCCCCAAGATACTTTCCAAACGCCGCTAACCCTCCCTCGCCTTCCGCCAACTGGTGTCCCTTGCCTCCTTCACGCTTCTTGACCGCCGCACGTTCGAGGTCCGACTTGCGGTACAGGCACGATTTGCCCGTGACGCAGGACGCGACAGCGAGGTAGTTGATGGCGAGGTACATCTTGGCGTGCGTGGAGCAGAGGAAGACTTGCTCGACGCGGGAGCCTAGGTTCGAGTCGGGGTAGATGGCGAAAGGGAGGTGGTGGACGAGGCCGATCGGGCGCGAGGAGGCGGAGGGAGGAGCGGTGAGGAGGGAGACGGAGCGGGCGAGAGTGCCGGTGGAGGTGAGGACGTTGGAGTCGAGGATCCAGAGGATGTCGTGCGTTGCGAGTCGATAGGGACGAATGAGATTGTTGATCTTGGGGTTCACGCCGACGTTCTCGTCGCCTGCGCCGTGCAGGGTCAGCTCCTGCTCCACCCCCTCTTCCAGATCCACGCACCGATAACGAGCTGCGCCGAGACCTGGGGGTACTTCTCCATCAAGGCGTGCACGATAGGAATCGCGGCGTCGTCCTCGGCAGAGACTGAGAAGATGATGTCGAATTTGGGGTAGTCCTGAAGAAAGGACGCCTCGAGGTTTTCGTAGAGGTTGCAGTCGAAGCCACAGAGCGGGCGGAGGATGGTGACGCCTGGTACGTCGGAGGGAGGGAGGGAGGCCAGGGGAGACCGAGCTTGAGGAGGACGGTAGCGCGTGCGGCTAGGGTGTAGGTCGAGTCAGCGGGGCTTTGGGGACAAGGAGGGAGGTGTCTTACGCGACGTACAGTCCTAGAGCTGCAAAGCCCCACATGAGCGCGTACCATCCAAGCCCGAGGCACCTGCGTTCGCGTTCCACACGACGTTAGCTGGGACGGTGAAGCTCAAGGGAGGACTGAACGTACGTAAGGATTTGAGCAATCATCTCGGCGGCTTTGTTCGTTCTAGCAGCAGCTCCAGTACGAGAAGTCGGCGGAGGCGAGGAGGGAGAGAACAGAGTTTTGAGCTCGGCCCTCCGATCTCAGAGTCCCTCAGTACTGCCTCTTCAGCGCGTCGATTCGTCGATGTCCAGTGGGTCCGGTGGGGGAGTGTTTATTCAGCTGGACTGCGATGAAAGCAGCAACAGCGCGTCCCAGCCTGTGTTCGGACTCGATTTTCAAGGTACTTTATAATTTTCAACAATGCCTTCCGTCTCGTTCGCTCGTGCCCTTGCCTTGCTGTTTCTGTTTACTGGGGAGCATAGAAGCTCTGCAGGCTCGCTACCGATGCGAAAAGAAGAGAACAAGGTTACCGGCAGCGCGATCGAGCTCGAGCCCAATTTTATAGAGTTGACAGAAGCTCTACTTACCTGGTCGCCCTTTGAAGCTTCGTCTCTCACTTACTCCGGTCGACAACGGCACAGTCACCAAGTACATCGAGCACCTCCGAGTCACCAGTACCTGCGCACCACCTCAGCACTCCCGAGCCCGCCCGCCGTACGTCGCGCGACCATCCCCAGGACACCCGTCAACACTCCTCCTCGCCATCGAAGACCGACCGGCGGACCAGTGCTGGAGCTAGTGCAGTAGGACGAGGAAGAGCTTGCGTGAGTCCTCAGCTGAGCCTTAAGAGAAGCGCTGGGCGAGAGAACGGGGACAGGAGCTGACGCTAGTTGTCGCAGACCACCACACTCTCTTCCCATCCTTCGCCGAAGATGGCATTCTACCTCGACCCCGTCTACGATCCTCCCTTCTACTCGACCGCGAACCCCTCCGAAGAGACCCTCCTCCTCGCCTCTTCCCTCGGTCTGGACTCGTACATCTCCTCCGCAAACAACACCTCGCAGATCCCCCTCTCGAGCGTGCCCCGCTCCTTCGATACCTCCAACGCCCCCTCCTCCTACCCAACCTACGACCCCGAGTCCCCCTTCAACTCCCCCATCGTCCCCGTCAAGTCCGTCGGCCGCGATGGTCGACTCAAGACGAAGCTCATGGGCGTAGGCACCGACGGCGGGTTCCTTACTTCCCCAGTCGTGTTTGGCAAGTCGCGGATGGCGGAAGGAGCACCGAACGGGAACGAGATTCGGGTCGCGAGTCCAGGACCGGGGAATGGGGATTCGTACGGCGAGATGGGAGCTGGAATGGGATCAGGGACGGAGATGGGACTCGGGATGGACGACTCGATGAACATGGGGATGGGGATGGGGATAGGGATTAGCGGTTTGAGCGAGATGGAGATGATGGGGGAGTACGGAGAATCCTCGACGAAGTCGCAAGGTGCGGGACCTAAGCCGCGGAGCAGGACGACGACGAACGAGGCGCTCTATGCGCCCTACCCGGATCGACCTCCGACGTCGGGAGCAGCACGCCAACGTCAACCCAGCACCGCAGGCCGCCCTTCGTCTCGCTCCAAGTTCATCGAGCACCAATTTCCCAAATCCCCTCCCCTCCAGGCAGGTGGACCGACGACGGCGTCGACGCGCAAGCCCAAGAAGAACCTCACAATCAAGTCGCTCAACAAGGCGAAATCGTGTTCGGCGCTCAGGCAGCACCCGGCGTCGTCGTCTCTCCTCGAACCCCTCACTCCCGTCTCCTCCCACTCGCACAACTTCTTCGGCGTCCCAGGCGTCCCCTACAACTCTCCCGTCGACGCCAACCTACCCGAACCGTCCATCCCTTTCAGCTTCGCCGAGCTTTATAACTACGGCCTGGCAGTCGATTCGATCGAAGAGAGATTCGGAAGAGCGTCGTGTAGGGAAAGAGTGTCCTAGGTGTGT
>ERZ1463019.29-NODE-29-length-10367-cov-14.395656_pt1 | contig 10367 bp, 16 predicted proteins | sample MGYA00564476_ERZ1463019 | MGnify/ENA primary metagenome ERZ1463019 (study PRJEB39244, sample SAMEA3635145) | Helicobacter pylori | study: EMG produced TPA metagenomics assembly of PRJEB11511 data set (Assembly of a 5300-year-old Helicobacter pylori... | reverse complement strand
GAGATAGAGGCGGTGACTGGAGTTCAGACGTGTGCTCTTCCGATCTCTACGACCTGGGACAGCGGAGACTGAGGGCCACGTCGGAGTTCGCGAATGCACTTTCCCTTTCAGCGGTGGACCCCTTTTGTTCTGTTGACAGTTCCACAGAGAGCTTGTAAAGCAAAGAAGGATGTCGCGGTACCGTCCACCTTCGCTACCACCCCCAGCCAGGAGGATTATTCTCCAGGTCCATCGCCGGGCGAGCACTTTCTCCCCATCATCTCTCGCCCTTGAATTCCTACCGCGTTTAACTCCATTCCAGAAACCTCGGGCCTACGCCGTCCCACTTCCCACGCCCCTCGCTCTCGACAGCACAAAGCTCGCCGCCCCACTGACCAAATCCACCGCACTCGCGGCCCTCCTCGCCTGAGCAATCGCAAACAACTGCACCGGCACGTCCCGCAGCAGTTCGAGTGACCCGAGGTACACGCTCCCGTAGACGAGCGAGGCGAGCCAAGTGACGCTTTGAGGCGTGAAGATGAACCGGCGTGGGCGGAGAGGAGGGGGGGGAGGGAGGAGACCGGAGAGGGAGGCGGAGGAGAGGAAGGAGGTGGCGGCTTCTTGGTTTGTTGAGGAGAGTTCGAGGACTTTGGGGCGGAGCTCGGAGAGTAGGATGTGGATACCGTCGAGAGGTAGTCTGCGGGAGAAGTAAGTACGAGCGAAACTTGCGAAGGACAGAACGACTCACCCTTCGCGCCATGACGAGACCTGCGACAAGCCTCCATCAGCTCCACCTCTTCGCCACATCCAGAAAAACGACTCACCCATCCCTCAGTAGGCACAAACCCATTCTTCCCCACAAACGCTTCCCCCTCCTCCTCCAACCCCAACTCCCCCATCGCAATCGTCGAAACCGACCCTCCTCGCTCCCTCCTCTTCCCCCTCGCCTTCTCCGACACCTCTGGCCTATTCTCCGATCCAGGACTCCCAACCTCCTCCCCTTCCTTCTCCTCGCCTCCTTCCTTCCCCTCTCCAATTTTCGGCAGCGTTTCCGCTATACTCAGCTGGTTCCCAGCCGCAGGAGCAGGCGACGACGGCGCCGGCGATACCGCCGCAGCGGCTTTCCGCTCCTGGCGGACTCGGCGGACCTCCACGACGCCGGCAGAGAGGGTGAAGGTCGCGAGCTGGTCGAATCGGTCGTGCGCGCGGACGATGGCGTAGATCAGGTTCGGGTTCTGCAAGCGTGAGAGTTAGTAGGGATGGGATGGGGGGAACGAGGGACGTACGTCGGAGAGCTGAAAATGGATGACGTTGTTGAAGGTCTCGAGGAGGTCTGCTCGAATGCGTTAGCTCGCTGCCATCGTCGGCGAGGCGCAGACTCACAGTAGACGAGTCGAGGGTTCCCCTCCTCCATAAGAAGGAACTGGGGCGCCGAGAACGCGAGGAATAGCTGCAGAAGCCTCGTCGACGAGACGACCGAGAGGTTCTTGAAGTAGGGCGAGGCGTTGGCGATAGTGAGGACGAAGGCGGGGTACAGAGCCGAAAGGCGGGCCTTGGTTGTGAAGACGAGAGTGTAAATCGATACCTGTCTTTCGGCGTCAGTCTGTTTCCGCCAGCCAATAACGGAGGAACGTACGATGAGGAAGTCGGCCAGCGTGCCAGGAACGTTGTACTTGCCCCTCAAGCTGAGCCTGAGGTTGACCGGTTCGTTCAGCCTATTCGCGATCCTCGGATCCGCCGACAAACACTGCATCACAAACGCCGCCAGCCTGACCAAGCCCATCTGCGCTACTCTCACACATCAGCCCTCCTCCTCCAAAACGGAAAGAAGAGAACCTACTCTCATCATCCCTGTACTCGAGTGCCGCCGACACGAGCCATACGAGCAGCTCCCCCGCGCGCTCGCTCTCCAGCATATACGCGAACAGCTTCGAGTTTACTTCCATGCTCCTCCACAGCACGACAAGCGTCTCCATCCCTATCTTGTTCCCCGCCCCCGGTCCCAACAGAAGCGGCTGCGCAAGGCTCTGCGCCAGAACCGCAAACGCGCCCTCGAGGAGAAAGTCGAAATCCGTCGCGCGATGCAGCTTGGAGAGGTAGAGCCCGAACGCGTTCGTAGCGGGAGCCGGGGAGGAGGGCGGGGCGTGCTCGGTGAAGAGAATGGCGAGGAGGTGGAGGCACGTCCCGACGAGTAATCCCCGCACGTCCTCTCGCCGCAAGACAACTCCACCAATCTTCTCTGCTGCACCGAGGCCTAGTCCCGCGAGGCCGGAGAGAGCCCCGCTGGAGGTCTTAGGGCTGGCGAAGGCGGTGTTAAGGACTGAGCAGAGGAGGCAGAGGACGACGTTGCGTTCGAGAGTCGTGCTGACGAGGGCTTCGCGCCAGGGGTTGAGCAGGACGGGGTAGGCGTGCGGAGGGGTGAGGAGGGAGGGGAGGGCGAGGAGGAGGGTCAGGAGGCGGAGGATCTCGAGGCGGGCTGAGAGGAGGGATTGGGGAGTCGGAGGGGCGGGAGTGGGGGAGGAGGCAATTCCGGGTTCCCTGGTGTTCGTGTAGTTAGCGAGGGAGGAAGCGGAGGAGAGGCGGGACGAACCAGATCACGTAGGCGACTGCTCCGTCCTCGGTACGGCATTCTTCTGCGACCGTAAATCCCGGTACGAAGAGAAGGTCCACGAGAGCTGCGAGTAACTTCTCTGCCAGCGGTGGTTCCTCCTCCCACTGCTCCTCTGCCTCGTCCGTCTCCTCTTCATCGTCAATCACAAACTGCCCCTCTTCATCCTCCGCAACCGGCTTCTCGACCTTGACCTTTTCCCTCCTCCAGAATACCGCCTCCTCCAAACGATCCATCTCGTCACCATACTGCGGCCCCTTGATCACGAACGGCACGACACGCGAGAGGACCCTCACGCAGTTGAGCGCTTCGCGAGCGAGATCGGCGTCGGTTCCGCTCTGGGAGTGGGGAAAGGAAGGGAGAGAGAGGAGGGAGAAGAGGTGCGAGGAGAGGACGGTGGTGAGAGTGCTGAGATTGGCGGGGTTGGCGGTGGAGAGGGTCGTCGAGTCGAGGAGGGTGAGGACGTCGGTGGGTGAGTCGAAGAGGAGCCAGTACTGGGCCCAGTAGGGCTCTGCGCGCGTCGTTAGCAGGGTCGCGAGTGGGATGGGTGGCAAGCGCACCTTCCGGAGAGATGGTCTAGAGGGGAGGAGGTTAGCTCGGTAGGTCTCCGAAAAAGCAGCACGCACTTGTCCACAGAGTAAGCTCACTCCAGCACCAGCCTTTCTGAACTCGAGCTTGGGATCCTGGCCGCTGTTGGGGAGCGAGGACGTTAGCTCAAGCCCTGGTCGCAGCATCTCCTGTGCGTGCTCCGACCTCTAAACGCGGTCGACGCTGCCGCCTCCACCACACCAGCGTGATGCTAGGTCCGTACTCAAGGCACCGGTGTTTTTGAGTGTTACCATCTCGTTCAGCAGCGTCGCCCTGCGCCCCAGCCAGCAGCTCGCGACAGCCCCGCTTGGACCTGGCTGACGACGGCTCCTCCCAGCTTCCGTCCTGCTCACTATCCGACTCCAGCACCTTTCGGCGAGCCAGCTCAGCTCGGATAAGCTGCCCTTGTCCTGTTCCCTTTTCCCTCTCATCCGATCCGCTGAACGGCCCGTCGAGTCCCCTGCCCCTGGCGCCCTTGACTAGAGAGGCAGCTTACAAGAGCTTTGAGGTGAGTCCTCCGAATCCTCCAAACATCTCGAGTTAATCCTGCAGAGTTCCCTGTCAGGCGGTCGTCGGAGTCGAGTTGAGTCGGAGGTGCAAGAGGGGGAGACGGGCGCCAGTGAATTCGGACTACAAAAGTTGTAATGCCTGAATTGCCAAGTAAGTAACTTTGTTGACTTCCTTTCCTCCTTGCTCTGTTCCCCTCTCTCGCCCTGGAAGAATCAATCCGACCTCGTTACCGCAAGGTTCTCTACCTTAAACAGGACTACCCAGACAACTATGTCGACTACTCTTTCTTACAAGACTTGAAGAGGAACGGTAAGTCGTTTCAGTGAGCTCGTCGTTTGCTCTTTCAAGCTGAACGACGACGACGACGACGACGACGAACGCAGTGAATCTACACCCAACTCCTTTACTGCTCTTGTTACGCCAAACTATCCCAATAACTCAACACTTGGCCAGCACCATCATCTTCATCTCAATCTTCACTCGACTCCTCTCCTCCTCCCTCAGTCCCATCTCACTCCTCCTCCTCTCGACCAGTCTCTACCTGTCCTTCTCCCTCCATTCGCACCTCTCCACCTCACCAACCCCTTCCCTCCCCTTCCTCCCCCTCTTCACCCTCTACCTCCTCTCCCCAGCTCTCAAGACTCTCACCCGAGCTACGACCTCCGACTCCATCTGGGCCCTCTCCGGCGTCCTCCTCTCCACCAACCTCCTCTTCGCAGATTACTCCCTCCCCTCCCCCCACCTCCGGCCTCACGTAACACTACCCCTCACCGCAGCACTATCAGCCTCGACCGTCCTCGCCTCCCGCCTCGATTCCAACCTAGCCGTCTTCTCCCTCCTCCTCTTCAGCACGCTCTGGTTCGGCCCCTTTCCCCTCCTTTGTTCCTCCCTCCCGCTACGACCTTCGATAGCGCTCACGATCGCGCTCGTCGGGACGGCGTTGTGGAGCTTGGGAGGTGGGGGAGCGCAGAAGGTGGCCGCGGCGTGTTTGTTCGGGACGAGCGTGTTGGCACCGGTTGGGAGGGGGTGGTTGGGGATCAAGTACAAGGATCGTGTGAGGGGGCCGTGGGATCAGGCAAGGCCAAAGGTCGGGAGTTAGGAACGAGGTGAGTGCGCATGCGAGGGGTGCGGAGGGAGGAAGCTGACGCGGTTAGAAGGAGTCGCCGCGTAATATGTGGGACAGGAATGAAGAAGGACACTGGAACGGACACTGTGAAGGGAGACGCTGAGGATGGGACGATGCTGAACAAGGGGAGGCTAGTTGGAGGACCCATCTTTAATCACCTCTCGCATGATAGCAGCAAGTGATCTTAAATGCACGTAAAGCTATGCACCTGCTCCCCCATCAGAAAGATCCTCCAGTTACGCTGGTATCCCATCCGCTGCGACCCTTTCGCCCAAAGCTCAACGTTCGCCTCTTCGCTTCCCTCCGTCTCCTTCAGCGCTTGTACAAGCCAGCGAATATCCTCATGCGTCATCGGCAGCAAAGCATTATCACCCGCTCCGGTACCTTCAGTCAAGCCTACTTCCAGCTCGACCCGCAGCGCCGCGCCGCGGTACCTGCCCAACTCCTTGCCCAGCGCAGCGTACTTTTCCAAATGCAGGGAGTTGGCATCGCTGAAAGTGACAGGTTGGAGGCGAGGAAGGTGGTGGATGAAGGCGAAAGTGGAGGTGGAGCAGCCTCCCCAACCGAGGTCAACCGTTTCGACGCTGCGGAGGTGAGGAAGCAGCTCCTGGAGCACTGGTGGTGTTTCGAGGATTGGAGGAAAGAATTCTGGAGCGAGACAGCTGAAGTGAAGGAGGCGTGGGAAGATGGTCGAAGTGAGGTGGGGAGGGAAGATGGGGGCGGCGTCGCACTCGGTCAAATGAAAGGAGGTGAGGGTGTATTGCGCCGAGAAGAGGATAGCCGTAACGTGCTCGAACCCGCCGGATTCATCGTGGGGTTGTGGGGTTCAAAGTAGTCGAGTGAGGTTGAGGGAAGGAGGGGAACCGGGGAGGGACAGTCGAGGAACGCGCCCGCGCGAAGGATGAGACGCCGGAAGTTGGTCCAAGTGGCGAGGATAGCTCTGGAGTCGTTACTGATGATCAGCTGGAGTGCTTATTGAAACTCAGAAAAGGTGGAAGCTCACAGCATCTCGTACGGCAGATGGAGGTTTATGGCGTCGCCCTCGACAGTGAAGCTCCGCAGGTTGTGCCCTCGCAGCGCTGCCGCCATCCCCTCCCGCGCCAGCAGCTCGTTGTTCACCGGCTCCCACAAGTCGCGGAATCCGTACTGGACCTCGAGCTCCTTGAGCCCCCTGCAACCTCCCACTACTCTCCCGGCCAGCATCCCCGCCAACGACCCCTCCCGCCCTGTATCCCCCTGCGGCGCCTATACAAGCCTCCGAACGCTCTCTGGTCGCTCCGGAACCTCCTCGAGCGCCTCGAGTCGTCGCTCCATCTGCTTGATCCCACGCGCGACCAGGTCCGTCTCCGCGCCCAGCACGACACGCCAGCGCCGGCAGACGTGGCGCAGAGAGGCCCGAAAGCGGATGCGGGAAAAGGCCTCGAAGCCTTTCCAAGGATCGTTGAAGAGGTCGGCGTAGCTGAACTCGAGGATCGTGGAGAGGAGCTTGGTTGGGAGAGGGGCGGTCCGGTCGCGACTGGGGGAGGGTGAGGCGGCTCGAGGCGAAGGGGTTGGTGCTGCGGGAGGCGGCTTGCTTTCAGAAAGCGCGGAGTCTATCTAGCTGGTGCCTGTCGGGCGAGGCGAGTGCAGAAGGGAAAGAGGCGGCAAGGCCAAAGACGTAGGTCGACTTCGCACTCCTGGGCCCTGAGGGCGCTGGCTTCGACTTCTCTTCAAGCCGCCTGATTTCATACTATTTCATACTATGAAGCGAGTGAAGAAGCAACGACATTCCATCCCTCCTCAGTTCAGCTCGTAATCGACGCCGAGCGAGCTGTCTTCCTCGCCTTCTTCTCCACCGAGCTCAACATCGGTCCCTCCTCTACGAACAGAACCCGCGCACCATTTCAGTTCCATCCAGGCGAAAAGCGTGCGAAGGAAGACGTACCTGATACTCGTCCTTCCGACTCAGGCTCCGCAGTCCGACGCAATAAACCTCGAGGTGCGTCGAGTACTCTGCGAGATCGATCCCTGCCTCCTCGCACAATTACCCTCGCCCGCTCTCCCATGCCAAGCCTGCCCAAATCCAGGCGCAGCGTCCCAGAACGCGTCCTCATTCTCGAGTGCAGCGACGGATTTGTCGCCTTCAGAGCGCGTTCGAGCATCCAGCGCACAGGAAACCTCAACATCCATTAAACGCATCCCACACCTCGTACAACCGACCTGCTAGCATCGTCAGCTCGATCCATCGCGCCAAGAGAGCGAGAAGTAACGCACAATCAACAACATCCACCCTTCGCACTCCCTCCCAGCGTAAGCGGGAAGCTACTCCCCCCTCCTTTCCGACTCTTCAACCCCTCCTGATTCCTCTCATGTACCGTCCTCGTCAACGCATTGAACGCCTGTCCCTCTTGTCAGCTCTCCCCGCCCCCCCCAAAACGACAAAACGCACCTCCTCGACCCCCGTCCCATCCTTCGCGCTCGTCTCGACATACCCCGCCAACCCCTCCTCCTCCGCCCACTTCCTCGCCTCCTCCGCTTCCACTTCCCGTCCCTCCAGATCCCCCTTATTCCCCACCAGTAGGATGACCAGATCCTCTTCTCCCCATTCTCGGAGGTCGGAGAGCCAGGAACGGCACGCGAGGAAAGAAGGACGATGCGCGAGGGAGAAGATGAGGAGCGCGCCCCCGGCTCCGCGGTAGTAGGACCTCGTAATCGAGCGGAAGGATTCCTAAAGGCGGGAGAGCCGTTAGCCGTGCCCCCCCCCCCTTCACCTACGTTCGGAACCTTACCTGACCGGCTGTGTCCCACACCTGAAGCTTGACGACTTTCCCCTTGTCCTTCCCGTTCAGTTCGATCAGGCGAGAGCCGAATTCGACGCCGACGGTCGGGTCGGGGTGCTGGAGGAAGCGCGCGTCGGTGAGGCGGACGAGGAGGGAGGATTTGCCGGTCGAGGCGTCGCCGATGAGGATCTGTTTCTGGATCTGTGGAGACGGGGAAAGGGGAGGGGGGCGATGGGAGGGGGGCGAGGAGGGAGGAGTAGGAGGGGAGGAGGGAGTGAGGTCAGCGGACGCGGGGGTTTGGAGCGAGGAAAGGGACGTACGAAGTCCCAGGTTGCCATGCTGGGTGTGTGCTCTCGGGTGACTGACGTGGAGTTGTGTGGAGGCGGGGAGCAGAGGGTTGTGGGGAGAGGGAGAGAGAGGAGGCACGCGGGGCTTGGGGGCTTCGAGCTCGTCGCGACCTGGTTCGTTGGAGACTGGGGCTTTGCAGATACTGAACCGGGGTAGGGAGTGTACAGCAGGAGCCTAGTCTAGTCGCTCTCTCATACCGTGCTCTCTCAGTTGAACCCAGAGCGAAGACGCAGCTGAGTCTCCCACGTCTCTCCGCTCGCACGATACCACAGACCACGCTTCGAAACGGCATTCGTTTTGCACCTTCTAGCTCCTCCAGTCCATCGTCCTTCCTCCGCGCGTGCAACGAGTGTTTAGGCGGTCTTGACCTCGACGGGGGCCACGACCCAGGTCTGCGCAAGTAACACCGCATCAGCTCCGCTCCCTCACCCTGCTCCCTCGCTCCTGTTCCCTCCTGCTCGGTCCACGGTGCGTCCAGCCAAGCCTCGGAAACAAGACGGAGGGAGGACGAGCCCAAACTCGACGCACCTGAGCCGATCCCTTGCCGTTCTGCCACGTCTGCCACTTGAGAGTGATGGCACCACGCTTCTCAGCCTTGAGGCGCTCCTCCTCCTTGAGTGCCTGGCGAGTCGCACGGGCTGCGATCATGATGTACTTGTTGAACCTGCGTTGGGCAGAGATGGGGCCGGGGGTGTGGGTAGTGTGGTAGAGCGGTTGGAAAGAGGGTTGGATGGGCGGTGGACGGTGGGAGAGGAGGTGGAGGAGTGGGGGAGGGTGGTGAGGGCGTAGGAGGCGGGGTGAGGAGATGGAGATGGTGAGGATGGAAAAGCAGGTCAGTTTGAGTTCTGTTCAGTGTCCTGGGCTGTTGCTGTGACTGTTCGAGGGCGTTGCTGTGCTCACGTGAGTGTTCCTCTCCAGCCGGACATGATTGCTAGTGATACGACGAGTTGGGAGGGGTCAATGAGGCGCGCCAACAAGCAAGGCGGGAGGGGTCGGGCGAGCGAGTTCACAGCTACGATACTTGCGAGAGTTTCAGCTGTTCGACCTGGGTGGAGCCAACGCTGGCTTTGGCTTGCCCCGTCGTCGATTCTTTCCGCACGAATCGCTCCTCGTTTCGACCCAACAGCGCAGACTACGTGAAGGCGACGACGAAAGAGCTCCGACGAAACAGCCGCAAGAGAAGGGGCAACACGACGGGAGCTGCGTCGGACTACAGGAGCGCGAGGTGAAGAGCGGAAGAAGTAAACGGTTTGGCGAGCAGGGAGAAAGGAGGACGGTCAGAAGCTATTAAGCGGGCAGCACGAGCGGAAGCTGTGGTAGACGAGGGGGAGGCTGAGAGCCGGAGACCTGGTGGGAGTCGAGGGGACCGTCGTCGAGCTGGGGCTGCTCGCGGAAGTGGAGCGTACGCAAGGAGGGCTCAACTTACTGTGGAATCGACGGCGTCAAGTCTCGAAGTCGGGGAGCTTGAGGGAAGGGGGCTCAGCGGAGGGAGCAGCCAGTCCAGGCTGATAACAACGCGTCTGTTGTCGCCTCGAGCGTGTCGGCTGCTGCAAAGGACACTGAATAAGCTGCTGTAAATACGCACGTCTACGCCTGCACGAGAACCTGAGAGAGACAAGTCCAGCGGGAATGCCTCGACGCGCCCTTTCTGAGCCAAGTCGCGTCCTCCCTCTTCGGCTCCCCCTACCACAGCCTCCCCAGACGCACCCGCCCGCCATGCAAGATGACCCCAAAAAGGTCGTAACCTGGCCACACGCCGAAGGCCTGGCGCGCCTCGCCTTCTCCCCCGACGGCCTGTTCGTCCATCCTTCGCGCGCGCCGCTCCCCACTAATCCCCGTGCCACAGCTACCTCTACACCTCTGGCTCAGAAGGCTACATGCGCGTCTTTGATGCCGACGTCAGCAACACCGAGGCACCGTTCGACCCTAAGCTGATAGAGTACTGGGAGGAACCCATCACTTGTCTATCTGTCACCGTGCGTCTCTCTCTCACTTCAGGATGGGGGAGCTGATGAGGAGCGCAGAACGATTTCATCTGCTCATCGAACGAGTCGGGAGAAGTGGCGTTGCACAAGGCTGGCTCGAACGAGTTCGCGTCCCTCGTCACGCGTTGCAGCTTTCCGGTCAGGAGCGCGCGGTTTGATCCCAAGGGACGACGGATCGCAGTGGCATCCGAGTGCGTGTGGCTTCTGAATGGAGGGGGTGGAGCTGACACGCGTGCAGTGAGCTGATTGTCAAGGTGGTCGACGCGAAGGATCCGCTCAAGGTGCAGCTGCTGGCGGGCCACAAGAAGGCCGTGAGGGAGGTTACGTGGTCCCCTGACGGGTCTCTACTTGTGAGCCTGTACTCGGTGGAGAGTTAGGGCGACAGCTGAACGCAGACGACTGCAGACGACGAGCGGATAGATCGGAAGAGCACACGTCTGAACTCCAGTCACCGCCTCTATCTC
>ERZ1463019.28-NODE-28-length-10389-cov-11.495162_pt1 | contig 10389 bp, 20 predicted proteins | sample MGYA00564476_ERZ1463019 | MGnify/ENA primary metagenome ERZ1463019 (study PRJEB39244, sample SAMEA3635145) | Helicobacter pylori | study: EMG produced TPA metagenomics assembly of PRJEB11511 data set (Assembly of a 5300-year-old Helicobacter pylori... | reverse complement strand
TACACACCTAGGACACTCTTTCCCTACACGACGCTCTTCCGATCTTGTGTTGTCCGCAGCTGTAGTTCCGCTCCTGCGCTCCTGAAGTGTCTTCAAGTAGACTGCCTACACCAGCTCGCCGTGTGCGCCTGCAGTTGCTAGAGCGATGCGCGTAGCACGAACGGGAGGTGAGGGGCTGGACGAGGGTGGACGGGAGTGTAGTAGGGAGGGCCGAGTGCCTGAGATGAGATGTGGGAGGAGTTGGCGCTGGAGGGGGACGAGGCGTGGAGGGTCTTCCTGTGCAAGCGAGCGTCGTCCTACGCCGTGTCCACGATCGCACGGGGAGACGGGAGGAAACAAAGGACGTCGAGAGGAACCGCACTCAAACAGCACGCAACCCTTCGTGTGGAGCGGGCGAGTCTCCAGCTGTCTCCAGGCTGAGAGCAAGAACGAAGCACGTCCTCAGGGCTAAAGATCACTCCGTAAGGCAGAAAGGGCGCCAGAAGACGCCACAGGACGGTCGTGAATGGGAGCCTATAACAGCGCTCACCCACCTCCTCCAACGCATCCTCTCGTTCAGTCCCTCCTTCAGCGCTCTTCAAGAAAGCTGGGCTGACAGACAGTGCAATTCGCTGACACTTTTCCTCTTCAAAACAAACGGAAAGGATCTGCAGAGCCCGCATTCATCAGCATCGCTCGCAACGAGGGGTCGTAAAGACGCACATCCTCCCTGCTTGATCGTGAAGATGTTCATCAGAACGCCGAGCATGACGACCGAGATCCCCGTCCACACGTAGACTCCCAGCCGTTGGCGAACGGGGTCTCGAAGTTTGGGGATGATGTACGCGAGAGTGTAGGCCGAGAACGCCAGAATTCCGTCTGCGAACAGCTTGTCAGCGCAGTCACTCCAGCGATAAGCGTCTAGTCAAGCTGAGAGGTCTAGCAGGAATGGCGGCACAGGGATGGAGAGAAATAGGTTCAACGTACAAACGACCGAGATGAGGTGCGTCTCCGCTCCGAGCTGGTTCGAGTAGCCCGACGCGATGTAGTTGACTCGCCCGTTGCCAGCCTGCTGGACGTACGGCGGGTGTCGGATCTGGTTCCACATGTAGCCCGAAGTCATCAAAAGGATGATGAACTGCGAAGGACCAGCATCAGCCTTGTCCTGCCCTCCTCCCTCCAGCAGAACGCACCATGGTCAGGGAGGACCAGACAAAGGTCGACGTGAGCCCCTTCTTGAGCATCGGCCACATTGTCACACCTCCCACAATGCTGCCTCCTAGCATCGCGCCCGTCAGGATGACCTTCATCTTGTCGACCGGTCGGGAGAACTTGAGCGGGATCTCCGCGTTCGCCTTCAGGTACGCCGCCAAACTCTCTGCCTTGAAGCCACTGCAATCGCGGTCGGGCGTCAGCACGCGCAGAGGGCGGCTGGACGAGCTCCTCACCTCTTCCCAAAGTCGAAGCTCTCGAAGCCGATCTTGGTACTCTTCCGAGGCCCAGTTGTGGGCTTGAAGAGCTGAAGAGTCGGCGCAGACGTGAGGCCCAGCTGCAAACCCAGCGCCATCAGCTCCATCCCTCCCTGCCGCAGCACGTCCCACTCACCCTCTGGAAGATTGACTGTCCCTCCGAGAAGTCCAGCACCGCAAAGAAATGCTCCTCCTTCCCATGCTGCTTAGCCCACTGCTTCGCCACCAGCGCATGCTCCGGCGCAAACGTCCTGAGGAAACACCAACCACGTCGTCAGCAGCGTCCTCGTCGCCCAGCGAACGCGCCACGCACAGGCAAGGTGCACAGTTGTACTGAGGTGCCATAGCGGTCAGTAGCACGCTGACGCTGTAGCCTCGCGGGCCGTCCGTGAGCTCGTCATAAAGAGCCGAGTTGAGAGAGACGATGCCGTTGTTCTGCTTGGCGAGGGCGCGGAACTTGTCGAGATTCGACGAGGCGCTGGAGCGGGCAAGCGCTAGTGAAGGGAGGAGCAATCCCAGGAGAAGAGACGGTAACATCGTGGCGGAGAAAGGAAGAAGAGGGAGTTCGCGTAGGAGCTCGACTGCGCCCGACGCGGTGCTCGCTGGGCGATACGTCTTTGCTCGCGCGTCCACCACCGCCCAGCAAGGAAGACACGGCTGTAAAAGAGCTTGGGAAACTCTGTCTTGATCTGCAGCCAGTCTCGCAGTTCAACTGCTCTAGTTCCAGGTCAAGTCCCCGTCCAGCCCGTGACCTTCTTGAAGCGAGGCGTGCAGCTGTGCCAGTGGTCCTCTATGCACGTGAGTTAGCACTGTCAGAGAGCGGAAGGTAGGAAGGAAGCGCGTACCAAAATTGTCGGGATCATCGCTGCGAAGCGAGGTGCGTCGTCAGTCGACGTCGAGGGAAATCAGCAGCGATAGACTCACGGGTTGCAGGCGCACTTGTCGGAAAGACCTTTGGGACAGTGCTGGAAGGGTTCATGGCGGTCTGCGGATCTTCTTCAGCTCCAAGTCGCGCGTCAAAAACGAGAGAAACGAACAGCCGATGTCCTGGAAGAAGTGCACCTCCTCAGGCTTGAGAAGGAGCCCAACAGCGATCGAGTGGACAGGAGCGTCACCCCACCGTTCGTAGAAGAAGCCGCCAGCGCGGTCGAGATGGTCGAAGTAGGCTCGGTACGCTTCGCTTCGCCAGAAATCGAGGCTTGCGATCTGTTTACGACAGTCAGCGATGCCCTGAGAGTCTACAGAGCGATAGGTACCTCGAAGTTGGTCCAGGCATGGCAGAGCGAGGTAAGGGAGAAAAGCGCGTTAGTCTACGTATGGGGACAGACGAAAGCGAGAGGAGACGTATTAGGTCTCGCCGCCGTCATCCGACAACCAGTCCATCAGGTTCGGTTTTGCGAGGTATTGAGGGTTCTCTTCGATGAACTCTGTGAATGCAGCTTGTGAGCGAGCCTCTACTGGCTGGAACGGAGGGGCCAAACTCACCCTTGGTCCTGCTCCAGAGAGTTTCGATGGTCTCGGCGTACCTGTCCGCAGGGGTGAGCGGAAGAAGGGATGGATAATGCACCAACTCACTCGTAAAGCGTAACGGTGAACCCGTACCTGCGAATCGGAAGCGAGGTCAGCGCCACCCAAAAAAAAAGGGAGTTGGGTTCTTGTACTTCTTCTTCCCGTCGGCCATCAACAGGAAGGGATCGTAGTCAATGTCGCAGACTGCGTGCACCGCGTCAGAAAGATGAGGAGGTAAGGCGTCACTTCGAGCAGGGCGTACAGAACTTGACGTGCGGCCTGAGGAAGGCGGGTGAGCGCGAATTCTCCGCGAAGAGCAAAGGTCACTCACTCGATCCTCCAGTAGTATTCGTAGTTGTCGAGAAGCTCGTGGCGCCAGAAGAAGCCCGACTGGTAGCGACCTGAGGGTCTGAGGGATCAGCTTCGCCATCGTCCAGCGAGCGGAAGCACGAACACATTTGGCGATACGACACTGAGCCCCCATAGATGACCTTCTTCCGCTCCATCTCCTCTCGCGCAGCCTTGGCCTTCCCCTGGTCGATCCAATCCGGCTGCTCGCCCCATTGGTTGGCAGGAATCTGGCCATAGGTACAGGAAGACGAGGCGATTGCAGAGGTGTACTTCTTGAACTCGTCCGTGAAAGGCTCGTCGTTAAGGAAGACGTAAGGGTAGTTGTACCTCTTGTTGAATCGATCTATCCTTCCAACGCCGTCAGTGCTCACCTCCTGCGCATGCCCTCCTTAGACGCAGCTCCGACGAAACCTCCTCCCCGTCCTTGAGCAAGCAGAGTCCAAAACCCACCTTCAATCCCTCGTATTGATTCTACGATCTCCCAGACATCCGAGTTACGCGCCAAAATCTGCAAGGGAGAGCAGCTGGTCTCGCGGCGTCTCTCCACGCACGCGTCTCCTGCGAGCGCGTGGTTCTCCCTCCCGAATGCTCGCTACGCAGCAAGACCAAACCCAGTACTCACCACAAAGGCTGCATTAGCCCGCCTACTCGCATTGTGTCCCGCCGACGCCTCGTCGTGCTCCGTGAACGGCGACAAGCCCAGCTCCTTCTTCCCGCCTGACCACGTCGACGGAGCTACCGTTCCTCCGAATCCCAAGCGCGACTTGACGGCGTCGACGAAGGTGTGGTCCGCGTACGTGTCGGAGGAGTAGGTGAAGAGGAAGTGGGTGGAGACGAGCACCGTGAAGGCGAGGACGGCGAGGTAGCGGAGTGGGGGGACGCGCAGGCCGCCAGAGGGGACAAAGATCCCTGCTCCTGGCGTCCTTGAAGGAGGGAACGACATCGGTGAGTGAGAGGGAGAGGCAGAGGAGCTGCGGCGCTGTGCCCCGTGCGCTGCACCGGAGTTGCCCCTGGTCTTAATTTCTCATAACTCGACTCCGAACCTTTGCCCCTTCTGGCCTGTGACAGATCCTCTGAACAGCGTCTATTCCGTCTGCACGACCTTCGTATCCTCCCTCAGCCAGTCCCCGCTCTTCCCTCCGCTCTTCGCAACGACCTTGATCCCTCCAATCTCCATCTCCCGCCCGGCAACCGCCTTGCACATCTGCCCGCGTCCGAAGAAGATCAGCCACTGCTCAAGCTTCAGCCGCAACGAAAGCCAGCTCACGTCCCAAACCGTCAGGCACGCGACCGTCGCTCCCGTCAGCGCCTCCATCTCAACCCCCGTCTTGCCCTCGCACTCCGCCGTCGCAGTCACGAGGATCGAGTGGTTCGACCAGTCGGGCGTGAGGGTTACGGAGATATGAGTGAGGGGGAGGGGATGGCAAAGCGGGATCAGCGTCGACGTATGTTTGGCGCCCATGATTCCGGCGAGTTGGGCGATGGTGAGGACGTCGCCTTTCTTGGTCGGCATCGCAGCGACGGAGGAAGAGGAGGGAGGAGTGATGAGGTCGAAGGCGGTGGGAGTGAGAAAGACGATCCCGACGGCGGTGGCGGAGCGGAGTGTGTCGAGTTTGGAGGAGACGGAAACCATTGAGGCTTTGCCGGTGAGAGGGTCGATATGAGTGAGACGGGGAGGAGTGGAGTAGTACCGAATGGAGGAGGGGGAGAGAAGTCGAGAAAGGAGGTGCATCGGAATGCGAGGAAGGCGTCCTGAGGATCGCAACAACGGCGGCGTAGCGCCTGTGCGATGAGAAGGTCAGCAGGCTCGCGAACATAAGGGCGAGCGGCCTCACGTCTTGAAGCACCTGCGCCGACGAGCAAAGAAGGCGCAAGGCATGAGCGTTCAGCCTCCAATTGAGACCATCGGGCCACTCTTGCCGTTCGCCGCAATGCCCGACGCACCTCCAAGTCCGTCGTGCGCGAACTTTTTGCCGAGCACCGCGCGGCCAATGTGCGGGAGAATCTCGTGGTCCGGAAGAGATCGAAGGAGAGGTCGGAGAGCCAGAACAGGCGGGCCGAAGAGGCAGACCTGCGAGCTCGGAAGGTCAGCGTGCGCGCAGCCGAAGTAGACGGGCGGAAACGCACCTTGACGCTGCCATTAGCGGCAACGCGCAGTCGCGAGCAGCCACCGCAGAAATGATCGCTCATGCTGCTGATGAACCCAATCTTTCCCTTGTAGCCCGGTACTCGCCAGCTCCTCGTCGTGTCGCTCGCCGGATCCACGAGCTTCTCCAAATGCGGATGCGTCTCGCGAATCATCTCGACGAGATCCTGGGACGGGATGAGCTTCTGCGTCGACCACTTGTTGTCTGTTGTTGAATTGTGCTGTTAGCAGCTGCCCACGAGGGAGACAAGAGAAGTGCGAACCTTCGAAAGGCATGTACTCGATGAACCGAACCGTGATATCCATGTGACTTGTGAGCTCGACAAAGGCTGGGATCTCCGAGTCGTTAAGGCCTGCAATAGTGAATACACCGTTAGCTCCTGTTCATCACCTCCAGCTCGATGGGAACGTACCTCGAATAATGACGCAGTTGATCTTCGTGTTCAGCCCCTCCCCCTTCAATCCTCTCGCGACCTCCAACGCATCCATGACCGCCTCAAATCCCCTCCTTCGCGTGATAAGCTCGTACTTGAACGGGTCCAGCGTGTCGAGCGATATGTTGAGATGCGTGAGGCCAGCCTGGACGAGAGAAGGGAGCTTGCGCTTGAGTGCGATACCGTTCGAGGTCATCCCGAGAGAATCCAAGCCGAGCTTCCCCAACCGCTCTGAGAGCACAAGGTATCCAGTCAGCTACTCATCCTTCTTAAGCTGTCGAAGCCAACGCACCAACAACATCAAGCAGGTCCTTTCGTACCGTCGGCTCCCCTCCAGTCAATCGAATCTTCGTGACGCCCTCCTTGACGAACATGCGCGCGACGCGGTCGATCTCAGGAGTAGTGAGGAGGTTGGAGGAGGGTAGGAGAGGGACGCCAGCTTCGGGCATGCAGTAGGTACCTGCGATCCAATCAATCAGCATCCGTTGACCGCCTAGAGCTCCCGCGCGCTCGTACTCACAGCGCAAGTTGCACTTCTCCGTCAAGCTGATCCGCAGGTAGTCGTGCTTCCTTCCGAAGCTATCGGTCAGGAAGGGAGACACCGAACCCGACTTGCGCTCGACCTTGGCGATACGCTCCTGCGTTTGCCCCGAACAGTCAGCTTGCGCTCCCGGCGTGCTGCCGCCTGTTGAGCAGCTCACCACCACACGCTCCCGTATTGGCTCTGGAGGCGCTGGAGAGGCGGTTGAGGAGGAAGCTGAGACGACTGCAGCCGGTTCGCAGGTCGGGAAGGTGGAGGAGAAGGGCCGGCGCGAGACTCGTCTTGTGGACGGCAGGAGAGAGGTGGAGGCGCGAGGGATACGCTGCATGGCGCCCGGGTATGTGAAGGAAGGCAGGAGCTTGATAGTAAGAGGGGGAAGGCTGCCAGCTCGAGATATGGTGCCGCGAGGTCGCAACCCCGCGCGGAGTTGGCAGCTCCGGAGGGGTTCGTTCTCTTTGCGTTTCCTGCTCAGCCTGCTCTGCCTTTGGATTTCTCTATCTTTTCAGATCTCGCAGGACCGCCAGCTTCGACCCTTCTTCCGATGTCCCAGAGCGAGCCCCCTAAGCGCGTTCTGCTCCTCATAGGAGCTTCGTCCGCTCCGCGAAGCTCAGAGAGCTCGCTAAGGCTGCTCCAGGTCACTACAAGAACAGTCAGAAGAGGAAGAAGAACGATCGCAAGAGAGGGAAGGACTCACAGGTCGACGTCGAGGTTAGCGAGCCTGGCGTTTCCAGTGTTGCCTCGGTCCATGAACGCGAGAAGGCAGAGAAGGGCGAGGATCTGGAGAGAAATGGCGTCAGCTGGCGAAGTTGAAAGAAAAGAGGAATGCGTACGGGCATGATCCGGTAGTCGACCTGCAAGCAACCGCCGTCAGCTTTCGCTCGCTAGCAGTGAGTAGATACGCACCTTGCAGTAGACCTTGCGCTCCTCAGCAGCGTTGAAGACGTTGGCAGGGATCACGAGCGTTCCCTAGAAGAAGTTTCCGAGTTCCGCACACTCGAACTGCTCGTCGGCGGTCTTGCTACCTTCTCTGCCAACAGCGGCCTTGGTGGGAACCGGAGGGTCGCGTTTCAGAATCTACGGTGCATCCTTCTCCTTGTTTGAGAACCTCTGGCTGTTGTTGAGTCCAACGTCGCAGGAGAGCCTTTAGTTTCATGAACGCCTGAAACATCTCGCTCGCTCGCTCGCTTCTTCTGGCGACTTGTTCATTGAGGCAGATCCCCACTGCAACCGACGGTTCTCTGATCAGCGTATTTGACTCACTAATCTCCTATAAGTTAGGTACCTTGCAAACTGGCATCAGCGCCACAAGTTCGCTTCGCCTCCGCCCGGTGGGCAGGTGCGTGGCTTCTAGCTTCTCGTCCTTCGTTCTTCCCGGGGTTTGCCTCCCTCCCAGCTGCTGCAAGAGCTCCTCGTTATCGACTCTCTACCATAGTCTGTCGATAGCAGCACCACGAAGCGGACAAACGTCCAGATCACCCAGACCTACTAGTCCGCTTTCAGCACGACCAACATTGCCGCAGCTGCTGCCGACATTGCCTATCCCAAAGGCATCGTTGATCACGCGGGTGTCGCGACCGTCGAGATCCGGGAGAACATGCCGGGTACGAGACAGGATGCTGCGTTCCTTGCTCCCTTCGCAGAGCGGTGCGAATTTTCGCGTTCTCTCAAACTGATCCCTTTCGGTTCAGGGACGGTACTGCGGACGACACCGACGGACAGCTCTCTTACTTCCCTCTTTTCAGCTCCTATTCCGTTGACACCGATCTCGACGTCGACAACGTCACTCTGGAAGGGGTTCCTTCCCTTCTTTCGGCTTCACAATCTCGCTAACCCTTATTTGCTAGCCCTTCCTTCTCAGCCACATCGTCTGGCGGTGTAACGCCTGCTTGAACACCGTCGACAGCGGCTGCGACCTCGGCTCCGTCGGTGCAAGGTGCCAACCCCGCTCCCTGGTACTCCCTTGCCGTCGGGCCAGTCGAAGCTAATTTATCGGAGCCGGCGTGACGCTTGCTTTCGAAATGGCGCTGTTGAGAGTGATGGCGCTGGTGGGAAAGGTATGCCTTGCAAAGTGTGGGAGGGGGAGAACGGAATCGGTCCCGTTGAAAGGACGGCGGTATTTCGCAAGCAGCCTGCGCTGAAGCTGCGAAGAAGCGGTCGCCCCTCGCATGTAGCACCAGTGACAGGCCTGCTTTTCTTTTCGTGCTGTTCTTTCTGAAAGGACTCAAGGATATGATGAATGTGCGATGCAGTATCGTTTTGCAAAACCAATCCCAATCCTTACTATCATCGGTCCCCAATATTTATACACCCTAAGAAATCTACCCAGTCTAGCCGACCTAAATCGTGTAGCGGAAGGAAGGAGCGCGATCACCCATGTCGCGAATCTCCTGGACGGTGTAGACCGTGCGCTCGTGCTCGGGGAGGGCGGCCTGGTCGGCGTGCCACTTGTCCTTCTTGCTGTTCTCGCGGTGGAGGAGGTACGCGTAGAGAGGCGAGAAGAAGAGACCCATTCCGATGAGGCCAAGGACGATGGCGTGGCCGAAGATGTAGCGAGGCGCATCAATCTTGCGGTCTGAAGGAGAGAAGGCGTCAGTACAAGAGCAGGGAACGGAGAGGAATCGCTACGCACAGACATTGGAGGAGACGATGGCCGAAAGGTTTCCGATTCTGGAAATGAAGAGGTCGGTTAGCTTGCGACGCTGAGATGTGACCGAGCCAGACGCACCCGATCTGAGTGGCCATTCCCACACCGCGCTTGGTCTGTCCACTAAGGTTGCCTCCGAGCCACGAGACGACCGAGGGAAGTCCACCGTCTGCAAATAATGTCAGTGGTGAATGACGAAGGCTCGAAGAAAAGGACGCACAAGCTCCAGCGGTGGCGAGGAAAAGTCCGACGAGCTTGACGCCGTTGGGAGCGGGAGAGATGTTGATGGTGAATCCGGCGAGGCAGAGGAGCTGGTTGAAGAGGACGAAGCGGAAGCGCTTAAGGATCCGGTCGGACCTGGAAAGAGCGGTCAGCGACGATGCGAGTGTCGGGACGTAGGAGACTCACCAGTACGCGGATGTGATGACCCAGATGCAAGCGAAGAGGTAGACGGGGACGGTGAGGAGCTGGACTTGGGCTAAAGAAGGAGAGATGTCAGCGAAGCTCGGGAAAATGCATGAAGTACTCACGTCGGCTGTACTTTCCGAACGAGTTGATGATAGTGGGCATGAAGAGCGACATAGAGAACAGCGGGCAGACGATGCCCATGTAATAAGCCACAGAGATCCAGACCTGCCAGTCGGTGAGAGCCTGCCAGACATACCTGCGAAGAGCGTTAGACGAGCGCGTGCAGCGAAAGGACGGAAAGACGCACTTCTTGGAGACATGCTCAGCCTCGCCGACGGTACTGTTGTCGCTGGCCTTGCGGTACACAATCCAAGCACGCTCGTCCTCCGTAAGGAAGGTGACTGTCTCTGGGAAATCGGCGATAGCCCAGAACGCTACGACTCCAGCGGCCATGGTGAGAAGTCCCTCCAAAATCTGGTGCACTCGGTCAGCGAGGTTCTTGTAAAAGAAAACATGGACGAGAGGGACGTACGAAGATCCACCTCCATCCCGAGTATCCTCCCACGCCGTCCATCTTGCCGATAACGTAGGCGAGGATTCCAGAGAAGGCGCCAGCAAGGGTCGCGGCGGAGAAGAAGAGAGCGACGCGGAATTGGTAGAGGTGGCGAGGGTACCAGATGGAAAGGTAGAGCACGACACCTGTTCCCACGTCGTCAGCGAAAGTACTGAGGGTCGTCATAGCGCCCGACAGACCAGGAAAGAGCCCGGCCTCCGTGACACCGAGCAGGAGTCGGCAGACGATTAGCTGGGGGTAGGTCTTGACGAGTCCCATGCAGGTCATCGAAAGTCCCCACGCCAACGTGATAGATCGGAAGAGCACACGTCTGAACTCCAGTCACCGCCTCTAT
>ERZ1463019.27-NODE-27-length-10411-cov-11.311027_pt1 | contig 10411 bp, 18 predicted proteins | sample MGYA00564476_ERZ1463019 | MGnify/ENA primary metagenome ERZ1463019 (study PRJEB39244, sample SAMEA3635145) | Helicobacter pylori | study: EMG produced TPA metagenomics assembly of PRJEB11511 data set (Assembly of a 5300-year-old Helicobacter pylori... | reverse complement strand
TACACACCTAGGACACTCTTTCCCTACACGACGCTCTTCCGATCTGTTCGTCGAGCTCAGCTTGGGTCCCCACGCTTCGAGCATCTCCCCCGTCTCGACCTGCGCCACGTCGATCGACTCGCCAATGTCGATCCTATCGAACGTCGGCGGGAGACCGGCGCTCGCAAAGTTGCCCGCGGCGAGAGATCTGGCGAGCTCGAGGGGCGGGAGGCTGAAGAGGTGGATCGAGATCTTGAAGCGGCGGAGACGGTTGCTGAAGTTTCGGAGCTCGTCGGCGAGGTAGAAGTAGAGGGAGCCGATAACGTCGTCGGAGCGAGCGCCGTGGGCTTTGGCGTCGAGGACGTCGTCGATGCTGCGAGAGTTTTGCGCGTCAGCGATGCGTTGGGAGGAAGGGAAGCGGGGAGAACAGAACGCACTTCCATGCGTGAAGAGGCGATACCGTATCGTCTTGTAGCCACTTGCCGACATCTGGGGAGAAGAGGAAGCGGTTTGGGACGTTGAACCAGCTTCGTGTCGCGCCGAAAGGAAGGACGATCCCAGTGCGACGGTACGCGTTAAGCGCGACCCGATGAGAGGGGTGAACGCCTGCGAGTTGGCGCTCGTGGTCGTCCAAGTTGAATACCGGAGACCTGCGAGAGAAATCATCAGAGCGAGCGACCAGGGCGGAAGGAAGACGAAGCTCACATCGCCTTGCTGAACTCGTTCTTCGCGTCTGAATCGTCGTAGGTGTCACGATTAGGATCGGGCCCTACGACCGTCGGGTTGGACACAATCATGTAGCTGAGGAGGTCGAGCGGCTTCCTCCCCATGCGCGAATGCAGCATCGACTTGCCACCTGCGAGCGTCTGGCTTCCTTCGACCCACCCGAACGTGTCGGTCCAAGCGGAGAACGCAAGCGACATCTTGAATGAGCTGTACTCCGGGAGGAAGGCCGAGTACCAGAGGTGGAGAGCGAGTTCGGCAGACATGTCCGCGTCGGGCATCGTGCCGAGTAGGAGGAGGAGAAGGAAGTTGCGTCCGGCGAGGAAGGGGCTGAAGTCGTTAAGGACGAGTGTGAGGTTGCCAGAGTAGTCGTCAGGGAGGGAGTTGACGGTCTTCACGAGGTTGGCGATGTCGCCTGAGGCTGCGAGTGTCAGGAAGAGTAAGAGTGTGAGACGATTCACGCGGGGTTGTGAACTATGCAGCACTGACCGACGAAGGCGAGTGAGAGGTCTTGCGTGGGACTCTTGCCCTCGTTCATCGAGAGATTGAGGATGTCCACCGCAGGAACGCCGCCCCAGCTACCGCAGGCGAGGATGAGCAATCTCCTTCCAGAACGGCAGAAAGAAAGGACAAACAGGTGCTCCACAAAGCCTTCTCTCCTCTTGAGCCATTCGTCCTTTGGAGGCATGTTCAGAAAATCGGGATCTCGATGCTCGCGCATGTACTTGGGCTGCCAGTCCTTCGCACGCAGCGGGTCCTTGCAGTCTGCGGTAAGACGTTAGAAAAAGGCCCTCAAATAGTGGACTCGGATGGTACCTGCTCGATGCTGCTTCCAGTGAGCAGCTTGGCAGTCCTGCGCAAGAGGATTAGCCGCGACTCGCGAGACTTTGCTTCTCAAACGCACCTTGGAGCAGTATAGAACCAGACCGCACGCGCTACAAACGAGCTTCCCCTTCTCCTTGCATTCCACCAGCTTGGGCGACACGTTCGCGCACGGCATCCAAGGGAGCGTGGCGACCTTCGGTGCTTGCCTTCCGTGCTGCAGTTCGGCAAAGCGCACGAACGTCTGGTGCTCTACACCTCCCTCTGAAAGGATACTCGCGAGTCGACGCGCTTGATCTTGAACGTCCTGGTCGGTCGGCTGGTTGTTGGTTCCTCCGTCCACGACTCGGTTGAACCGGGCAGGAGCGGATCCTCGAAAGCGGTCGAATGCCTCCATCGCGTCGAGGTGCTCGTCGCTCGTCGTGAGGGTCCGCAGCTTGACAGCGAGTGCGGCCAGCTGGGCGTCGAAGAGGACGGGATCCATGAGAGTGTTCGAGTCCGCAGTAGAGGGTCGAGGTCGATGCGGATGGCGTCCTTCTTCTCCCGTGCAGTCCTGGCGTAAGCGGAGTTCCTTTTACGAGGCTGTTCGAAGCTGTTGCAGCCCTGGAGCAGTGGGAAGGTCGAGTGCAGAGCCAACCTCTGAACGCGCCGCTCCTGCCGACGAGACTCCTCCCTTTCTCTCCGCCAGCACCGCTTTCTCTTCTTCCCCCTTTTCCGTCTTATACCACGCACCCACACTCGCTGGAACCCACGCAAAACTCCTTGCACCCTCTCCCTCCCGCTCCTCGCGCCGCTTCGCCCGCAAACCTTCACTCAACTCCTTCACGCGCCGTCCCTCTCAAGCCGCCATGTTCACCGCCCTCTCCCTTGCTCTCCTCGCCTCTGTCGTCCGTGGCGCCGTGACTCCCACCGGTCCTGGTGCGTCCCCCTTGTTCTCCTCGCGCGGGACCGCAACGCTGACCTGCTCATCTAAAAGGCCCCAACGACTCGTACAACGTCTGTCCTCTCTACGCCCGTCTGTCTACGCCACACTGCTGACAGAAGTCCTGAACGCCAGGTCGGAGCCGCCTGCCCCATCGTCTACGATTTGGACACCACCGGCGTGAGTACGAAGAGCGGTGTGTGCGCGCGTCGCGAGAGGAGTAAGGGGCGCTGACTTCGTTCGCCGCGCAGACCTGGACGAATGTGACCATCGACCTAATGACAGGATCCAACCTGGGGATGGTGCGTAGTTACGGTCGCCTTGCGGGCTGAGGGACGGACCGGAGAGCTGACTGCGGAACCCTTTTGCCGCGTGCAGGTTCTGGTCGCCAACGTTCTTGCGGGACTGTGAGCTCCTCTCGCGCATGCACGGGCGTAAAAGCTGACCGTCTATTTAGTGATGGCACCACTGGCTCCGGAAGCCTTTCCTGGGAGTGCCCCGCCGTGACCCCCACGAGCACCATCTACTTCTGTTCGTCCCTCTCGCTCCCCAGCCGTCGCTCTCGCTGACCCTCTTTCTCCACAGACCGTACGTTTTCAGGTCTCCTCTTCATCTCACTCACTAAGCCCCCACGCAGAATTCACCAACAACGGCATCGACCCCACCTGGACTACTCGCTTCACCATCGCCTCCGCTGCTGGCGTAGTCGTTCGTCCCCTTTCCATCGTCCCTCTCCCCAACTCACACCTCTCCACAGTCGATCCCGACCAACGCAACTCAGCCCGACGGCGCCGCGATCCCCTGGGGTACAGGCCGACTCGTCGGCGCCGCCTCGTCCGGAACCGTCTCCACCAACACCCTCCTCATCAGCACCGCCGCCGACCTGACTACCACCGCCCTCCCCACCCTCTCTACGGCCGCTGGGACGACTACTGCTGCGACTACTACGGCGGCGGCGACGACGGCGGCGAGCACGACGCGCACCTCGGCCGCGGCGGCGACGACTACGGCGGCGAACAGTGGGGTCGACCGTGTTGTGGCGGGAGGAGCGGCGTTGTTCTTCGGAGCTGTCGTTGCGCTCGTCGTCTAGGAACTTATTGGGGGAGGAGGGCGAAAAGGGCAGGAGGAATAATGGACGCTGGGAGACTTAATGAGAAGCAGTGCTTCTCTCGAGCGTCCCTGAGCAACGAAGAGAGAGAGCGAGGGAATGATGGCAAACAAGTGCGATAATTGCGAGCGTTCATGAATGCAGAGAGTGATGAGAGGGGGATGCGTTTGGGTTCCGTTCCTTCCAGCTCTACTTCTCGAGCGCCTTCAACTCCTTCCGAATCTCGGCCTCGCTGTGCACACACGAACGCATCAGCTTCGTCCCAAGCGAGGAAAGCGAGAAGCACGCACCTGTCCAACTTCTTGTGCTGCGTCAATTCGAGCTTCTCCCCGGCCGCCTTCTTCGCCTTGAGCTGATCGATCGCCGTAAGCTTCTTCATCAACGCCCGCCTCTTCTTATCGTCGCTCGTCAACGCCGCCTCCGCCTCCAACGCCGCCGCCACCACCGCAGGACTCTGCACCTCCTTCGGCACGTCGACCACGGGCGTCGCCGCGCCCGAGTGGGTCGTACTCTTCTTGCCCGCCTCCTTCTTCTTCCGCCTGCTCTGTCCCTCGACGACCTCCACCGCGTCGGCGGGAGGCGCGGAGCCCGGGATCGCTCGTCGTCCGCGAGACTGGAAGGACGGCGAGGTCCGACCGTTGCCCGAGGCGGGGAAGTTGTTGGTCCCGTTCGTGGGGTTGTACGCGAGTCCTCCTTCGTCTTCGCGCTTGAAGAAAGTGGGCGTGAGGGTGCCTCGGGCGTGAGGAGGGCGGTAGGCGCCGCCTGCGGCTGTGCGGGGGCGTTAGTGCGAGAGGAGGGCGACGGAGGAGGGGGAACGTACCTGCGGGCTTGGCGGGAGCGGAGGCCTGAACGGAGATGGAGGCGGTAGGAGCCGCCTCAAGAGGACCGCCGAAAGGGTAGAGCTCGACGTTCGCGGGTCGCCATGAAGCCTGCGTCGTTCATTAGCAATCTCGCCCTCTCCAGCGACGACGCAGAACGCACCTGGTACAGCTCCTCCATGTGGTCAACATGCATCAATCCACCCGTGTAGTGGAAGATGCGAATCCCGTTATCGACCCTCAACCGCGGACTAAGCGTCGCGCAAAGGAGGTACCTGCCATCGGGGCTCCACTCGCAGTGACTCGTGTTGGGCGCCTCGATCGTGCAGACCTTCTTGAGCGTCTTGCGGTCCCAGATGTCGACCTGACCTGCGAGGTTACCGAAGCCAGCAATGCAGAGAAGGCGGCCCTGAGGGTTGTAGGCGAGGAAGTTGCGAGGTTGGGTTCCAAAGTCGTGCAGGAGCTTGACGCGCAGGTCGAAAATGACGGTCTTGGCGGGCATGTCTGCGCGAGAGCGTTAGGAGCCTCGAGAAGCGGATTTGTGGAGAGAACGAACAGCCGTAGGTGACGGAGAACTCGCGGTCGTTGGGAGACCAGGCAAAGTCGTGGATACCTCCCTCCTTGTCTGCGAGCACGTACTCGTCAGCTCCACTCCCCGTCAACTCCAGCGAACCGACTCACCGAGCGTCACTCGGCAATCAAACGTTCCCGCCGCTGCCATCATGTACAGGTTGGTCTCGCCGTAGTACGACTTGCCCGTCTTGTCGACCTCGGTCTGAGTGAGGAAGAGGAGGCTCGTTCCGCTCTTGTTCCACTTCATCTGGATCTTGTCGGCCTTGTAGAACGTCTTGGAGGAGCTCATGGAGGCGAGAGTGGAGAGGGAGTGGATCTTGACCGACGCGGGAGCTCCCTGTACAGAAGATGAGTTAGTTCCTCGGCTCCTCCGTCCAGACAAGCAAGCAAAGGAACGTACCTTCTTCTCAGCGACAAACAGACCGACGCTGGGGCTCTTGCCAGGGGAGATGCTGAAGCTCGTGACGCCCTCCAGCCTGAGCTTCTCGACGATGCCCTTGTTCAAGTCCGCAGGATCGTAGACGTGTAGTTCGTTCGTAACGATCCTAAGCGCCTTGCTCTCGTCCTCGGTGTACTGGATCGCCCTGCGCATACCCACATCAGCTCACCTCGCGCACAACGGAGAAAGTGGACGCACCAGCCGTCCTGCGCCTTCTGCGAGAAACCAATGATCTCGGCAGCCGTAGCGACGTCCCACACCCTCAAGTTCTTGTGCCCTGGCTGTCCTTCCTCGGCCTTGACTGCTCCCAGCCCAGCATCAGCTCTGCCACCCGCACACCGACTCCAGCAAGGACGCACCATGCCTCTCCCAGGTAGAGAGCTGTGTTCCAAGCGGTGAGAAGCTGATGTCGATGACGGTCTTGAGCGCGATCTCAGAGACGAGAGCGCCCGTTTCGACGTCGAGGATCTGGACGCTGGGAGGGGCCACGAAGGTCAGCGGAGAGCCGGTTGGAGCGGGGGAAGAGAGCGGACCCAAAGGAGGTGGCAGAGGCGAAGAATCGTCCGTCGGCGGAGTACTTGTACGTCTTTACAGCGGTTTCGGGCCTGCGAGGGAGGAGGGGCGGTCAGCTGGAGGTCCCTGGAGATGCGACGAGCTGCGCAGCGACCAGGGTCGTCCAGAGCTGGTGTACGGGGCGCCGGCTTTGCCCTAATATCTGACCTACGCGCTGCTGGCAGGCGCCTGGCCGCGATCCTGTTGTCGTCCCTAGCTTTCATCTCCATCCATCTCGTCGCCGCCCTTCCCAATCCTCCATGAAGCTCCTCCAGCCGCTTTAGCCTAGAATGCCAGCTCGTTCCCTTCCCATCGCCCCATTGGCCGTTGTAGACGCCTCCGTGTGCCGCTTGCACAAGGCGGACGTGTCGTTGCAGTCGTCTGCGCGTGAACTCACTTTTGGAAGGCCACGGGCGCGTAGTCGGGAGGTCCTGACACGAGTCCAAGCTGCTTCAGCGACCTGACTGCAAGTCCAGAGAGGTCTGTCAGTGTTCTACTCGCACGAGAGCGACGCGGGGTTGACTCACAGGCGTATTGAGTGGAGGGAGCTGCCATCGTGACGAGGTCGGCTGAAGGGACTTGAGGCAAGGGAAAGGGCTTGGCGAGGTTCAAGTGAATGAAGCTGGCCGTGTAAGGGAATAAGATCAAGTTCCCTGTCGAGAGCAAGAGGAAGACAGGTACAACAGGCGAAAAGGTCTCCCGCAGGCCTCCTCAGGCTCAGGCAGGCTGGCTCCGCTCCTACCACCACCGCCGCTGCGCTCTCGTTCCCGCTTCAAGTCATCTCTGGCTGTACGCGGTGCCGGTGTCAACGAGGTCAGCCACGCCCTTCGCTCGAGTCTGCTCCTGAGAGCGGGGGCACGCCGCGTTCTTCCCCATCTCGACGCCGGTCTTCTCCTCCCAGCTCTCTTCCTCACGCGCCAGAGCACTCTTCTTTGATCTGCGTGCACCGGAAGCTTTCCTGACGCGTGGGCGGCCTGTGGAGTCTGAGCACGGGGACCGTACTCTTATTCGGCGAATGACACCCTTACTCGGCGAAGAGGTGAGGGGTCCCTCTCCCTCTTGAACCGACCTGCACCTGCTCTCGCTTCTTTATCTTCTCCCTACTTCTCAGCTTCAACACTTTAGCCAACCTCTGACCTCCTCCTCGACGACCATGCACTTCCTCCTCCTCAGTGCCTCTCGCGTGCTTACGATCCTCCCCCGTCGCCTCCTCTCATCGCTGACCCCATCCTCTTGCATAGAACATCGGCCCAAGCACCGCTCTCTTCCTCCTTGGCACCCCCACCAACGTCTGCACCCTCCTGCTTCGTTCCCCTCTCGCCACTCGCACCGCCTGCCCGGCCCTCGAGCCGCACCTCCAGTCCGGCCAGCTCAGGATTGTCGAGGGGGACACGACGATTCAGTCTGATGTGGAGGCGGCGTTCGTGGAGGCGGGGAGGGGAGCGAAGAACGGTGTTCCCGATCAGGTCATCTACAGCATCGGAGCGACCAAGATGAAGGGATTCAGCCTCACCAAGGGAGTGAAGATTACGCCTGCGGACGGCTGGTACGTTCTCTCTCTCCATTCGCAGCTTCGGAGCTGACGATTGAGCGAGCAGCGCGTCGACCATCCTCCCTGTCCTTCGCCACCTCCACTCTATCCCCGTCGAGCACATGCCTCGCCTCATCGCCATCTCCTCCTCCGGTCTCGGGCAGGTAGAGCACAGCAAGCTTCCTCTCCTCTTTCGTCCTCTCTCCGGATGGCTGCTCCACTTTGCGCACGAGGACAAGCTCGGTACGTCCTCTTCCTCTCGCTCTCCCTCTCTTTGCCCCTTGCTCCTCCCTCCTCTTCCTTCCCCGCTCCTTCTTTTTCGTGCAGAAGCTTATCCACTCACTGCAGTCCTCGAATACCTCCTCCACCACTCCGCCGGCCTCCCCTGGCCCTCCACCGAGCCCATCCCTGCCGCCCTCCCCGCCAACTGGTCCTCCGGCATCTCCCCGCCCGGCTTTCTCAAAGAGCTCATCGTCGTCCGTCCCGTCTTGCTCATCGACACCGATTCCTCGGGTCGGGAATACAGGGTACGCTGTCTTTGTGCCCGCGTGAGGTGGAGGGACTGATGCGAAGCAGGTATCGGACGCATTTGAGAAGCTGCCGTGGACGATTTCGAGGGAGGCTGTGGCGAGGTTCATTGTCAAGGAGTGTGTGGGAAAGGGGAGTCAGTGGGTTGGCAAGTGTCCTGTCATTGGGTGGTGAAATGCCAGGTGGGTAGCTTTGGTAACGTGACCGTCCTTCTTGTTCGACACAGAGGTCGAGCACCGTCTGCTCATTCCTCTCTTTGGTTGCTTGCTCGAGAACACCTCAAGAAGACGAAGGAATGTTTATTAGATCCCAGCTCCAGCTACCTCCTCATCGCTTCTTCCACACCAACGCTCCCCACATCGCTACGCGGTACACAACGATGATCACGATCAAGATACCGACGTAGAGTCCATCCGACACCCCCGCATACCCCAGATCAACGAGGATATCGTTCCCCGCGAGCGCGCACTCGGAGACGGGGAGAGTGCTGACCATCGGGCAAGCGCAGGCTCCTTCGATGACAGGGCACTACGAGGGGGTTAGCGAGCGTAATATGTTGGAGAGGGATGAACTGACCTGGAAAGTGAGGCCTTTGAGGTCGGAGCGAGCGAGGAGCTCGAAAGCGAAAGTCTGAAAGTCGATGAACTGGGGTGGGATTGGATCAGCAAGGATCGCTATGTCCGGAGAGAAGCAGCTTACGTGGGCGGTGTAGTACCAGAATCGAGGGAGTGAGGTGGCGCGGATGAAGTAGCCTTGAACGACCTGCGAGAGAGAGAGTCAGCCGCATGCGAAGGCTCGCTAGCGAGATGGACTGACCATCCAAAGCCCGTTCATGAAGGAGGCGATGGCGAGGGCAGCAACGAAGATCGGGATAATGGCAGCGATGAGGACAGACTGGCTCTCGGCAGCAAAGACGCCGAGGAAGAGGTAAATGAGGAATTTGAAGAAGTTGGTGGCGCCGGGGTTGAGTCCGATAGCCCAGTAACTATCAAGGAGTGCGTCAGTACTGGAGAAGGGGAGGGAGGGGGTGGAACGAACATGATAAGGACGTAGAAGAGAGTGCAGAGGAAGAGGAATGGGACGACAGTAACCGTGTTGGCGATCACGTACGCGCCAGGTCCGTAGAGTCCGTTCGCGCGCTCGCGAACGAAGACGGCGCGCTCCTCGAGGAAGGAGGGGATTCCAGAGACGCTCATGAAGCCGAGGAAGGCGACAGAGAAGAAGCTGTGTAGCCAGGAAGGTCAGAGTCTGTCGAAGTTGTGGAGCTCGCGAGGGAGCTTACTAGACACTCAGACGGTCGTTGATCTTGACAGAGGCGGAGCCGAGGTTGACCCAGACGGTAGCGAGAAGCAATGCCATGCCGAGGTACATTCCCACTGCGAAGATATATACCTCGTCAATCCCAGACCGGAGTCTAAAGCGAGAAACGACGCACTCCGAATCCCAAACGCCAGAACGTTCCGGCGGTAATTCTGAAAGTTGCGCTCGATGAGGATCCCCGTCTTGTGGAGCGAGCTCGCAAACGCAGATTCCTTCGGTCCCGAGTGGAAGTGATCCTCGCTCAGCTGCTCGTGCGGCGTAATAGTTGCTGCCGAATGCTCGCGCCAGACCTTCGCAAGGTAATCGAGGTGTTCCATGGCGGTGAGCTCCGAGCCGGCAGTGTCGTAGAACTCGGTGTTGACGACTTGGATTGCGTGGTCAGAGGGGTTGGAGTGCTGAGGGGTGGGGAGGGAGAGTTCCTCGAGGTAGCTGTCGAGTTTGTCTGCGAACAGCAGGGTTAGCACCGCGTTTCGAGATCTGCGAAGGACGAACGCACTGCAAGGACCATTGTACATGACACGACCACCGGCGAGAAGAAGCAGCTTGTCGAAGAGCGAGAACGTCTCGTAGTTGGGCTGGTGAATGGTGGCGATGCAGATCGTGTTGGTCTCGACAGCGAGGCGTTTGACTGTGAGGAGATCAAAGTCAGCGGGAGTCAAGAATTGCAGGAAGGAACAGACGCACTCGAAGCAATGACTTCGCGACCGGACGCCGCATCAAGTCCGCTCGTTGGCTCGTCGAGAACAAGCACCCGAGGTCGAGCAACCATCGAACATGCGATGGTAACTCGGCGCTTCTGTCCGCCGGAGATGCCTCGCTGCAAAGGCGTCCCGATCTTGTTGTTGGCGATATCCTGGAGTCCCAGTGCCTTGAGCGTAGCGTCGATATGCTCTTCGATTCTGGTGGTACCGCGAGGCAGTCTACACGCCGCCGCGTTAGCTCGCTCTTCTTCTCCTTCCCCGCGTCGTACCACTCACGAGAGCTTGGCGGCATATGCGACCGTCTCACGTACGGTCAGAACACCGTAAAGCGCGTCGTCCTGCTCGACAAAGGAAAAGACCTCGTTTGTCTTGAAGTTGGGAGAGCCGTCGAGGAG
>ERZ1463019.26-NODE-26-length-10521-cov-8.346646_pt1 | contig 10521 bp, 20 predicted proteins | sample MGYA00564476_ERZ1463019 | MGnify/ENA primary metagenome ERZ1463019 (study PRJEB39244, sample SAMEA3635145) | Helicobacter pylori | study: EMG produced TPA metagenomics assembly of PRJEB11511 data set (Assembly of a 5300-year-old Helicobacter pylori... | reverse complement strand
AGAGGCGGTGACTGGAGTTCAGACGTGTGCTCTTCCGATCTCAGTGAAGAAGGCGGAAAGCGTCAAAGCGGTCGTCTTCAACGTCGTCGACGACGGGGATACGACGCAAGCCGATGTGGCCAAGGTCGTGAGCGAGGTCGTCGGCGTCCAAGTCGGGTTCCACGGCTCCATCATCTCTGGATTTGCCAAGCTCAACATGGGTACCGTCATCGAGGACGTCAACGACAAGCACCTCGAAGGCTGGTCCGCCCTCCTCACCGCCTCGAACCCTCCCATGTCGACCACGATCCCCATCTCTCCCCACGTCGTGCGTTCCTATCTCGCTACGACCTGCTGGCCGCGCTGACGATGTCTGCAGGCTCCCGATATCCTTCAGCCGTACCCTATTAGTCTCAGCAACAAGAAGCTCAAGGAGGTCGTAGGCTGGAAGCCCGAGTTCAGCCTGACGACCCAAGTTGTCAAGGACACGGTCGACAAGTTCAAGGCCGAAGGGAACTGGCCTATCGCTCCTCCGAAGAAGTGTGTCCTCGCTTTCCTTCGTGTTCTCGCCTGGTAGCTGACCAATCTCTCGCTGCAGATCCAAGAAGTAGCTCGTCCCTTTTCGCATACTGTTCCGCACGCAACTTCCGCAACCCCTCCCGTAATCCACACATGCTCGCAGTCTCGTCTATCTCTCCAATACCTCCTGCAATACCTGCTTCGTTACCCTCTCACCTGAGCAAGCACCGCGAGGAGAAGCTGAGCAAGCGACCGCACGCCTCGAAATCCAAGCTCAACCTTCATCCATTCGAATCTCTACAAAATGGCGGGTCGCACCCAGTATCTTCCTCCTTCAAAGCGTACCGCGAACCGCCGCGTCGAGACTCTCGGCAAAGTACTCGACGTTCCCCTCGTTCAGCCCTGCCATCGAAATCCGGCCGTTGCCCGTGAGGTAGACGTGGGCCTTCTCGATCAACGCCTTGCATTGCGCCGCTGTACATCCTCACCATCAGCGGTCTTTTGAGAAGAGGGAAAGGAGAACGCACGGTTCAGACCGGTAAAGGAGAACATTCCGATCTGCGACGTGATGTGCTCCCACCCGTTGGGTCCGACGGCGGGCGTCTTGAGCTTGTGGGTGAGGAGGTCGAACAGCTTGGCGCGCATCTGAATGATCCGTCCCGACATGCCCGCGATGTCTTCCCTCCACTCGCCGAAGAGCTGGGGGTCGTTGAGGATGAGAGAGACCTGCGTGCGGAAGGGGGTTAGTGCCGCCAGTGGAAGAAGGGAAGGTACGCACGATACGAGCGCCGAAGGTAGGAGGGTTGGAGATCTCGCTGCGCTGGAGCACGCTGAGCTGACTCGCAAGTCGCTTCGATCCTCCTTCGCCTTCTCCAGCGTGCTTCGCGACGACGTTGAGTGCCCCGACGCGCTCTCCGTACAATCCCGCGTTCTTGGCGAAACTTTGGCACACGAGGAGCGGCACGCCTCGCTCGACAAAGTGCCTCACCGCCCACGCGTCGTTCTCCAAATCGCCCGACGCGAAGCCCTGGTACGCGCAGTCGAAGAAGGCGTAGTGCTCCTTGGCGAGGAAGATGTCGGCAATTTCCTGCCATTGCTCGCGTGTAGGGTCGACACCGGTGGGGTTGTGCGCGCAGGCGTGGAGGAGGAAGACGGATTGGGAAGGGGCGGCGCGGAGGAAGGCGAGGTAGGCGTCGAGGGCGAGGCCGATCGTCTTGGGGTCGTAATAGGGGTAGTCGACCGTCGTGCAGCCGACGTTGGCAAAGATGGCTTTGTGGTTGGCTTGAAAACGAGAGGTCAGCTAGGAGAGATGAGGGGGAGAGGTCGATGGACGCACCCCAGGTGGGATTGCTGATATAGATGATCCGCTCCGCCTGAGTCTTGCCAGCCCAAGGTCCGTAGAACCGCTCGAGGAAGAGTCCTCCCAAGTGGTTCGCTCCAGTGCCCGAGATCGTCTGCACGCTGTAGATCCCTTCTCATCAGCTTCCGCCCCCGAGAACAGCTCCACCACCTCGCGCTTACGTGCTGACGCGTCCCTCCTTGAGCGCCGCACTACCCTCGCCGAAGATGAGCTTTGCTGAAGCGGAGACGAAGCTGGGGAGTCCGTTGATGGGGAGGTACTCGTGGTCGAGAGTCTCGTCGGCGGCGATGATGGCCTTGGCCTGCAACGAGGGGTCAGCGCACCGCTCCCAGTCCTCTCGCACCAGCTGTTCCCTCTAAGCACTCTACGCTCGTGCGCGCCGTCGTCCCCTCCGCCTCCTCCGTCCAGCGCGCTCGGCGTTCACGGCATACATCCGGTGGCCTCCAGCCGGACGCCGATTCACATGGCAGCACAGCACAGCAGAGCAGGCCAGCTTTGAAGCAGGAGCGCCCTCTAAGGCTGCAGCAACCGCCCATCCAGCAGCCGAAAGGTTCCCCACCGCTCCTTCTCATCGATGACAGCATGGCGGACTCACCTTGCGCACGACAGGGAGCACGTAAGGCTTGCCCTCGTTGTCCCGGTAAGCTCCAACGCCTAGGTTGACCTTCTTGGGGAACGGGTCGGCCTTGTACGCCGCGGTGAGGGCGAATATGGCGTCGGCCGGCGCAAGGGGCGTTTCCGCAAAGACTGGGTGGGGAGTGCGTTAGCGGAGCGAGCTCTGGATGATCGCGAGAGCTTACCATCGACAGAGGGAGACATTTGAGACGATAGAGCTGTTAGGCGATTGTGGGGAGAAGAGGAAGGCATCGGCTGAGAACGGTGAGAGGACTCGAGGATGGAGGAGGGCCAGCGCGCTGTCTTTTGGAATGTCGCTGTGTCTTGGAAGTGAACCCTTCTGAGCTGTTACACGTATTCCTCTCTGCCCCCACCAGCACCACCACCTCCATCTCTCCTTCCCCTGACTGGCGCGCTCGCTCCAAAGCGGCAGGCCGGACTTCGCGCCCTTTCTCCGCAAGCTTTTGATGACCCCGCAATCTCTTTTGCAGGCGCGACAGATGCGAGATGAAGGACAGGAGAGCAGATTCACAAGTGTGCGAGGGAGAAGCAGAAGGAGATGGCAACGAGCGAGGTGGTAATAGGTTGCGAAGGGTCATGTAGCGAGAAAAAGGTATCCAACGGGGGGGTCCAACAGCAGTCTAAGAGAGTTCCGATCCAACGAAGAGGCGGGGCTTACGAGGAAGCGGGCTTGGCGGCGAGGAGCTTCTCGATGTCGGCGGCGACTGGGGAGACAGGGTCAGCGTGCGCGTTCGAGAGGGATCGTCGCTGGGGACCTACTCGACTCGGGCTTGGTGATGGAGCCGTAGCGGTGAACGACCTGACCGTTCTGGTCGACGAGGAACTTCTCCTGCGAGCCACCCGAAGCATCAGCGACTTGTTCTTGCGAAGAGATGGCGAGGAGAGCGTACAAAGTTCCACTTGATGCGCTCGAGACCCAGGATACCCGCCTTGTGGGACTTGAGGTACTTGAACACCCTGCGCAGCGCAGCTAAGCTCTACCGTACCACGATCCAGAGCAGCAGAGGGACTCACTCGTTCGTGTTGTCGCCGTTCACGTCCGACTTCTTCATCAAGGGGAACGTAACGCCGTGGTTGAGCTCGCAGAAAGAAGCGCTTTCAACGCACAACCAGGTCAGCTCCTACCCTCTCCAAAACGAAACATCAAGGGGTAGGGGCTCACACATCCTCATCGGTCCCCGGCTCCTGTCCTCCGAATTGGTTGCAAGGGAAACCAAGAACGACAACGCCCTGGTCCTTGAAGCGCTTGTACACTGCGTAGAGCTCGGGTTAGCTAGCTGGTGCGTGTCGCACGTCGACGGAAGCCGTGGGGGAGCTGACCCTCTTCGAGACCCTGGTATCCCCGATCGTCAGCTCTCTCCCCCAATCCAAGGCAGGGCATGCCACTCACGTGGTACTGAGGAGTGAATCCACACTTGGAGGCAGTGTTGACGATCAAACTGATCTTGCCCTTGAGTTGCTACGAGGTGGAACCAGCGTTAGCTGGCGTCCTCGAACCCCCTGCGCTGAGCGTGGAAGAGAGACCTACGCTGAAGTCGTACGTTCCCTTGGGAGTCTCGGCCTTGAGTTCAAAGAAGGATGAGGCGGAGGACATGGCTGCGAAGAGGAAGTGAGAAGGTCGCGCGATCGGCGATCCGCGAGGTGAGTCCACGCTGAGCGAGACGACGTACTGGAGGCTGAGCGGAAGGTGGTGCGAAGAACGGGTGCTTGAGAGCGGGAGACAAGGAGAGAAGGAAGAGATTGAATAGCACGCGCCATAGCAACAGATTACAGGCAAACGCCGAACCAGGTCGGCGAGCAGAGACCCGGTCGTCTTGCGCGGTACAGTCAGCAGCAATCCCCGTCGGCCGTCATGAACAAGTAGCGAGCTGAACCAGCGGGGCCTGCATTGCGAAAGGGGAGTAAACAGGTTCAAGCCCCCGGCGCGACGTGCTTGCCGTAGAAGAACGTGTCGGGCGGGGTGAGAGCACCGAGAGCACGACGCTGGAACTGCGTGAGCACCTCGAGGCCGACCTGGTAGCTGGCGTTGGTCCTGCGAGCGACATCGTGAGCTGGACTCGGCGCCAACGACGGAACAGAGCAAACGTACCAGCCGAAGCCCTCCTTGGGGATCATCGCAAAGTCGGTCCCCTGGTTGCCGTACTCGGCGTCGATGTTGGCGTTCGCCTGGACTGCGTCAAACTTTTCGGGGACGACTCCACCGGCGTGAACGAATCCGGTCGTGACCCTGCCATAAGAGTCAGATGGAGAAAGGCCGAGGGGGACAGACGAGACGCACATGTAAAGCCAGCGATAGGCAAGTCGCTGAGCCTCCGGGGTGTAGCCGTACTTCTGGAGACCAGACCCTGCGGAGGTTGTCAGCCAGCTGCGCCAGGTGTTCAAGATGTCGACGACGCACAAGCCATGATTTGGCTGTGAAAGGCGGACAAATCAGCTTGCTTCTCGAGCAGGCGGGCGAACAACGACTTACTGAGGAGGCTAAAGGGGGAGAGCGAAGCGAGAGACTGGTCAGCGGCGGCTCAGGTCAGAAAAGCAACTCGGCTCACCCATGCTGCAGGGTAGCTGCCAGACGAAAAGGTTCAGCAACCGCGCTGAGCCCACGAGAAGCAGAGAAAAGGACGCACTCCCACTGCCTGTTTGGCCTCTGCAGCGAGATCCTTCCGCGCGAGCTCTCCGTCCCCGAAACGAGTCCTCCAGGCGCCTCGAACTTGTGCAGCGAGACCTTCCTAAACATCGCAGCGAGCTCATCAGCACACGTCTTTCCAAACCGGTGAAAACGGAAACCCACATCATCCTCTCCGCTTGCGCCTCGCTCGCCATCCCCGCCCACATCGGCCAGAACGTAGTCACCTGCCGCTGGATCGTCAGTCCGAAGCCCTCAACTCCCGTTCGAGCATAACGCACCGTATCGTAAAGGCCCTGTTTCCCCGTGACGGTATCCAAATCCGTGTAGAGGCCATGACCCTCGTGCCAGAGGTAGTGATCCGCCAATTCCTTCCTCCTCGCCGCGCGCGCGAACCACTCCGCCGAACTCTGCCTCTGCCCCGTCGAACTCCTCTCCCCCGACAGATCCGGCAGCGTCGACCCACTCGGGTCGTACGGCACGTCCGCACCGAAAGGGAACTTGGACAGGGAGAAGTCCTCGAGGAGTTCGAGGTCGTCGTCAAAGTGGTCTCGGATCGTCGTCCCGATGTCGACCTCGTACTTGTACAGGAGCGAGCAGAGGTCGATCGTCCCGAGGTTGGCGCAACGCTTCTCGAAGCGGTAGGTCGTGTCGTGCCCGCTCTCTCGTACCGCGCGATCGTGCAGGAAGTCTGCTTTACGTCGTCAGCGCTGAGCGACACAAACGGCGGAAAGTCGACGCACATTCGTCCAGCTTCGGCTCGTCCACCTCTCCCGCATTGTACTTCTCGTTGAACTCGTTGACGCTGATCCCTAGCTTGTCGGCGTAAGGCTGCAGAACGGGCACAAAGTGAGACGCCTCCGTCTCTGGAGGAATGCCGAGTCCGTCGGGGCGGAAGCGAGAGAGGCCAGTACCGACGTGCAGGCGGGGCTCAGCCATCCAGACGGTGTGGTATCTGCGGGGAGCGTCAGCCCGGTGCGTTAGAGCTGGGAAGGTCCACGCACTCGCAAATGGCGCCTTGGATAGCGAGACGGAGCCAGGCTTTGTTCTCGACCTCCTTGGCGGGGTCGAGTTGAGCGTAGACTTGGAGAATGAGGTCGGTGAGGAAGGGAGGCTGAGATCGGCAGAGGTAGTAGCTGCGCAACGCAAAATCAGCTGGTTACGGAGGATCGAAAAGGGCGGGAGTGGACGTACGATCGGTTGCCGTTGAGGATCTTGCCGTAGTGCTTGATCTCGAAGAGGAAGTGAAGCACGATGCCTTGAGCGAGGTCGACCATTCCGTCGGCAAGAAGACCGAGAGAGATAAAGTAGCTGTCCCACTGTTGCAGAAGGCGAATCAGTCGCCGCCCTGTCTCAAGGTCGCAGGATCCAACCTACGTTGTAGAGCTGCGAATCCCGCAAAGAAAGAACCGTCAGCGCGAAACTCCGAATCCCATAGCAGCGAGCGCACCTCGTTGAACCTGCGTGTCAAGCGGATCAGTCTCGCCACCGAAACGATTTGTATCGATCCACCTCACCTCGCCCCAGGCACCACGAACGGGATCCCCACGAAATCCGGCTCGCCATCCTCCTTGACGACCTCCTTCATCGCGAGGGCCAAAATTCCCGGCTGCTCGTTCCTATCGCGCACCCACTCGGCGTCCCACCCCGTCGGCAGCGTCTCGACCAGCAAACCCAAGTGCGGTCGCTCGCTCACGATTCGCTCGTAGTACTTTCGCATCGCGGGCTCCGCTTCGGGCACGTAGATCCTCGGCGCCTGGTTTTTCCCTCTGTTCTGCGGGGCTCAGGAAGTATTAGCTGAAATTCGAGGAGGACAGGAGCGAACAAACACACCTTGGGGTCCGCGCAGATCGCCTCGAGTCCGTCCGCGTCGATCCGCCGAGTAAGGTTGCTCCAGAACGAATGACGGATCATGCGGCTTAGACGAGAGACGGGGTTCTCGTTCAGGCGGGCTTCGTCGAGGACGATGGACTTTTGTCCGTGGTCGCGTGCCAGGGCGAGTTCTTGAAGAAGGTTGGAAAGCATGTAGGTGCCTCGGATCTACGAGTGGGAGAGGGTCAGGATTGGAAGGGGTTTAAAGAAGAGGGGGACGCACGTCGAACGAGTTGTGGCCATTGCTGGCGGCGGTACCGAGGGAGAGGACCTTGGGACCGGTGTCCGTCGCAGCGATCTGCTCCAAAACGTTAGCTCCTGCTTCGGGTCGTCGCAACATCATATGCCGGCTCACTTGAAAGTTTCCGGTCGTATCCTCCTGCTCGAGCACCAGCTTCATTGTCTCCTCCACATCGACAAGGAACTTTCGAGGCTTGGAGGAGGTCTCATCTGCGCGTCTCTTGTCAGCTCCTCTACTGCTTCCCGGTCGTGATAGGACGTACCATGAGACATCCTCCTCGACCGCACGAACGCCTCGGACGAGTGTACGTTCCTCTGCCTCAGAATTGTCTGCGTCCCCCCGCTCTGCAACAACAACCGTCAGCTCTCCCTCCCCTGGATAAGCTCCTCTTCGCCACACGTTCGCGCACCTCTGAGAAAGTCCTCGTCTTGGCCCTAATAGAAGGTCGGGCGTAAAGCACCGACGCGTCCTCCTGAGCCCTGAAGCGCAAGTCCGCATCGTCCGCCTCCGACTCGGATTTGTTGTGGAAGACGGCGGACTCCACGACCACGTCCGAGATGGCTACACTGGTGATACGAGAGGGCGGCATTGCTGAAGCTGGTAGAGGTGATTGGTGAGTGGGAGGCTGCAGGGGCACAAGGCGAGAGCTGTCAGTTCAAGCTGGGGAGGGGAGGTGGAGGAGAGCTCCACGCAAAGCTCTTCCGGGATCCAGGGCCGCTGCGCTTCCGCAGACGTGCTCAAAGCTGCTGGGTGGACCGGCACGGCCTCCAACGGACCAGCTCTGCGCGAGCAGGAGCAGCACGAGCAGCTGTCCAGAGGTCCGCTCTGGCGCGAGAGAGGGCGTACCTGCTTTGCTGAGCTGTTGGGCTGGGGCAAGGGTAAGGCAGACCTTGTGGAGAAGCTCACTTCCAAGCGTTTTCGGGGGGAATCGATGGGGAAAAAAGAAAGAACAAACGCTCCCTGACGCAAGTCCGTGAGAGAGTTGGCCGCCGTTCTCCTAAATGCGAGATTCGCTGAGCGGCGAGGACGTGGGTGCGGTGCTTTGGATTTCGATACACTCTATTCATACGCATTTCCAATTCACTAACCTCCGCTCGACACTCATCGCTCCGCCTCCTCCAAAGGAACGAGCACCGAGTTCAGCTCGTCGAGCTTGTCGACGATGGGAGTCCCCGCAAACGCCTCCTTGATGACCTGCGCGACGTTTTCAACGTACACGATCTGGATACCGTCCTTGACCGAGTCGGGCACCTGCGAGCGGAACCAGGTCAGCCCGCGCGTGGCGAAGAGGAGAGAAAGAAAGCGACACACGTTGTGCTCGATGTCGGCGCGGCAGGCGGCGGGTGCGATAATCTTCTTGATGCCAGCGCGGTGGGCAGCAAGGATCTTCTCCTTGAGACCGCCAACGGGGAGGACTTGGCCGGCGAGGGTCATCTCTCCAGTCATGGCTGCGACGAGTCCTTCGTTAGCGAGGTTCCAAAGCCGGAGGAAGAGGAGAACGTACCGAGATCTGAGCTGATGCCCTTCTTGGAGAAGAGACTGACAAAGGCCGTGAGAATGGCGATACCAGCCGAAGGTCCCTCCTTGCCGATGGATCCCTCACTGTTGCAGTTCGTCAGCGACTCGCAGGTGAAGACAGAAGCGATAGCACGCACGGCATGTGAAGATGGATAGACCGCTTGTGCAGCAAGTCCGTGTCCTTGTCGTCGGTCAAGCCAAGCGAGAACGCGTGCGACTTAAGGAACGACAGGGCGATCTGCGCGCTCTCCTTGATGACCTCGCCGAGCTTTCCAGTCAACTGGATCGTTCCGTTCCCAGGCATCGACTGCAGGACCACGGGGAATCAGCGAACAGGTCTGCAGCAAGGAATGGAGTAAGGACGCACGGTAACTTCGATCGGCATCACCGCCCCCGAACCGTTCCCAAGGTAGCCCAATCCACAGCTCACTCCCACAGGACTCGTCTTGGTGTAAAGGCGATCCTTCTGGTACATCGGCGGTCCGACGTACTCGAGCAGGTTGTCCGCCGAGATGCGAACATGAACCGTGCTAGGCACTTCAAGCGCCTTGCGCACTCCGCTCGTCGTCTTCCGATCCTCGGACGCAGGTGCGGGCGTAAGCTCCCCATCCTGCTTCTCGACGGTACCTTCGATGATGGGGACGACGGGCTCGGCTGCGACGACGGCGTCGGCTTCAGAGACGGCGGAGGTGGTGGGAGGGACGATCTCGACGGTTTCTTCGGCGAGGACGGGGTCGTCTCCGATATCTTGGACGATCTTGAGAGCCGCCTTGCGGTAGACCTGCGAGACGCGTTGGCTGAGGCTGAGACGCAGGTCGCGGAGAGACGCACCTTCTCGATCTGCTGCTTGAGCTTTCGCACTCCCGACTCGCGGCAGTAGTACCGAATGAGCGCCGCAACAGCGTCGTCCGTCAGCTCGACGTCAGCATCCTTGAGTCCCGCGCCGTCCTTGGCTTGAGGAGCGAGGTACCGACTTGCGATTGCCGCCTTCTCCTCGGTGATGTAGCCGCTCACTTCGAGAACCTCCATGCGGTCGAGGAGAGGGGCGGGGATCGTGTCGAGCGTGTTGGCGGTGCAGACGAAGAGGACGCGTGAGAGATCCACGGGAACGTCGAGCTGGAGGGCGAGGGAGTTAAATGGCGAGCACGAAACGATGGGCCAGCCGAACGTACGTAGTGATCAAGGAACTGAGAGTTTTGCTCGGGGTCGAGCATCTCGAGAAGAGCACTCGAGGGGTCGCCGTTGTGTCCCCGACCGATCTTGTCGACCTCGTCGATGAGCACGAGCGGGTTCTCTGTGTGGACCTTCTTGAGCGCCTGAATGATCTTACCTGCGAGTCAAAAGGGCGTTAGCTCTTCGCAGCGTGTTCAAATCCTTGAAGGCGTACCAGGCATCGCGCCGACGTAACTGCAGGTAAGATTGTCAGCAGCTGCTCAGACGGCAGAGGACTCGCTCGACTCACGTTCTGCGATGACCCTTGATCTCGGCGACGTCCGACAATCCACCGACACTGAAGCGGAAGAACTGTCGGTCCAGAGCGCGAGCGATCGACTTGCCGATGGAGGTTTTTCCTGCGAGGAACGTCAGTCAGCGACGGCGATGCACGAACGAGCGAAAGGGAACGCACCGACTCCAGGAGGTCCAACGAAGCAAAGGATCTTGCCCTCGACCGTTCCCCTGAGCTTGCCGACGGCGAGGAACTCGAGAATACGATCCTTGACGTCCTTGAGATCGGAAGAGCGTCGTGTAGGGAAAGAGTGTCCTAGGTGTGTA
>ERZ1463019.24-NODE-24-length-10596-cov-11.292003_pt1 | contig 10596 bp, 11 predicted proteins | sample MGYA00564476_ERZ1463019 | MGnify/ENA primary metagenome ERZ1463019 (study PRJEB39244, sample SAMEA3635145) | Helicobacter pylori | study: EMG produced TPA metagenomics assembly of PRJEB11511 data set (Assembly of a 5300-year-old Helicobacter pylori... | reverse complement strand
TGAGGGAGTCGAGGATGGTGGAGATGGAGGTGGTGTCGCCGTGGATTAGGTATTGAGGAGTCGTCGAGTTGGGCGAGGGGAGGGGGGCGGAGAAGGAGGATGAGGCGAGGGGACCGCCAGGGCGAGAAGAGTTGTCCGAAGGGCCGTACTGTTCGTCGTTAGCTACCTGCTGCAGCAAATAAAGGAAGAACGTACCTCGTCGTTGTCGTAGTACCGCGGTCCATAGAACAGCGGCCAAAACCCGAAAGGGAACCCTAGTCCTCCCACACGCCCATAGCGATACGCGCCGTATCCCGCTCCATACGCAAGTCCTCCGCCGATGAGCGGTCGTCTCCCTCCACCGTACTTGCGTCCAGCAAAGACGAGGCCTTTGGCGATGATCCGCCCTGTACCGCCGCCGGTGGATTTGGAGGAAGAGGCGCCCGGGGATCCAGCTGCGACGATCGTAAGCGGTGTTCAACTGGCATTAAAGGAAGGGACGCACTGCTAGGGATTCTTCTGGAAGAGGAACCGGAAGAAGAACCAGAGTTGGAAGAGCCGGAGGAGGAGGACGAGCCTCTGAGCGCGCCTGTCCCCCTGTTGGCGCCCGCGGCGGACCCAGAAGAGCCGCTGCTCCTGCTGCCCGAGCTACTGCTCCTAAAGCCTCTTGGATCCCGCTCGTAGAGACGGACGAGGTAGTCGTGGATCGGGCTCATCGGATGTTTGACGGCAGCTTGGGTTGACGTAGGTTCAACGACGACGACGCGGCGCGTGCGCGTGCTTCGAGAGTTTCGAGGGCTGGCGTGCTGCGCGTCGTAGGCGGTGGAGAGGTGGAGAGGCGGAGGAGGAAGGGAAGGAGGAGACGGGAGAGTGTTGTGGGAGGGAGGAGAGAAGTACCTGATCAAACTTTCAGCCCAAGGCAATCAGGCACAGCCCGTGAATGCGAAGCGCGGGCCGCGTGATCTTCCCATACTGTTAGTCGAATCTCGCCGTGCGTGTACAGCAAACGTCGTTGGATCATCGTGTACACCTGGAAGAAAGAAAAGAAGTCAGCGAGAGCCGCGAGTGGAGAGAAGCCTGCTCACCCCCTCCGCAACCTCCTCGCTATCTCGCTACGCCAGGGTCCCACTTCCACCTCGATACCCAGGGTCTTGCACTCCTCCAGTAGCTCCTCGTAGTCGGGATCAGACGCCAGATGGTCCTCGTCCGCCCCGAAGCGCACGCGTCGCAGCGAGGAGAGCGAGCGAGACTGTCCTCCAGAGGCCGTCCCGCGCTGCCGCCCGCCAAGCTCGCGAGACAAGCGATGCGCGGCAGAGGAAGAGGTAGACCTCTTAAGGCGAACAGGGGTTCATTAACCACGGCGAACCGGGTTCGAGGATGCGGTAGAGGAGCTCGGTTGGAAGGGAGTTGATGGTGGCCATCAGGGGGGCGAGACGAGGAGTGGAGGGAGCGGGTTGCTCTGCGGGCGCCCGTTGGTGAGTCCAGTCGTTTGCTGACCCCGCTCTTAAGCGAGGCCACTCACCGATAGTCCTCGTGATCCTCCTGCCAGAGTCCTAGAGCGAAAGCTGAGCTGGACGTCGTGGTGGAATCTCAAGAGGTGAGACGGCGACGAGCGTTCTTCTCCCTCCTCCCACGCCCGTTAGCAACTCAGCTCAGCTGGCGCTCCAGCACCAGGCGTTCAGAGCCGAAGACTGCCCCGCCAGAATTCCTCACGCCCCGTCTACGCCAACTCACGCCGACTCAGGCCTCGACCTCCAGCAGTCAACAGAGGATCCGACACGACTTCACGCTCGCTAGGTACGTCTGGTCACCTCTTGTGGTGCGCCAGGAAGAGCTAACAACTTTGTTTTGCCAGACCAACTCCCGACGACGCCGCTAGCACGAGAACACGATGGACGACCTGTTCGTCTCTCATCTCCTTCCACTCCGCCCGCTCACCCGCAACCCTACAGAACCTTCTCCACCCCCGAAGCAGCACTAGAGCATTACCGGACCGAATGCGCCTCCCTCGCCGCACAACTGGCGGACGCGAACGCCGATATCACGGACTACACGGAGAGCTCCAAGGAGCTGCAGGACGAGTTGGAGAAGGAGCTTGCTAGTATGGAGAAGGGGGAGAGGGAGATGAGGAAAGGGCTCGAGGAGGCGAGGGGGGATATGGAGGAGTGGAAGGTGAGTGCTTGGGGGGTTGGTGCTGGGCGTATGCGGGAGATGGGAACGGTGGGGGGCGGGCACGAGGGCAGGAGAGTTCGGCGGGTTTCACCTCTAACAACTGTGGACTCGCCAGAGTAGCCGGCTGGAGAAGGTAGCCTCGGTCAGTGCTCTCTTGAGGGCGTGCGCGAGCGCTTTCCCAAACACTTGCGTTGAGCGGACGGCGAGCGAAGACTCTTCGGTCTTCTCCTGCACTCAAACTTCGTTAGATGCTTACGTTGTAAGGTACGCCGGTCGCTTGAATCGCATCGCTCGAGGTGGTCTTCTCCAACACCCCGGTGGGTGACGGTGAGGGCACGAGGGGAGCTGTAAGGTGGGCGGGTGCAGCAACCTCCTACCGGTCCTACCGGCGTCTTGTTTTTCAGGTGCGAGAAACAGGGGTGGAATCGGCGCTGTCTATTCACCGTTGCTCGCCTGGATTTGTCCGAAACAACCGAGGGCAGAAGGGGTGGGTAGACTCGCCTCCGCTGCGAAGCGCTTGTGAGGACGCTATCACCTAAGTTCAGTCTGGGGAAACCTATGCCGATGGACCTGAAGACTGCTCGACGAGCGAAACATGTACTGACTCTCTCGCAGAGCAAATACACGACCTCGCTACGAGAACACACCGCGACGATGACACACATGCAGCGCGAGCTAGAGTCCCTCCGCACCTCTGAGAAGTCGCTACGAACGACCCTGCGCGATATGGAGCTCGACAACGACGTGCTGGAGAACAGCGAGAGGTTCGTTCTGTTCTCGCTCGAAAGCGAGCCCCAGCTGACTTCAAGCGCAGGGAGAAGGACTCGTCGCTACAGGATCTCGAGAACCGATACGGCAAGAGCATCGAGCGGATAGCCTTACTCGAGGAGGAGCTCGTCAACAAGGCTCAGCTCGAGGAGGAGGTCCAGCGGCTCAAGGACGATCTCCGGGGTGAGTCCTCTATTCTCTCCCGTTGTACGCTTACTGAATCGTTGGGCAGACCTTGCCGAAGAGATGTCGGTCCTTCGCTCTCACACCTCCAACCACCCCGCCTACCCTCGACCCCTCACCCCACCCGACACCCTGACCCAAGCTCCCCGCACTCTCTCCGCCTCTCCCCCGTCCGCCCTTTCTTCCACCACTCCCCCGTCCACTCCATCGCCCCAAACCACTCCCCGGAAAGCCAGCTCTCCCTTCACCACTCCTCGCAAGTCGTCGACCCTCCCACGCCCTCCCTCCATCTCCCTCGTCCTCCCCGCCCCCGCTCGACCTTCTACCACGGCTCCTCCCGCCCCCGTTTTCCACGCTCCCATCACTATCGGCGCTGCCGCTCTCTCCCGCTCCACCAAGGCTCTCAACCTCGCCTCCTCCGCGCGCCCTACGACGACGCCGAAAGCGGTTCGAGAGCGGAGAGCGGACGGGATGATCAAGGACATGAAGGAGATGACGGACCGCGTCAAGCAGCTTACGAGTCGGTTGGACAGTCGGAGGAACCTCGTCATGGCTGGAAGTGGGATTCCGCGCGCGAGCATGAGTCCGCAGACGGGAGGGATGACTCGCAGTGCGTCGGGGATGGTGAGGAACGGGACGGGGAAGCGGGGATCGACGTTGGGGCAGAGTCAGTTGGGAAAGAGTATGACGGGGCTGGGGATGAGTATTGGAGTTGGAGGAAGGATGAAGGCGGAGAGGGAGAAAGAGCGGGATGGGGAGTATGCGCGGATGAGGAGGAGCGAGGACGAAGGACCTTCGCTGCATTCAGCAGGATGGAGCGAGTCGAGCACGACGAGCACGATCAGCTCTCGACCGCCTTCGCGCAACGCTTTGAGGGCTTCGACAGCCGGTCACCGCACCAGCATCCCCGTTCGACCGCCCTCCCGCATGTCGTCTCTCTCCGCCTCTACCGCCGGCACCTGCCGACCTCCCACACCCTCTCTCTCCGCCTTCCCCGCCCGCTCTCCCACTCCCTCCAGCAACCGACCGGCCTGGGGCAGCAACCAGAACCAACCCACGAACCTCGCCGCTTCGACGCGCCGGCGAAACTCCTCGGCATACGGGAATAACGCGCCGGGGGCGGGGAGGAGCTCGGTGGAGATGAGGAGACCGCCGTCGGTGGAGCCGCCGGCTAGGAGGCCGAAATCGACGGATAGGGAGGGGTTGGGGCTGGGGTCGAGTGTGCGGAATGGGATTGCGAGGAGGGCGTCTTTGGCGTTGGGGAGGAGCGTGATGCGGAATGGGAGCTAGGCTTAGCTGGCAGGTACGTGGGGTAGGTTCGCAATGTGCAGTGAGTTATTCGGACGGGAAGGCGAGCGAGGCTCCCTGCTTCGCTCTCTCGCTTCGTTCTCTCCGCTCTTCTTGTCTTCGTACTCTACCTCGCTTCACACTCTGCTGAACTTGCTGAACACTTTCCAACGCTCGTTCCTCACCATCTCTGAGCTCCGCCGCCGCCGTCTCCCGATGGATCGCATCCACACCCGGACGCACGACTCCGCTTTCCACGCTAGCGGTCCACTACAAGATACTGGGAACATTCGAAGAGCAGAGCAGCAAGCCATCTACGACTGAACGCGGCGAATTCAGTCAGAGAGGGGTAAGATTGCACAGGTACAGCCGCATCTAAGCGGGCCCAGGGAGAACGAGCTGCCTTCTCAGCCGCGTCGCGACCTCGAGGAAGCGCGTATCGCTCTCGGGCGTAAGGTACCCATGCCGTATGAAGAAGTCGACGAGAACCTGCGCGTGCGCCCGTCAGTACCATTCTGCTGCATGAAAGAACGGACCCACCATCGCGCAATTCGGCTTGAACTCCCCCTCGACCATCCTCCGCACCACCCCCTCCAGCTCCATCAACTCGAAGCTTTCGACCTCCCCATCATCAGGATTCGTACTCGGCACCACGCTCCCATCCGCCGGAAGCGGGAGGTCATAGATGTACTGCACCTCGGGCTGGATCCACCCATGCTCCGTGCGATACGTGTAGGAGAGGACGGAGACGGCGCGAATGGCGGAGGAGACGAAGGAGGGAGGGAGGGAGGCTTCTTCGGCGCATTCGCGGATGACGGATTCGCGGGGGAGGTCGCCGGAGGTGATGCCGCCTGCGACGGTGTTGTCGAGGTACGAGGGCCAGCTAAGGCGTTTCTTAGTGGGGAGACGAGGGAGGCAGGAGAGACGTACGTCTGCTTGGTGGCTGAGCGGCGAGGGACCCAGATCTTGAGAGGCTCGCCTTCCTGCTCGACGTACGCTGCGTCCTCGAGTTAGCCACGAAAGCTCGAATGGAGAGCGAGGAACGTACCCGTGCAATGAACTCCAAACGTCGCCACCCCAAACAACGCACACGCACTCCTCTCCATCGAGAACGCGACGTTCAACCCTGGCAGCGGGTTCTCCTCCTCGTTCCACCTCCTCACCGGCCCATACACCGCATACTCCTCGTCCCTCCACCCACTCAACGCGCTCGCAAACTCTCCCGCCATCTTCCACCCCCTCACGACCCTATCGACATGCTCCCTCCGCGCCGACGGACCCTCCTCGTTCACCCAGTCCTCGAACCCCACCGCCCACGTCCCGCTCTTCCCCTCTTGTTCAGCACTCTTGAGTCCCTCCATCACGTCCTTGAGCACGAATTCGCCTCCCTCTGCAGCGGGGGTAAGAGGGGCAAGGGAGTTACTGCCTCGCCTGGACCCAGGGCGGGAGAAACTGGAGCGACGACTCGGAGGTGCGGGAGGTGCGGGGAGGGAGAGGGGAGGGAGGAAGGACCAGACGGGTTTGCAGTTCATCGCGATCATCTTGGCGTTGTCGTGGATGAGGGCGGCGAGGATTGTGGGGCGAAGGAAACCGATCGGTTGGGCTGGAGTGGGTGCGGTCGGGGAGGAGAGAGGGGTTGGGTGCGAGGGAGTGGGAGAGGAGGAGCGGAGGGTTGGGAGGGGGGTGAGGCGGAAGGAGGAGGTGGTGGAGGGGCGACGAGGGCGGGTGGGAGAGGGAGGGAGAGCGACGAAAAAAGGAACTAGAAATTCTCCCGCTGCGTCGACCTCGTCGTCTGATTCGTCGTCGATGGCGCTGTTGCCGTTGGAGAGGACGGGCTCGGCGGAGGCGCGGTGGAGGTCGAATCGCGCTTTGCAGGCTTGGGCGGTCCATGGGCCAGAGGGGAGCTCGACATTGTCGCAGGCGGTGACGAGGGGGAGGAGAGTGTATGTGCCGGAAGGGAGGGGGAGAGTGCGCGAGGAGGACTCAAAGGAGGAAGCGGAGGAGGACATCGTCGGTCGAAGGGAGTCTGCGAAGGGAGGAGGTCAGCGGTCGTTCTCACGGCATCCTTTAGTGCCGCGTCGCCGCCTCAAACACTAAGGAGGCCCGAGTAGCTCGTTGACGGGGTCTCCAGAGCAGCCGCGGCCTCCGTCCCAGTCCCCAGGACTCCGGAGACGACACCGCAGGTCCTTTACCCTGGGAAGTAACACCTCGACGGCCCCCAGAAGCTCTCAGAGTGCGCGCATCGCTCCTACACCGACTCCCATTCCCTCTTGCGACTCGCTACCACCGTGCTGCCTCCCTAGTCGACGAAGAATCCACGGCGACTCGAAGCAGTCCGCGCCCCTCGCTGGGCACTCTCCCTCATTAGATAGCTTCCTTCCTGCACCTTCGTCTTCCCCCTGGCAAGCCAGAGTCTCCGAGTCCTCCCAGCACGCGTGCTCGCGACTTGCCCCGCCACAGCTCAGCTCAGCAGCGACGAGCCCAGCAGCTGGCCCTGACTCTAGTCCGAGTCAAAACGCCGCGATTAGCTCTCCCCGAGTACTGAGCTTCTCGCTCAAGTCGTCCACCCCTTGCCCTACCTCCCCTCGCTGGCTAGCTCCGACCGACGCCCCCAACCTCAGCAGGACTCACCTTGTAAGCCGAGTCTTTTTGGCGCAGTCTGAGCGAGTCTTGATCTCCTCTAAACGGCGTCCAAGTCTGCTGGCTGAGTTTGAGGAGTCGGACAGGGAGTGAAGAAGGTCAAGCCTGAACTGCTCAGCCAACTCGCGCCTTTCCCGTCTCCGTCTCACTCGTTCCTCCAGCGCCGAACAGCAGCCACAGCGTCCTACTGAACGACGGCAGGATGACCTCCACCTCGAGCTTCATCAGACCAGGTTACACGACTGGCAACTCGGACTGGATCGACGCGTGCGTTCCTCCCAGCCGCTACTCCCCCCCGCTTGCACTAACGCCCCACGCCTCTTCTACAGCCGATTCGAACGAGCAGTCGATATCATTCAATCGTGGGTTCCGCGTCGTGCAGGAAGGAAGCAGGAGGACGGCGGGACTGACTGTTGTTTGTTGCGCCTGATAGCCTTCCTCGAAGCGGGCCGATCCAGACGAGTTACGACGATAAGCTGGTCCTGTACAGGTGTGTCCTCTCCCCCTCGGAGTGGAGGAGGAGGGAGCTGACCGCAACACCGTGCCTGCAGCGTCTACAAGCAGGGTAGGCCTAGCTCCACTCGCCCCGGGTACTCTCCTTCCTGACCCTCTACTCCCGCGCACAGCTACGGAAGGAGATGTCAAGTCTTCCCGACCAGGGATGCTCGATGTTTTGGGCCGAGCCAAGTGGTGAGCTGTCTCGCCGCTTCCCCGACGAGCGAACGCGGCTCATGATGGATGGGTAGGGACGCGTGGAACAAGCGCAAGGGGATGGTCGAGGACGACGCTAAGCGGGTCTACGTCGAGAGTCTGATCAAGGTGCGTTATTGCGTGCGTTCCTCGCTAATGCTAGCTGACACCGACCCAGATCCTACGAGGGTTCTCCGACCGACCTCAGGCTGCGTCCCACATCCGCGAGCTCGAGAACTTCTCTCTCGATCCTCGCCAGGGCATTCCCACTGGTCAGTCCTTCCCTGCTCCCCGTTAACCCGGAGCTGAACGCGCACAGGCTCAACCGCTCAATCCGACTCGGCCTCCTCAACCTCCGACGACCGTCCCCCTCCCTCCCGCCAAGCCCCTTCCTCCCGGCGCGCCCCCCGTCCTCCTCCTTCGCAATCCCGCCGACCCCCCACCTCTCACCACTCCGCCTCCGTGGCCCCCTCTCTCCCAGGCTACGGTCCCCCCCGCACCGCCGCCGATCCGATCTACGAAGCCGGCAGCGGGAGTTCCGACTACACGTCCGAGGAGGAACATCGTCCAGGTCCTTCGCAGCATCGTGAACCTCAGCTGCCCTTTCCCCCGCAACCACCGGCGAGACTCCTCTCCCCTGCCCTCCCTTCCCCGAACCCTTTCCCGTCTTTCGCTCCGTCGTCGGCTTACCCGCCGCCGATGTCGGTCAGGAGTGGGGTTAGCCAGGCGCCGCCGATGCAGGGGGTGCAGATGGCGGGGATGAGGCCTATGGCTCAGTCGCTCAATCTCCAGCAGCAGCATCTTCAGCATCTCCAGCTCCTCCAGCAGCAGCAACAGGGGCAGCAGCAGCGACCCCCGGCATTGGACGCGGCGCTCGAGCGGATTCAGAATAGCTTGACGACGCTGCATGCGAGGATGAACGAGCTGGAGCAGCCCCAGCCGGGTTTGGTCAAGACGGCGTTCCTGCATTTCCTCGTCCTGCTCAACCTTCGTCAAGCGCGTACGTCCTCCTTGCCTTCCCCTCCCTTCCTTCCGCCCTGTCCTTCTCCCTCCCTGCCTCCTCCCTCCCTCCTCCCTCCCTCCCTCACCCAAATCCAAGCGCTGACACCCCCGCAGAAGGACCCGAGCGACGCATCCAAACGCGCGCTCTCATCCTGCGCGTGCTAGTAGGGATGCTACGCGGGGCGAGGAGGGTCGTAGGAGACCTGGTCGTGCTGCTGTTGGTGGTGCGTTTGGTCGGAGGGGATTGGAGGAGGTTGATGAGAGTTTTGCGTGTGGGAAGGAGGAGGGGGCAGTAATGTATATGCTGTTTTGTGAGAGTGGACTGGGGGGAGAAGATGGAAGGGAGGAAACTAGGTCGAGGTCGTTGGCGGTTGGCGCCTCGCTCTGTTTGAGGTCGATTCAAGCTGCGAGTTCGCCTGCGTTCTGGTAGACTGTCCACCTGACTAATAGACTGGCTTTAGCAGAACGGTCGCCTTTGAGTGTCAAGCCCAGCTGGGCACTGACAGCTGCCAAAAAGAGTTGAGTAACGAGTCGCCCCCTCCCTCGTCTCACCCCACCACTCCTCCAGCGAACAAGGACGACCACAGCGATGAACCCAACCGACGCCGACGGGGATTCCCTCCTCTCCCCGCCCCCCGTCCTCTCCCCCTCAGGCCCGATCTGCACCTACGGCCCCCGCCTCGCCTACACCTTCTTCCCCTCTCCCGCTCCCCGCCCCGAACACCTCAACGCCGTCGACGCCAACGTCCACTTCTTCACTGTCGATGACCAGCTCCTCTACCTCAGCTTCTTCCAGGATTCAGGACCCCTCAACGCTGCGTGCCTCTAGTCCGTCTTTCAACATTCCCCCCTTCCACAAAGCTGACGTTGTCTCCCACAGCCGATTCTGTTTACATATCCATACGCTACTAGAGGTACGACCTGGCCGAGCGCACGCGCACCCCTACTCAGCTGACAGCCGTGCACAGGACCCGGCGTACAAGGCGAAACGGATCATTTTGTATTCGTCAGACGAGGCGGACAAGAAGGCGAACGCGGCGTTGTTGCTGGCGCTGTATGCGGTGAGTGAGGGCGAAGGGGTGCGAGTGGGAGAGATGGGCGGGGAGGGGGGATGGGAAGGGTGGGCTGGGACGGGAGTGTGCTGGGAGTGCGCTAGGTGCAGGGCTACGCAAGAGGAGGGCCTACGACCTGAATGACCTCGGGCAGCTGGTAGCTCTTGCGAGCTGGTGGCTGCAGGGGTGCTTGATCGCTAGGTGCCCCTCTTTCGCGCTCAGAGCTTCGAGGAGGGGGTGGACTGGACGAGGATCTACGGATAGTCTTCTCGCGTCTCGTGGCGCCTGCGAGCGCTCTGAGACCGGGATGAATCTCTCGAGATGTTGTCGAGTGTGCTCTGCCAGGCGGTTGGACGAGGCAGCGCGTGGGACTCTTCCTCCACGCCGAAGCGCCTCACGAGACGCGGTGGGATGGAGGTGAATTGTCGCTGTCAAGCCCCTCGGACCAATCTACTGGAGTTGAGTTGAAGAGCTGAGGACGAGCGAGGCAGGACGCGGCTCTGTTTACTGAGCGCCCGTCATCGGGCGCGAATGAGCAGGGCTACGACGCTGACCCTTCTCTCTCCGCCTTTGTGATTCTGAGAAACGTACGCACCACTAAAGCTAGGTGCCGAGGGAGGCGTCGCAACGAGCTCCTTGGTCGACGTGCGGTTCTCGAACCGTGGGGCGACGCACTTTCCATGCGTTCCTCGCGGGACTAGCGATTCCATAACGTGAGCGGGAATGGAGGTTGTCCGGCTCCTTCGTTGAGTTGTACGCAGGCACGGCGGCGGCGGTAGCCACTGGACAGATCGGAAGAGCGTCGTGTAGGGAAAGAGTGTCC
>ERZ1463019.23-NODE-23-length-10645-cov-10.443248_pt1 | contig 10645 bp, 13 predicted proteins | sample MGYA00564476_ERZ1463019 | MGnify/ENA primary metagenome ERZ1463019 (study PRJEB39244, sample SAMEA3635145) | Helicobacter pylori | study: EMG produced TPA metagenomics assembly of PRJEB11511 data set (Assembly of a 5300-year-old Helicobacter pylori... | reverse complement strand
GACATGAGGAGGTCCAGCTCCGTCAATCCCTGCCATCACTCAGTCAGCGACTACCTGGCGTTCGAAGCGGTGCAAGTCACCTTGAGGATCGCAAGACCCGTCGCGACTCGCAGTTTGCCGTCTGCTCCTCAAAATAAGCCTGCCGCCCACATTACGATGCAGAAAGGGCAACGCACGGTATGTCTGTGGATCACTCAGGAACTGCTGCTCCACAAGCGGGTCCTCGCTGTTCTTTCCCTTGTTCGCAGCGGCGAGAGGGAGAGGACCTGCGACGGAGGCGATCGCTCGAGCGACCTTCTCGACGATCCAGTGCGGGCGAGTTTCGGGGGAGATGGCGAGCATAGGGCAGAGGAAGAGGCCCTGGGTTGGCAGAGCGTGAGCTGCGATGCGCGAAGAAGGAGGGAAGAACGTACACCGCTGATCTCGGGGTGGAAAGGGGCGGAGACGGGGACATCGGTGTCGGTGGGCGAGCCGTACTTCCTGCGGTAGAAAGAGGTGAGCTCGTACCACGAAGGAAGGCGCACTACCTTACAAGCACGTCAACGCAGCGACGAAGCCTCCCAAGCTCTGTCCAGCGACGAAGATCTTCCTCTTCTGCGCCTGTACAGAGTCCGTCGCCTCGTTCTTGGCCACATCGCTCAGAACGGCGTAGACAGCATCCGCTGCGAGGTTGAGATCAGCGAGCGGCTCTGCCTCAAGAGCGCGAACGTAGCGCACCCAGCAAATCGAGATCAGGCAGGTGAACGTGGATACCAGTGGAGCGGCCGTGGCTAGGTAGATCGGGAACGATTACGCGGTATCCTTCGTCCAAGAACGTGCGAGCGTGCTCTGCGAACTTGCCTCCAAAGTCCTGCGGCAGGATCGTTGAGTCAGGCTTGAGTTGACGCAACGAGCAGTACGACAGCGTACGTTGATACCGTGGATGAAGAGGAGGTCAGCGCCTGAACTCAGGCAGCGGGAGCCGTCAGCTCCACACGCGTCGTAAGGTCATCCTCCCCTCAACGCACCTCGGGTCGGCGCGTCCTCCTTGGGCTCCCAGATCTGGTACGCCACCCAATTCTTCTCTCCATCTAAGACGACCTTGCCATCCTTGTGCGCGTACTCGGCGCGCAGCTGCTCCTCAGCTGGGGACCGGGGGAGAGCCGCTCGTCCGTAAGTGGGGTCGGCGGGCACGACCCCTAGGAGTTGGGGAAGGGAGGAGAGCTGGTCGGCGGGAGAGGGGAGTGCATAGTAGTGGGCGTGCTCTGCGGGCGGAGTCCATTGAGGAGCGGGAGGTGCCATGCCGAACGTGCTTCTTGCAAGAGGTGTTTGGGCAACGGGTGGGGAGTGGCGGGAAAGGTTTGAACGAGGGTACGAGTGGACGCTTGCAGGTGAGCTGAGGCGAGATAAAAGGAAGAGGGCAGAGCTGTCGAACGTCGTTCAAGAAGTCGTGAGACGCGTGCCATCTTCACCTCGCGCAGCGACGGCTTGATCTCTCCTCTCTCTCGCCAAACGAAGGGCCTTGCGGTACTAAAGGGCTTTGTATCGGCCTGCGCTGCCTGCGCTGCCTCTCCAGCCTCCCCGTTCCTCTCTCAGCAAACTGTCGATTCGTTCACCTTCCCACCAACTTCCTCCACCAGCTCTTCTCCTCATCCGCAACCCTCAAGCTCTTCTCAAAGATCCCCTCGAGCCCGCTCGGCTGCTGAGGCGCAAAGAACCTCTGCGGCGCCAGATTAAAGTCCCACCCCCTCGGCTTCGCGTCGTTTGCGGGCAGGGGATCCCAATCCATGCTATTTTCGTCGTCGAGGATCTCAAAGTCCATGTCGTCGTTCTGCGATGCCGGAATGCGGGATAGTGAAGATTGTGGGAAGGAGGGGACGCCGAAAGTCGGTTGAGGGGGTTGCGGCGCGCGGGGTGGAGGTCGTTTTCGGAGAAGAGGGGGAGGGGAGGTGGAAGAAGGAGGAGTGGAAGGAAAGGGGGAGAGGGAGAGCTCGGCGAGAGGCGAGAGTGGGTCGAGTGTGGCTGAAGCGGGGGAGGGACGCCTGGAAGAGGTGAGGCGGATGTTGACGGGCTCTTCGATGTGAAGGGTTGAACAGGAAGCGACGAGGGCCTGTTAGGAGGTTCAGCGAAAGCCTAGGAAAGTGGAACGGGACGTACAATCAGGAGCAATGCGAGAGAGCCGCCGGCGATTCGACGGAGTGAGGTCGGATCGTCCACAAAACGCCAGGCGGCCATGATCGAGAGAGACAGCCGGACGAGATATAACAGCATCTGGATTGCCTGCGAACGACGCGCGAACAATACGCATCAGCGTTCACTTCGCAACGAAACCAAGAAGCAACGCACCACAAAGACCTCACGTCCAGCGACGTCCGGCTTCCTCCCTCGCGCCCGCTCCTTCCGTGCACGATCCCAAGTGGCGTCCCAAAATACCCAGAAGAAGGAGAGGAGCGCAAAGAGGGGAGACCACTTTGCAGAGCGCGGGATCCAGTCGAGCGCTGTTGCGAGCGAAGCTGAATCCTCCGTAAACGCTTGAGGGACTGCAAGTGCTGAGGCGGGAAAGAAGATCAGTCTCGAGCTTCGCACAGACAACTGAAGCTTGCTTACCCAACAAGCAGGCAACAATCCCTGCGACGTGCGTACCCCACCATGCCGCTCCTCGAATCCTCCAGACGACCCCAAGGCACCACCAATCCCACCCCTCCTTCCTCCTCCGCTGCTCCCTCTTCTCCTTCTCCTTCTTCAATCCTCTACTCGCGTTCAACCTCCACCCCAGCGCCTGCGTCTTCGCGCGATAGTCCCTTTCCTTGATGACCTCCTCCACCGCGGGCGCGCATGCAGCACAGAGGAGTGGATAGCGCGAGTCGAGGGAGCGCTTGTATTCTGGTAGGAGGTGTGGAAGCGCTGAAGGGTCGTCGGAGTTGTCAGAGTCGGAGGGGAAAGAGGCGAGGAGGTGGATCTGTGCGGTAGGGGTCAGCAGACGCCAGGGGGCGGAATGGCGCGACAAACTTGTAGAGATTGGTTCGCAAGGCAGGTGCGGCAGAAGGGCGATTTGGCGAATTGTGGAGGGAGGTGAGAGGGGTCGGGAGCAGCTGAGGAGAGTGTGAGCTGCTGAGAGCTGGTGGAGGTCCATAAGCTCACCTCGCTTGGCGAACGAGTCCTTGTTCAATTCTGGATCCTTCTGTGCAGGCTCGTCGGAGACGATTTCTCCCAGCTGCAAAGGTGGAAGCATCAGCGAACCCGCTCCAAAGTCCGACACAAGGAGGCACGACGCACCTCGTTGCGCCTGTTCCAGCACCCGCAGACGCCACACCAGAAGTCGTGGACGGATCCCACGGCAGCAGCTCCGTCGACGGCGCGTCCCTTTCCCTTAGCTGCGGCGTTCGGTGGCTGAGGAGGATGGAGAGGCAGGGAGGTGTTGCAATACCAGCAGCTCACCGTCGTCGAACGAGAGCTTCTTGGCCACCAAGACGACGGCATGGGAAGAGGTACGGTAGATCTGCTGTGCTCGAAAACGAGCTGTGGAGAAGGGCGAACAGGGAAGCTGTCCGCGACATCGCCTCTCTTCGTTTCCCTCCGACCTCCTTCAGCTCAGCTTGGCGTGTTACAGGCAGCGATGGCGGCGGTGGATACGAACTCGCACACGGCGATCCTGGCGGCTCTCACTCGCAGCAGGACAGCTCTCCTCTTCGAAGCTCTGCCGCTCTTCAGCACCAAATCGAGGAGCAAGACGGCACCACAGCTCGTCCAGCCTCCCCACACGATCACAGCCCTTTCGACTTCGACAATCTCCATCGGGCCTCACTCCTTCAGCCGCACCAAGCTCTTCGTCGTTGAATGGGCGACAGCGATCAAGAAGAAGGTCCTACCTCCTCCCCCTCCTCCACCAGCTCCCGCCTCGTCCACCAGCATCACTCCAGCCCTTATCAACCGCCTAAATGCCGCGTCCGCCGCCGACCCTCTCCTCGCATCATTTCTCCGAAAAGCAGCAGCTGGACTCGCCAGCTCCCAGGTTCGCGAGCCTCCCTCGCTCCTCTCCTGCTTCGCTGACGCTGCTGCGCCAGGAACTGGCAGGGTTGGCGCGCTACATTGAGGCGATGCGGAGGGACGAAGAGGCGACAAACCCCACTCCGCCGCCGGCACCCGCACCCACTCCTCAGCCCGTCGCGTCGACCTCTGGGACACCGACGACTGAGGAAACTCGCCCTCCTCCCTCCATCGTCATCGAGTTCCGCGAAAGCCAGAACGAGCGCTTCATCTTCCCCTCCCACTACTCCTTCGACCTTCTTCCCGTCGACGCTGCGAGCGGCAACAACGGACGACGTTCGGCCCTTCTCTCGTTCTTCGTGTTTCCGCAGGACAAGGGCAAGGGGAAGAAGAAGGATGACGGGACGAATGGGCTGGAGTTGGGAACACCGGTGCCGATCAGTTTGGTGGTGGAGGATTGCACGGAGGCCGTGAGAGGCGCGCTGCTGAGGGCGAGCAGGACGGGGAGGGACAGAGATGAGAGCGTCGAGGCTTGGGTCCGAAAGATGGTGCGGTCTGCTGCGGTGGAGCGTCGGAGATGGAGCTAACATCTCACCTCTCTAGATCGCTGCAGTTCCGCCTCGCATCCCCATCGTCCACCGTCCGCGCGACCCAACTCCCGAGCTCATATCGCCAGTCGTCTCCCGCGCCGCAAGCTTTATTGCCGAAGCACCAACTGCAGTCAAACCTGGCGAGACAGGCGCAGCCGTCTCGACTCCAAAAGCGAAACCCAAGCGAATCCGCAATCGCAAAGGTGAGTTCCGCCTCCCAGCTCCCTCGCTCATACGCTGATCCACCGTCAACGCAGCTGCCATATCTCGTGCCAAATCCTCCTCCGCCCCCGTCACCGCCACTGCGACCCCCGAGCTCGAACTCGCACCGCCGACGCCCAAACCTGCGCGCGTGCGGAACCGCCCTCCTACGAAGAGGAAGCCGTCGGCGAAAGCGTTGGAAGCGATGGAGATGGAGGAAGAGGCGATGAAGGTCGACGAACAGGCTGTTGCGTTACCTGTCGCGAGCTAAGGTGGACCGTCGCATGAAGAGGGAGGGTCGTTGTTGTTTGACTTTTTAGCTGAGAAGGGAGACCAAGGGAATCGCTCTAAAGCTGTTTGCTGCATCGCTATCTCGCTGTATTTGCAGTCAGATAGGACGAAGGAGAGATTCCCCCTGCAACGCGCTCAGCTCAAGTCGACGTCGAAACCTGCACGAGCGTCGCCTCTCTCTCTTCGTCAACACGGCTCTTCCAGCTCTCTTGCTCTCGGCGGGACCTACGTTCTCCACAGGATGGCGCAAACCCAGCAGCACCTCCCCACGAGCTACCAGCAACTCCAGGATACCAGTGAGCGGTCAAACAATCTCCTTCCCAAACCTCTCTCGTTGACCTTCGCCGCCACCCACCAGTCTTCCCATCGTGCGAGACCTTCATCGCGGGCGCAAGGCACGTATGCGCGCTGGACGGCGTCTCCCTCACCATCACTCACAAGTCGCGCAACACTCCAGGTCCGTCTGTGTCTGCCTCCTGCCTTGGGCTCAAGAGCTCACCGCTCGCCTCTCTTCCTCTAACGCTCTGCAGGAAAGACGGCTAATCAATATCGAGGGTGCTTGGTCCTCAGCTGCATCAAGTGGGAAGTCGGCTGCACGTTCGAGATCAAGGCGTACGGACCAGTCGAGGGAGGTTGGCGGATGCGACCACTGCAGGCTCCTGGACTCGCCAAGCACACCGTTACTTCCTGGTGCACCTGCAACCACCGTACTCTCCTTTCCCAGCTTGTCTCCCGCTTGCCGCTAATCGCGTCCTCCTTCTCTCACAGGAGAAGAGGCCCTTCGCGTCGAGCCCGCACTCGACATTTCCTCTTGGACCGAGCTCGTCGATACCGCCTTTGAGATGCCAGACGACTTTATCCACACGGCTACGCGACTGGCAGCGCTCAACTCGGTCTCCGTCTACCTCCTCACGCTCATGGTCTCCGACGGCCAGCCCAAACCGAACGGACGCAACTCGACCTACGTCCCGCGAGGGTTCTTGACACTCGAGTGCGTGGAGGCGGGGAACGGATGCCCGATGGCGATCAAGGCGAGGGAGGAGACGGATGGATGGTACATGCGACCGTGGAGGGAGAAGGGCAAGGGGGATCTTAAAGGAGCTGTGAGCTCCCTGGTGTGCAAGCACAGTGCGTTCCCTCTACAGTATCCAAGAGGGAGGGCAGCTAAGGTTGGTTGTTGCAGGTGCTGAAGTCAAGCAGGCCTACCTGGCTAAGCTCGAAGTCCAGGCGGCGAAGCCCAAAAAGCCGCGCAAGGTCAAGGGCGAAAAGGCGTCCGCCTCCCCAGCTCCGGGAAGCCCAGCCCTCCCTTCGCTCGGGGAGCACGACCAGGCGCTCGCAGTCGCCCAGGCTCAGGTCCGCGCGTACGACGGTCAGGGACAAGCTCCTGCGCTCCCCCTCTCTCACATCCTCGGCGTCATCGAACAACAACTCGGCGCAGTACCCTCGTACCCTGCTCCTCCCATCGACCACCGCTCCTACGACCCGTACGCCGCTCATCCGGAGAACTACCCGCACGCCTCCACATCCTCCTCTATCTACCCTTCAGGAGGCCACCAGCAAGGCTCCCCCAGCCTCAACTTCAGCAACTCCCTCTCCTCCTTCCCCGCCGACCCTCTCGTCCCCAATACCACGACCGGCAAGCGTGGAGCGCCTACGACCGCCGCCTCTCGCGCGCCGAAACGCATTCGCAACCGCTCCTCGACCGCCGGAGGCACCACGGCCCCTGCAGGGCTCAAGACGACGTGGAAAAAGTTCCTCATGGCGCTCGACCCGATGGGCAGGCTGTCGCCGCTCATCACTCTTCTGGCGGCGGGAGGGATCGACCCTGGAGCGGTCGTCGACTGGCCGGCGGACGACGTCAAGGACTTTGTCGATGCGGTCGGAGCGGAGCTGCCGGCGGGATTGAGGATTCACTTCAGGGTGCTGTTGATGTCGGACGGGAAGAGGGTATGGGGAGAGCTGCAGGCGGACCAGGCGTAGGGGTGGTCTCGGGGCCGAGGAGGAGGGCATCTGGTCACTTGTTGTTTTCGCGCGGTGTGGTTTGCTATATATACCACCTACGCTGTTTCTGTTACATAGCAGACCTTGGCATTCGTCGCGGAAGGACTCCGAGCAATTTTCCCTCCTCTTCCTCCTCAGTCAGATCCTCGCAAACCTCAGCCGCTGGCCTAGAGACTCCGCGCACTCAGACGCTCCAATGGAGCTCTTGCCCATCGGAGCGGCGTTTTCCCCGACGTCGACGAGCGCTTGCGCTCAGTGCTCATCAACTCGGGTGAGTCCTTCCTCTGCTCCATGAACTGGTGCCCTCAGCTTATACAGTTGCTCTTAGCGCGCCTGTGACTCGGGTCAGCAGCCTTTTCCTCCTCAGCTTGAGCCACCAGCTTATTCTTCTGGTGCAGTTCGGCCCGTGTGTGGTGCCTGTTGCGAGGTGGGAATGGTCCGGCTGCCCGAGCTGCCAGCACCTCCTCCGTGTGATTATCCGTATCGTAGGCACGCGGCGAATGGGAATGGGGAGCGGGAATGGGAGCACGACTCGAAGGAGAAGCTGCTGGCGACGCAGAGGGACGAGAGGTCGCGCCGTCTGAACGCTTTGGAGGAGAGGATGGGTGAGTCGCCCTGGGGTAGCGCGAAAGGGAGGGGCTAGCTAATAGGCTGGGGCTGCACAGTTGCCGTCGAGATCGCCATCCGCCTTAGGAAGCAAGCCGCCATCTCTCCCTCGTCGTCGAGGGCCACATCTCCTCCACCTCGCCTCGATCTCTCCGGCCGCTCCTCGTCTCAATCCTCAGCAAACTCAATCCCTCACCCCATTCCTGTCCTTCTCTCACCCCCAATCGCGGAGTTGGTGCCATCTCCAACGACGTCGATCTTCGACTTCTCCGCGCGACCGCAAGGTTCTTGGCAGGAGCGCTCGAGCCAGGACCTAGAAACGGTGCGAAACTACGCAGAGGAGTTGAAGGGGTCGCAGCACAACGGGACTCTGCCATTCCAGCAGCAGCAAGAACGCGCATTCCAGCAGCCCACCCCTCCTCCAATCGAAGCTCCGCGGCGACCTTCGAACGGATGCCCCCCTCGCGTTACCCAGGCCGACCCCTCCTCCTCCATTTATCGACCCGCGCCTCCTTCACCTTCGGGATCTCCTCTTTTTACCCAAATCCCTCTCCAGCGACAACGCCACTCGGTCGCGCTCGCCTACCCCTCGCTGCACTACGCCTCTCCTCCCCCAACCTCGTACTCCCCCCTCCAGCCCCCTCCCACCGCCAGCGATGCCGACGCCCTTTCCTTCACCACCCGCCGTTTCTCCCACCCTCCCAACGCCTATCCTCAACGCCTCCCCTACTCCAACCCGACGCCGTACACGTCCTATCAACCCCGTCCTCAATCCTACTACCCCGACCCCCCTCCCTCCGCCACCCGCGACTCCTTCTTCCCCAATCCACCTTCCTCCGCCACGCGCAACTCCTTCTTCCCCGACCCTCCTCCCTCCTCCTTCCCCGACCCCCCTCCTTCCTTCCCCGACCCCCCTCCCTCCTCCGCGCGCCACCCTTTCTTTCCCACCTCCACATCCTATCCTTACCCCTCGAATCCACCAGGCTGGCCCCCTACGAGCCATGCGGAGTATCGACAAAGAAGCGAAGGCGTGCGGAATGAGCGAGGAGTAGTGCGGAACGAAGGAGTCGGGCGGAACGAGGGAGTCGGGCGGAATGGAGTCGAGCGGAATGGAGTGGGAAGGGGAGGAGAGCGGTGGAGACCGTATTCGCAGCCGCCGAGGCTGTGGGATAGGGCGACCTATGAGCGCGGGGGAGGCCCGGAGGGGTGAGGAGGGGCGGTCTTGCAGTTGTTGTACGGATGAGGAATGGCAGAGAAGTTCCTGCGAGACTACGAACAGCGGATGAAGAGTGTCGTCCTTGCTCCCGACTCCTCTCTGGCGCACCGCGCTCAATGCTTCTCTCTCTCGCTTCGCAGCACGGGTGGGGTTCGTTAACAGTGCTTTACAATCGGAGCGAGCCACGAAACGCCGAGCCTCCCTCTCCCGCCACCTAATGCTTGAACTGACTCTCCCTGCACGTGTCGTCAGCTCCATCTCATCGTCATCAAAGAAGAGGACGTACGTGACTCCAGCGCCCATGGCAGCGGTACTACTGACACCGCCGGTGACAGTCTTGAGGAGGTTATCAGCGTAATCAGCTCCGGACCACTGCGAGCGCCCAAGGTCAGCTACTGCATTGAGCAAGGAAGGAGAGCAAGCGAACCTTTTGGTGAGTGAGAACGTCGCAGCCAATCTCGCGCTCCTTGGACTGGACGAGAGTGACGTAGGCCTTCATTCCGTCCTGCGAGGTAGAGGTTAGCGAAGGTGCAAAGGAGGACGGGGAGGAGGACGAACGGTGGCGAACGCCTTGGCGAAGAGGTCGGAGATGTAGGCGTTCGAGTGGAGTCCACCGAGCTGTAGGGGAGCGAACGTCAGCGACCGTCGCAGCGAGGCAAAGAACGCAAGGAACGCACAGTGATGAACTGCCAGACGAATCCAAGCTGTCCAAGCTCCCAGATGTAGCTCTTCATCTGGTCCTCGTTGAGTCCCGCCGCGCTCCAGTTGAACGAAGGCGAGAGGTTGTACGCGAGCCACTTGTTGGGGTACGCGGCCCTGACTCCCGCCGCGAACTCCTTGGCCTGTGCGAGGATCGGGCTCTTGGTCTCCATCCAGAGCAAGTCGGTGTAGGGAGCGAACGCGATCGCGCGGTTGATGGCGCACTGGGTTCCGCCCTGGTACCGGTAGTAGCCCTCGCGAGTTCGGGGCGAGTTCCAATCCCAGAAGACGGTGACGCCGAGGAGGGAGGCGGCGAGCTTGATCGACTTGTGGTGCGAGACGCCCTTGGACTGGGCGAGGAAGGCGTCGACCTTGGACTGGGGGACGTTCTTCGACTTGGCGGCGTTGACGACGGCGGTCGAGTAGAGGCAGAGGCCCGCAGCGGCGGTCCAGTCGTCCTCAATCTTCTGGAGCTGGTCGCCCGACTTGCCCGCGCGCTCGGCGGCGTTCATCGAGTCGACGAGGTGGCCAATCGACTCGTTCGTCGAGCCGAGGATGAAGGGGTGGTCGCGCTCGTCGACGTTCGACGAGATGAGAGTGGCGGCCTCGGCGTCGGTACGGGCGATGGCGAGGTTCTCGACGCCCATGATATCGTATTGGAGGCGGATCGCGATGAGGCGATTGATGTGCTCCGAGATGGGGACGAGGACCTTGCCAGCCATGTGGCCACACTTCTTGGTTCCTGGCGCCTGATCCTCGATGTGGATTCCGGCGGCTCCCTTCTCGACGAAGAGCTTGGTGAGCTTCATCACGGCGGTGAGGCCTCCGTGTCCGGTATCGGCGTCAGCGACGAGAGGGCGGAGGTAGTCGATGACGGGGGTCTTCTCGCGGTCGGCCTTGGACATGTTGGAGCGAGCTTCGCGCTGCTTGCGGTCGTGGAAGAGCTGAGCCATGAAGAGGTGCTCGACTGGCGCGTAGAGAAGCGCGTTAGCTCCTTTCTCGGGCTGGCAGAGAACGACGAATGACTCACCCTTGAGGGGAACGGTGTTGGAAGAGATCGGAAGAGCGTCGTGTA
>ERZ1463019.22-NODE-22-length-10736-cov-11.989608_pt1 | contig 10736 bp, 16 predicted proteins | sample MGYA00564476_ERZ1463019 | MGnify/ENA primary metagenome ERZ1463019 (study PRJEB39244, sample SAMEA3635145) | Helicobacter pylori | study: EMG produced TPA metagenomics assembly of PRJEB11511 data set (Assembly of a 5300-year-old Helicobacter pylori... | reverse complement strand
CCAATGGGCTCTCTGCTACTTTTACTCCCCCTCCCCTTCCCCCGCCTCCTCCTCCCCCGTTCCCGCCGTCTCCCCTGAAGACCTGGAGAGCATCTGGGCCGACGAGATTGCGTTCGTCGATCAGCTGCTCGTCGAGGACATTAGAAACAACAGCGCGTGGAACCACCGGTTCTTCGTAGCGATGGAGAGCTCGCGAGCGCAAAGCGGGGATCTCAAAGCGACGCTGGCGCAGGAGATCGCGTACGTTCCCGCATTCCTCACTTTCACCTTCGCTAACCTGCCCTCCGTCCTTACAAGATACGCCAAATCCAAGCTCGCTCTAGCCCCCAACAACCCCAGCGCATGGAACTACCTCCGCGGGTCCGTCCTCTTCTCCCTAACCCTCCCTCCTCTCCCCACGCGAGACTGACCCCCGCACAGCATCCTCGCCCACACCTCTCTCCCTCTCTCCCTCCTCATCCCTTTCGTAACCCCTCTCGCCATCCCGTCGTCCGCACCCTCAGCAGCAGCGGACGACCCCCCGCCCTCGGACAAGGCGCAGCTCCCTGCGGTTGGCGCGATAGAGTTCCTGGCGGACGCGAGGGCGCAGGAGGGTGGAGAGAAGGGAGTCGAGGCGGCGGCTGTGAGCGATTCTTCCCTTTTTCGCGCGAGGTGGTGCGGGTGCTGATGGAGGAACCCGTCGACAGCTGTTTAGGTCGCTGGTCCAGTTTGATCCGATTCGGAGCAGGTATTGGGAGTTTAGGGCGGATGAGAGTGTGGGGGTCAAGGTGTAGTAGGAGCGCGTGATTAGGGATTAGGGCACTGTAGAATACCTGTCATGAGCATATGAGCGGCGAACGGGGATGCGAAGTGGGGTGTTGCGACGGAATGTAACGCCGACTCAAGCGCGCGACACTCGGCGATGTGACAGTTCACCGTTGCCGTTGAGAATAAACGAGAAAGGCGTTGCTTGCGTTGTGTAATGGAGCAGCGGTGCCATCGACCAGGCGAGCGGTGCAGGAGAGTTCTGGAGTCCGGGAGCTCAGCGCATGTCTCTCTCTGCCTTTGTTTCCTTCCTCCCTCTCGCATCCAATCTAACCTCATCCTATAATCCCCTCCAAACCACGCGTTTCAGCACCCAAACCTTACTCCAGTATACCTCGCTCGATTCCAAAGGAGACACGCACCCTCTTTGAGTCCCTAAACCCACGCTCCTCGAGTCCGCGTTTCCCTCCTCCCCGCCTCCTCCTCAACTCGTTCACGCGTACAAGCTCAGGTACGTCCTCCTCCACACCTTTTCTCGCCTGGAGTACAGGGACAGCAAGCGCAAGCGCGAACCGGGATCGATGCGGCTGTCAGTCAACAGTGGTGCTCGGAGGCTCGTTGAGTCCTGTCGAGGGCCCTGCAGGCTGGGAGCCTTTTCAAAGCTTCTTTGGCGGGGGTGGCGGAGGAGGAAGGGTGGCTTGGATGGGGTGGGGAGGGAGGGGAGCAGGGCGGCTAGGAGGCTAGGGCGGTGCTGGTCTCCAAGACGGGGTTGTGGCTGAGAGCTGGAGACGGCGCGGAAGAGGCGTACGGCAGGAAAGGAGGAGCTTGTTGGAGTACAGGGCTACTGGTCCTCGAGGATGGAGCGCGTTTTGGGTGGTCGAACACGTCGGACGATACGTCGAGCCGCGCTCCTCCTATCTGGAAGGGGAAGGCTTGCAGCGCCACCTACGAGGCTCCTGGGAGTGCTCTTCCTCGTCCCAGTCTTGTGGGCGACGGCCACCTCGAACGAGTTTGCGGTGCTGCGTCGTCGCGTTTGTCAGGGCGACGTCAGGGGCAGGGCGCTTCGAGCCACGCTCAGTGCCGCGTCCTGAGCTGCCTAGACAGTGCTCGTTGTCACCGTTTAACCTCGTTAGGACCAAGCAGCTGACCATGGCTTCCTTCCGCAGTCTTGCGCACGAAGCCAGCTCTCTCCTCAACCTCCCTCCTCCACCATGTGCGGAATCTTCTCCTACTGCAGCTTCCTCTGCGAGCGCGTACGTCCTTCTCCTCTCTCACTCCATAGCTGCCGAACCTGACGCAGCACATCGCAGGACCGTCGCTACATCCTCGACACGGTGCTTAATGGCCTCCAACGCATGGAGTACCGCGGCTACGACAGTGCGGGACTCGAGATTGAGGGCGACGAGCCCGGAAAGCCTCTTATCTTCAAGGAGGTCGGCAAGGTCCAGTTCCTGAAGAAGCACTGCATGGAGTCGGACGTCGATATGGACAAGACGTTCCTCAGCCAGACGAGTATCGCGCACACGAGGTAAGAAGGATGGGAGGTGCAGGACGAGCGGCGCTGATGCGTGAGGGCAGGTGGGCGACTCACGGAGCTCCTTCGAGTGAGTCTGAATCTGCGGAAGGAAGGGTTCATGCTGACCTCGTTTGTGCGCAGCTCTCAACTGCCACCCCCACGTCTCGGACCCCAACAAGGAGTTCACCGTCGTTCACAACGGAATCATCACCAACTGTGGGTTAGGTTCCGTGCATATGATGCAGGGGAGCTGACAAAGTGCGCGAACTGCAGACAAGGAGCTTCGCCTCGTTCTCGAGAAGCGCGGCTACGTCTTCAAGACCGATACCGACACGGAGGTCGCTGCCGTGCTGGCCAAGTACCTCTACGACTCGCAGAACGGCAAGCAGATCACTTTCACCGCCCTCATCAAGAGCGTTATCATGGAGCTCGTGCGTCGCGCGTTCGCCCCCTCGTCTCGATTACCGCTGACACCGCTCTATGTGCACAGGAGGGAGCCTTTGCGTTCGTCTTCAAGTCGATTCACTACCCCGACGAGGTCGTCATCGCCCGCCGCGGTTCCCCCGTCCTCATCGGCGTCAAGACGGAGAAGAAGCTCAAGATTGACTTTGTCGACGTCGAGTTTGGCCCTACCGACTCAGAGGTCATCCCCGAGGTCTCCTCCAACTCGCTCCTCGTCCCCGTAGCTGGCCCCACCGGCAAACTCCAGAGGAGCCAGAGTCGCGCCTTCCTCAGCGACGACGGCATGCCTCAGCCCATCGAGTTCTTCATCGCGTCCGACGCGTCCGCCATCGTCGAGCACACGAAGAGGGTTCTCTACCTCGAGGACGACGACATCGCGCATATCGCTGAAGGAGGTGCGTTCGAGATCTGCAAGCGAGGGCGGGAACTGACGAACTGCAGAGTTCCACATCCACCGACTTCGGCGCGATGATGGCGTTTCTGCCATCCGCGCCATCGAGACTCTCGAGATCGAACTCGCTGCAATCATGAAGGGATCTTTTGATCACTTCATGCAGAAGGAGATCTACGAGCAGCCCGAGTCGGTGGTCAACACCATGCGTGGGCGCGTCAACTTTGACACGCACACCATCACGCTCGGAGGTCTCAAGGCCTACCTCAGCGTCATTCGTCGCTGCAGGCGCATTGTCTTCGTCGCGTGCGGGACGTCCTACCACTCGTGCCTCGCTGCACGCTCTTTTCCTCTCCGCCGGCTGAACAGATCGCTGACCTTTCTTCTCCTCCAGACGCGATCCATCTTCGAAGAGCTCACCGAGATCCCCGTTTCCGTCGAGCTCGCCTCCGACTTCCTCGACCGCAAGACACCCATCTTCCGCGACGACGTCTGCATCTTCGTCTCCCAGTCGGGCGAGACGGCCGACACGATCCTCGCCATGCGCTACTGCCTCGAACGCGGCGCCCTCAACGTAGGAGTCGTCAACGTCGTCGGTTCGACTATCTCGCGCGAGTCGCACTGCGGCATCCACGTCAACGCCGGACCCGAAATCGGCGTCGCTTCGACCAAGGCCTACACGAGTCAGTACATCGCTCTCGTCATGATGGCGATCCAGCTCTCCGAGGACAGGATCTCGTTCACCGCGCGAAGGAACGCCATCATCGACGGATTGCACGAGCTGCCCGGACAGATCAAGCAGATCCTGACGCACGACAGCGAGTTCCAGGCGCTCGCCAACACGACGCTCGGCAAGGAGAGGTCGCTCCTCATCATGGGACGTGGGTACCAGCACGCGACGTGCTTGGAGGCGGCGCTCAAGATCAAGGTGCGTTTTGTCGTTGTGAGGGTCGGGGTGGTCGCTGATGCTCTGTTTGCAGGAACTCACGTACATGCACTCTGAGGGCATCCTGGCGGGTGAATTAAAACACGGCCCTCTCGCTCTCATTGACGAGTCGTAAGTAGCCTCTTTGGCGCAGGTGTTGGGTGTTGTTGAGGGTGTTGTTGCTGATTTTCGCGTTTTTCTTCTTTCGCCTGCAGTATGCCCGTCATCCTCATCATGACCCAGGACAGTCTCTACCCCAAGGTTCGCTCAGCTCTCGAGCAGGTCACCGCACGCAAGGGTCAGTCGTTTGCTCCCTCGGTCTCCCTCCTCCCTCGTCCCCTTCTCCGCCCCTTCGCTCTCGCTAACTACCTCCCTCTCCAGGCGCACCGATCATCATCGCGAACGACACGGATCTCAACGTCACTGGAGATTCGAACCGCGTGATTCGGGTTCCCAAGTCCGTCGACTGCCTCCAAGGCCTCCTCAACATCATCCCCCTCCAGCTCCTCTCCTACCATATCGCTATTTCGAAGGGCTTCGATGTTGACTTCCCGAGGAACCTGGCCAAGAGCGTAGGTCCTTTCACTCTCCCAACGTCGTTCAGCAGCTGACGATTAGCGCTGTCAGGTCACGGTCGAATAGGCGCCTCAGATCACGAGTAACGGCTTCCCTTTTGTAGTTTCGCGACGACGACGAACCGAATCAGTCAGAGTGTGTGCCAGTACCGATGGAAAGGAGCGGAGAGAGATAATTGCCGGCTCAAAACAAACCCCTTCGCAAGGCGAGCCGCTCCGGAACACCGACTCAAGAGATACACAACTCTACTGCTCCTTACTCACCCCTCGTCCGCCGGGAACACGACAGCATGGCTCCCACCGATCCCTGGGCGTCGTTCGACCCAAGTGCTGCTCTGAGGAACCTGGGGAATCGCGCCTCTCGTCGCCCTCACTACGCGCGAGCCTCCCTTCCACTTGACGGGCTCAAGCACAAGCCTGATCGACAAAACAACCAGCAAATGTTGCACCTCCTACCACCCAAACACCATATCACTAACCTTGCCCAACACACCCTTCTGCCCCTGCCCCTGCGCCAAGACGGCCTGCCTATTCTTCTCCCTAAACAAGCTCGCATGCGGATCCGCTCCCTCGAGCCCCGGTTCCCCAGTCCCAAAGAACCCTCTCCGCGGCGGCGTCGGCGCGACGGGCCTGAACGCCGACCCACTCCCCAGCACGACGGGCTTGCCGACTCCACTCGTCGGAGCCCGCACCGGAGCCGCGACTTTCGTCTCTACGGGCTGCTCAGGCCCCAGACTAGTGCGCAGGCTATCCTCGTCGACGACTTGGACGCCGATCATGAGGACGCCCCCGAGGAGTTCTCCGTTGCGACGAGCGGCGCGCGCGGCGGCCCAGGGTTGGGCGTACGTGATCGTGACCCAGTTGCCGCCAGAGGGGGAGGGGGTCGTTTCGAGGATATCGCCGAATTGGGCAAAGTGGGAGAGGACGAGGGAGAGGGAGGTCGAGGGGAAGCCGAAGAGGTGGAGAGCGTAGCCTGCTGGACTGGGAGCGGAGTGGGAGACCAGAGGAGAGGTGGAGGGGAGGGGAGAGACCGAGGGGGCTGGGGCGGGGAAGTCGGTGAGAGAGTCGGAGGAGGCGGATTCGGTGAGGGACGAGGTTGGGGGCGCGTCCTCCTCCATCTCGGTGCGGTAGAGCTGTGCACGGGGTTCGCGCGCGTAGCTCGCTTTGGGAGAGCGGGAAGGCGTTCTGGTGGTCATCGTGGTCAGCGCGGATTGAGGAACAGGAGAAAGGGAGAGGACGTACCCGTCGCGCGTGCTGCCGAAGAGGCTCTGGTTCCCAAAGCGCGAGACGGGAGAACCAGAGATGGAGGTACGCCTGGTGGGCGAGTCCCAGGACCGCGATTCGTCCCCTCCGCTCTGCGGTGGCGTAGCTTCAGACTGCAAGCGGAAAGGTCAGCTCCTAACTCCCAGCTCGAACCACGAACCGCGAACGTACCTGTCCCTTCACGCCCCCCGACGAGAGGTACCCAGGGAGGTAGTTCCTCTTCGCCTTCTCCCCAAAGTTTGCAGGCATCCCTCCACTCCCTCCGACGCTTTGCATCCCTCCTCCAAACTGCGGCTGTCCTCCTCCTCCTCCGCCGCCGTATCCTCCTCCACCGAACTGGCCGTACCCGCCTGCGCCGCCTGCTGGAGAGCCCGAAGCTCCACCCCAGCCGCTAGTGCTTCCACCACCGAACTGAGGACCGCTGAAAGACTGGGCGTTGGGGTTGGGAGCGGTGGAGGAGGCGTAGAAGGATGATTGTTGAGCGAAGGGGGAGGAGGGCTGGGAAGGACCTCCTTGTGCCTGCTGTTGATTCTGTTGAAAGTAGGCCATTCTCACTAGCAAAGGCGTAGTCGTTTCCTAGTTCAGAGAGTCGTCCAAGTCGAAGCGGAGAGAGAGGAAAGAGGGTGCGAACAGGGCCACTCGAGATTCACAACTCAATTCACTACAGAATCTTGTAATCGACCAATTTGTTGTAGTGAATTTCATTCGTCGATTCTCGGCGCCGAGATGGGTTTCACTCTCTCTTCCAACGATCCTCTCCTCCAACTGCCAACGAGGGATGCAGAATTACTCTAAATCAGCTCAGCGTGCTATCAGCTCAGCCACTCGAACTCCCTTCTCCCCTTCAACCTCACTCGCCATCTCCTCCTCCCTCCGACCTCTCCGATCCTACTCCTCTCCTCCGACCCCGACTCCGACTCCCTCCACCTCCCGCCCCGTACCCAAAACAACTCCCACAGGCCTCCCAGGCGCCAACCTCCCCGGCGCAGGCAAATACTCCCCCCTCACCGTCTCAGTCGTGACCACACTCGCCAAGGTCTTTGGCTACAACTCGCAGACGTCCACCGCGATCCGTACCGCCAGCGACTACTACGATCGATGCGCTGAGCGAGGCGAACTCGAAGCTCCCTTCTTCTACGAGGGTGCGTCCGCTTTCCTCTCTCTTTGCGTCTCGGAGGAGGAGGCAGCAGCAGCTAACGCGATTCTCCTCGGCAGAGTGCTCCCTCCCCCCATCCTTCCAGACCTGGTTCTCCATCACGACTCTCCACATCTGGCTCCTCTCGGTCCGATTCCGCTCCCTCCCTCCTCCCCTCGGCCGCACCTACATCCAAGAGCTCATCAACCACTTCTTCATCGACATCGAGCTGCGCATTCGCGGACCGTACAACATCTCGCAAGGCAAGCTCATCAAGGGGTACATGCGGGACATGCTGGAGCAGTACCACGGGAGCGTAGCGGCGTACGACGAGGGCCTCATGGGCGGGGACGCCGTGCTCGCCGCTGCGATCTGGCGGAACGTTTTCGGAGGAGGCTGGGGCGCCGTCGGAGGGATCAAGGGGAAGCGCGCGCCGAAGGCAGGTGAGGTGCCCAAGTTGGGACCGAACCCGAACCCGATGGCGATCGACCCCGTTCAGTTCAAGGCGATGAAGAAGGGAGCCAAGGGGCAGGACGTCTTCAAGACCGATGAGCCGGTCGTGGATCCGGCGCGTGCGGCGGCGGAGCTTAAGGCGATGGCGTTGTACCCCGAGGATCCCGATATCGAGTTTGTCCAGAGCTTGGAGAAGCTGGTGCAGTACGTGCGGAGGGAGGTGCAGAGGCTGGAGCAGCTGCCCGACGAGAACGTTCTCTCGGGCAGGTTGGAGAAAGGCACGGGGAGCTTGATCGAGTTTACCAAGATCTGAGTGGGAATCGAAGAGGTTGGAAGCGAGACTGAGACTGATTTCAAGTTCTGCTCCTTGCTCTTGCTCTCCGCTTCTCTGCCTGCGTGCGGAACATGTCCGTCGGCGGCTCCCTCGCAGCACTATCAACGACTACATAAACCTCACTCTCCTTCCCTGAATCTCTAAGCAACCCACGCAGCACAAACAATGTTCCCCTATTACCGCTTCGCACCGCACTTCTACCCCTCCCTCCCTCCCCCTCCTCCCACAGCCCCGTACGTCCTCCCTCCCCTCCTTCTCCCTCACTAACCTCCTCCAGCCCCACCGCCACCTTCTCCCCCCCTCCTCACCCTCCCTACCCTCCCTACCCCCCGCACCCTCTCTACCCCCCGCACCCCTTCTACCACCACCGCCCGCGCGAACCCCGCGTACTCCCTTTCCTCCTCCTGTTGGGCGCGGGGGTATGGGGGTACATGCATTTGAAGCGGGAGATTGGGGAGGTGAGGGAGCTGGGGGGTAGGGAGCGAGAGAGGAGGTATAGGTGGGGGGAGCAGAGGGGGAGCAGAGGGGAGAGAGGTGGGGAGAGCAAATGGGAGAGCAGAGAGAGCAGACGGGAGGAGCGGAGAAGGTGGAGGAGCCGAGGGTGTAGTTGCGCGCGTGCTGGAGGGATGGGAATTGCAGGATTGATCAGAGCTCGTCCTTGCGTTCTCGAGGAGAGGGCTTGGCGGAGGCGAAGGGTTTGAGGAAAGCGTGGATGGCGTCGTACTTGAGCGGTCCTGAGCGAGAGCGAGTCAACGCGGTTCGCCAGCGGCGCAGGGAGGAAGAAGAGCGCACCATCGTACTTGTCCACCTTGTCGCCCCGGAGGACCACGAGTGCAGGAACCTTGTCGACTCCGAAAGCTGCCATCGTCTCCTTGCCGATCTTGGACTCGCGCGCGGCGTAGAAATCGACCGTCTTGTAAAAGTCGGTCGACAGGGCTTTGTAGAGGGGAGTGACGAGGGCGGCCGAGGTAAAGAGGAGGGAGATGGGCTTCTCGGCGGACTGCGCGAGTGTGGTTCGTGAGTAGACTAGGAAGAAGGAAAGCAGGAGCGAGACTGACCAAGGCGCGGAGAGCTTCGACCTCGGATGAGGAGGCGGCTTTCTTGACGAAAGTGGGCATGCGAGAGGTGGCGTATTCGACGATAGCTTTCGCGGTTCTGGCTCCTCCGTAAGACTGCGATGGGGCGGAACCACCTGGGAAGACCTAGGCCGATAGAGTTAGCGAAGACGTCAGGCGAGGACGAAGGGGAATGCAAACCTTGAGCGTCGGGAACCCTGCGACGAAGCAGAAAGATCAGCTACTGGTTGGTCCTGCGCTAGATGAACGTACCTTTGATCCCAAGCTCCCCGCAAAGCCCCTTGTTCTTGTCCTCGTCGCAGTCGACAGCAACTGCAGCATCAGGTCGTCAGCTCACCCTCCTTGCCGCAAGCTCCTAAGGCAGAAGCCCACCAATGTTCACGAGTCCCTTCAGATTCTCAGCCACTCGATCATACTCGGGCGCAAGCTTCTGGCAATGACCGCACCTGCGAAGGGAGCAGAGTCAGCGCGTCGTCTGACGGAGTACCAGCTTGCTGTCGATCCACCAGCAGCTGGACCTCCCAGAGCTCTTTCATCACTCCCACCCAGCTTTACAAGGGGACAACACGGAAGAACGCGACTCACCAGGGTGCGACAAACGCAGCGACGGTGAGTTTCTGCAACGACGAAGGTAGGTGAGCTCCACGCGAACGAACGCAGCTCAAGCCGGGCTCACGTCTGATCCCTGAACGGTCCGCTTGAAGTTGGTTCCGGTGAGCTGCTTGACCGCCTTGGAGTTGAAGACGGCCCCGTGAGCTGAGGTCGAAGCGAGTACCAGGACGAGCGATAAAGCTGGCAGGAGACTGATGTAGACCATGGCGCGGGAAGCTGGTTCTGATAACTTATGCGCTGAACGAGAGACGAGCAGGAAGGAGCTGAGGTGGGCAAGAGAGGAGAAACGAACCAGGTTGCTCTTGGCCTCCTCCTCTCCTCTCACCGCAGCTCCTCTCCCACCCCGCCCAAAGTCCTCTGGTAGGATCCCGTATCGCCTCAAGGTCGCTCAACTCGTCTCGAAAGAGCTGCCGACCGCGCCGTTCCATCAGGCGGTAGACCCTCGCATTGCATCGAACAAGGGCTTAGATCAAGGGACTCGCGTCACTCGTGAGCTTCACACGCCAATAGGAGGACATTCGAGAGGTCGCTGGCAGCGCTGTGGAGAAGGAACAGCGGAGGGGCTGGAGCTTGCTGCTGGAGCGGAGGGAGCGCTCGTGTCACTGGTGCGACGAGTGCAGGCGGTGGACGCGCCGGAGGAAGGACCAGAATTACTCTGGGGACTGTGGAGGAGCTGCAGTACACCTCTGCAAGCGGTACTCGAAGCCAGCGCCGTGCTGACAACCACCCTCGTCGTCACTCGCAGGTGCTCCCACTCCGCCGTACAAATGGTTTCCTACGCCTACCCCCCGCTCGACATCTCCCCCTCCACCTTCAGGAACTCCTCCTCCTTCCTCCGTATCATCATCCTCTTTGTCATCGCGGCCGCCGCTGTCGCAGCTCGCGAGTTCGCAGTAGTGCGCTTCGAATCCATCATCCACGAGTGCGTCGGCTACGGATGAAGAGCGCTCCAGAGGGAAGCTAACGCCAGTCGCTGCCAGGTTTGACCCGTGGTTCAACTTCCGAGCCACCAAGGTTCTCACCCAAGATGGCTTCTACGTGCGTCCTCTGCACAGCAGCGCGGAGCCCAGCTGACGCCTGGCACACTCGCAGGAATTCTGGAACTGGTTCGACCCAACAGCCTGGTACCCGCTCGGACGCGTGGTGGGAGGAACGCTCTACCCTGGTCTGATGGTCACGAGCGGGCTGATCTGGAAGGCGCTCCAGACGCTCAACATCCCCGTCGAGATCGGAAGAGCGTCGTGTAGGGA
>ERZ1463019.21-NODE-21-length-10750-cov-10.733894_pt1 | contig 10750 bp, 16 predicted proteins | sample MGYA00564476_ERZ1463019 | MGnify/ENA primary metagenome ERZ1463019 (study PRJEB39244, sample SAMEA3635145) | Helicobacter pylori | study: EMG produced TPA metagenomics assembly of PRJEB11511 data set (Assembly of a 5300-year-old Helicobacter pylori... | reverse complement strand
AGAGGCGGTGACTGGAGTTCAGACGTGTGCTCTTCCGATCTCTCATCTTGCCGCCCTTGACGTCTGCCAAGTGCGAGTCAGAACAGCGTCGTCAACGAGCAGGCGAAAGAGGGACCTACAAGGCGGGCTCTCGGTGAAGACAAAGGGTCCATCGCCCTCAGCAGCGGCGTCGGCCTGCTTCGACTCGGCGAGGAGCTCATCGTCCTCCTCCTTCTCAGTTTTGCGTCCTCGCGAAGTCGTCGCCTTGCCCTTCCTGCCGCAGTTTACGCATCAGCTCGGCTCTTCGGTCAACGATGGCAGCGAGGCACTTACTTGGTGCTCTTGCCCTTGCCGAGAGCCTTCTCCGACTCGGCGAGCATGGCGGCGAACTCAGGATCACGCTGCGCCTAGAGATTCACACCTCGTCAGCTCCCGACTCTCCGAAACGAGAGCGTGCGTACCTTGAGATCACAGAAGTGGCGGAACAGGTCCGTCTGTCCGAGCAAGTACGAGAACCTCTTGATCGAATCGGCCGACTTGAGCGTTGCCTGCTTGGCCCTCTTCGACGCAAACTGTACCGATAGGACGGCGTTAGCTGACTGTACGTAACCAGTCAACCGTCAAAGACAAACGCACCTGGTCCTCCATCTCCCTCTTCGCCTCCTTCTTCTTGCTGACCGCGACCTTCCTCTCCTTCGCGGCTCCCTCCCTCTTGAGTACGCTCGGCGCCTTCCCCTTCATCTGCATGTCACCATCGTCGTCCTCTTCCTCCTCCTCTTCTTCCTCCTCCTCCTCGGAGTCGGACTGGGTAGGCTGGCGCGAAGGGACGCGAGAGACTTCGTTCGAACCGGGGACGTAGTCGGAGAGCTTGTCGGCGTCGTCGGGGAGGGAGAGGAGGGGGTTAAGGGCTTTGCTGCTGGACTGCAGAGCGAGGAGTAAGTCAGTGCAAGCTCGCTCGAGGCTTAGATTGAAGAGGAAGGGAAGCGCGACGGCTCCGCACCAAGCGTCCCAGTCCCGAAGCAAGGACGCGATCGCACATACACTGAACGACTGCCGGGTTCCTCCTAGAGAGCCAGCGCGTCTGCTGAGACCGGCGTGTCGAGGAGACTCGCGTTCCCCGTCGATCCCCTCCTTGCGCGGGCTAATTCGCGCTCGTTGGCCAGGAACCGCGGCGCCCGACCCACTCCAGAGAGATCACGGCAGACGACGAGGCGCACTCCGATCCTATGCAGACGAGCAGCGGCTGGGCTGGGCGAGACTCGTCTGAGAGCAGGAACGCTCTGCGCCCTCCAACTCGTCACACTCGGCCAGGAACGCCTCAGCATGCCCGCCGTTGGTCCCCCACTCTCCTACGGCCCCTGCGAGCCTCTTTTGGTCATCCCAGAAGACACGACGACTGACAGCCATGATGATACCGCGTTCCTCTCGAGGTGAATGAGACGCGCCGGGCGAGATTGCGAGCTGTGGTGCTCGACCGAGGCTGCTGGGGGTCGACGGAGGGGCTTGCGAATACGGTGTGGGAGGGAAAGGGCGAGTCGTTCGCGTCGAGTGGCGGGGGGAGGGGGGAGGGAAGAGGAAGAAGGTCGAACGAGAACTTCGCCTGGAGTCGATTCTGCTGGGCCTTGGTGGTCAACCACTAGCTTCAACGCTCGGGATCGCTACAGGAACTTGGTGGAAGGACTACGAGACTTTGTGGAGCGATCAGGACACGCGAGGACGACAACCTCCTGCTTCGGAACCACGATCGTCGTTGCTCTCCCCGGAGTCGGAGCTCCCCAGGCGGCCACGATGGACCAGCTCGGCTCACCACCCATCGCGACACTCCTCTCCACGCCCATCTCTTCGCTTCCAGCCCTCCTCGCCCTCCTCACGCCGCCCCTCGCCGCCCTCTCCCTCCTCCACGATCGACCTGACCTGGTCGCTCTCCACCCCTCCTCCTCACCTCCCATCGACCCCCGCGCGTTCCGTAAACGCCAGCTCGGTCTCGTGCAGAAGCTCCTCGTCGAAAAGATCTGGCCGGATTGGGAGCACGCACTCGAAGAGGAGGAGGAAGGCCTCGTGGACATCGTTTTTCGTCGGTGGTACGTTCCTCCTCTGGCTGGGACACGTGGACAGCAAGAGTTGGCCGTCGAAGTCGCCTTATCCGCCTATGCAGTCCTTACGTCCCTCCTTTCTCGCCGAACGACTCCCCTCCACACCTCCGTCCTCACCATCATATCGTCTCTCCTCGCGGACCTCTCGACGAGCTACAGCCTCGCCCCGCTGTATCTCGCCCTATTCCCCGTCACCAGCACTCCTAGGGACTCGCGCGAAGAATCCAAGGCTGTCGCGAGATGGGAATCGATGCTCAAGGACATCTTCGCTGTCCCAGCAAAGGTCGCCAACGCGTTCGGAGCTTTGTCTCTACTCCACAGCATTCCAACACCGTTGACCGACCCGTACGTTTCGATGACATTTGTTACCGAATAGCTCCCTAACACGACTCCCGCAGAAACTACACTGCGACCCTCATCACCTCCTACCTCGCCCTTCTCACGACTCTCGCGCCCTCCCCTCCCTCCTCTCCTGCCGCCCTCGCCACTCCACTACAGCTCCTCACCATGCCTTCCCTCACCTTCTTCCCCTCCTTGATCCCGCTCCTCCTTCCACCTTCCTTCCCCGCCTCCTCCGAAGCCCTCCTTCATCGCAAAGCGTTTGCCCAGCTCTGGAGGTCTCTTCTCTCCGAGCTCGGCGGGCGGGAACAGCGAAAAATTGTCCGTGCCTTCCTGATGGAGCTGGATCGGAAGGTGCACGGAACGCGAGGAGGCAGCTGGTTGATTGGGGAGATGGTGGGATCCGACGAGGAGAGTGCGGCGGTTTTGCTCGATGTGGTGCTGGAGAAAGGCCGGAGTTGGGATCCTCGCCTCGCGAAGATGGTGGTGGGATGGGCGAAGGAGGCAGACGATCCTGCTGGAGACGACTCGCGGAGGACGGAGTTGCTGCAGCGAACGCTGAGGGAGTGGACCGACCCGTCGGCGATCAAGAACGGAACCGAGCAGATGCGCCTTTGTGAGTTGTCCTCTGGCCCTTTCCCCTTCGACCTGTCTAATCAAATTGACAGATCTCACGACTCTGCTCTTGTCGACGCTCTACGCCCTTCCGCCGTGCCACCCCGCGGCCATCGCCATCTCTCGCTCTTCCCCCTTCCTCGCCGCTGTAAGCGCGCACCTCTCCCTTCTTCGCCCAACGCCCCGCCTCCTCGGAATGCTTGTCGTCGAGCTCCTGTCGGTCCGGACGCTCGAGCCAGGAGGGGCCGTCGAGCCTCTCAGCTTTGGGAGCGAGATCTGGAATGGGAAAGAAGAGGGGAAGGACGTCGTGCACGCCTTGCGAGCTTCCCTGGAGACGCAGGAGTCGTCAACGGACTGGCAAGAAGCTCTCCGAGAAGCGTGGAAGTCGGAGACAGTCGTCGCGAAGCAGGCGGCTCCTCGACGACGCGCAGTCGCTCCTCCTGCACCTCAACCTTCGCCAACTGTCAAACGACCTCTCATCTCGATCATCGACGACCCGGACGACCTAGTGCCGTACCCACTCCCTCCAGCACCTTCCGAGTCCTACTTGTCGACCCTTGCCTCCGACGACCCTTCGCTCTACGCGACAGCTCTCCCGTCGGGGGCAGCGACGGTGACGCGTCGACGAGGCAAGCTCAGAGCTCCGGTGTACATCCCCGAGCTCGTGGCGTACTTGAAGGGGAAGGAGCCCGAGGGTGGGAAGGAACCAGCGGATGAGGAAGCCGAGCGAGTCGAGATGGCTCTGAAGGAGGGCGCGGCTTTGGTGCGGAGGAAGAGAGATTGGGGAGGAGAGCTCGGTCAGTCGTTGTTCGCTGAACAAGAAGGGAGAACGAGCTGACTAGTGATGTAGAGGAGAACTCGGTCGATCTAGCGTTCGCGCTGATGGGGCTGCAGGACCAGTTTGAGCTCGAGGGGTTCGACCAAGCGAAGCAACAGATCCTCACTGCGCTTCTCGCATCCTGCCCGTCGAAAGTGGCTCCGTACGTCGTCGCTTCTCCTCTCGCCTCGCACGCTAACGTTGTCCACAGGGCCGTCATCGAGCAGTACTTTGTTCAGCAGTATTCGACCGCTCAGCGCTACACGATGCTCACCTCGCTCGCTCTCGCCGCACGCGAGCTCGCCCTCCTGCCGGCCCTCACTCTTCAAGCTCCCGCCGCCGACACCTTCCCTTCAAAACGACTCCCTCCAGCCCTCCATCATCGCCTCGTCGGCCCTGCAACTCTCTCTCCCTCCCTCGCGCCTGGCGCCCTCGAATCCCTCACGGCGTCCCTCACCTCCGCCGCCCTCTCCTCGACCAAATCGGAAACCGAGGCATCTCTCCCCCTCGCCTCTCGAACGAAACTCCTCTCCGTCCGTCGATTCGTATCAGCTCCAGCTCCGACGGAGTCTGGCGGTACGTTCCCCACCCTCGCCGCATCGACGTTCGTCCTCCCCCTCATCAACCGATTTTGGCTGCACCTCCGCGACACGTCCACGTCTCACTCCTCGGACGTATCCGCCCTCCTCGCCCCTCTCACCCTCTCCAAATTCCTTTCGACGCTGTCGATCCTGCTGCATGCGGCGAGGCATGCACCCGAGTTCCTCCACGTTCTCGTGCCGGAGACGATCGAGCTGGTCCTGTCGCTGCGTGGACCGGCGGGAGAAGGAGATCCCGTCGTGCTGGAGAGTGAGATGGAGATTTTGTTGGTCGTCATGGATGCGATGGTCGAGGCGGACGGCGGGGATGCGTTGGTGCGAAGGGTGGAGCGAGGAGGGGAGATGTTGGGCGAGGTGAGGGAATGGGCGGAGGACGTGTTTGTCGAGGAGGAGAGGGTCGGAGTCGGGAGAGCGGGGAGGGCAGCGGCGGGAGTCTTGTTGCGGGTCGAGGAGGTAGAGCGGAGGTGGAGAGGGAAAGTAGGATGGTAGATTCGACGACGGTGTAAGCTGTTGTTGCTCAACAAGTTAACAGTCTGAACCCTCTCTTTCGTCTTGTCTGCCTCTTTCCTAAGCTTATCTTCAGCATTCGCTAGAGAGAACGACAAGAGATATGAGGGTTGTTGAGCTTCGGCGAGCGACCGATGATTACGGTCCGTGCCCTTTGACTTGGGGGAGGATCGCGGGGCCCTCCTCTCCTCGTTTCCAACTCTCAATGGCTGGACTTAACAACCTGAACCGCGCCCTTAAGAGTCTTCCTAACCTCACCCGCTCAGTATCTTCTACCACTCCTCAGTCAGCCGTCCGCACAGCCGTCTCGGTAGGTCCGCCGGCAGTACTGGAGGAACATCGACTGACAGCTTGTTCCTCCTTAGGCTCTCTTGCACGGCTCTCAGGACGCTCGTAAGGAAGGCGAGCAGCTTCTTCAGCAGCACAGCCGCATCGTTGGACGAGGGGTAAGTGCATTCAGTAGTTCGGAGGTGGGGAACGGCCGTAGGGGGATGGGATGGGATTTCGCGGGAGAGGACGAGGAGCAGCCGCAGGGAGCTACAGGGAGGACTCTAGCTGACTGCTGCTCTCGAATCCCTGCAGAAATATGTGCACGAGTTCCAGAGTAGGCCCTCTTCAGCGCCACCCGCTCCGACGTCTTCTCACCTCCTCCTCCCGCGCAGAGCACCGCGTCGCCCCGCAACACGTCGAGCTCTACAAGCAGCTCATCGAAGGCTACTACAAGGGTATCGCCGAATCGCCCGAGTTCGACTGCCGTCTGACGGGGAGCTGGGAGATTGTTGTCGGAGAGGTGGACACCTTTGGTACGTCACGAGGAGCGCAGGAGCGGTGGAGGAAGCTGACAGGGAGCGCGCAGTGCACATCTGGGAGTACGAGGGACTGCCAGGGTTTGAAAGCACGAAAGCGGCTGTTCGCGCCTCCAAGGTGCGTTCAGCTCCTCCCCTCCGTCCTCCGTCAAGCTGACCACGGTCGCAGGGTCACCTCGAGTTCTTTAACCACGAGATCCTTCCCCTCATCCAGTCCCGTACTTCTCAAGTGCGTCTCTTCGCCCTTTGTCCCCTCGGAGGTATCGCTAACGACCCCTCGTTCAGCTCAACCAAGAATTCGCGTTCTGGCAAGCAGCACCTCCCGCCGTCAAAGGCGGCATCTTCGAGCTTCGTTCGTACGCTCTCAAGCCAGGATCGCTTCTCGAGTGGGAGCACGAGTGGTGCGTTCCTCTTTCCCTCCCCTCCTCCCGCGTACTTCAACCCTCCTCCCACTCGCGACCTTGTTACTCCCTCCTCGCTGCTTCTCTCGCGTCGAAGCTGACCAAATTACAGGCGCGTTGGACTTGAGGCACGACTTGCCTCTGGCCACTCTCCCGTCGGAGCATGGTTCAGCCAGCTCGGACGCCTGCACGAGGTGCACCACATGTGGCAGTACGATTCGCTCGAGCAGCGTCGGGCGACGAGGGAGAAGGCGTGGGAGATTGATACCTGGTCGGGAACTGTCTCCAAGGTGAGCTCGTTCGCTGTAGTCGTCGTGTGGGGAGAGAGCTGACGGAATCGCGCTGCAGACGGTCAAACTGGCGATGCACATGGATTCGAACATCCTTAAGCCTCTGTCGTTCAGTCCTCTGCGCTGAGCAGCTCGCTATCGTGGACGGGGTACATGTAGTCAAGTAGTGCGGCAATTCAACACCCTCATCAGTGTACAGGCTCGCAGCTAGGCTCAATCTGTGGCAGCCGATCTCTGCTCGCCTCTTCGACATCCATTCCCAGGCCATGCGTAGCTCTGGGCTCGGAAGAGCAGCTATAGGGAAGCAGGTTTTGCGAGGCAGGAACGAGAGCAGGAGGGAGTCGTGCGAGCGTCGTAGCCGTGTCGATGGCGACGGTTTAAATGAACTGCTCCCCGCAGATCCGGTGCTCAAGAGCGGGGCTTTCGAAGAGTATACGCAAGCTGAGGAGTAGACGGAGGAACGTGGTACTCGGGGGGAAGAAGAGCAGGTTGAATGGCCGGAACTGAGAGAACGTCCCCTCTCGACGCTGTCCCTTCTCGCATCGCAAGAACCGCCCACCATTAAGATTAACACGTCTACAACATGAACAACGAGAAGAGGACTGTCAAAGGATAACCGAAAGTCGAGGCGGAACCGCTCCGCACTCAGCGGAACTTGTTCCACAGGACAAGTAAACTGCCGAGCAACGAGTCAGGACACCTCTTTCGCAGAAACTCTGCGAGAAAACGCACATCAGACCGACGAGAACAATGATGATCCCGACCGTGATCACTCGCTGCTGGTACATCCTGCACGCCGCATCAGCTCGGCCTTTCACTTCTCTCCCTCGCAACTCACCTTCTCACCATCCCCTTGAGCGTCCCAGACGCCCTTCCGATATTCCCCTCGGACTCGCCCAGCATATCCCTCGTCTCCTCCATCCTCGCCCTCTGTCCCTGCAGCCTCCCCAGCACCGTCCCACCAACCTCCTCCGATTCGAGTGCGAGACGCTGGGCGTTGTCGAGTCGACTGTCCGAGGTCTTGAGTGTCTGCGTAGCGGAGAGAAGTCGGGTGCGCTGGGCTTGAGACGGGGAGAAGGTGTCGTCGTCGGCGGCGTCGATGGCGTAGGCGGAGTGAGCGGGGAGGGAGAGGAGAGTGTCGCGGTCTGAGGTCGCGGAGATGGTTTTCTGAATAGCGAAGAGGTCAGCAGAGGACCGCGAAGGCTAAAGTGGTTGGACAGACCGCAGAACGGCCTGTGATATCAGCGCAAGCAGCAGTCAGGGAGTCCAACCGCAGGCACGCTCCCTCACCAAGCAAGGATCCGATAGATCCACTGCCATCCATCGAATGCTTCCCTCCCACCGTGCAGTCCCCAAGCAGGCGTCTCCTCCCTCTACGTTTCTCGCCGCCAAGCAGTCCAAGCACGTCGACTCACCACCTGGTTCTTCCACACCTTGACCTCGCCCTTGTACTTGCGCACAAGGATCATAAGCTTTGCCTTCCCCTTTGCTTCCATCTCCATCTGGTCGACCTGCAAGCCCGTCGTCGTCAGCAACGACCCGCAGCAACAGAGGGGGTCCTCGAGCGCCACGCACGATCTCGTCCGCCTCCTCCAGCTCCATCGTTATCCGCCTCAGGGTCGCCTTCTTCTGCTCTACATGGCGGAGAAGAGGTCAGCGTCGAAGCTGCCGAAGAGAGGGAGACCAAGTGGCGTACCCCCTTTCTGCTCGCGGCAATCCTTGTCGAACCGACTCTGCACGCTCGCCTTGATCTGAGACCATTCCGATTCGTACGCCAGGAATGCTTCGGAGGCTTGAGAGGCAGCCATCGTTCAAGGCGAGAGGAGGAGGAAGTGGGAGGAGCCAAGCTGGTCGAGCGCGCGCTTTCGACTTCGATCCTTCTCCTCCTTCGCACAAGTCAAGCTGAGGGCAGCGGAGACTCTCTAGAAACCAGTACTGAAGCTCTCATCCGGCCGACTTGTGATCTCGTCGACATCTTTTGCAGCTCCACCTTCGTCTACCTCCCCTTGAGGTTCTTCTCCGTTCCCCTCGGCCTCTCGCGCACGACAAACTTGTTGCCCGTCTTGCTCTTGGGGCTCCTCGTCCGTGCTCCCTTGGCGTGGTTGCCCCAGGGATCGACGGGATCGCGGTTACCCTTCGACTTACCACGTCCACCTGTCAGAGAGACAGAGCGTCAGTTCTGCGCGCAGGACCCGAAGCGGCGAGGAAAGAGCGCACCTCCATGAGGATGATCCGTTCTGCAAGGGATGAGACGTCAGCGATGTTCCACAACCGGGTACGAACGAAGGAGGACGCACGCATTCATGGCGACTCCACGGGTCTGCGGCCTGAATCCGAGCCACCTCATCCTTCCCGCCTTTCCAAGGTTGCGGTGCTGGTGATCGGCATTGCTGACCGTCCCGACGCTCGCCATGCACTCCAATCCAATGTACCGCACCTCCCCGCTGTTGAGCTTGACCTGCGCGTGCTTGCCGTTCGGACTGCTGGCGCTGATGATGCGCGCGCTGGATCCGGCAGAGCGCGCGAGGATCGCTGGTCCGGTAGGAGAGAGGGTGATGGCGTGGATGAGGGTTCCAGGGGGGATGAGGCGGAGGGGGAGGCAGTTCCCGGGTCGAATCGCGATGGAACGGAGGACTCCGAGGTCGATCTGAGACGAGGAAAGCTTGTCGCTCATGATCGAGGAGGAGGAAGAGGTTGTGGGAGGAAGGACGGTTTGCGGCGTAGAGGGGTCGGCGAAGGTCGAGGCGAAGGCGCTGAGAGGAGCTTCGGCGCCCGACTCGGAAATTACGGGCGCGGGAGGGGAGGGGGCGACGTCGAGAGAGGCAGTGGCGAAAGAGGCAGGGATTCCGGCGCGGAAAGATTGGACGGTGTCGCCCTCGCGAAGCGTTCCAGGCGCGAGGATGTAGCTCAAGTCTCCCGACTCCTTGTGCTTGATCAACGCAATGTGCGCGCTCCGGCCCGGGTCGTACTCGATCCGAACGACCTCCTGCTCTCCCGGCTCCTTGCGCACGAAATCGACGAGTCGAATACGACGCTTGTGTCCTCCTCCGCGAGCACGAACGGTGATCTTGCCCGAGTCGTTACGTCCTCCCGTTGAGCGCTTTGCGATCGTGAGCGCACGGAGAGGATCGCCCTTGTGCAGATGCTCAGAGATTGGCTGGCGAAGTTGACGGAGGGAGGGAGTGACGGGAAGAAAGGTCTTGAAGTGCGAGGTGCCCGACTTGGTCGCAAAGGTGAGGATTCGGCGAGGCTTCTCGGTGGATCCAGGCGGAGGAGCTGCTGCTGCAGCGGCTGCGGTAGATCGGGCGGACGGCTTGGAGGGCTTGGAGACGATGGAAGAGGTGGAGAAGGAGTGGGATTGGGAGGGGATGGAGAGGCGAAGAGGGAAGTGGGCGCGGGCGCGCAGGAATTGGGACATGGTCTGCAGGGGAGCTGTCGTCAGCGCTAGCTAGTTGGCGTGGACTGCGACGAGGGCAGATCGGAACTCGGCGGGGAGAGAAGGAAGACCGCCTTTCTCCCTGCTCGGCCACCAGCAACGGCTCAGCGCGAAGCACGTCCAGCCTGCCGGCACTCCCCCATCCCTGCTCAACACCCTTAGCTCAACCTTGAAGACTCACTGTCTGTCCCAGAGTCCACACGGTTGCTCGCTTGAAGCTCGAGCTTTTCGAGGAACCTTGGCGAGGTGTCGGCAGAGACGAGTTGGTGTACCCAGCTACTCGCGTACTCTGTTCCCTGTAAAGTAGAAGAGCGTTCCTTTGACCGCCGGCGGTGGTGCGAGCTGAGTGGTGTGAGGGAAACTAACGGAGGTCGGCAGGCGTTCCTCCCCAAGTCGCCTCAAGCCAGCCCGGGCAGGCCTTGACCTCTCTCCCTCGTCTTCTTCTCCCGCAGAGCAGCAAACATGGACGTCGACCCTCCAGTCCCGATCCCAATCGCTTCAACAGCCGCTCCACTCAAGCTCACCTTCCGCCTGGGCGCCTCCATCGCCGCTTCCGCCGTTCCCTCCCTCTCACCCTCCTCCAGCTCGGTGCCTATGGCCGCCACTCCTTCCATCGCCTCATCCGTAGCATCGGAGCAGTCTTCCGCCCCTCCTCTTCCTCTCTCGACGGACGACCGCTCGTTTGGGATCGGCATGGGAGGAGGCATTCCGGCCAAGGGCGTGGCGGTTGGGGGCGTGGGGGAGGAGGCGCCCGAGAAGCCTGCAAAGCCGAAGAGGAAGAGGGCACCCAAGCGGCCTGCAGGAGAGCCAGGACCTGGCAAAGATCGGAAGAGCGTCGTGTAGGGAAAGAGTGTCCTAGGTGTGTAGA
>ERZ1463019.20-NODE-20-length-10766-cov-11.299785_pt1 | contig 10766 bp, 18 predicted proteins | sample MGYA00564476_ERZ1463019 | MGnify/ENA primary metagenome ERZ1463019 (study PRJEB39244, sample SAMEA3635145) | Helicobacter pylori | study: EMG produced TPA metagenomics assembly of PRJEB11511 data set (Assembly of a 5300-year-old Helicobacter pylori... | reverse complement strand
GGACACTCTTTCCCTACACGACGCTCTTCCGATCTGGGAGGGGACTGCGGGGCAGAGGCGAGAACCGGCGGACGCGACACGGGGTAGGAAAAAGTCGAAGTGGCGAGGTCGTACGAGCCGCCCGTGTTGGCGAGCTCCATTGTGGGGGAGTGGGGGAGGGCGTGAGAGCGGACACCGGAGAGGAGGGCGGCGTGGGAGGATGGGTAGCTGGCCTGGCCGTGCGAGTGGAAGTGGTGGAGTGAGTTGGGAGAAGTCGACGGAGAGAATGGGTTGGGGGAGTGGGGCGACGTGCTGGCGGCGGTGGGAGAGCGTCCGGAGCCGAAACTGCGAGGGTGAGGAGGGGGAGGAGGAGGAGGTCCAGTTGAGATGGGGATCGGTTTCGCTATCCGCTCCCTCGACGACGAGGCCTTGCGCAGGAGCCGTACATCTGTCGCTAGCGAGAGCGCTGGTGCTGCGCCGAATCCAGAGACGTCGCCTCCGCTGATGATGGGGAATCCCGGCGGACTAACGCTTTGCGTCCTCCGATGGCGGTTGACGCGCCCGGCTGCGTCCGGCACTACAGGCAAGGGCGAGACAATGCCAGGAACCGACGGAGAAGGTCGATGCCCCCATCCTCCGCCTCCCGTGCTTCGTTCGGCTGCAAGACCTCCTCCGCTCGACGTCGACATGGGCCAATGCTTCCTCGCCGACGCGTTCGAGGAGCCCGTGTCGGGGAAAAGGGAGGGAAGGGGAGTCGAGGATGTCGGAGCTGGTCCTGGGGAGCCGTTGGAGATGGAGGTAGAGCGGGGTCGGCCTCGGGTGAGGGGAGGAGGGGAGGTAGTCGCGGTTTCGTTTTCGGCTGCGGATCCCATGCTGAAGAGAAGTTTCTTGGTATCGTGTACTGCATTGTCGAAAGAGAAGGTCAGCTTCTGTTTCGCCAGCTCGAGGTTGATCCTGGACCCTGGTTGATCGCCTGGCAGGGCAAGATATTATGCCTCAGCAACTCAAGCCTTCGTAGTGCCCTTCCCGACAGTCGGCACTAGGTGAGCTGGTGAGGAATCCTTGCTGCTATTCAAGCAGTCCTGTGCGACTGCCCAAGCCAGTCACACGTCGGTGAGGAGGAAGCCCACGACCGCAGCTCAGCTCGCGTGAGGCGGCTGCTGCCTCCCCTGCCCCTTCAACTCCAGCCTGTCCTCATCGGAAGGATCTAGAACAGCTTGATCCGCCTCCAGTAGGAAGGCCCAGCACCCTCCTGTCGTTGTCTCTCTCTCGCCTCGAAACACCCCCTGCAACACCGCCGCCGGATCGGGCCTGACCTCGTCCTGCACGCGTAGCTCACTCACCAGCTCGTTCACTGTCACCTCCCACTCCACTCCCTAGTCCATCCAGTGCTGCACGAGTCGTGCGCCGCGCGTGAGAAGGTGGTGTCCAGAGAGGCCGAACGAGTGGCGGACCGGAAAAAGGAGGAGGTCGTGACACAGGAGAGCTCTGCGCGGCGGAGTTTGTTGGCTGGACGGGGGCGGAGGGGACGTTGGCTAGGAGGGAGAAGATGTCGGGGAGTTGTGTGAAGGCGTGGTGGGCGAACAACAAGGGGGAGCGGGCTCGCTGGGGCAGCCTCTTCGAAATCTTTCGAGGACGGGACGAGTAACGTCGATCTATTCCATTCCTTCTCCAGTCTCCAGAGCGACAGTCTAGGGCAACTACTGGAAAGGAGACGCTGTGGAATGCGATCAAAAGTCGTTAATCTGAATTCGGGACTGAAGGAGACCTCGGCGTAGCGAGAGGGAGCAGTGCACGGTGCACGCCGGCTGAGAGGGGTTCGCTAGTACTCTCTCCCTTCTCCCCCATCCTCGTCTTCCCGCCCAGATCAAGTCGAACACGCGCCAAATCGCTTTAGTCAAGACTACTCAGCGAAGAACCGCCCAGCACACTCGACTCGAAACACTTGAGCGCTCCCAATCCCCCTCCTCCCGACTCTCCTCCACCAGGTGTTCCCTCGCCGCTCGACCCGCCGACCCGCCCGTTGGGCATGCACAAAAGGTCTCGCTCAACTCACTCAACAGGCGAGGCTCCAAGGAAGCACCAGGCCCCCAGCAGACTCGGAGGAACGACAGGACACCTTCCGCACACCCATCACTCTCAGTCCGAACACCCCTCCCCGCCTTTCCCCTCTTTCACCTCCGTCTCTGCCATGTCCCACCACTCTCCCCCGGAACTCTACGCCGACCACAGCCCGATGGCGGCAGGTTACTACGGTTCTTTTGCTGAACCCGCTCCGCGCAGCTCGTCTCAAGACCAGATGGATCTGCAGCACTACGCGGGAGCCTCTCCACCTCTCGTAGGAAGCGGTTCTCCTCAGCCGAGCCTCTCTCCTCTCTACTCGGCGCACTCGACACAAGTAAGCGTCCCTCTTCCGAAGCGGTCGACGGTCAACAAAAGAAAGCGTCCTCTCTCCCCTGCTTCTCTCCGCACGCGCAGGCACGCAGACACGCGCACGAAAGCTGACCTGTGTACGTCTACAGCAGCGACCGGAGCACTATCTCTCGCCAGCGCACCACGCCCCCGCCCCCTCGTTCCCTTCCTCGCACTCCACCTCCTCGTACACCTACTCCTCCACTCCCGCCCTCTCCACCGCCGACACCGAGTCCACCTCTATGTCGACGTCCTCATCACCGCAAGACTTTCCCCTTCCTCCCTCCCACCTCCCCTCCGTTCTCTACCCCGCCCCCACCTCTCCCTCAAGTGGCCCCTACTCCTCCACCTCTCCCTCGGGAGGCCCTTACTACCACAGCACGAGTCCGAATCCCAACACGGGAGGAAACGCACGGATAGTTGCGCATGGAGGAGCTGGCGGAGGCGGTTCGAGAGTGTACATCAGCCCTCCGGGGGCTGGTGAGGGGCCGGTGCGAGGCTCAGGAGGCGACGAGGGAAAGGCACCAGAGGGGAAGCGCTCGGCGAGTGGTGTCCTGAACGGAGAACTGGTGGTGGCGACAAGGAAGGGCGAAGACCTTGGAGTCGACCTGGGCGACTTTGACATGCTCGATACTCTGGGTGCGTCGTTCTTTCGCCTGGTTGTCGGAGGAGAGCTAAAGGTCTTGCGCTCCAGGAACGGGCACGTTTGGCAAAGTTCTTCTAGCACGCTTGCGATCGTCGATGTCTCGACCAGGCCAGGGGCAACCACACTACTTTGCGATGAAGGTTCTTGAGAAGGTCACCGTCGTACGTTTGCGACAGGTAGAGCACCTCAACTCGGAGCGCAGTACGCTCGCACATGTCTCCCACCCCTTCATCGTGAACCTGTGCGTTCTTTCTCGCTGGCCCCTTCTCGAACGACCGAGCTGATGCACCACGAAACGCAGCTTCTGCACCTTCCAGGACGAACGAAACCTCTACCTCCTCCTCGAGTACGTCCAGGGTGGCGAGCTTTTCTCGCACCTCCGTCGCGCGGGCCGCTTCTCATCGGACGTCGCGCGCTTCTATCTCGCCAACTTGATCCTCGCGCTCGAGTACCTCCATTCGCAAGACATCATCTACCGCGATCTCAAGCCCGAGAACTTGCTGATTGACCCGACGGTGAGTTCGCTGGTGCGATCGCAAGAGGAACGAAGCTGATAGGCCGTGATTTCGTAGGGCTACCTCAAGATCACCGATTGTGCGTTTCCATCTTGGAGTGGCGACGAGGAACGGCGCTGACCCTTTCCTCAGTTGGATTCGCAAAATACGTCACGGAACGTACCTATAGTAAGCTCCCACTTACGGGGTCTGCGACCGTCTCGCTGACGAGTGCGCTCTCTCTCTCTCAGCTCTGTGCGGGACCCCCGAGTACCTCGCTCCCGAGATGTACGCTTTCTTCCTGTCTGTATCGCAAGCCCTTCACTAACGTACCGCCTTTCAGCATTCTCGCAACCGGTCACGGAAAGGCTGCCGACTGGTACGCTCTCGGGGTGCTCATGTTCGAGCTCCTCGCCGGCTACCCGCCCTTCTTTGCCGACAATCCTCTTGAGATATGTAGGTTCTATCGTGCGACGAGGTCGAGTGACGAGCTGACAGTTGTTTCCTATCGCAGACGAGAAGATCCTCGCCGGCAAGTTTGGCTTCCCGCCGCACATTGATTTCGTCGCAAAGGACCTCATCAAGAGGCTCCTCACCGCGGACATCACCAAGCGGCTTGGCAACCTCAAGGCTGGAGGTGCGTTTACTCGTCTAACGAACGTGTGGCCCCGCTGATGCCCTGCGCAGCGTCCGACATTAAGAATCACCGCTGGTTCGAAGGAGTCGACTGGGAAGCCGTCGCGCGCAAGGAAATCCGCGTAAGGCCCTCGCTCCTCCTCATCGAACAATCACTGATTCCTCTCCCCTTTGCAGGCCCCCATCGTCCCGCAAACTGCAACGCCAGGCGACACCACCAACTTTGAGCGGTACCCCGTCAGCCCGCTCGAAGACCTCCCTGGACCGCTCCGTGCCCACCGCGCACGCTTGTATCAGATCTCACCCGACGACCTCGAGTATGGTCCTGATCCCTGTGCGTCCCCCTCCTCCCTTGTCGACAGCGCGAACTGACGGTCGCACAGATGGTTATTTGTTCCCGGCGTTTTGAGCCTCAGGTCCTCCGTATCTCGCATCGCTCGTTACTCCCCAGCAGTCTATACCTTGCACTCTCTCGCGTAGTCATGCGGGTCTGTGTCCAAGCCCTAATACCTCTACCCACTGTGTCTAGCCTCCTCTTGATACCCCTCCTGCATCGCTGGTCGTTGTTCGCGGCGCTTCTTTCGCACGATCGGATCCACTATCGCATCAGAGCTTGCTCTCGGCAAAGCTTGAAGAACGAACACAGGCGTCTCGTCGCGGTGCGGGTCCCGCTGCCACTGAGCTTGGAGCTTCGAGCTTCGAGCTGCGGCTTCACTTCCTCCCTCACACCATGTCTTCCACGCCTGTCAGCAACTCGTTCCTAGCCGACAGGAGTGCTAGGATCGGTAGCAAAGCGATTCCCTGGGAAGTAGGTCGCCGCCCATCCCTCCCCGCCCGTCTCTGGTCTGACGTCTCCTCCTCCACGCGCAGGGCTATCAACGAGCAGGCCTCTTGAGCGCCGACGACGTCGCTCTGATCCAGCGTGTGGCAGGGCAGAAGGCGCAGGCGGATGCGATCCTCGAAGCTGTGCGTCTCCCCGTTGGCGTGCTCTTGACCCTTTGGACTGATAGGGGCCGGCGGGTGCACAGGAGGGAAAGATCTACGCCAGCTTGTACATTCGACTACTCAGCAAGCTCTCAAGGAACGATACTCTGCAGTACATCCTCGTCTTGATCGGGGACATGATTGCGGGTGAGTCCCTGGGGTGGATCGTACTTAGGCGCTCGCTGATCCACTCCTCCACAGACCGCGACGACCGGATCCCTCTCTTCCTGGCTCAGTCTGACTCTCCTTACCCTCCTCTCCTCAAGTAGGGCCACTCGCACTGCGGACTTGAGGTGCACGTCCTGACCTCCTGCAGGCTCCTCGACTCTCAAGACGAGTTCGTTCGCCTCAAGAGCTCCGTCATCACCTCCACCTTCCTCAGCTGCGATCCCAAACCCACCGATGCAGTCGTCTCCAAGCTCCTCTTCCACCTTTCCTCCCTCATCCGTGCGTCCCCCCTTCACCACGCCTCACGCGCCCCCTCTGACGCCTCCTCTCCGACACCAGGCAATGCTGCAGATCCCGAGGGCCAGGACGTTGGAGTACAGTGTTTGGAGGGAGCTCTTAGGATTGAGAAAGTGCGCAAGGCGGCGTGGGCGACGGAGGGCAAGGATTCGGAGGCTCCCAAGGTCGTCGAAGGGTGAGCGTGGGTTCGGCTGGGACGCGAGCGGGGAGCTGATGGTCCGTTCGACCCGCAGGCTGGTGCAGCTTTTGAGGTCAAACCCGTCTTCGCAGATGCAGTACCAGCTTGGCTTCTGCTTCTGGCTTCTCACCTTTGACACCCCTATCGCCGAGTCGATCAACGCGTTCGTTCCACTGTCCACCCTCCGTCCCTTCCCCTGCTCACATCGCGAGTCTGCAGGAAATACAACGTCATCCCTCTCCTTATCGACCTCGCCCGCAATGCCGTCAAGGAGAAGGTCGTTCGCGTCGTTATCGCATCGTTCAAGAACCTCGTCGTCAAGGCCCCAGCAGCGAATCTCCCCTCGATGCTGGTCGCCAAGCTGCTCCCTTTCGTCCAGTCGTTGGCGACAAGAAAGTGGTCCGACGAGGAGATCAAGGAGGACATCGACTTTATGGTCGAGGAGCTCAAGAAGAGCTTCGAGGGACTGACGTGAGTTCGCGCTTCAAAGTGAGGTGAACAGAAGCTGAGCTGGAAATATGCAGGACCTACGACGAGTACACCTCTGAGCTCGAGTCGGGTCAGCTCTCGTGGACTCCTCCTCACAAGAACGACGACTTTTGGCGCGACAACGCCGCCAAGCTGAACGCTCGGGACCGTGAACAGCTCAAGTGAGTTCTCCTTAGCCAGCTCCCGAACGTAATGCTCATTATTTCGGTTCAGGGTTCTTGTCAACCTCCTCCTCCAATCCGAGGACTCGCTCGTCCTCGCCGTCGCCGCCAACGACATTGCTCAATACGTCAAGTTCTGCGACACGGGCAAGAAGTACGCTCTCGTCCTCCCGTTTTGTCCCAGAGCTCACGCCATCTCCGCACAGCAAATTGGAGGACCTGGGAGCCAAGGCTCGCGTGATGGAGCTCATGGGTCATTCCGACCCGGACGTCAAGTACCAATCCTTGGTTGCGGTGCAGAGATTGGTATCGCATGCATGGGCGTAGGGGTTGTTTGGCTTTCGATTAATGAACACTGGTCGGTTCGGTTGCGATGCTGGGGGCCTGGGGTCGAGCTCCGACGCTGAGGGTCTTCGGAGACCGACGCGATTCGAGGGCGCGACTCGCTGGTCTCGTCGGCGTTCTTTCCCTCTCTCGTAGTCTTTTCGTTCCCTCCAGCGCGCCAGCACGCGAGCACCTTCTCCTGGACAGCAAGCAGCTCCTCTGCTGACTAAGCAGCCTCCTCCAAGCCGACTTCGGGCTCCTCCTGGGCCTTCGACCTCAACCGTCCTCAGTAACACGCCTGCCGCCCAGAGCCAGGCACACCAGGCATCACAGCACCACAGCGCGCGAGCGCTCTCGCCCGCCTCTCCCTGCGAGAAACACCTTATCGTTCCCGGCGCGGGTCACCTCGAGTCAGCCCCTCCTCCCCTTCCCTTCTCCCCTGTCCCCACCGCAACCTGGGATGGCCTCTCCCCGGCCCTCCAGCGAACCACGCCGCAAGGAGTCGACTCACGAACGCGAACGGCAGAGGGATGGAGGCCGAGGTGATCGTCGGACGAGCAGCAGCGGTGGCGCGAGCGGAGCGGTCAGGACGACGCAGGAGGATGACGACCGGATCGGTCCGTACACGATTGGAGAGGAGATTGGGCGCGGCAGCTTCGCGACTGTGTTCAGAGGAGGGAGATATGTGCGTGTTTGTGCCCCTCACTCGAGGTTGTTGTTTCTGGGGAGGGAGAGGCAGCTGACCCGGTGGTGCAGGATACAAACGCTCTCGTCGCTATCAAAGCAGTCATTCGGAGCAAGCTCACTACCAAGTTGCTCGAGAACCTCGAGTCGGAGATCTCGATCCTGAAGCGAATCACCCACCGCAACATTGTCGAGCTCAAGGACTGCCTTGTGGGCCCTTCTCTTCCCGCTTCCTTCTCCGCGCATGCTGAATCCACTTGTCAGAAAACTGACACTCATATCTACCTCATCATGGCCTTCTGCTCGGCCGGAGACCTCTCCCTCTACATCCGGAAGCGAGGTGACCTCGTCGCTCTCACGGCCTCGAATCAAGGGCTTCTTCAAGACGGCGGCAAGGCAACAGAGCTGGACCTCCGAAGAGTCATGTATCCACACCCGAAGGAGGGTGGGCTGAACGAGACGATCGTGCGCTGCTTCCTGGGACAGCTCGGTCAGTCTCTCCTGCTCAGACTGAACACAAGAGCAGAAGCTTAAGGCGCCGTGTCTCTCCAGTGGACGCTCTCAGGTTCTTGCGCTCTCAGAACGTCATTCACCGCGACATCAAGCCTCAGGTCGGTCGTCGCGTTCGGCGGTTGATCAACGAACTGACTGGTTCTTGATTCGCCCCAGAATCTCCTCCTCCAGCCAGCAGAGGCAGCCGATCTTGCAGCAGGTCATCCTCCAGGAATCCCGGTCCTCAAAGTCGCCGACTTTGGATTCGCTCGCTGGCTTCCATCGCAGAGCTTGGCTGAAACCCTCTGCGGCTCACCGTTCGTCTCGTCGTTCCCCCTTGTCTTCGTCTGAGGATCTAATCCACCTCTCTCAGATTGTACATGGCTCCCGAGATCCTCCGCTACGAGAAGTACGACGCCAAGGCCGACTTATGGTCCGTCGGCGCCGTTCTCTTCGAGATGAGTGTTGGGAAGCCTCCCTTTCGCGCTCAGAACCACGTCGACCTCCTGCGCAAGATCGAGCGCGGCGAGGACAAAATCAAGTTTCCCGACGAGAAGCGGCAGGAGGAAGGGACGGACAAGATCCCGACTCTGGTCGCGCCGGACGTCAAGGCTCTCATTCGCGCCCTCCTCAAGCGCAACCCGACGGAGCGAATGAGCTTTGACGACTTCTTCCGCGAAGCGACCGCCGTAGCAACGAGCGGAACCGCGTCGAATCTCAAGTCCGCCGAGGCCGTGTCCGCCGCGTACACTCGAGCTGCTGCTACGCCGTCGTTGTCGACTGCACGCCCGCCCTCTCGATCCCCGGCAACGCACTCGCCCGCAGAGTTTCTCATCACCGCCGCTACAGCCAGCTACGCTCAACCAGCTGTCATCCCTCCTCCTGCACCAACTCCAGTCGTTCCTCCGCCTCGGATACCCTCCTACATCGACCAGGAGCCCCCGCCATTCGCTCGTCGGTCAACACCCACGTCCTCGATACCCGCTGCACCTTCACGGGCGCCGAGCTATCCCAAGTACAATGCCGGAACTGGCGAAGCAGATGTCAAGGTGCGGGATTTCGTGACGGCGAATACGTCGCAAGATGGGAGGCGAGCAAGGTGAGTCGCCTTTCGCTCCCGAGCTAGCGACAGTCTCTGATGTACGTGGAACAGTGCCGACTCGACCTCCCATGCTTCGTCGCCGCCAACAGCTGTCGGTCGATTCGCGGAGGCGAACAAGGCCAGCGACTCGATGTCGGAGTCGAACGATTCGATCCTGGGCCGCGATTACGTTGTCGTTGAGAAGCGAACGGTGGAGATCAACGCTCTCGCCGATGGTTCGTCCCTGCTTCTCTAGCTTGACTATGCTGACGACTTCGCTGCTGCAGAACTCGCCAACGCGCCGAAGCGGGACAACGTGATCACTCGTCGACCATCGCGAGGGTTCCTCTCCCGACCACTGTCTTCGCTTGGTGCCGCTGGCGCTGGACCCTCCTCAACCCCTCCCTTGCCGGCCTCGCCCTTTCCCCCGTACGACAACGCAACCCCGCCGTTTGCCATCCCCTCTCAGCGACAGGTCTCCGCCCCCCACCCTTACTCCCTTTCTTTCTCCCCTCGACCTCTTTCACTCCTTTCGAGCTCACCTCGAAGTAACCCCATCGAGAGGTTCCCTGGCTCCCCGCTCGCTCTCGTCGGCAGCCCCACCGCCGCTATCGCCAAGGCGCTCAACATGGCGAGTCTCAAGATCTTTGGCAGCCCGGCGGACGGAATCCTTCTTCGTCGCGCTTCCACTCGCAAGCCTATCAACCGGACCGCCCAAGTCGTCGACCCAGAGGAGGACCGCGTGATGGCCGAGCTGGAGGATATCGCGCAGAAGGCGCTCGTCATCTTCGACTTCGCCGACAGCAAGATCGTGCAGATCCTCCCTCCGACGCCGCAGACGTCCTCCTCCACTTCACTCGGAACGCCCTCGTACTTCAGCCACGTCGCAGCGCGCGAGCAGGCCGCCTCGAACCCCTTCAGCCCCGTCCCCACCCCGTCGTCCCCCAGCATGCGCCGAACCTCGTCCTCGTCCTCTGAACGGCCCTTCGTCCTTGCTTCGTCGGCCAAGGCGGATTTACTCGCAGCGGAAGCTATGGTGCTCTACCTCAAGTCGCTCGCATTCTTAGGCAAGGGCATCGAGAAGGCGCGCAAGTTCTGGGCGCAGCGACATTCGGACCAGGCTGCAAGCGCCGACTTTAACGAGGGTGAATTGCGCTCGCTGCTTCAGCTTTGGGACGATTCGCTGACTCGAGTCTGCACTCAGCGGTCCAATGGTTCCGACAGCGGTTCAACGAATGCTTCGACAAGGCCGACTTTGCCAAGTCTCGCTGCCAGGACGACATTCCCGAATCAGCTTCGTTCGCTGAGAAGCTGGTGTACGATCGTGCTCTTGAGATCGTGAGCCTCCCTCCTCGTTACCTCGCGTCGACTGACTTCGTCATCGTCGCCAGTCTCGAGCGGCCGCCGTCAACGAACTTCGCGGCGAGAACCCCACCGACTGCGAGACGGCGTACGAGACCGCTCTCTGGATGCTCTACGCCATCCTGGACGAGACGATGTCGGACCAGACGGGCAACGCAGTCGAGGATGAGACGGTCCACAAGTTCGTCGCCTCCATCACCGCACGTCTCCAAGCTCTTCGGCGGAAGATTGGCTAGAGCTCTCCTCCACTCCATCGTGTACAATCATTCTTTAGTAGTTCTAGCACCTCCTCCCCCTTCTCTTAGCTCTGTCTTCGCATCGTCTCCCCCCCCCGCAAGTCAATAATCTTCCATCCTGCCGCTTGCTTACCCAGCCGTAC
>ERZ1463019.19-NODE-19-length-10968-cov-10.893063_pt1 | contig 10968 bp, 22 predicted proteins | sample MGYA00564476_ERZ1463019 | MGnify/ENA primary metagenome ERZ1463019 (study PRJEB39244, sample SAMEA3635145) | Helicobacter pylori | study: EMG produced TPA metagenomics assembly of PRJEB11511 data set (Assembly of a 5300-year-old Helicobacter pylori... | reverse complement strand
CCAGCCGCTCCACAATCCTCTTCAGGCTCCCATGATCCGTACTCAGCTCCACCTGCCCCGGCGTATCAAACACCACAAACGCCTCCTCCCTCCTATCCCCTTCCCACCCACCCTCCTTCAGCACGCGATCCAGTTCCCCCTCCAGCCAATCCATGTTCGCCTCGAGGTACTCGAGGCAATATAGCATCCCTCCGTTCGGGCCGAGCGAATGGGCGTCCATCGCGTCGGAGAGGGAGATGAGGGAGGTGATGGAGATGGCGGAGGGGTAGGGGGGGGAGGGGGCGGCGGGGTCGAGGTTGACGATGATGACTGGGCGATGGAGGGCGGTGAGGAACTGCGAAGGAGGTCAGCGGCGCGGCAAGGGGAGGACGAGAGCACTGACTTGGTAGAGACCGTAGCAGTAGGTCGACTTGCCGCTCCCTGGTGGCCCAATTACCACTTGACCAAACGGCATTCCTTTCTGCGAGCGAGGGGAAGGAGGGAGAGCTCCGGAGCCGCCGGAGTTCGTCTCGCCGAGAGAATACTTCGGCCGTCTACTCTCGTCTACTCGTTGTGCTCCTACCAAACTGCTCGTTTCTGGCTTTGGCGCCTGGATCTGCTCCACTACTACAGGAGAACGCGAACGCGCAGGAGACAGGGTATCCTTCCGCCGCCCGACAACGCTCGACCCTCCTCTCCTGTGTCGATCGAAGCTCTCGGGAAGAATCTCTGCGTCTTCCTCCTCTTTCACTACCGCGGTGCTCTCCCGGTGAGAGCGTGTAACTCAGCTCCAGCTTCCAATCGCCGCCAGGGTCTTTCCCGCAGCTCAAACCATCCCCCAGCGCGTCAACAACCGTTCTCGAGCCCTCCAGACCAGCCCTCTCGCGTACGCCGCCGCTCCGCCAGCTCGTTCTTCTCTACGCAGTCACCCACGTCTCCGCGAGCTCGAGCGCCGCCACAGCATGTCCTTCGCCACGCACAACCCGCGCTTCTCGGACCAAGTCGACCCCTTCCATCCGCCAGGAGGCCTGCTCCACTTCCGCGCGACGATCTTCTGGAGCATTGTGCCTGAGGTGCTGCTCTTCTCTACCGTTGCGGCGGGTCAGCTTGGTCTGGAAGAGGTAGGGAGTGTCGGGAGCTGACGGATCGTCCGCAGCTGTCTCTCTCATCTCCGTCTATGTCCACTCGCTTCACGTTGCCAGCACACTGCTTACGGTCTTCGGGTGAGTGTTCTCGCCAGAGGGAGCTGGGAGGTAGAAATGGCGAGCTAATGCGGTTCGCAGCACCGTCCTGGGTTTCATCGTCCGTCTCCTTTCCCCACCCCACACACAGCTGATCCCCAGCTCTACTGCAGGTCAGTTAACGTACCTCGTCCGCGTACGAGAAGTACTCCGAGGGAAGACGGCGCTGGTCAGCCGTTATCCTCGCCAGTCGCTCGATGGCTCGCATGACCTGGCAACACGTTCCCAACTACATTCACCCGCCTGATAATCCTGGCGATCCTGTGGACAAGTCTGATGCTGTGCGTGCTTTGGTCGAGAAGAAGGTGAGCTCGTTCGAGTTGTAGCGTCGCGGATGCCGAGCTCAATTTGTCGTCGCTCCTAGACGATGATCAACCTCGTTGGCGCATTTTCAGGTGAGCCTCTCGCCTAAGAGTGGAAGTATAAGCTGAAATCTTCTAGTTGCACTCAAGCACTACCTTCGCGGGGAAGGGAGCATCTACTACAAAAATCTCTACCCCATGATCTCCTTCCTACCTCGTTACCGCCTCGCTACCTCCAACGCCATCGCCCGCCCCGACCTCGACCCCGCGTACCAGATAGCCCCGTTCCCAGACCCCAGCGAATCGATGCACGACGTCTCCGCGCAATCCTCGTCAAACCTCATCGGCTCACTCCCCATGAACGGCCGTCAAGGCACCTGTTCAACCATCAGACCTCTCAGCTCAGCGCACGGCCTCACTCGTCGCCGCGTCGTCGCTCCTCGCCCCCTACTTCCATCTCGCAACCGCCCTCCCCGCACTGTCTCCGACTGGCTCCCCGTCTGGGCCCTCCGCATCGACTGCTACAACTTCATCCGCCATCGCGCGCGCAAGGTTCAGCAAAAGCGTCGCAAGGGGAACAGCCGCCGGCGTATTCCCCTGGCGCTTTAGAAGGAGGGAGACAATATCCCTCGCGAGTCGACGCTGTTGATGAGCGGGTAGGTCGCCGCACTGCAGAAAAGGAAGAGCATCGATGTTCCGACGACGAATTCCCTGCTGGCGGCGATTCAGAGCTCTCGGACTCGTTGATGGGGCTGGAGAGGATCCTGCTTTCGCCGATTCCTGTCGCTGGTGAGTCCTTGTTCGCTAGCCTTTGTCGGCCTCAGTTCTGATCTTGGGTTTGCAGACTCGCTTCATCTTCGGTAAGCGGATCTTCGCTCCGTACGAGAATTTCAACTGACTTTCCTCAGGCACTGCATCTGACTCTGCCTCTTCTTCCTTCCCTGCCAGGTCCGTTTTCCCCTTCTCTCGCCTCCCGAGCCTCGCTGACACTCCTACGCCACATAGATCCACGCTACGCTAGGCTACATCACGATTCCCAGCACCGCAATCGCCACCTTTGTCTTCCTCGGCTTCATCGCCATAGGCCAGGTCCGTGCCCCCGTCCCTCTCAATCTTGTACTAACCCGCCAGCACGCGCAGGAAATCGGGTCTCCCTTCGGCTACGACGACGCCGACCTGGATCTCGACAGCTTCAACCAAGCGATCCTGAAAGAGCTCGCCGAAATCACCGCGCACGATCCTAGCGAAGCCGACCCCGCCAACTTCTGCTTCGTCGATTCGAACCTGTGCGTACCCTTCTCATCCCCTGCTTAAAGCCACTGACCAAGCTTTGGACAGCCCGTTCGCGGTAGGACTGCTGTATGAGGGATTTTCGGCGACGCGGATCGTCGAAGGAGGGATCTCGCTGGAGGAACTCAAGGCGTCGTTGAGGCCCGCGAGGCCGGAGGTATTTGCGGAGCTGAGGAGGAGCGTCTCGCTGAGGGGCAAGGAGGGGGTTTAGATGGGGGGAGCGGGGATAGAGCTTCGCAGCGCCACCAACTGTCGTTCGTTCTAGACTTCGTTTTGCCGCGTTCGTCTGCTTGCGGAGAGAGTGTCTTCGCAGCAAGAAGAGCGAGCACTCTGGAACTTTTGGCTAACGCAGAGCGAGGCGTCGTTCTGAAGAGCAGCCTTCGATCGAGTTTGCTCAACCGACCACGAAGCTTCGCAGCCTTTGTTTCTTCGCAATGCTGCAAGACGGCTCCCAATGACAACAACAGGTTGCTCCTTTGCTTCCGCCCTAGTACACGTACACCCTCGTGTGGCTACCCACCAGGATTCCTCGCATTCCTCGTCCCTCGCTTCGTCCGACGGAATGCTTTGTCGTCGGTTCGATCTTGAAGTGCCCCATGCTGTCGGCGACAGTTCGGTATGGCTCTTCCTGAGCTGCTGAAGTATCTCCCGTTGCTCGTAGTAGACGCTCTGCGACACGGACACGAAAAAAGTCAGCTCTACCCTCGATCGTCAAACATCGTTTGCGAGGCCTCCCTTACGAGGCCTCAAAAGAGCAGCTGCGAAGCTCACCTTCAGTACCTTTCAGGTCGCTCATCCGCTCGTACGAAGCTTCAACCACTCGACGGCCTCGGCGATTTCGGTCTCCCTCCTCCGCTTGCACTCATCCCTGCACGCCGCTCCCTGGCTCTCCCCCGCTCCTTCTGCCAACGCGGGGTTCATCTCGACCCCACGATCGTGCAGCTCTTTGGTGTGACGCTGAACTTCGGAGAGATCGCGAGGGTTGGAGAGGGTTGCGTAGAGGGAGGGAGTCGATGACCTCGAGAGGGTCGAGGTGGAGGAGCTGCTGGAGGAACGGCGAACGAGCATCGGTGGGGGGAGGAGGGGCAGGGAAGGGGGCATCGTGGTGGGAGAAAGGAGAGCTCAACGATCTATCGCGGATCGTATCTCGCTCGCTCGTGGAAGAAACGGAGCCGAACCAAGTCCCGACCGTCGACCGAGGACTCCCAGGCCGTCGGACGGCTTGAGTAAAGGTCTGGTCCCTCGTTAGAGAGCTCTAGGATCAAGGACCGATCCCCTGATTCGTCCACGCCGAGATGAGTTTCGGTTCATCGTTCCGGACCCCGAAAACAGCGAAAGAACACGTGGCAAGTATCTCCGCTGCAAACGTCCGCTCACCTCCTCTGCCCCTCCTGCCCTCCGTCGCTGAACTTGTTCCAATCCAGCAACAAGCTCTTCCTTTCCATCGCGCTGCTGGGCCCACCGCTTGTCCCCAGCGTCTTCCTCTTGGCCGAATCAGGGGTGGTCCCTCCTTCTGTCATCGCCGCCGAAATGGGGCGCGTAAAGGACGGAGGGCGGAAGGGCGAGGAAGCGGCGCGGGAAGGAGTGGAGAGGTTGGTCAGGCCGTTAGGACGGGGGGTCGAAGCGGAGGCTTGCTGGATACGGATGGGGGTGGGGCGCTCGAGAGGTGGAGGAGGGCGGGCGTAAGGCGTCTTGGTGGAGAGGGAGGTGCGGGACTGGTGAGAGGTGCCGGATGGGTGTAAGCTGGGAGTCTTGCCACCTTGGTACGAGCGTGGAGGAGCGACGCCAAAGCCCTTGTAGACGGAGGTGCTGACGACGGGGCTGTCTCGAGCTCGCTCTTTGCCCTTGGCGCTGGAGGTCGAGTGCGAGTCGCTACGGAAGGGAGTACTGCTCGAGGTCGAGGAGGCGGAGGGACGAGGACGAGGCGAGGAGGCGGAGTCGACGCTGGCGGCCCACTCGAGAGCTTGACTGGCAGCGATCTTGCGAGCTTCTCGTGTGGCAGAGCGGAGCTCCGTAAGGTTCTGTAGTTCCCAATACAAGCCGATCAGTTTCCTCCTTCGGATCCCAGCGAGGAAACACGACGCACTGTGTCCGATTCGAAACAGCACTCGCCGACCTCGACCAGGTAACCTTCCTCGAACTGGACCTCCTCCCCCTCACTCAGCGCAAAGCTGTCCGCCAACGATTTCCCTCCTCCGTTCCCGCCAGCGATCCTTGTGGTGAGGAAGGCGGGAGGACGCCAGAATGTCGAAGCAAGCTCCCCCATGTCGGAGGAGAGGAGGTAGATCTTCGAGTTGGCGTGGTGGTGACGGATGTAGCCTGCGTAGCTCTTCAGTACTGCCTCGTCCAGTCTCCCGTTGAGAAACTAGCGTACCGTCTGCCCACTTCTTGGTCTTCTGCGTGACTTGTCGAGTAAACAGCGCTCTGTAGCGCTTTACTCGAGCCGTCACTGGCGCGTTGGTGGAAGTGGAGGCCATCTATTGAGTCTTTACGGTGTGCTGCATCCGGTGAGGAGCTACGAGGGTGAGGGAAGTGGGAGGGAAAAGGAGGGAGGAGGAAAGGAACAACAACACCGACGCGGCGTTCGACAGGTTTCGACTCTCTGTCTCCGTCCGCAACCTCTGAACGCCGTCTTGCGCTCTCGAAGCTCCCATACACTGCTCCCAGCCTGACCACCACCCTCGGATCGCCCACTAAGCATGGCCAAAGGCCCCGGCTTCGACCTGTTCTTCCTCCCCTGGTTCCTTCGACCCTCGCGGCTAGGTGGACGCCGCAGCCTGGTCCTGGGTCTCACGCTCGGCTTCTCCCTCTCTTTGTCTCTCACGGGACTCGCGCTGTACGCCCGGGACGCGTGGAAGCGGAACCTGAGGAAGAAGGCCGCGAAGCGGATCGTCGAGATCCGCGAGAATGAGATTGTGGACGGTGTCGAGGGGTTGATAGGTGCGTTGGTATGTCTGGACGCAGCTGTGGAAGTACCGAACAGATGATCCGCAGGAAATACCCCCCTCGTGCGGATCAAGAGCCTGAGCGACCTCACTGGCGTTGATATCCTCGTGCGTTGCTCTCACTGCTCTCTGCCATCCGCAAACCGACGCCTAACTCAGCTCACAGGGAAAGTGCGAGTTCCTGAACCCATTCGGATCCGTCAAGGATCGAGTGTCTCTCCGAAGTGAGCCTTCCCCCCTGCGCTCGCCGCTCTGACCACCCGCTGACTTTCGCCCGCAGTCATCAAGCAAGCAGAAGAGCAGGGACTTATCCACCCTCATACCGGGTCCTGCATTTTCGAAGGCACCTCCGGCAGCACGGGAATCTCGATCGCTGGAATCGCCCGTTCGCGAGGCTATAAAGCTCGTTCGTCCAATCTCCTTCTCTGCCCGCTCCCACTGACTGCTCTTAGACATCGTACTCCCCGACGACGTTGCGGCAGAAAAGGTCCAACTACTCGAAGCTCTCGGCGCAGAAGTCGAAAAAGGTCCGTTCGTTCCTCCGTCCCTCCGCTCGCTCACCCTCCCCTCCCCAGTCCGTCCCGTCTCGATCGTCGACAAACGACACTACGTCAACCTCGCTCGTCTCCGCGCCTCCGAATTCGGCCAAGAAACCATCACCACCACCGACCCCTCCTCCACCCGTCCGTCCACTCCGGACCCCTCCTTCCTCATCTCCTCTCAACCCCCTCTCGCGCCCTTCGTCGACCCTCCACGCGGACTCTTCGCGGACCAATTCGAGAACCTCTCCAACATGGCTTCGCACGCCGAGGGGACTGGGGAGGAGATTTGGAAGCAGACGAATGGGGGCGTGGACGCGTTTGTCAGTGGCGCAGGGACGGGGGGAACGATTGCCGGAGTGGGGAGGTTCTTGAAGGGGGTTAAGGAGGGGGTGCAGATTGTGTTGTCGGATCCGCAGGGGAGTGGACTGTTCCACAAGGTGCGACGTTCTTCGCAGGGAGGGGATGAAAGGCTGATGGATACGGTCGCAGGTGCATGATGGAGTCATGTATTCCGAGACGGAGGAAGAGGGCAAGCGACGACGCCACCAGATGGATACTGGAAGCTCTCCCACACTTTCCTCTCACTCTCCGCTAACAGGAGGCACAGGTCGTCGAAGGGATCGGCCTCAACCGCCTCACGCGCAACTTCTCCCAAGCCCTTCCCATCATCGACGATGCCATCCGGTCCGTCCCTTCCTCCTCCTCCTCTTTCCTATCTCACACAAAATCACGCAGAGTGACCGACGCGGAAGCAGTAGCCATGTCGCGCCATCTCGCCCAGACGGACGGGCTGTTCCTCGGCTCGTCTTCAGCGGTCAACCTCGTTGCCTGCGTGCGGCTGGCGAAAAAGTGGGGGCCGCAGAAGGGGAAGATGATTGTTACTATCCTCTGGTGAGTTCTGCGCGTCTGACAGGGGGAGCGTCGCTGATGGACGAGGTGGGCAGCGATTCGGGGACGAGGCATTACAGTCGCTTTTGGTGAGCTCCTTGATCCTCCTTGCGTGCGCAGGAACTGACGAGTGGGAACGCAGGAACGACGACTACCTCCGAGAGCAGGGGATCCCCATCTCCTCCTCTATTGAATCGATTCTCGCCGAGGAGGTGGAGGACTGAGGGACCCTGCAGCATGATTGATGCATTCCCATTCCTCTATTCTAGTCCATGTCCATCGTGTACAGGATAGTCGAAGCGATCACCAAAGACGCTCCGAGGAGGAAGAGTGGTCCTGGGACCAAGCCGAAGAAGATCACGCTCGCGAGAGTCGATACTGCGCGAGCAAGTCAGCGAGATGCCACCAAAGAGAAGCGAAAGACGCACAGACGATCGCAATAGACGTCGCGAAACCCTTCGCCACGCTATCCGCATACCCTGCACCACCACTCAGCTCCATTCATCTCCGCACTCGGAAGAAGGACTCACGAACGACCATCGCGACCAAGAGCCCTCCCAGCGCCTGATTCAGCACCACACTCCACACTAGCGGCGTGAACCCTTGCAGCGGTCCGTGTTTCCGTACGCGACTCCATTCGGGGGAGAGGAAGACCCCTGCGAGGGAGAAAGCGAGCGAGGGGACCGAGAGTTGCAGGTTGCGCGCCCAGAGGGAGGGAGAGTTATGTCGGAGCCGCAGGGGTGACGAAGGTGTGGGCGGCTGGAAAGAGGGTTTGATGGGGGAGGTGGAGGGTGTGGGAGGAGCGCGTGCGGAGGGAGATTTGAGGACGTGCTCGAACCAGCCGCCTGCGAGACCCGAGGAGATGCATGCGGCTAGGATGGCGAGGAGGCCGATCCGTTGGTCTTGGCCGGAGGAATCGGATGGAGGAGGGTGGCGGACGCCATCGAGTTGGACGGTCGCGACGCCCAGAGTGAGGAGGAGGAGGGACGCCCATTGCGTTCGGCTTAACGCACGTTTGAAGATGATGACGGAGAAGAGGGCGGCGGTGAGGAGTTTGAGCTGGTAGGTCGTTTGATAGACGCTGGCGGAGAGGTGGGAGAGGGCGACGTACTGCCGGTCAACAAACATTAGCTCTCGCAAACAACAACGATGCGGGAGACGAAGACTCACGAGGAGAGTGTTCTGTACGGCGTACAGCGCTGCTGGTACAGCGAGCTTGATAATCTCCCCCCGCTGGTTCGTCAACAGGTCCACCACCGCCCTCCGCGCGTGCCCGACCAGGCTTGTCCTTCCTTCCTTCTCCTTCCCCGCCGCCTGCCTCTCCCGCGCCAGCATCGTCAAACTCGCCATAAGCTTCATCAACTCGGCCACGAATACTGCCACGGAGGGGGCGTAGATCGCCGTGCCCGCTCCAGGGGTGCGGGAGAGGCGAGTGAGTAGGGATACTGAAGCGTTTTGGAGGATGAGGAGGAAGAGAGCTGTTGTCCGCTTCGAAACAAGCCTACGGGGGGTGGAGAGGTTAGCTTGGTGCTCTGACTCTGCTTCCCTCAGCTCTTCCACAACAGCTCTCCTCAGAAGACGCCTTGTTGACGCCACGCTCACCTTCGTGGAGGGGGCTTCGCGACAAGCTTGGCTGGCACTTCCGCCAGCTTGGTGTCCGGCTTCCGCAAAGCTGCGACCATACAACACGCCTTTGAGCTGCTTAAAGTTGGGGACAAGGTCAAGAGACGAAGGTCGCACGCGTTTCGCCTCCTCCCTTCTCCCTCCTTCCTCCCGCCGCAACCACCTCCGCTTTCGCTGCCAGCGACAGGAGGGACTTCTCCCTAATCCTATAATCCACTCTCTCCTTCTTACAGCCATGTCATCTCATTTCATATCCTACTTTGAACGACGAGCAGAGTCGATCCGTCGACAAGCACTCGCAGCCGGTTCGTCGGCTACACTCTCCGCTTCGACCTCCTCTACCTCCTCAGCTCGCAACGCCGGGATTAATAGCGAAGCAGAAGCGCTCAGCACGCTTACAGGAGAGCCAAAGGAGGGCTGCACGTTCTGTGATATCGTCAAGGGGGAGCAGAACGCCTTCACGGTGCGTCGTCCTTGGAGCGGGGGGAGTGCGGGGAGCTGATGGAGCCCAGGTCTACGAAGATGAGCACGTTCTAGCCTTCCTAGGTACCTTCTTCCCCCTCACACCTGCTGGCTGAGCTGACTTGCGAAACAGACATCCTCCCGATCAGAGAAGGCCACCTCCTTGTCGTTCCCAAGGCGCACTTCGCCCGCGTCTCTCACCTCCCGGACGAGGTCTCAGCCGCTATAGGTCGTACCCTCCCCCGCATCTCCCGAGCTCTCTGCGCCGCCGTCCACCAACCGGATTTCAACATCGTTCGTCCCTCCTCCTCTCTACATAGACGCGAGCTGACTTGAACGCAGGTATCGAATCAAGGCTACGCGCAGATTGTGCATCATGTGCACTTCCATCTCGTGCCAGCACCGTTGCCGGATAGTCCGGTGCGAAGTGGGTGGGCGTCGATATTGGGGAGGGACGAGCTGGATGAGGAGGAGGCGAAGGAGCTGTGCGAGAGGATTCGGGCGGCGTTGGAGGACGAGAAGCGGAGAAGAGGGGCGAAGCTATAAGGGAATAAGGGTATAGAGTGGGTCGAGTAAACTGTTGTCCGAAGGAATGGTGAGGCTGCGATGATTGAGGGAGCGAGGTTGGACCTGCCGTTTCCTGCTCCTGCCTCCTTCGCTTTCAGTTCACTTGCCTGCGTTCGAGCTCTCCTCTCCATCAAAGCCGCTGACGAGATCGAAGGGAGACGAACGCAGCGAGGTTTGACATCTACGACGAAACGACGTCGGATCCCCTGCGAGCTACACCAACGGAATCTTGTACGAAAAAGCTTCTCTGCGGAGCGGCGTCGTCAGCCGCTCGTCCTTAGAAAAGAGAGGGCTTGCGAGAAGCGAAATCAGAGATAGGAATCTTCGCTCGCCAGCGAAGCTGGGCTCTCCAGCTCCGATTCTCCGCGTGACAATGACGTGTCGCTCATTCTGCGATCTCGAGAATGCGGGAAAGAAGTTGGAGACTTACGGTCCTGGGAAGAGGGTCAGCGAGAGCTCAAAGTCGGGGTCGAAGCTCGAAGGGAAGTCAGGATTGGAACATGTCTTCAACGAAGCGCGTTCTTCGTCCAGGTAAACAAAGGACATCGTACAAACGCAGCTTGGAGAGCAATGCTAATGCGTGCTGGCTGTAACTCACCAGCTGATCTGACCGAAGCCGAACGAGCAGCACTTTCCCTCCCTGCGAAAGTGGAGGCAAATCAACGTCAGCTCTGTCCCAGCTGTTCTCCCCTTGTTCCTCCCGCAGATACGATCAGTATAAGTAATGCTTTGGGTCCTCACCGTGAGCTCCTCGCCCACTTGGTCTACCTTTATATGTCGGCATCATTTCGCACGCTGCGAGGGCGCCGGAGGACGGCGGAGGACTGACCTTCAAGTACTGATCCTAACACCTCGCTCGCCTGCTGTTGACCTTCTCCAGGAAGGTTAGCTAGAGGATCTTGAGCACGGGGAGCCTCCCACCTTCGTGTGGATCCTGCTGGGGGCGTCCGCGGAGACTGTGAGGCTGGTCGCGTGCGAGATCGGGCTGCTGCTGAGGTGCGGAGGGTGCTGATGCGGTGCAGGAAACCACTTCAGGAACCCAAGGACGAAGACGGAGAGAAAGAGAGAACACGCGGAGGACGAGAGATCGGAAGAGCACACGTCTGAACTCCAGTCACCGCCTCTATCT
>ERZ1463019.18-NODE-18-length-11119-cov-11.312455_pt1 | contig 11119 bp, 16 predicted proteins | sample MGYA00564476_ERZ1463019 | MGnify/ENA primary metagenome ERZ1463019 (study PRJEB39244, sample SAMEA3635145) | Helicobacter pylori | study: EMG produced TPA metagenomics assembly of PRJEB11511 data set (Assembly of a 5300-year-old Helicobacter pylori... | reverse complement strand
ACGAGATAGAGGCGGTGACTGGAGTTCAGACGTGTGCTCTTCCGATCTGCTGCTCTCGCTCCTCAGGTCGCTGATTTCTCTTCGCACACTCGCAGGCAAGTTCTACCATCGCCTCCGCCGCAACAAACCTTGCGTCTACACCACCGACCTCGCCACGCACCTGGCAGCGCGCGCCGAGACTCTCAAGGCTTCAAAGCCGCCCAAGGACCTCGGCCGGGGATCCTCACGCCGCGCCGAAGCGCCCACCCCGTCTTCGAGCCACCCCCTTTCGCGCGTGAAAGATGGATCACGCGCGTCGTCCGAGGAGCGGGATTCGGACGAGGACAACTCGGGGTCGTCGGGTTCCGAGGACGATGGGCGAGGGAGGAGAGGCGTGTCGCCTGACTTGCCGTTCGTCAACGTCGGCTCTCCTGGCACCGACAACAGCTCTCGCCTCTCCTCGGTCTCTCCTCCACCTGCTGCCGCTGCCCTGCCGACGTTCGCGCCGCCTCAGTCCGCTGGAGCTTCCCAAGATGCGCAAGCGATGTCTCAGTCGCAGTCTCAGTCTCAGGCAGCCTCCCAGCCTCCTCCTTCGATCGTAAGGATCTTCCTTCTTCCTTTCTCCTGCGGTTCCCGTGAAGCCAGATTGCTGACGGTGGCATTTGGTACGCAGGAACCACTCCCCTGGATGGTCGCCGCTGCGGCCGACTTGCGCTCCAAGCAGACGGACGACCACTTTGAGATCATTCCTCGCCCCAGGCCGCCGGATCCTAACGTGCAAGAATGGCGTATTCGGTGCTTGGACTGCCCTGGCAAGGTACGTCGAGTCTCGCTGCTCACATCGGCCGGCATCATCGGAAAGCTGACGCTGTCTGCTTGTCTTTCCGCTTGCAGCTGTACAACCTCGGGCCAGGCGAGACACTCGAGAACTTTAGCGTTCACTTCAAGAACCGCGTTCATCGGAGCAATGTTGAGATTCGTTTGAGGGGTTCGATGGCGTAGCGTGATTGTGCATGTGTTCCGAAATTTGATTCTTTGGACAAGGAGGTCGCATCGCCGATGTCTACGTAGCCTTGCTCCTGCGAAGTCCTGCGAAGGAGGGGACGGGAAGGGAAGGCGTTCCAGACCGCCAGGGGTCGTCAAGGTTCTTAACGGTCAAGAGGGAACTCCGGGTGGTGATCAAGAGCTTCTCAAGGTTATCGTCCCCTACCCCATTCCTGCCAGTTCGTACCTACTACGAATCGATTCATCAGGTCCTTAGCAGGAGAAGAGAGATAGGGAGAGGAGAGCCAGAGGTTCCTTCGCAGAGCGCTCGGCGGCCACCTCGCTCAGTCGCGCGATGGAGTGCTGGTCCTCCAAGCGAGCGAGTGGCTTTCACGTTCAATCTGAGCGTCAGTGTCACAGTTTACGAGCTGCAAAAGAGGTGCTGTCGCTCTGCCCACGCGAAGAAGCGAAGAACTGGGCACGCGCACACAACAATGGAAGATGTCCCCCTCCGAGCTCTGGCCCCCTCTGATCTTTTTTTCCTCTGCCTTGATTCTCTCCTTTCCCTTCTTGGTCGCGTTCTTCCTCCTGCCTCCCTCTACCGCTCTTCTTCCTCTGAGGCCTCTCCTCACCACTCAAGCGCTCAATCTCTCGCCGTTCTCCCTGCTTCGTCTCAACGGTACGAGCCTTCGCAACTGGTCCTAGCAACTTTCGTAACCGGCGTCTGCCTGTCGCAGATGTTGATCGAATCTGCCAAAGCGCCGATGGCGAGTACGAAAGAAAGCAGCCCTCGAGCTGCCGCGTACGTGAGACCGTGCCTGCGAAACGTACGTGCTCCCTCGCGCACGCTTGCATTCCTCCTGGCAGAGCTGACTATTCCGGCGTCAGTACACGTACACTACCCCGAGTTATCCTTGGCTCTCCCTCCCCGGCACCGACTCTTCCCTCGCCAGTCGACTCCAAACCGCCTCTCCTCCCCTCTCTCCTCCTCCCACCTCACCGCGACCTTCCCCCAAGTACCACCCCTACGCACCCATCTCACGTCCCGTCGTCTTCATCGACTTCCAGGATGCTGGAGACCCGATGGATCTTACCACGGATGGGCTCTCCGGGGATCGACCCAAGCGGAAAAAGATCACGCAGGAGCAGCTCGAGCACCTCGTCTCGATCTTTGAGCAGGTGCATACTCCCGAGTTTGAGCTCAGGGAGACGATGGGAAAGCAGATTGGGATGACCAACAGGGAGGTGCAAGTGTGGTGAGTCGAGCAGGGCCTGGCGCAGTGGCGTTCGAATCCATGCTGATCCAGTAGAACGCAGGTTCCAAAATCGGCGAGCGAAAATCAATCGACAAGCGAACAACAAGACAAAGTCCTCTTCCTCTACCGCTCTCGCCATCGCCAGCGTCGAGATGCCTTTCGGGGCACTGCAACTTTACGGAATGTCGCCGCCCGGGTCGATCTCAGGCTCGTCGTCGAAGGAGCACCGGAACCGCGAGCAGGAGGTTTTGGAATGGCGCAGTCGGTCGTCGTCGTCGATGCAGACCATTCCGTTCGCCAATCGCGAGTTCGCTGCAACCCACCGTCGCAACTACCCATCCCCTCCTCCCACCTCGATCAGCATCTGCAACGCTCCTGCTCCCTCATTCGACCCTCTCACCATTCCCCCGACTCCTCCCAGCTTTCACATCTCCCCTCCCCAGCCCTCCCTGCCCCAAGGCTTCTTCGCGACGTCTCCGACCTCGGCATACGAAACTCTTACGCCGCCCCTGTCGAGCGCCGGGAGCTACGGGAGCTTCTCCTCGACGTCGACCGCCAGTACCTCCGCGACGTCCATCGCCAGTCGGTCCTCCACGTCCTTCTCCCGCAACCCGTCTTCGTGCCCCTCCCCAACCTTGCCTGGGAAGACGTCCGACTGCCCGTTTCCCTGCCTTCAACTCCCTCCCCTTCTCCACCCTCTCACCTCCTCCGGCTACTCGTCCCTCACCCACCGCCGCGCCTACAGCGAAGGAGCGCTCGCGCACAAGATCCGTCTTCCCTCGCTGCAAGGCCTCCTCGAGACGGTCGACGAGATCAGCTGCGGCTTCTTCCCGGCTCCTACTTCGCCCGCGGAGGTCTGTAGCGGTCCTTTGCTCGCCTCGCCGCTTCACCTCCCCCCTCTGGTGACGATCAGCCGTCTACCTCCTCCACCGTCGTAAGGGCCGGACGTCTACGCTACGAAACTGGCGTAGCTCGGGGTCGCAGGAGAGCGGTGCGGAGGCTGCGGTTCGGGGAGGGGTGGGAGGACAGAGGGTTGAGATCTTCGAGGAGGGCGACGGGATGCGAGGCGAGTTGGTGCTGGCAGCGGGCGACCGCGCCGGGAGAGTAGCGTGTGTAGCTGCTCTGTTGAAGATTGTCGTGCGTTCAGTTCGAGCAGTCCTTTGCTTGTAGTCGTCGGGGAGAAGTCGAACAGAGAAAGCGCCGCTCTTGCCGAGCACTAGGCCCTAGGTGCAGTCAGTCAGCACGGCGCCCCTTCTTCCTCGTCCATGCTCTCGTCCCTGTGCAGACTATCCAACCTCTCCAGCCTACGCGCCACTCAGGTGAGCTGGTGTGCCCCTGCTGCCCTGCGCCCTCGCGCCCTCTCACGGCCCGCAGCCCAACACCATCTCCGAGCTTCGGTCGAGCTGACCCATCTCCCTCTCGCAGACCACCTTCAAGCCCGCCACCCTATCATTCTCCGCGCGCACCATGTCCACCGCCGTTCAGCCAAGGATCCCAGTCGCCGTGGAAATCACCAGCGACGTGAGTTAGGCTCTCGTACGGAGGAGAGAGGGGCGGGACGCTGATGACGCTGTGCAGTCCATCTGCCCCTTCTGTTTCATTGGGTACCGCCGTATCCAGTCTGCCATCAAGCAGGCAAAGGAGCAGAACCTCCCCCTCGACTTCTCGATCCGCTTCGCTCCCTTCCTCCTCGATCCCACTCTCCCCAACTCCCCTGGTCCGTCCCGTTGCCACGCCGCCTGGTATGGAGTTAGCTAATCGATGACCTGCACAGGTGAGAACAAGCGGGAGCGGTACGAGCGTCGGTTCGGAGGGAAGGAGAAGGTCGCCGCGATGGAAGAGTCGATGAAGGAGCGAGGACGCGGCGAGGGGATCGAGTTCTCCTACGGGGGCAACGTCAGTCAGACTACCGATTCCCACCGGATCATTGAGAAGGCGCGAGAGCTCAAGGGGGAGGAGGGTCAGCTGCGGCTCGTCGAGAGGTGCGTTTTCGTTTCGCGGTCGGGCTCTCCGACGAGCTGATACTGGAGGTGCAGGTTGTTCAAGACGTACTTCGAGGAGGAAGGTGATCCCGGATCGCTGGACCTGCTTTCGCGAGACGCAGAGACTTCCGAGATCATGTCCAAGGACGAGGTTCGTCTGCGTGATGATTCCCGATTCCCGCACCGAGCTGACCACACTTCCGCACACGCAGGCTTTGGCGTTCCTCAAGTCGGACGAGCTCAAGGAGAAAGTCAAGGCTGGTATCCTCAAGGCTCAGCAGCGAGGAATCAGTGGAGTTCCGTTCACGATCCTAAACGACAAGCTCGCCATCTCTGGAGGTGCGTCGTTTCCGGTAGCCGGTCGAGCTCAGCTGACCTACTGCCCTCGGCTCGCAGCGCAAGAGACCGAGACCTTCCTCGACGTGTTCAAGAGAATCGCGAGCGGAGAGCTCAAGGCCTGAGGTCATTAGGCGGAGCATTAATGCACATATCTCGATCCTTGACGCAGGCCTGCTGTCTGCTGCTTGCTCCTGCGCGTACGCAACTCTCTGCGTTCTCTTCGACTCGCTGCTCGGTTTGCACAATCTACTGCTCCGTTTTGCGGCGGCGTGAGCAAGAGCCGACGAAAGGAAAGGAGGTTCGTGGACCAGGTAGTCTCGCACGGCTTGCGTCGAGGCAGGGCGGGTTCTTGCAAGTAGAAAGGAAGGCTTCTTCGTTTCTCGCTTCCTTCCCCTCTGTCCGAGAAAAAGCTCGGAGCTGGAGGTGTCTAGCGCAGAAGCAAAGCAGCGAACTCAGCGAAGCGAGCGACCCGGCACGCCTTCCAGATCCCCAACGAGTATTCACCGCCGCCAGATCCTATGCTTCCTTTCGACAAACTCCCAACAACCCCCCTGCGCCCAGAAATTCCCTCGCAATCACCTCCAGGCCCTCGCTCAAACAAGGAGCGCCAGTCCTCCAGCGACGAGGGCGAAAGCGCCAGCTGCGACTCCGGCCTCGCGCTTGAATCCAGCGCTCTTGGAGGTAGTCGCAGCCGCAGCGCTAGCCGTTCCAGCCACCGTCGTCGTAGCGGCAGCGGACGAGGCAGGAGCAGCGGAGGAGGTCGCGACGACTGAGGAGGGAACATGAGCCAGGGTCTGAAGCGCGGAGAGGAGGGGGCGCACCGCCGGTTGGGATGGCGGTGATGTTGATGGGAGTTCCGTTAGACTCGCAGGTCGTCTGGCCGTAGGCAGCGGCGGCTTGGAAGTCCGTAGGGCTGCAGGCTGAGGAGGGACAGTCAGTTGAAGCCCCACGAATCTCGCGCGAAGAACTTAGGTCCGCTTCGACGACTCACAAGCTTGCTGGCACTGGAAGAAGGCGGCCTGGAACCCGACGTCCGTGCAGATGCAGGTAATGTTGGAGACGCCGTAACTCGCGCAGGAGGACGTTGGAATGGTGCTCAGAGTGCACGTGATCGCGCAGGCGGGGATGTTGGGGAGGGTGGTGTTAGTCTGCGCGAGGATCGAGGTAGGGTGGACCGTCAAGAGGAGGACGAGAGGTACGAGAGGGCTGAGCATGGCGGATGGGCGGTCTGCGTGTGGGGAGGAGCCGGGTCAGGATCAGGATCTGAGTCGGAGCGCGTTCCCCTGGGCCGCCTCACGTATGGAGAAGCCGGGAGAGGGAAAGGAACAAGGGAGAGAGACGACTCACCGTCGAGTCGCGGAGAGGTGCGCCTGGGCCCTGTGCAAGGAGCTGATCAGGCCGTTTACTCGTGTCTCTCTTCCTTCGAACGACTTTGAACCACCTGCACGCGTTAGCGCTACTCGGCCCTCCTACAGAGGCCAACAACAGAGATCTCGAGTAGGACGAGTTCAAGAGCCCGACGCGCCCGTTCCTCCTCGTCCAGATCAACGACCTCTCTCCCGATCCAAGTCGTATCGAATGGCGTCCTGCGGCAACTTCGGCATCAGCACAGCAGGAACGAGCGGCTGTGCTTGTCCCGTAGGCTGGGGCGGCGCCAACTGCACTTCCCTCACCTGTGCCAACCCCATCCTCGCCTCGCGACCCGTCTTCGACTCCTCCCTCTCCGGAAGCGCGGGAAGCTTGGGCTGCGGGAACCAGTGTGACGGTGGATTCGGAGGACCGCTCTGCAACGTGTGCCAGACGACGGACGCGTGCAGAGCGGCGGTGGGGAGCTCGGGGAGCAGCACGGCCACGGCGACTGGAGCAGCCGCGACGGGCCTTGGGAGCGGGCTGGGAGGAGGGACAGGGAGCGCGGCGAGCGATATTACTTGCGATACGGGGCGCTGGACGTGGACTGCGGGCTTCTTGAGCTGCTCCGTCGTAGTGAGTTGTTCGTGCGGGGCCCCGGCGACGAGGTCGCTAACAATAGCGCAGAACCCGACGCTGCAGTCAGTCTTCAGCGGCGCGACGACCCTTACGATTCAGAAGACTGTCCATCCCGAACTGTCCCTCTCCACTCCATTCGGTGCGAACGGGACCACCCAGGTTCAGCTCCTCTGCGCGTTCCCTCTCCAAGGTGGCCTTCCCTGCTCCAGCTGACCGCTTCCTCTCTGCCACAGACGCCGCCTCAGTCTCATCGGTTATCACCGAGCAGTTCTACTGCAAGGCCGACACCTGCATTCAAACGCGCAGCAAGACCTCGATCGACTGGGATTGCCAGAACCTCCAGTGCGTTCTCTCGTCGTCCTGCGGCCTAGGATCTCTAGCCAGTCCGTAATACTCTCCTCGCAGATGCGTCTGCATTCCAGGAACGACCTTTTGCGGCAACGGCGGTGGTCTCGACCTCACCAACATCATCGACACCCTCTCCGGCACCCTCTCCATCGCCTGTTCGACGAGCGATACGAGCTGCAACTTTAAGCAATCGGCGCTCAACACGCTGTTCGGGAACCAAGGACTCGCGCTCTCGGGGTGTAACTCGGGAGAGTGCGTACGAACGAGCACGAGGTCGGCGATCGAGAGTCAGTTGGAGTCGAACGGGGAGAAGGGAAGAGGGGGATTGAGCTCTGGAGTCATTGGAGGATTGGCTGTGCTCGGCGTGCTGGTGGGAGCGATTCTCGCGCTCGTCGTGTGGGGATGCGTCAAGCAGCGCAAGGCGCGAAGAGGAAGGGTGGTGGCGTTGGAGAAGGGGGTCGAGGGAGTTGGAATTCGGTGGAGGAACGCCGGGTACTCGCTTGCGTCGAGTGAGGGGATCGCCGGGATCGTGCGGCGGAGACGAGGGAGCGCAGTGGACGACGGGCGGGTCATCCTCGATGGCTTGTCGGGCGAAGTGGGAGCGGGCAAGTTCTGCGCCATTCTCGGGCCGACAGGCGCGGGCAAGTCGTCGTTCGTCGACCTGCTGGCAGGCAAGCGGAAGAGCGGGAGGAAGTCGGGATTGGTCGAGCTCGTTCTGCCTCCTGGAGCGGGCGCGGAGCGCGTCAAGATTGGCTACGTCGACCAGAACGATGTTCTTCCTGCGACGAGTACGGTGCGCGAGGCGTTGATGTTTGCGGCGGAGCTCAAGCTGGGAGAGGGCGTTTCGAAGGAGGACAAGTCGTGCGTCTTTCGCTTCAGTATTCTGGGCGAGCGAGACAGCTGATGCGCCTTTGCTTGCGACTAGGGCCCGAGTCTTCGAGGTTCTCAACCTGCTGGGACTCCTCGACGTCGCAGACTCGATGAGCGGCTCGGGAACGAAGCGTGGCATCAGCGGAGGAGAGAAGCGGCGCCTCAGTATCGGCCTCGAGCTCCTCGCTGCTCCTGCGATCCTTATTGCGGACGAACCCACTTCCGGTGCGCTCCTATCCCTGCTTGTCCTTCGCTCTCGGACTTACATGGCTCTCGCAGGGCTCGATTCCGTTTCGGCCACTCGCGTGGTTCAGGTCCTCAAGAACCTCGCGAACTCGGATTCCGGCAGACGAACCACAGTCATCACCACCATTCACCAGCCCTCCTCCCTCATCTACCACCTTTTCGACACAGTCATGGTCCTCGGCGTCGGCGGTCGTCAGGTCTACTTCGGGCCCGCACAGGAGGCTAGCGACTTCTTTGCCGCCCGCGGAAAGCCTTGTCCTCCTGGATGGAACCCTGCCGACCGTCAGTCGCAGCTCTTCAACTCTTGTCGAAGCGATCTGACTTCTTCCCTCTCCGCAGACCTCCTCGAGCTCGCCTCCATTGTCAACGCCTCTTCTAACCCGTCAACCCTTTCGCCCCTGCCCGACCCGTCTGCTTTATCGCTGGAACGCTCCGAATCGAAACGCGCCTCCCTGCCTGAATCATCCTCGAAAGATGACCAGGAGAGCAGGGTTCCAGTACTGAGCGAGTATGCTCCTGCCGAAGGCGACTTGGGAACGCGCGAATCGACGCCGTCGACGACGATCTTGACGCAGTTCGAGACGCTGGCGGGGCGCGAGTACAGGAACCTCAAGCGGGACTGGTCGTTAGTCGTGAGTTCTACCTTCTCGGGACGGGTTGGGAAGCGGCTGATGGTCTACGTGCGCAGATCATGCACAATGTCGTCGCCATCTGCGTCGGCCTTTTTGTAGGCGGCCTCTACTATCAAGTCGACCTCACCATCGGCGGATTCCAGTGAGTCCTCGCAGCGTTCGTGCTCGCCACTGGCTAAGTCGCCTTTCGCAGATCTCGCATCGGCTCCCTCTTCTTCCTCGGCTCTCTCCTCGCGTTCTCCTCCCTCTCCGCCCTTTCCAACTTTGTCACCGTCAAGGAGCTCTTCCAGCGCGAGCGAGCCGGAGCTTACTACGGCCCCTTCGCCTGGTGCCTCTCCCGAGTCGTCTTCGACATCCTCCCGCTGCGGATACTACCGACGATCATCATGTCGTGCATCGTCTAGTGCGTTTCCGCTTGTCGTCTTTTTTTGGACTCCGCTGACAACGATCTCGCAGTTGGATGGTCGGACTCTCGCCTTCTGCTGCGTCATTCTTTAAGTTCCTCCTCATCCTCGTCGAGTTCAACATCGCCACGACGCTGCTCAACCTGCTCCTCGCGGCCGCCATCGACGACTCGGGAATAGCGATCCTCGTCTCGGCAGTGTGAGTTCTTGTGATCCCTCCATTTGCGAGTATCGCTGACTTTGCGCTTCGGGCAGACTCAATCTCTTCCAGATGGCTGTGAGATTGCGTGTTAAATTCTACAGTAGACTTGAGCTGACTCCTTTCCTCCAGTACGCCGGCTTCTTTGTCAACCTCGCAAGCATTCCCGCCGTTCTTCGCTGGCTTCAGGTGCGTCGTTCCCGCTTTCTCCTCGTATGACTAGTAAACGTATACTCCCGCTCCACAGTGGATCTCGCCGCTTAAGTACACGCTCGAGGCCCTCTCCGTCAACGAGGTCTCGTCCGGCCTGATGATCCAGGACACTCTGCAAGGGGTCAAGATTGAGATCTCGGCCGCAGTAATCATGCAGACGCTCTTTGGATTCACTCCTACGGCGTACTACCGGTTCGTTTTCGTCAATACCCTCTTGCGAGACGACTGGGCTGACCTCGCTCGCGAACAGAGATGTTCTGGTGCTGTTTGCGTTTGTGGGAGGGTTCGCTTCGCTGTTGGTTCTGACAGTCATCTTCAAGTTGAGGGAGCGTCGCTAGAGGGGGGTACTTTATGGGGTCATAGGATAGCTGGGGTAATAGGATTGCTTTGCGCTTTGAACTCTCGGGAGCGAAGTCGAAGAATGATTACATTTTAGCAAAACAAAGGAAAATTACCTAGCCAGACCTGGCCTAGCGCTGCCGCCAGGCTCCCTCTGTTCCCACCTCCTCTCCTCCTCCTCGACCCGAATCCACCCAGGCAGTCACCCTTCCCTGCCCTACCTCCGCTTCCACCAAGCAACGCGCGCCGCAACTCGGCCGGCTCGAAGAACGCGTCAAAGAACCTCGACGTCGCTTCCACGTCCCCTTCCTTCCCTCCTCCCTCCACCTCTCCTCCCCTGCCGACGCCCTCGAACTCCTTGTGACTCTGAACCTCGCTAAATTCATCTCCGACCTCCGCCACCCTCCCCACCCTGTGACTCTGAACCTCGCCCAACTCCTCGCCGACCTCCCCCCTCCCACTCGACCACCATGGCGCTCAACATCTTTCGCCTACTCGGCGACCTATCTCATCTCGCTTCTATCTTTTTGTTGGTCCACAAGGTCGTCAAGTCGCGCTCGTGCCGAGGAATCTCCTTCAAGACGCAGCTGTGCTACCTCATCGTCTTCCTCACGCGGTGCGCGGTGGTTCTCTGGCTCAAACGCGAGACGGAGCTGACGGCGCGGCCGTCACCCTTCGTAGATACATCGACCTGTTGGTTGCACCGTTCCACTCGCTGTACAACACGTGCATGAAGCTCTTCTTCATTGGGAGTGCGGCGTACGTCGTGTACCTCATGAAGTACAAGTTCAGGTGAGCGCGGTTTCGTGTCTGCGCGTGACGGAGCGAGGGGAGATGCGCGCGGGGCTGGAGCCGGAGGGCTGGAGCAGAAGGAGGAGCTTGAGCGAGATGGATGGCTGGGACACGGTGGACTGCACGCAGCGGCTGACCTTCTCTCCCTGCAGGCCTACGCAGGACCCCGCCATCGACACCCTTCGTCTCGAATACCTCATCGCACCCTGCGCCGTCCTCGCCCTCATCTTCAACTACCGCTTGTGCGTACCCTCTCTTCCCGCCTCCACGCAGCAGCTAACGTCTCCGCAGCTCACCCATGGAGCTCCTCTGGGCGTTCTCCATCTACCTCGAGGCGGTCGCGATCCTTCCTCAGCTGTTCATGCTCCAGCGGACCGGAGAGGCGGAGACGATCACGACGCACTACTTGTTTGCGCTGGGAGCGTATCGCGCGCTGTATGTGCCCAATTGGGTGTACCGGTGAGTTGGGCGCTTTCGCGGACTGGGTGAGAACAGGTGGGATGAGAGCTGATGCGTGAGTTACGCAGGTACTTTACTGAGGACACGGTGG
>ERZ1463019.17-NODE-17-length-11205-cov-13.132377_pt1 | contig 11205 bp, 21 predicted proteins | sample MGYA00564476_ERZ1463019 | MGnify/ENA primary metagenome ERZ1463019 (study PRJEB39244, sample SAMEA3635145) | Helicobacter pylori | study: EMG produced TPA metagenomics assembly of PRJEB11511 data set (Assembly of a 5300-year-old Helicobacter pylori... | reverse complement strand
CTACACACCTAGGACACTCTTTCCCTACACGACGCTCTTCCGATCTGAATTTGGCTCACGACCAAGTCCCCCAGTTTTTTGGGGTGAGGGTCCTACTGTAAGGGAACGACTCCCGCGCTTCGACGTGTGAACCACATTAACGATCGAGTAGAACCGACAGCGGCGGAGGGGAGAAGAAGGGCCGGCCGTGGATCTCGACCCGACCAGCGCAGACGACGAACTTGAGCAGGGCTTCGCAAGCGGACTGTACTCGGAATCGTCTCGTGCCACAGGAGGAGAGTAAAGGGCGCCGGCTAGCGGCTCGTAGTGCAAACAGGGGAGGACTGGCTCCGCTGCGGGGTATGGAAGGGAAGTTGCGATGCTGGGAGGAAGGGCGGCGGAAGCGTTCATGCGGCAGTGACGATCCATTGTTGGTTCGCGTCCGTCTGCGAAGGAAAGGAGTCAATGGTGAAGGGAAGGAACGCAGGGAGTGAGGACGAACCTTGTCGAGGACGACGAGCTCCTGCGAGATGTACCCGCCAAAGGTGTCCATCTGGCTCGAGCCGATCGCGCGAGTGTGCATGTCAGTCAGGTGGTCGGTGGTGATGCTGAAGAGGGATAACTTCAGCTTTCGAGGGCGAGGACTGGAGGAGGAAGGAACGCACATGCAGTAGGTCGAGTCCGCGCGACGCTCAATCTCGCGCTTCTCCACAGCGTGAGCGATCTCGACGTGTCCTCCGCGCTTGTGCTTGACGAAACGCTTGCCGTTGGCAGCCCAGTAGGCCTGGAGACGAGCGGCACACTCGACATGTCCTCCCCCCTCCTCATCGCTGTAAACGTACTTGTTTTTTTCGTTCTAGTCTGTCCCGTTGCGAAGCCGAGGAGAGCCAAAGGACGTACCTGCCAGTGGGCAGCGAGCCACCATCCGGGGTGACGGCAGATCCAGGTGTACCTAGCTCAAGAACGGTGTGAGCAATGGTCCGCAACGTCGAGCGCGACAGACGAACCGGTTCTTGGGGTCAACGGCGGAGCTCGATTCATCCGCACTGGAGCTCGATTCATCTGCAGAGTAGGTCGAGCTGGCGTAGGCAGAAGTGAAGTCGGCGTCGGAAACCGATGGGCCCGAGGAAGAGGAGACGACGGCGTTGAGGTTGACGGCGTTGCTGGTGGCGGTGTCGGAAGTGGACGAGGCGGAGCCGCAAGGGATAAGCTTCCAAAGCTGCTTGGCAAGTACTAGAGGACGAGCGCTTTTAGTAGAGCTGCGTCGCTACTAGCGAGCGAAGACTCACCGAGGTCCGACTCGTTGGAAACGGCGTCAGCTCCCACTGAGGCGAAAGGGAACGAACGTCAGCTGCGCTCGAGAAGCAATAGAGGTCGTGAACTTCACCTTTGCATGCGTAGGAGACTGCGAAGAGCGACAAGTCAGAATTTCGCTCCTTCGCAAGCGGCCGTTCGAGCTTTCGAGCGACTCACCAGCTGCGTAATCCCAGGATCCGTCCGCAATTTCCTTGAGAGTCTGGAATCCCCACTGGGCAGACGCGCCTACAGCACAAGTCGTCAATCAGGAGCTCGGGAACGTGGACCTCGGGGCAGACGCACATTTTGTTAAGCCTGAGCAGCACCGGAACGTCAATCAGGAGCTCGGGGAACGTCGACAGGGGAACCAGCGCACCATTGATGACCGTCCCAGTATCTCCCTCTCCAGAATCCGTCTCGAGCGTGACGGCAGTCTTCTCGTCCTGAGTGTAGAAGTTGGTCCTATCCGACGCCGTGTCGCGGACAAAGGAGAGGAACTGCGTTTCGGGCGACGGGGGACAGATCAGCTCGCCGCACCGCTCCAGCTCCCTCGAACCGTGCCTCACCTTTCCAGTCGCCACGTTCTCGAGGGTGTAGGATCCATCGAACGTGAGTGCGGCGTTCTGTCGAAGGCGGGGAGGGTCAGTGCGGGATCCACGACCCTTTGTTCTCCAGACGCACAGTGATGGCAGAAGCGACGGCGGCGTTCTCGACTACGCCACCTTGGGCGTTGGCGAGAGCTGCTAGAGTGGCGAGGGGAAGGGTGAAGGAGGTGAAGGACTTCATGCTGGCGACGAGAAAGGGGCGAGGACGGGGAGGGCTGGTGACGTCTTGACGGGATCGAACGAGGGTGGGTGGTGTCGAAGGACTGTGGTGATTCGAAGCTCGTGAAGGTGAAGCTACCGGAGCGAAAGTGGTGAGAAGAGAAAGGTGGAAAAGAGAGAGAGGGGAGGGCTGCGGGCGCAGATTCGCCTGGGCGCGGTCAAGGCGCACACTTGCGCACACATGGTTCTTTCCCGCCGTTCTCCTGGCACACCCTTGCAGACGGAATGGATCAGGGTCGAAGGGAGAAGCAAGTCACTGGGGTCTCCCGGTGGACAACGAAGGAACCTCGAAAAAAGACGCAAAACTCGAAGAGACAACAAGCTCGCAACCACGACGCGCGTCCAGCTTCCCTTCTCTCTCTCCAGATCTAGCCCTCTTCCGAAAAACACTTCATCGAGAGCCGCGTATTTCGGCGGCCAGCTGAGGGGAATCAGAGACGAGCGAGGAGGTTCGCAGCTCCTACGAATCGGCCTACGAATTGGCAAGCCGTCGAGGCCTCTCCGTGAACGCGGCGAAGAAGGACTTGCTTGTCTACTCGCTTCCCTGTCGCAGATAATAGAAGCGAAGGACAGTCCTCCCTTTCTCGCGAGCTAAACAAAGGGGGCAAGTCCATCGGCCCTCGCCAACATCTCTCCCGCGCGCAAAGGGGAAGACCACACAATGTCTTTCAGATCGACACACGAGTGGGGGAGGCATGAATAGTGTGAGGGGAGGGGAGAACTAAGGACAACCAAAAGAGGGAGGCGAGTGAAGAAGAGGGAAAACGGCATGTCAACACGCCGGACTCTGAGAGGGGGTGGGATTAAAAGGGGTGCGGCGCCGAACGAAGAGGCTGGAGGAGGGGAGGAAGGAGTGTCGGTCGGCGAGGGAGCAGGCGGTTAGGCGACGGTGATGACCCATTGCTGGTTCTCGTCCGACTGCGAAATGCGTTAGGCCTCTTCCAGGGAAAGAAGAGAGAGGACGTACCCTGTTCCAGGTCTCGAGGACAGTCGACGTGTATCCGCCTGCACCACGTATCAGCTCCCACCCCACCGACGAAAGAGAGAAGGAACGCACCAGGGCTACTCATCGTTCCACTCCCAATCGCGCGCGTAACCATATCATCAAGGTGGTCGACAGCGATGATGTAGAACTTCTGATCGGCGCGCTTCGCGAGGACCTTGGCGAGCTCAGAGTGGGAGCGCTTGGCCATGCGAAGGTTGTCCCTGCGCCAGTTGGCGAGAACGTCGGCGCACTCGGGATGGCCGGCATCGACGTATGGGTGGTGACTGCGTAGGACGGTTGAGCGACGGTGGAGGGAGGGGAGAGATGAGACGTACGCGTTGAGCCAGACGCCGGGGTGCTGGCAGATCCAGGTCGAGCGGTCACGGACGTCGACCGAGCTGTAGTCGAACGTGGCGGGGTCGTCGTCGGTGGGCGCGTAACCGGCGGCGGAAGCTTGCGAGGACGCAGACATCTTGCCCGACGAGGTCTTGGTCTTGGGCACGACGGCGGCCTTGACCTCGATGACGGGCGAGGCCTCGGAGTCGTCCGAGGGGGAAGAGAAGTCGTCTGAGGAAGCGGACGAGGAGCTCTTCTTGGGCTTGACGAAGAGGGCGACGTTGTCGTTGGAGCTGGAGGACGACGAATCCGAGGAATCGACCGGGACGAGGAGCCACCTGCGAAGCGGGGTCGGTGTGAGTTCCAGAGCGAGGGAACGACGATGACGCACCATTGCTTGGTGGTCTCGAGCGTGGAACTGCCAGTCAGTTCGCCCTTGCCGACGGCGCACGCGTACGAAACAGCGGCGTTGTTGAACTGTCCGCTCGACGCGTCGCCTCCTTGCTGGAACCCCCATTGGGCAGACACACACTGCACCAGGCGTTTTAGCTTGTGGGGGAGAGGGGACGCGGGAGAGAACGCACCTTGTTGTTGCCTCCTGAGAGACGGGCCTAGGGAGGAAAGCGGGCCGTTAGATCGACGCGATCAGAAAAGGAACGAAGCAGCGAACCTGGCCGCCGTTGAACTACACGCGAGAGGGTAAGCGTCTCGTTCGCAGGGTGTGATAGAGGAGAGACGCACTTGGATGTCGAGGGGAGCGCCGTTGAGCTGGGGGAAGACATCGGTTGTCGAGTCTCCGCGAACGAACGAGAGGCTCCTTCCGGTCGCGACGTTGACAACGTTGTAGGTCCCATCGCCAGAGAGACTATCGGACGCCTTCTGCAGAAGAGGACAAAGGAGTTGAAAAAGCGCCCATCACAAACGGTTCTTGGCGCGGGCGTACGTGCAGAGTCGAAAAGACGCGGGCGTTGTCGATGATTCCACCGACGGCGTTGGCGGCGGTGGCGAGGGCGAGGACTGAGAGTCCGACGGTGGTCAGGGAGAGCATTGCTGAAGAAGCGGTCGGTGGGGAGGAGATGGGAAGATCGGGGGTTGTTGTTGAAAGGGGATCTAGTTTAGTTTGTCGAGAACGACGTCGAGTCAAGAGTGAGTAGGAGTCGTTGAGGGGAGATTGAGAGAGTGTCGGGGTGAGCAACCAGTGCTTCTGAGAGTCGTCGAGGGAGAGAGAGAGTTGGAAGGAAGAGAAAGAGAAGAAGACGATGAGATGACTGAGAAACCAAAGTTCGCCCGCGACGCCACGCGGAGGCCGAGCCAACAGGTTTAAGACGCGTTTTGATCGAAGGATTGACGAGATTCGCGCACTTGGAACCCCCTCTACAAGGGGAGAGAGGCGCGTCCAAGTCAAGTGCGAAACTCGATACAAACTTCGCCGTACTGAAGAAGAGAAGGGGGGTAACCATGGCCTGCAGGCTGCAGCTTGTTCAGAGCGAGCAAGCAACCTGTCTGCAGTAACAAGATCAGAATGAGAAGAAAGGGAACGGAGGGCGAGCTTCAGCTGGCAGCTTGGACCCCCTTAGCTACTACTGCTGCTACCTACTTTTTGACTCGCCCGACTCCCTCCTCCCAGCCAGCTCCCGTGCCAGATCCCGAGCCTACGACTTCCTTCCATCGTCGTCAACGCTCAGAAATGTCGCTCAAACGCCTCTTTTCATCAACCTCGCGCCTCCCAACAGCGACGACGACGACGACGACAGCGGCTCCCCTTCGCAGGACCAAGGACCCTCTCCTCTCCTCTTCATCAGCCCAGCACTTTATCCTCCCTTCCGGCGCAACCTTCACCGTCCGACCGCCCCCTTCTTCCCTTCCCTCGACCCTCCCGATCCCCTCCGTCACCTCCTCCTCTCTCCCCCTCTTCGCCAGCTCTTCCTCACCCTTCCTTCTCCCTCCCACGTTCCCCTCTTCCTCCTCCCGCCCGCCCCCCAGCCCGCACCCCACACTCTCTCACGCCGACATCGCCAGTCTTCAAGCCCTCCGCATCTCCAACCCGGTCCACTGGACCCGCTCGCGTCTCGCCGCAAAGTTTGGAATCCCCGCGACGGTCGTCGGGACGCTGGGGTGGGGAGAGGGAGTAGAGGCGAAGAGGGCGGAGAAGGAGAGAAGGGAAGTGGTCGTCGGGGAGAAGATGAGGAAGGAGGGAGCTTGGGGGTGGAAGAAGGCCGTCGCGAGGGAGGAACGTAGGAGGAGGAGGGCTCTCTGGTAGGAGGTGGAACGAGAGCCATTGCATTGGGAAGACTCGGGTGGGACGTACAGGCAGGGACTCTGCTTGTGTGGGTGGGTCCTGCTGTGAAGGCTGCGAGGTAGTCGACTCGATCCGGGCTGAGGCTGGACTGGGGAGTCTTCGTGCGCTTCTCCTCGCCGGTCTGCTTCACTCTTTTCCGCTATACTCTCTCTGCTTCCACCTCTCTTCTTCCGTCGTCTCAGCTGCTAACTCGTCAAGAGACTCCTTCGAGTCTGCAGCTCAGGCCCGACGAGCAGGGTCAACGACGAGACAGGTTCGCACAATGGGCTGCCATTATGGGCAGCAGCAACCCCTCGATCCCTCGCTCACCGCACCGACGGCTTCAGCGCTCCTTCCGTGATCGGTCTCTCGCTTCTCCTTGCCAGACGGATCAAGGCTTGTCAGCCGGAAAGTACTCTCTTCCCCCCGACGCCGTCCTTCGCACCTCGCACGCTGCTTTGATCCCCCCCACTGCCTTCCCACTCTTCCTACCTCCTGCACAGATGGGGCTTGGTCAACTGGGTGCCCTCTTCGCCAAGTCGCCGCACTCGAACCGACCAGACGTCTCGTTAACACGCGCACGAGGTGCCAGGCCCTTCTTGCAGCGAGACGACTCCTCGTTTCTTCCTCCCATGCTTACCACTCTTACCAGGTCGTACCTTCTACGCTCCTGAGTCTCAGTGTTTCTCCCATTCTGCAAGCCGGCGACTCTTCTCTTACCCTTCGCAGCAAGCGACAACCTCTCCGCTCCTCGCTTAACGTACCGCGACTTGTCCTCCCTCCTCCCCTTCCTCTTCCTCCCGTCCTCCCTTTCTTCCTGTCCTCCACATCGTTGCCTACGCAATCCACCTCTGCTTCTCATCGCACCCACGGCCTCGTCTCCTCCAGCGCCTCTCAAGCGAGCCCCTCCGCTCGTCGCTTCCAACGATCCCAGCCTCCCGTCCACTGATCCCCGCTTCCTCCACCACGTGTACGGATCTCGATAAAGTGGTGACGACCTGCTGGACCCGGTCAACCTCAAGTCGGTCTCGTCAGGCACGATCTCAGGCGGTGGCGGAGCCGCTCATTCAATCTACTCTTCCGCCCGTGAGCCGGAGAGCGACTTTCTGTGGTGCTCTTCCTCTCTGATCTTCTTCCTTGATGAGGAGAGGTGATCTTCGGTCCGGAGTGCACGGGATCACCTCGCTTCGCTTGGACGAGTCCTCCCTCCCTGGTCCGGCGTAGAGAGGCCTGTAAACTGCTGTGCTATTGCGGATCTTATTGCAGGACGCATTCCTCGGCGGTAAAGGAAGCAGCGACGCGAAGTGCATATCGTACAGGAATGTCTCCCCGTTCTCCAGTCTGCTGCCAGCTCGCTCTTTCGTGTTCTACAAGGAATCTCGGCGTCGATGTCGGGAGCTTCTCATAGGGCAGCACTGTCAAAGGGATGCGCACTCGGAGTGAGGTGGAGCGAACCGACCGACATTAGACGCCTGCGACGGCCGAGAGATCTTAGCCTGCCCTCTGTTGGTCCCTGCCGCGCGAAGAATAGAAAGAGGGTAACGTCTGAAGAAAGACTCAATGCTGATGGAGCTGTCCTTAAAGGACCTTCCGTATGTGCGAGGCCTGAGAAATCGCACCCGGAATTCCGGCCCACCACTGCCCCCGGCACGTTCTTCGGTTCCCCTCACCCCAGTCACCTTACTCCGCTACGCCGTTCGAGAAGAGCTCATCCAGTTCTCTGCCAGCGGCGCAGCGCAATACTGCGTGCGGGTCACTCGGTTGGTGATCCCTCTTGGCATTCAGGGCGACGTCGACGAGCCAAAGTCACACTCGAACCACCACTGGGCTCCAAGGGCCGCTCCCTAGGCTACTTAAGTCCTCGGTTCCTGCTCTTTACCATCCCTCCTTCCTTACCAGCCATGAAGTCCTTCACCGTCGCCGCCGCCGCCTTCGCCCTCGTTGCTCCCGCCTTCGCTGCCCCCGCGCCGTTCCTCGGCCTCGACCTCAACCTCAACCTCTTCAACAACGGCAAGGGCAGGAACTCTGGTCCCTTCCAGTTCACCTCGACGTACGACGTCGTCGCCGACCCCACCCAAGTGTGCGTCGTCCTCTCCTTCGCCACATTCCAGCCCGTACTGACCGCTCCTTCGCAGCGTCAGCGCCACGAACGCTCCTACGGGTGGACAGGCTGGAGCCTCGGGCCTCTTCAGCTACGGCATCAACAGTGTCGAGGACATCATCTGCTGGGTACGCTTCCCTTCTCTCTTCGGTCGCTCCTCGCTAACCCCCCGAGCTTCGCAGAACATTACCGTCTTCATCTCGTCTACGTACCAGTCGGCTGCAAAGACGTCTACCCACATCCACCAGGGAGCCAAGGGAGCGTACGCCTTCCCTTCCCTTCATCGTCGCAGCGTCGCTGACCCCCCCGCGCAGCGCTGGTCCTCCTCGCATCACCTTCCCCAACCCCGAGATCGTAGGAGACACGAGTGTCCAAGGTCGTCGCACCTCTATCGGATGCCAGAAGGGGCCCTTCACGACTGGTGTCCCCGCCAACGGAGGTACGTCGTCCGTCCGACGAGACGGGAATGGGAGCTGATCCTCGCTCTCGCAGTTCCTGGAACCGACTCTGGAAACGGGTTCACCCTTAAGATGATCGAGGACGACCCTTCCAACTTCTTCACCGATGTTCACACCGCCAACGCGGTTCCTGGTGCGATCCGTGGACAGCTCAGCGCCAAGAAGCAGAAGTAGATGGAGCGAACGGATGTTGATATGGACTCTGGAGCTTGAAGACTGGATGAGAATCTAAAGGCTCGCTTTTGAACATAGCCTGTAAAAGAGAAGGGAGAGGAGACGAAATCGAGATCAACGCGAGCGAGACGCGAAACGTCGGAAGGGAGCGAGCAGCGAGCACGATCAACGGCTCTACACCAGAAGCAGCGAAGGACGCAGGAAAGATGTAATTCGCTGTCGTGACCCGTAGCGAGAGGTGCACAGGCAATCACCAAGCTCAACAGCGAACCACGTTGGCGTGAGGAACCTCGACGACGCCTCGACACAACCCCTCTTCCTCGTGCTCTGCTTCTCCGCGCAGTGCCTGAGCAGGAAGATCGCTTCCAGTCGTGAGCAGGCCTGTCCCTTCCCCTCGACTGTACACCCGTCACTTGCTCCCAGCACCAGCAACAAGAGGCAACGCACACCGCTCCGCCGGTTCGTTCCTGTCGGTAGGTTTCGATCCTCCGCTTCCTCCGCCTTGTCTTGAAGCCTGTTCTGTCCCCGTAGTGAAGCCGGAAGTTTGGGAGTCGTGAAGACAGAGGTCGAGACCCGCGAGCGCGGTGTCGAAACGGGGAAGCTTTGAAGTCGATGGAGCAGCAGGCAAGCAGTTGCTAGTTGCGGAGGGTAGAATCCAGCTGCACACGGGAGACGTGGCCCTGGAGTGTGGTAGGAACAAGAGGAACGCCGCCACTCACCATCTTCTTCCTGTCTCCCCTACCTCGCCCAGCAGATCCAGCGAGCATTGCACGGCACCCATTCCTGCAAGGCCCAGCGACTCCTCTGCTCTGCACCAGCCCAGCGAGACCCTCACCTTCGATCCCCCAGCGCAGCTTTCCCGTCCACTCGCCTGGGCGCACCTCCTCCACCACACCTACCTCTCCCACCAGCACTCGCGGCTGCCGCCTTGTATCTACAGCACCGACAGACCGATGGGCTCACGCTGGCGAAGGCGCTGACCGCTTCCGGCAAGGTTGCCTGAGCACTGGTCTGGGCGTCTTGGGCGTTCGTCACTCGGATCTTGCGGTTCGGCCTGCTCGTCGGAGATATGGTGCTTCGGGGATGGAGGAGAGTGGGGAGTACTCAGCTGATCGGTCACTGGAAACACCTCATTCCGAGGGAGCAGGAGCGTTGCCCAGCCACCGACAGATCCCTCTTCCCGATCCTCCCTTGGCGAGCGAACAACATGACCGCCTGCAGGTGGTCGTACGATGCTGAAGCCCTTCGTGCCTACCGAGCAGTGGTACGGCGAGCACGAGATCTCTCAAGTCTCTGCTCTCACTCTCCACTCCACCACCAACACCCGCCTCAATCCTCACCATCAACATGCGCACCTCCTTCTTCGCCACTCTCGCTCTCCCCGTCCTCGCCCTTGCTGCACCTCTCAATGACGGAAAGGCCTACGAGAACGACCAGGTCGACGCTGGACAACAGGATCATACCTACTACCCCGAGCTTCTCAAGATGCCCTTCTTCGACTTCACATCGCATTACGAGGCCTACGCCACTCCTGATCAGCCGTTCGTCGCTTCCAGATCTCTGCGATCCGTGCTGAGTTCCCTCCCTCAGCGTCAACGCCAACAACACCAAGGTCCCTGGACAGGAGAACGCCTATGGAACCTTCAAGTACGCCATCAACGCTCCGTTGGAGACGATCTGCTACAACATTACCGTATTCGTTGCCGGAAACTAGTACGCCGGCACCCTTGTTCTCTCCTTGCGAATCGGTCCTGATGTCTTCTCGCGACCAGCTCCTCCCCCGCCAAGACTGCCACCCACATTCACGAGGCTGGCGTCGGCATGAGCGGACCTCCTCGCATCGCCTTCCCTAATCCTACCATCACTTCCCCCGTCGACGAGTTTGGACGCCGTATCTCCATCGGTAAATCGCCTTTCGGACCATCTCATGGACGAACGTGTACTGATTACTTTCACCTCCCAGGCTGCCTCGTTGGTCCCTTTACTACTGGACTCGCACCCATGGGCAGTGCGTCGACCTTCCTACATTCTTTGCACACTCGAGCTAACGAGCTTCGCAGCCGACACTGGCGCCAACTTCTCGCTCTCCCAGATTGAGGCCAGCCCGGCATCGTTCTTCAGTACGTCTCTCGCTCTCTATCACGCTGGACCTAGCTAACCCAAGAACCCTCAGCCGACGTCCACACCGAGGAGTTCCTCGCCGGCGCGATTCGCGGTCAGCTCAGGCTCACCGAGACGATCTACTGAGGTAGGCACGCTCCTCGCCGCTTCAACAGACTGGAGCTGACCTTTGCGTGTCTGCAGTAACGACTCAGCGCGCTCTGGAAGAAGGACGGCGCCAGTATTCGGCTGCCCTGACTACCTGAGTGAACGGACCCTGGTTCTTGTAGCATTCGTGTAGATTTGTCCAACCATTCCTATTCAGCACAGTTTTGATCGACTGCCAACGCACTCTACGTCTCTGCCGCGCTCGTGATCGTCGGAAGGAGCGTCAGCTAGCGAAGCTGCGAAGGGGAGAGGGCGTTCTGTCCTGCCAGCACCGCTTTGCTTTCCCTCTCTCACCACTCCCAACCGAACGCAAGCACGGCTCCACCGACTACCAAGACCACCCGAGCTATCCCTGCAGCGCTCTTGCTGCTAGCCGTCGTCCTCACCGCGCTATACTTCCTCACCTCTTCTACGCCTCCTCCCCCCGTCCCTCGCCCTCTCCGCACCACCCGCCCCTCTTCCAGCATGGCACCTGCTCCCACCATCATCCCTGCGATCAGTAAACA
>ERZ1463019.16-NODE-16-length-11222-cov-11.451867_pt1 | contig 11222 bp, 20 predicted proteins | sample MGYA00564476_ERZ1463019 | MGnify/ENA primary metagenome ERZ1463019 (study PRJEB39244, sample SAMEA3635145) | Helicobacter pylori | study: EMG produced TPA metagenomics assembly of PRJEB11511 data set (Assembly of a 5300-year-old Helicobacter pylori... | reverse complement strand
GTAGTCGATTCGGGTCAAGCTCCATCTGACCTTCCCCTCTCGCTCGCACGGCCGCAGTGCGTGGGGCGGCTCTTCCGCTGGTGGGTCGTGCGGGATGTCAGCGGGGGCGCTCGAAATGATGCAAGACATCGCGTTAGGGGCGTGTGTCCCGCCCGCTCCTGTTGTCTTCCCTGCGCTGACTTCTGAAAGTGTCTCGCTCTAGTCTCGATCTGTTATCGCTCCGCTTTTTGTGTCGTCCCGACGTTTTACAGGGGTCCGAATCGCGCGATGGTGGCGGGTTACTCTCCCCTTTGTCCTCGGGACAACGGCAGTCATCAGTCCGCTGAAAGCCCGCGTTCCAGTCCTCAGCAGCTGCTTCAACCTTTCGTATCGTATCCCTTGCTCTCCTACCGCCTTGCCCTTCTCGCGCCAGGCTGTTCCACGACAGGTCGCGCTCCGACCCTCCTTCCACCAGCTCAGCATCTCCTCACGCTCCGACCCCCCGGCGGTCAGGTACCCGAGAACGTTAGCTTGTACCTCCCGCTGTGCTTCGACCCTGTGTGCTGACTTTCCCGGCCGACTAGACTGACTAGTCCCGCCTGCTCTGCTTCGACACCTCGCCACTCTTCTTTCTCCCACCACCACTCGACATCGTCGTCCCTTTCTAATCTCCCCCCTTCGACCCGCCACACCCTACGATGGACATTCTCGAGCTCGTTCACGAAGATCGATCCGCAGTCGCTCGTTTGTACGCCTGCGCCGAAGACGAATGCTACAAGTCGTTCGCTCGACGCAGCGATCTCGTGCGCCACATGCGCATTCACTCGAACGACCGGTTCGCTTCGTCTTTAATACTCACTCTTACCTCTGTGCTGACTTGCGTTGATCCCGCAGACCGTTTGCATGCCACTTTGCGGGCTGCACCCGAGACTTCATCCAACGCAGCGCGCTCACCGTTCACATCCGAGTGCAGTGAGTTTGTTATTTTGCGTCTCTTTCCGGGGGATCAAAGCTAATGCAGACCGGTTCACAGCACTGGAGAGCGACCTCACAAGTGTGAATACGACGGCTGCGATAAGGCGTTTAGCGATTCTAGCTCGCTCGCTAGGCACCGAAGGGTAAGTCGCTTCACTTCTCTCGATCTCTCAAGCACGTCGCTGACGAGCGTGTTCTGCTTAGATCCATACTGGAAAGCGTCCGTACAAGTGCCCGGTCCTCAGCTGCCGAAAAGAGTGCGTTGTCAAGTCTCATCTCTCAGGCTGATCTGGAGCTGACGACGTTCACCTCTCGCAGCTTTTGCCGCAAGACGACGCTTACAAAGCACATCAAGCGCAACCATCCTGGATCTCCGTCGCTGAGCCAGGACAGCTACGGCGGCCATACCCCTCGATTCGAGTACTCGGGATCGGCGACGGGCAACTCAACTGATCCCTCCACTCCCTCCGACGGTTACCGCGGCTCGCCCTTGCACGACGGACCCTACTATCCTCCCCACAAACACCAGCACCTCTCCCACACTCCTCAAGTCCACGCCAGCACCTACTACCCTGCCCCTCAGTCGCAAGGCCCTCACTTCAAGGGACATGGCTCGCCGGGATCGTGGTCGGCGCCGGGCCACCTCGAGAACCAGAGCCACCGCGAGCTTCGCGAGCTTCGCGAGCACTTCTATCGCCGCGATTTGAGCGAAGCGGCATACACCACTCACCCTCCGCAACACCCTCGCCACATGCGCGAACGCACCGTCGAGGACCACCCCGGAGAATGTACCTGCGACAACCCTCCTCCCGCGTTCTACGAGCACCCTTCGTCGCACGAAGCGTTCCCGCCGATGGTCCTTCGGGCTCCGTCTCCCACTCCCCAATTCACCTACCAAGCCGCCCCCCCCTCGACTCGCCCCCCCTTCTCCGCCGCCTTTTCCTCCTCGTCCACTCACCACTTTGCGGCGCCCTACTCGAGCACGATGCCGCACCAGGAGTTCTCCCCCTTCACGAACGAGGCTCCCTCCTCTCCCATCCTCCACCACCGTCGCGCGTCCTCCACCTCCGCCCTCGACTTCCCTTCGCACGGCTCCTCGGGTCTCGGGATTTCGGTGGACGAGCGGCAGCGGCAGTACTCTGCGGACGTGGGAGGGTACGGTGACGAGGGAGGGTACGGAGGTCCGTCGGAGGTCCAGTACGGACGGAGGCCGTTTATGAGTGGACCGAGTGGAGGCTGGGCACCGAGAGCTTTGTTCAGCTCGTACGTGACGCAGCATATCGAGCGAATGCAGGACGGGGACGTGGTGGGAGCCGAGTACGCTTGAGACGTCGGCTCGGTCGTTGATGTTCCTCATTTATTTCCTCTTTCACTCTCGTTCCCCCTCCCCCTCCCTCATCGTCACACCTTCGCACATTTTGTCGGCTCCCTTCCCCAGCTTCGCATAGTGCAGTCGTCACTTATACCCCCGATATCCCGCAATACCAAAACCAGCACTTCGCAAGCCTCATCGCCTTCCTGCTCGCTCTCCTCACGCCCAAATCCTCCAAGCCTGCTCCTCTCTCCTTATCCTCAAGCCTTCTCTCCCTCGCGCGCAGCAACATAAACACCTCCTGTATTCCCCTCTAATTCGGACTCAACGGCAACGGCACCTCCTCAGGCTTCCACTCCCCCTCAGGCGGCGCCTCCGTACTTTCGCTCAACAACGGCGACCTGTCCAGTTGCAGACTCTCAATCTGCGGCGGTGGCGCCGGGACCTGACGCCGTTCCTGCCATCCATAAAAATCAGCGCGCGCACAGCCGAGAGCAGGAGAGGACGAACGGGGACACTGGAGCCGATATCACCTTCGAAAGCATGCTCGTCCATCTTCGGCGTCGCAGGCTACTTCCCCGTCAGCGAGCGACTAGGAACGGGAGAAAAGGGGACGCACCTCGCTCTCCTCTGCGACGCTGCCGAGCTGCTGGGAGGGTCCGCCGAGGTCGCCGTCGCTCTCGAGGGGAGGAGAGGAGAGGGGGGAAGCGACGGGGGAGACGACCCCGGCGCGCGCGGCGATGGAGGCGTCGCTTTCGGGTGGGGGGGCGTTGGTAGGGGTCGCTTTGGTGAACTGCAGCGGGGGGTGTCAGCGCGGGGTTCAAAGGGACCGGGAGAGGGGGAGAGGGGAGGGGGGTGAGGGGAAGGGCGTGAGGGAAGGAGAAGAGTGCGAGGAGAAGGATAGGCAGAAGTGGCGGCGAGAAGAAAGGCAGCAAGGGAACGAGGAAGCGACGATGGAACACACCTTCTCAATCTCGACCCACCAACTCCCTAGTTCCTCCCAGCTCTTCGCCCTAAAGATGTTCTTGCTCTCCGGCCCCTCGATCGTAAACATCGCATCCAGCTGCTTCCCCTTCGTCGACACCTCAGGCGTCGGCATCGGGCCGAGCGTGCATCCCGCGAGAGCGAGGGAGATGGTCGGGACGGCGAGGGGAGAGGACGAGGTGCGGTACTCGTGGAGGTTTCCAGAGGGCGTTAGGACGAAGAAGGCTGTACGCGCAGGGAGTCAGCGAAAGTTGGAGAGAGCGGAGGAGGGACGAACAGGATTTCCAGGTCTTGACGAACCGCTTTTGGCGCTCGAGGACGCCTTCCCTCACGACGGCGGTGAGAGGGTCATCGCGGTTGGGGTACGTGATCTCCTCGGGTTGGCGGAGAGGAGTGGTGGCGGGGATGAGGTGGTTGAGCTTGGCAAAGTAGTTCCATTCGGCCTGAGGTGGGGTGAGCTGCTGGGGCAAGAGGAGGAGAGAAGAGGACGTACGTCGGGAGAGACCGAATCGACGTTGGCGGAGAGGAAGACGGAGCGTTGTTGGTTCGTTAGGTGGAGGTGGGAGCTGCGTTCGCGCGGGTTAGCTCGTGGCAGGGACCAAAGACGAAGGACGTACTTGGCCGTCTCGAAGATACCCCAATAGCTTTCCACTTTGCCCCAGACTTCCTTCTCCAGTACCTCCGTCTTCTCTTGCCAGAGCAGCACGACCCTGAGGAGCTCGTTCTCCTTGACCACCTGAGCGCGCATCTGCGTTTCTGCCGCCGCGCGTAGGAGGAAGGGATCTTCGGCCGTGACGTCCGAGTGGGCGACAAGGGCTTTCGCGAGAGCTCCTAGAGCGGTGGCGGAGAGTTCGCGTTCCTTGGTGACGAGTTCAGCGAGCTTGGAGACGTCCTTCTCTATCGACGAGATGTGGGCCTTGATGTCGACTCGCTGCGTTCCGTCGCGTAGTTAGCTCGACGCTTCCCCTCCAGCACACGCAAGGATCGTACGAGCTTCTTCATAGGAGTCACGACATCTTTCATCAGCCCCTTGGAGAGCAGCAAGTGCTCGTCCGCGGCCGCCTTGTTGTTATCCTTTATCTGAACGAGGAGGTCTGCCCAGCCGCCTTGTGCGCCCTTTGCGGGAGGAGAGGGGAGGAAGAGGGAGCTTTCGGGAAGGGGGTACTGGATCGTGGAAGGGAGGGAGAGCTTGGCGAGGGTCGAGGAGTGGGAGGAGTGCGCGCTGGCTAAGCCTGCGTTGCTTTCTTTGTTAGCGAGTGCCGCTGCCGAGAAGGGAAGACCGCACCATCAAAGTAGGCTGCGAGAGACTTGGTGATTCGTTTGAGCTCGTGCAGGCGGTTGATGAGGATGTCGGAAGGACGAGTAGCGTCGCGAGGAAGTGGGTCAGTGGGAGGAGCTGCTGAGTCTGACTTGCTGCTGGAGGGGATGGTAGATGACCTGCGGCGATTGAGCAACGGCGGCGGGTGGAACAGTCCGGACATTGCTGCTGGGGAAGTGGCTGGAGCAAGAGGAAGGAGAAGGTCGCAGCTCGAACGGGGCAGCTCAAACTCAAAAAGTAGCGAATTCCAGATCACTTTTACTGGTTCCTATAGGGCGGTATCAGCGAGCCGTAGTACCAGCAGCAGTACAAGCTCAGGTGAAGCATAGAGTTGGCTGAGGAAAGAACTCTGCCATTGGAAAGCTGTTTGTTGACTTTGTTACGGTTTGTTAGCTTTGCCGCTCCTGTTGTACGTTGCGTTTCACTAATCAGTGCCCTACAAGCTACAGCAGACACCCTTTCTGTAACTATTTTTCGACGGGAGAACCAGAAGAGATTGAATGATTAGGGTTTTTGTAATGGCTCGAATTGAAAGTAAGTAAATGTGTAGTCTCGCCATTCTTGGGTTTAGTCTCCTCGTCGATTCCCCCAAACAACAAAGGCTTTGCTCCTTTCAATAGACGACTCCGGACTGAGCCTGAAGACCAGCCACCGCCTCAAGCTCAGGCTTGGAATCACTCTAGCCACTCAGACTCAGAGTCGTCCTCGCCGACAAGTCACCTCGTCGACCTCTCTCTCGACGACGACGACGAGGAACGTCAGTCTTCCTCCAGCCTCTCCGATACGGGCGAACAGTCGAACGCGCTGGACAACAGCATGACGACCTCGCGGCGGTCCTCCCCTCGCGCCCTTCCACCACCTCCGCCCAACACGACCCACGCGCCCACCCGTTCCTCCTCCCTCCGCCACTCCCTCCTCCCCAACTCGTCCCCTCCCGCCCCATCCTCTCCCACCCGCCTTTCCAACCCTTCGCCCCGCCGCGTCGGTTTAGCAGGAACGCAGCTCCTGCCCCGCGCGACTCCCGACCCGTCCTGCGCGTTCTGTGGAGGGAGCGAGGAGGCGAACAAGATTGGGCGGAGGGAGGACATGGTCAGTTGTTGGGAGTGTGGGAGTGCGGGTCATCCGACGTGCTTGGATTGGGAGGATATGAGGATTGTCAGGAGGGTGTTGGGATACTGCTGGATGTGCTCCGATTGCAAGCGGTGCGAGCTGTGTGATGAGAAGGGGGAGGATGTGCGTGACGTTCTCTTTCCCTCCTGTGGACAGGAAGCTGACTGGGCCGAACGCAGGACGACATGCTCCTCTGCGACTCGTGCGACCGGGGCTGGCACCGCTCTTGCCTCACCCCTCCCATGACCTCCGTCCCCCGCGGTACGCTCTCTCCCCACTCTCTCCCCGCGCACCAAACTAACAAAGAGGACCAGGCAAATGGACCTGTCCGACTTGCCACGCCTCGGCTACCTTCTTCGCCCCCATCGACTCGATCCCCCTCCCTCCGAAACGCATCATCCTTCACCCACCCCCCGCACCGCGTCCCGAGGAGCTCGAGAGGGAACGCAGGAGGAAGGAGAAGGGTAAGCAGCGCGCGCTCGAGGAAGAAGACGAGGAAGAAGAGGAGGAGGAAGAGTGGGAAGAGGAGGAAGGGAGCGCAGAGCCAGAGCAGCGACAGACGCTCAAGCTTACTCTCCGCCTCGGCACGCCCTCCGATTCGTCCAAGCGGCCCCGTGGGAGACCGAGGAAGGATGGGAGCGTTCGACCGGCCAAGGAGTGGGTGCCGAGAAGCTGGGGGCACATGGCAGTGAGGGAGGTCGACGAGAGTAGCGAGGAGGAGGAGGAGGATGTAGACGATGACGAGCCGTATGGTGGGATCTTGCGAGCTGCGGAAGCCGACGTCGGGGACCGCAAGCCGGATCAGGACGACAAGAAGCGGTGGGACAAGGCGCGTCAAGGTGCTGAGGTGCGTTGCCCTCTCTCCTACTCTCTCCCAGCTCTAATCCTCGTGATTACCTCAGCTTAAAGCCGTCGAGACACTCGCCGCAACTCGAGCTTCCTCCGTCGCTGCCCCCTCTCCCGCTCCCTCCGACTCTCTCGACTCCCCTGCCCGCTTTCACCGCCCCGACACTCCCTCCACGCACGCCCTTCCTCTCCTCCCGCCCGGTGGTCTTGCTAGCATCCCCATCGCCAACATCAAGGCGATCCGGTTCGGCGAGTTCGAGATTGAGACGTGGTACCAGGCGCCGTTCCCGGAGGAGTATAGTCGGGTTGCGGACGGGAGGCTATGGATCTGCGAGTTCTGTTTGAAGTATATGAAGGGAGGCTTTCAGGCGGGACGGCATCGCGTGAGTCCTTTGAACGCTGGGGGACGAGGAGAAACTGAGGAAGGACCGCAGCTCAAGTGCAAGACGAGGCATCCTCCTGGGGACGAGATCTACCGTGATGGCAAGGTATCGGTCTTTGAGGTCGACGGGCGGAAGAACAAGGTGCGTCGCGTCGGCTCAACCACGCGGGAGAGGGAGCTGATCCGGTTCCCCCTCGCAGATCTACTGTCAGAACCTCTGTCTGCTCGCCAAAATGTTCCTCGACCACAAGACGCTCTACTACGACGTCGAGCCTTTCCTCTTTTATGTCATGACGACCGCCGACGTGACGGGCGCCAAGTTTGTCGGCTACTTTTCGAAGGAGAAGAGGAGTCCGACGAACAACGTCTCGTGCATTATGACTCTCCCTGTGCGGCAGAGAAAGGGATGGGGCAACCTGTTGATTGACTTCAGTGAGTTCTGTGTTGCTGGGGTCGGTGAGAGGAGAGCTGATGCGGTTGCGCAGGCTACTTGCTCTCGAAGAAGGAGGGACGACTAGGGACGCCTGAACGACCGCTCTCAGATCTCGGTCTCCTGTCCTACCGCAACTACTGGACCCTCATCCTCTTCCAGTACCTCCTCGTCGCGCCCGACCCCGATTTGATCACCTTCGAAGGTTCGTTCCCCCATTCCTCCCCTTCCGACCTCGAGCTAACCCGCCTCCGACGCGCAGAGATCAGCGCAAAGACCGCCATGACGCCCGAAGACATCCACTACGTCCTCTCCTACCGCAACATGATCACCGACCTCTCCGTTCCCCCTCCTTCCTCCGCCCCCTCCCCCGAAGCGAAAACCTCCGCTTCGCGAGGGCACAACCAATGGACGGTCCGGAAGCGCGCCAACAAAGTCGCGAACGCCACTCTCGCCGGATCCTCGTCGCGCCAACCGCACCACGACGACCCGCACGCTTCTCCTGCCGTCCTCGTACCCGTGACGTACCGGATCCAATTCGATCGCCCGCAGGTCGAGGCGCTCGTCGAGAAGAATGCGAGCAAGGGGTACTTGGAACTCAAGCCGGACCAGTTGCAGTGGTCGCCGTTCTTGGTGACGAGGGGGTATGGGCTGGGAGTGCAGGTCGGGTCGACGGCGAAGGATCCGGTCACGGAGGTGCAGTCGGTCGGAGCGTTGGGAGGAGCGGAGGGGGGACCGAGTGGGGAGAAGCACGTCGCGAACGGCGTTGCGGAGGTCGAAGAGGCGGAGGTGGAAGCGGTCACGGGCAGCCCGGAGCTGGGAATCCCGATGGAGCTCACGAACGGGGAGGATGCTCAGCCCCCTCCCCCTCCTGCACCCGACGCCGTCACCCCAATCCCCTCTCCGCCCCTCGCCCGCGTCCCCTCCCCTCCTCCCGCCTACGTGCCCTCCCCTCCTCGTCGTTCGCACAAACGGAAACCCTCCCCCACCGACCTCGACGACGAGCCCGAACCCCGTCGACCCCGTCGCTCGAGCGTTGCGCTCCGCTCTCTCTCGCAAGGAAGGGCGGCGGAGAGTCCGCGGCGGTTGACGCGCGGTGCGGTGGCGAGTGCGTCAACGCCGAATGGCTCGTCGCCTGAGAGGAGGGGGACGAGGGGCAAGATGCCGGTGGGAGGAGAGGTCGAGGGAGTCGGTCAGACGAGCCTGATGGAGGATATCGCGGCGTTCTTGCCCGGTGCTGAGGAGGGGACGTCGAATGATGTCGTCGAAGCGAATGGGATCGAGGCGGGGACGAATGGGGTCGAGGAGATTGGGGAGGTTGATGCGAAGGAAGGAGAGGTGAAGGGTGGCGAGAAGGATGTCGATGCGGAGGTTGACGTCAGCTATAGCGCGGAGGGGTTGGTCGCGAAGTAGCTCGGTGACTGTTGTTCGAATGGAAACGCAGACCTGATTTGCCAAACAGACTGGGGGTACTACACACAACAAGCGTTCCTCCTCCACCTAACCCTGCTGCGATCCCTGAGACGAAGGGAACGCGAACGGCTGCGTATCCATCACGTACGACTGCGACTCCATCTCCGTATCCTCACTCAGGAGCGACCTCCCGCCCGACATGCCGACGGGGAACGACGCTTCGGCATCAGTGGTCTCGCCTACGTCCATGTCGGTCGCCTTCGTGGGAGCGGGGGACGGAGGAACGGGAAGAGAGGGCGGAGGCATTTCGGGAGGGTCGATGTCCATTTTCGTAGGTAGGGCTGGGGGCGGGGAGAAAGTGATGGGAGGGGGAGGCAGGTCGGAGGGGAGAAGTGCTGGAGTCGGCGCGGCGGGAGGGTCGGCGACAGCGGGAGGATCGGCGAGAGCTGGAGGGGCAGGCTGGGAGGGAGGTATGGGAATGCTGGAGAGTGGAATAGTCGAGGAGGAGGCCGTCGGAGGGGTTGGCTCTGCAGGTGCATTGTAGGGGAGGAGAGGGTCGGCAGCGGAAGGGGGTGGAGGAGCGAGAGCGGGAACGGGCTCGAGGAGGAGGGCCGCTGCGATGGCATCTTGGCCCGTCTAGGAGAGGCGTTAGACGTATTCCAGTAACAGGCTGGAGAATTCGGCTCACCCTTTCAGCCTCGCGCCGCACGTAGTTGTTCTGCGCGCGCTCGTACCCCTTGACCATTCGCTCGACCGCATCTGCAGCCCTACGAGTCAGCCTTACTGGTCTCACCAACGCACCGTTACGCGAACATACCTTGAACCTCCTCTGGCGCCACGTTGAACAGCTCCAGCCAGTACACCTCGACCTCCGGCTCCTCCCCCTCCTCTCGCGCCAGCTCGCGCAACAAAGGATCGATGGCCTCCTGAATCCCTGCGACTGGAACGCCCAGTTGCGAGCAGGCAAGGACGAGCGCAGCAGCGGCGATAACGTTGGGTCGATGCAGCAGCTGCAGAGTCGTGTATAGCCTGCCACCAGGCAGTGAGCATCAGCTGCGTCCTCCCCTCTCTTCGCAAAGCTCCTCACGAGTCGTTGATAAAAGCCCATCCGACCTGCGCCACCTTCTTGGCCACCTCCGCCTGCTCGTCCTTCCAGACGATATGGGATCCCTTGATGAGCACAAACTGGGGCTGACGGATCGTCAAGTCGAAGCACAGCGTCTGGTTCATGACCTCCTCAAAGTAGAGGATCCTCTTGCGCGTCTCGTGAAACATCGACCTCGTCTCATCGACAATAAGCTTGGCGGCGTGGGTGGACTCGCGCAGGGGCTCCTTGTCGGCGTCGAGGTCGAGCGTGACGGAGACGACGTCGCGCAGGCGGCGTTGACTCTCTTCGACCTTGGCTGCGAGGAAGATGGCGGCGGCTGCGATCATCTGCGCGCAAAAAGTCAGACCCACCTCTGGTGCGGTGCATAGCGAGGGCGTACATCCCACGGGTTGGACTGCATCCTCTTGCGCATGTAGAAGCGATGCATGTACGCGGCGGCCGTGTTGACAACGAGCTGTGGGCTGCGAACGCGCTCGTCAGCTCGCGTCCCTCCACGCTCGCATCGCAGCGTACAGTCCGAGGTGGTCCTTGTAGGCGAACAGGCGCCGAACCGCCAGCGCCCGGTAATGAACCTCCATCTTCCGAGGGATCCCTCCTTTGACAGAGGGGCTGTTGTCGATCTGTTCCTGGCTAAAGAGCCACTGCTGATCGGCCCTCGAAGTCGGCTCAGAGAGGAAAGAAGGCAGCGCCATGAGTCCGGCGAGGTGATGGCAGGAGGTAGAGAGACCTTCGCGTCCGACGAGCTGGTGGTCTTCCCGCCGACAATCTCGATGTCGACGCCTTTCGAGACGACGGAGCTGCAGCTACTCAAGCTATCCCGCCACTACGCCTCCCTCTCCCCGTCCACTCCGTCCCTCATCCCCTCTCCTCCCTTCCCTTCCTCCGAGGCTCTCTCCCGACCAGCAACACAATCCTGGCTCGCTGAACAACTCCTCGCCGCTCCCCGTAGCTCTCAAAAGGACCTCGAAGGTGAAGCCGGGGCGGAGAACGATGGTATCGGAGCCGGAGCTTGGAAGAAAGTGTTTTGGCGGCGAGTGGTCAAGGGGATTGAGGAGGGCTTTGAGCTGAGGAGGGACCGTGGGGAGTCTGTTGAGGATGAGGTGGGCGTATGAGCCCTTGCGAAGGAGGCGGGAGCTGACTAGCTTCGTCGCAGGAGGTACACGAGAGCATCCTCGAAGCGATGGTGGGATTTCTCTCCGCTGCACCGGCGGATGGAACGCCAGGAGTCGACCTACGGACGTACTATTGGGGATCCTTGTCTGCACGAGGTCAGTGGAACTGCGTCAAGATGAAGGAGGAGCATCGAATGATTAGCGGAGAGATCGGAAGAGCACACGTCTGAACTCCAGTCACCGCCTCTATCTC
>ERZ1463019.15-NODE-15-length-11226-cov-11.273834_pt1 | contig 11226 bp, 23 predicted proteins | sample MGYA00564476_ERZ1463019 | MGnify/ENA primary metagenome ERZ1463019 (study PRJEB39244, sample SAMEA3635145) | Helicobacter pylori | study: EMG produced TPA metagenomics assembly of PRJEB11511 data set (Assembly of a 5300-year-old Helicobacter pylori... | reverse complement strand
GAAGGACCCAGCGTCCTCCTGAACCCCCTCTGTCCGTTCACGACCGACGACCACTCCGTCCTCTTCATCTCGCTCCTCTCCAGCCCTTTTCCCTGCCTACCAGAAGCATGCTGCGTCGTCGACAGCTGTCCTCGAAATCTCAGAAGGAGACACTGTCGAAGCAGAGAGATCAAGTATTAAAGAACCGTCGCAGTCAACGACCATCGCAGTCGAGCGTTCCTCCCCCACAGACTCTTCGCATCCCTTTCCAATCGCTCAGCGCCCCCATCCGAAACAATCAAGAACGACCAGCGTTCCACAGCAACCCCTTCTCAACCCCTCTCTCTCTCCCGTCCCCCCTCCAGCTTCGGCAACTCGCCCACCACGATCCCACTCGTACTCTTCGCCCGAAGGTCCGGTGCAAACGTCGGTGCCGGTGGAGAGGGAAGGGCGTAGCGGTGGAAGCGCGTGGGTTCTGCGCGCCTGGTTAGCTCGCATGGTGGGAGAGAGGGAAGGGCGTACGGGTCGTGGGGTTTATGAGGGAGAGAGGGGAGGGGGTGGTGAGGCGGGTGCGGGTCACTGCGAGAGGTTAGTGTGTGTGGATCTGGAGGGACGGGGGACGGACTGTTGGAGAGGAGAACGCGGTTGTCAAGCTGGCTTCGAGCTGGTTGACGGACGGCGGACGGCAGGGAGAGTGGTGGGGAGAGGGAGCGGGAAGTACGACCTGCGTAACTGGTGTCTCGAGCGGTGCTAACGACCTGCGGAGCTGCGCGGAGAGGGGAGAGAACGACGAAGGAAGACTGCGCCGCGTTTCGAAGGGGATCAATTCCGCAGTCGGTTCGGGGAGTCGATGAGGGCTGGCGGGGTGAGCAGCGCTGCTGGTGAACAAGGAAACAGGTGCGTTGCAGTGCTTTACAGCAGTCCTTATCCAATGCTCACTCCGTCGTCGTCGTCGTCGGCGACGAGAGCTCCGCCGCCTCCCTCCGATCCATATCTCCTCCAGCGTTCAGCTCACCGCAAGGCAGCCCAGGGCACGCGTAGACCACCCCACAGCTCTCCTTCACTGAAGGCAGGAGCTCCAACCATCCTCGGTCGTACCACGATCCCGAGTACCGCCTGCGGGTCCAACCCATCAGCTCTCTCCCACCCCGAGCCGCGCTCACTCACTTACCCTCAGCTCTTCCCGCTCCTACTAGCCTCCAGATCCTTCTTGGTCCGCTCAATAAACTCCAGCAGCTCCCGATTCTGGTGCTGCACCGGCTGACTCGCTTGCGGCCGATCCTTCAACGGCGGGGGCGGACGATGCTGCATCCCATCCTCCTCTGTACACGCTCTCCGAATCAGCTCGTGACCAAAGGAGGAGGGGAGCGCCGTACCCGTCGCTTTGAGGAGGGAGGTATAAGCAGAAGACTGGAGCTCGGAGAAGGCGCCATGAGCTTTTTCGACGCCTTTGACGAAGGCGGGAGTGTCGAGTAGCTGTGCTTGAGATGGTTAGTGAGATCGGGCGTGAGAGGGACGGGGACGCGCCTTCTTGGTGAGGAAGGCTACGAGCTGGGCTTTGAGGAGAGGGGTGAGAATGGTGGGCGATCGGAGGGCGGGGGGAGACCCGGTTCTGCTGCTGGGAGGGGCGAGGGGGTGCGCTGGGAGGAGCTTTGGACTATTGAGAGCTGAGGTGAGAAGTAGGAGAGGAAGGAGCGAATCGACTTGCGCGAGCTGTTCACGTCGCCCAGCGCGTTCTCGGCAGGCACAACTCGGCGCGCTCTCAGCTGGATCGTCCAACGACACGATAACCCTCCCTGCAGCTCAGCCCACTGAGCACTCACAGCAAAGATCGTATAAACCCTCTCGATTCTTATCTAAACGATACTCTCCAACTCCCTCGCATACGCCAACGTCGCCGCCACGACCTTCTCCTTGTCCATCTCCTTGTCCCCCTCGAACCCTCCCAAACCCGAGTGGAGCGCAGTCGGGATCCCTGCCTTTCCAGAGGCCGTGTGGGAGGGGTGGAGAGGGGAGGAAGGGAAGTGGACGATCGCGAGGGGGTCGATGAACCAGCCGCGCTGGGGGAGATGTCGAGTTAGCTCGGTCCTTCTTCGGTAAGAGAGAGGTGAGTGGTGAGGGTGAGGGTGAGAATCGGGGAAGGGGAGAGGAGGGCGGAGGGGGAGCGGAGACGAGGACGTACCTCCTGAGCAAAAGCGCGAACCTCGACGTCCGACTCAAAAAACAACAACGTCTTGGCGTCCGCAAGCGGAAGAGTCGTGTACGCCCTCTCATCGCACGACGCAATCTCCTTCCTCACCGTCCCCACGAGCGTTCCGACAAAGAACGCAAACTCCGGGCGAGGGAGTGCGGTGGCGGAAGAGGGAGAGGGGCGGCAGAGTTGCCAGACGCGCGAGTAGGAGCCTTCCATTAGGGATCGTTCGAGCTATGAAGAGCAAGTTAGTGAGGTCGAGAGAGAGAGAGGGAGGGGAAGGACGAACGTTAATGACCCAGGCAACTTCGGGGGAATCGACGACCTCCTTGGGGACCGTCTCGAGGAGGGTGTGGAACTCGGCAATACGGTTCTCGGAAAGGAGACGGAGGAGGGAGAGGGCGAGAAGGGGTCGCTCGTTGACCGATCTGGGGAGGGAGGCGCTGCGGTGGACAGTAGGGTCAGCTTCGTCCTGCTGAGCTGGGTTCTCGTAGCACGACGAGGAGGGGGGAACTGTGGCAAAGGGCCGGAAGACGTACGCAAGATCGTTGTAGTACGTTCCCAGCAAGCTCAGGTACCGCTCGAAAGCAGGGACGTCCTGCGAGCGAATCGCCTGGAACGCGCCAATCTCAAGGATGTCGCCTGTCAACGTGCGATGGCGTCAGTACGGTTGAAGCTGATAACAAATGAGAACGTGCGGGCAGTGGTGAGAGCGCCGATATCGAGAGGAGCATCGACGGAGGGGAAGAGGAGGCCGAGTTCGGAGAGCTCGATCTGCGAGAGGGAAGGAGATTAGCGTGCGCCCGGGAAATCTATGAGTGGCAAATAGGCGGTCGCAGACACTATTGAGGAAGAACTACCTCCTGGAGTGTTGACGGCTGAGCAGCCACACTGCCAACGAAGGTGCTCGAGAACTGGTCTGCGTCCACCGACCGCTCTCCAAAGCCAGCTTTCTGCTTGCACTTGACAGCTCCTGGCGTCTTGCTTCTCACTAGGACGGTTAGATCGGATCTCTGGCCGACAGCAGCCAACCGTGGAGCCCTTCTCTCCCAGCCATGACCTGGGCAGGGCCATCGCAGCTAGTCATGCAACAGCACGCTTGCCGTTCACGGTGCACACTTCTTGATGATGTTTCCGATGTGCAGGTCTCCTCTTGATGAGGTAACCCCACTGCATCAGGCAGAGGACAGATTGAGGTACGCGTGGTCGCCAGCTGGGGTCCCAGACCCGCCAGCCGTCCCGGAAGCGGAGTTAAACTATAGCCTTGAACACCAAGCTGGGTACCCATCGAATAGTAATCGTGGGTTCGTCATCCCGGTCGAGCACCACACCAGAGAAGCTCGAACAGCAGCCACGAGAGGGTCGTCTGGCGCGCGTTCAGCTCGACACTAACACTCGCCAGGGATTCTCCTGCATCGTCAAAGCTGTGGAACAGCTTTGCTTTCGGGAACGATAGCTGTGAGCTGGAGACGCTCGCGGAGGGACCTAAACCGTCGCGGGCAGACCTCTTAACAAGGACCACCCGACTCGGCAGAGTCTCTTGCGCTTGTCTCCAGCAGAACAGTCTGGCTGTTGTCATTCTACTGGTCCTCGAACCCTGGAGTCTCTCCCCGTCCGCGACACCTGCACCCTTCCCCGAGTCCGACAGCAACCCAACCTTCAACGACTCACCTTGAGCACCGCCAACAGTCCCTTGACCTTCCCCTCCTCTGCACCCTTGCTCCACTCCTCCACGAGCTCGGCATGCAAGCGAACCGCACTGTCGTTGCCCATCGTCGAGACTGGAGAGATGTGAAGGGAGGCTAGTTCGGGGGTCGGGGTGAGTCGCTTGGAGGAGAGAGTTGGAGAGGACGGTCGTGGTCGTTTAGAGGGAGCCAGGGTGGAAGCGAGAGTTGGGAGGGAAGTGGGAGGAGGGAGAGACGCGCAAGCTCGGGCGGACGAGGTGACGACGCCCTTCTTCAGCCTTCAAGCTTCCTCCTTAAACTCCAACAATCCACTCGAACTCAGTCATTCATGGCTTCAAGCAGTTACCCGACCACTCTCACCCCCGACATCTCCCACCTCAAGAGCGGAGAAGTCAACCTAGGCGTAAGCTACCGTCCTCTGCCCCCCTCCTCGCGCTCGAACCAACCGAAACGAGCTAACACCCGCTACACCCAGACGTCCATCATGGCCGTGGCGTTTAACGGAGGAGTCGTCGTCGGCGCAGACTCGCGTACGACGACGGGAGCGTACATCGCCAACCGAGTGACGGACAAGCTCACGTACCTGCACGAACGGGTCTACTGCTGTCGGTCGGGGAGTGCAGCGGATACTCAGGTGCGTTGGCTTGTCAGCCCCCGGAGGAGGAGGAGGAGCGGAGGGCTAAAGAGGGAGGCTGATGCTGTGCTGCAACAGGCGATCGCGGATGTGGCTATGAGCCAGCTGCAGCTGTACGCCATGTCGCATATGGAACGACCGAGCGTGGCAGTGGCGGCGACGCTATTGGAGGGACTCTGCTATTCGAACAAGTGCGTCCCTGGCTCCCCGCTCGAAGCGGTATGCTGACCCCTCTTTCGCGCGCACAGGGACAAGCTCAGTGCGGGAATCATTGTGGCGGGGTGGGACAAGGAGAATGGGGGAAGCGTGTACAACATCCCGCTCGGTGGTGGGCTGTTCAAGGGACCTTGGGCTATCGGAGGTACGTTTTGGCCTTGCGGGCGCGTCGTCGTGTGGAGAGGAGCTGACGCGCGTTGGTTGCGTAGGATCGGGATCGACGTACATCTACGGGTACTGCGATGCGACGTTCAGGGAGGACTGGGGACGCGATGAGACGGTCGAGTTTGTCAAGAATGGTGCGTTGCTCAGTCGCCTCAACCTCCCTCTCCTCCCCTCCTCCCAATCCCCCCCAGCTCTCCACGCGCTTTGGTCGAGAGCTACTCGCCCTTCTCCACCACCCGCCACTCGCCACCCCCCATTTCTTCCCCGCCGACCTCGCGCACCGGAGCCGAATCGCAGCTAAACGCCTCTCTCCCCAGCTCTTGCACTTGCCATGTCTCGCGATGGCTCTTCAGGAGGAACGATCCGCATGGCCATTATCCAGGAGAGCGGTGTCGAGCGAATCTTTGTTCCCGGGGACCAGCTTCCCAGTGCGTTGCCTCTTTCTTTCCCTTCCCGCGGTAGTTGGGAGGACGGAGCAGGACAGGAATCGCTTGCTGATGATGTTGCGTTCTGTGCAGAGTTCTGGGAGAAGTCGTAGTAGAGGGTTTGCGAAGGTGAAGAGTGCAATGCTGTGTGCGAACGAACGACTACGGAAGGCTTTGTGGTCTCTCGTTCAGCGCAGCCCTCCGTCTCCGTGTATCTTCTAGCGAGATCGAAGAGATTAACACCTGAAGAGCTTGGCAGCAGCGACGTGTACAAAAGAGGAGGAGGACCACAGGAACGGAGTACGGAGTACGGAGTCACGTCCGCGTCCGCGCTCTCGCGACAGCTTGGCCCCTTCCGCACCGCTACCGACGAGCGTAACCACCTTCTCAACAGCTCAACAAAACCGAGCTAGCCGCACCCCTCGCAGAGCCAAAGCATCCACCACCGCCCAGCTCTTCGATCTCCCCCCTCCGCCCTCTCCGACTCTTTTTGCGGCATGGACGACAGCCACCTCCCTTCGCCAACAGGGATCGATACCTGCCACTACACCCTCCACTTCCCCTCTCTCTCCCTCGCCGAGCTAGCGCGTACGATCCCTGACCTCCTCGCGTTCGTCGCGACTCTCTCGAGCTCGTACATCTGGCACAAGCAGCCGTTCAACCTCGCCCTCTCCCCCGCCTCGTTCGCTGGACCCTCGGCGGGCCAATATCTCGAGGGAAGGACGGACTGTACAGACTGTGTGGACGACGAGTGGTTCATCGTTTGGCTGCTGAAGGAGGTTTCGAGAGCTTGGGAGGAGGTGGTGGTGAGCGTGGAGGACGAGGACGGCGAGTTTCTGTTGATCGAAGGAGCGGACGTGCTGCTTCGATGGGTGACTCCACAGAATGCTTCCAACAGGGTGAGCTCTTGTGGTGGCAGAGGGAAGAGAGAGAGCTGATACAGGAGCGCAGGTCTGGATCCATCAGCAGCGACTGCACCTCGTTCCACTGGAGCACAAGTCGCCGCTACCTTTCCAGAGCGAAGGAGCTACGAACCCGTCCTTCGAGCCGGAGGAGGAGGGCTTCGTCGACCGGTCGACTGCCATCGCTCTCGTCCGCGATCCTGCTGTCGCCACTCTCGCACCTCCCGAGCTTGAGGAGATTGTCTGGGCTCGAATCAACGGGTGCGTCCATCTCTGTTTGCTCGCAACAGAGCGTAGCTAACGCCCCTGCAGCTACCCCTCCAAGATCGCCTCGCACCACCACCGCACCCTCGCCTACCTCCCCACCGAGATCGCTCTCGCTCTCTCCGACTCCCCCTCTCTCGTCGCCGAAGCCATCGGCGCCTTCTACGAGCGGGAACCCACCACTCTTCGCGTACGTCCTCCCTCCTCCCGCCCTCGCGCGCTAACCCCTCCCTGCAGGCCTGCAACAGCATGACGCGCTTCCCGCCCGCCCGCATCTCCACCGCCTTCTCCCCCGAACTCTCCGACGTCGTACTAGTCCCCACGACTCTTACGCGACCCCTTTACTCGCAACTCGTTCTGCAGCGCTTCTTTGCGCCAAAGCCTTTCGACAAGGTCAACTGGATGGACGGAGCAAACGATGCGGAGGAGGAGCGTCGGCGGAGCGTAGGGATGAAGATCGTTCGCCCTTCCCTCCCTTCCTTCGTTCGATGACTGACGAAAGGATCCAGGCCTGCGGGTTCGAGATGCTGTACAAGCTCTCCTCGCCTCAACTGCGCGTCGACAGCTCCTTCGACCCCTCCGACCCTTCGTACCGCACCTTCCTCGCACGCCTAGTCAAAAAGGGGTATTTCGAGAATGAGATCGAAGGATCAGCACTCTGGACTTCTCGCGAGAAGACAGCGCGAGAAGGCTGGCTCGCCGCACGCGTGGATCGGTACGCCCCCCTCCCCTCCTCAGCTTCTCCGCTAACGACCGCCAACAGCTCCTCAATCTCCTTCGCTCAACGCGTAGACGAAGCCATCTCCCGCGCCCGCTCCTCCCGCTTCTCCCGCATCCTCACCCCGCTCTCACCGGCCGCGGCGCTCGCGCTAGAAGATAGTCAGGACTGGCTGTCCTTCGACGAGTCGGGGTTCGAAGAGATGCTGAAGCAGCGTGGGCCTGGAGCGGGTGGGCTGGGGGATTTGGAGGAGGAGGATTCGGAGACGAGTGATGAGGAGAGTGAGATGGAGGGGGTTGAGGGGGAGGAGGAGAAGAGGGAGGAGAGGAAGGCGAGGAGGGTGGCGGAGAAGCTCGGGGGGATGGCGAGTAAGGTCGAGGAGTTCGTGCAGGGGAGGGGGGCGGTCGATGGGGCTGAGTTTAGCGAGTGGGTCCTCGTCTCAATTGCGGCTGTGGAAGGGAGCTGATGCGTCTGCGCAGTGAGCAATCGAGCGACGAGGAGCAGGAGGAGGAAATCTCGCCTGAGGAACGAGCGAAGCGGACCGCGGCGCTCGTCGCTCCTCTCCCCGATACCGAGTGGGGACAGAAGGAGCCCTTTCCGCCTCCCGCTCCCACCGAATCCCTCGCCCCGCCTCCTACGCCTCCTCTCCCTCCTCGTGCGCCCAAGTTGACGAGCAACAAGTACGACGGCGCTTCGTCAGACGAGTCGAGTGAGGAGGAGGTGGAGGGTGAGGAGGGGCTTGCGGAGGAAGGGGAGGACGAGGGGGAGGATGGACCGAGTGTGGTGCAGGAGGTGGATATGGGGGAGGAGATGGACGAGTTCCTCAAGTTTGCGACCGAGACGCTCGGGCTGAGCGAGGAGCAGTATGGGAAGATCTTGGGCGAGCGTAAGAGTCGTGGAGGTGAGTCCTCTCCTTTGCAGTGCGATCGAGAACGGGGGCTTCGACTGATCGTCGGTTTCTCTTGCAGCGTTCGTTCCCGGACCGGCAAAGGCGAAGAAGACGAACGTCGTCCCCTCGGCGTCGAAGGAAGCTCCCAAGGCGTCGACTCCTCTAGCGCCAAAGCCGACCGTCCCCCAACCGCCTCTCCGCAACCCGAACCTCACCGACTTCGACGCCCTGATGGAGCAGATGGACGTCGAGCTCGCCAAGACGCGCGCTCCCAAACCCACTCCCGACTTCAAGCCCACCTTCGCGAAACCTTCTCTCAAGCCCGCCGCCTCGTCCTCGAAGCCCAACCCCCGCGCTCCCGCCGACAAGATCGTGGTCGACTCTGACTCGGAGCCTGATTCCGACGATGAGGAGATGGGGTCGATGGACGCCGAGCTCGCCGAGTTGTTCAAGAAGGCTGGTGGGACGGAGGAGGGAGGGACGATGGACTACAACCTCGTCAAGAACTTTTTGGAGAGCTTCCAGAGTCAGGGAGGGTTTGGAGGCCCGGCGGGGAATATGGCGGGGAGGATGGGGTTCCAGTTGCCTCGGGACGAGACGAGGTAGTCGTTCAGTAATCGAGCTGGAGTTGCTGTTCGAGTCGTTTCCGGCCTGCGTGAGCTCCCTACGCGTTTAAAAAAGGCAACGAAAACGCACAACGCAAAAGTAGACACCACGGACTCCGCCGCCTGGTCCGCTCGCTCTTGGTGTGCCCTGTGACTTCCCGTCGTTCTCTCTCCTTCCATCACCTCTCTCGAGTCTTCGCGCTCTCAAAGCCTTACACCAAGTCACCGTACGTGTCTGCCCTGTCTCCTCGTGTGCACCAGCTCACCCCTAGCCCTGGCAGAACACCGTCGCACCTACTCGCTTCCCCACACTCTCAACCGAACCAACATGACTCGCTCCAAGGCGCACAAGAAGGAGGTCTCGAGGCACATGCACCCTCTCCCGTACGCCCTCTCCCTCTCCGTCCGACCTCCCACCCCTCCCCCGCCCCTTGCTCTGAGATCCGCCCCATATCGGTCGTGTGACTTGACCGAGAGAAAGCTAACCCCCACGCTTTCCTCAGGCGTCAGATCAAGAAGAGCGGACACGGAACTGCCAACTGGGGTGCCCTCGACGACGAGATCTCGGAAGGTGTGTTACGCTCCTCCAGTCCCTATTCGACTCGCTGACCCTCGTCGTGCTTAGGGATCCAGATCGTCCAGAACGGAGAACAGGGCAGGGGAAATGCTACGGCCGCTGATCTGGGAATGTCCAAAGTGGGTTCCGCTCTACGAATGGGAGAGAGAGGAGCTGATGAGACGCAGCTCTCGACCTCGTCGTCGTCGACTTCGTCCGCCTTCTCCGTCGCTGCGGCTGCGGACGCTGAGAGCGCTACGTCCTCCTCGGCGTAGAGCCTCACCCAAAACGCTTGTTCTTCACCTCGTCGTCGTCGTCGTCGTCGAGGAACCCCCTGTCTTTCGCTCACCACTCGCCCCTCCCCCCCACTTCCTTTCGCTTGAACATACTTAGGGCTTTGCTGTACGTTCCCCTTGCTATCCAGTCTATCTGTCCCTTCCGCTGCTGTCTCTCCAAGGAAGCACTCGAGAGGAACGAGGATTGGAAGTGTCGAATCAAGTGTAATTCCAGCTGCGCTACGTCCGCACGATCAATCGCTTCGTAGGGACCCTTGGCGAGGTGTCGGAATGTAGCTGGCAGGCTCAACCTTGTGAGAACGGTATCTGTGAGCGAAACCTTCGTCAGCGACTGCACGAAGCGGTCCTCAACAGCACGTTCGAAAGGAGGAAAGGGTAGGATGCGGATAGAGAATGTCGACCTCCAAGCGTGCAACCCCAGCAACTTCCCCGTCCCTCCGTCTTCCCTTACGCTTCCCTCCGAAGAGATCCGCGCAAGTTGAAAGTGAACGGAGATTCAGTTCTCCCTCGCTCCAAAGAAGCAAGGATCGCAAAATGGGGACCAGACGACAAAAGCTACGGAGAACGGGGGGTTCGATCTTAGCCTGTTATGACTCAACCTTCAACAATGAAGCCCGAAAGGGGAATGAGGCCTCGCCCTCGCCGATGCGCCCGTCCGCCCGAGGGAGGAGGGGCAAAGGAGAGGGGAGGTGATCTCTGCTGAGAGCCTTAAGACAAGCTGGGTGTGGGGTAGGGGGAGGTGTGAGGAAGGGGAAGGTGCGGAGGGGGTTGAGACTGGAGTCCCTCGATACCGGACGCTGGCTCACCTGTTGATCCGCACCGAGCTGGCTGCTCCCCGCCCAGCTCTCACTCAGTCTTCCCTCCTCCCGCTTCTCCCGAATGCCAATTTCCCACCGCTACAGTGATTGCTCGAGGTGCAAGACTGGCCAAGGATCGAGTTGGCAGGGCGGTAGATTCGTCGAGTCGAGGAGCAGGAGGAAAAATTGGCGTGGCGCAAGGCACGTCGACCAGGGGATTCCAGAGCGAACGACGGCGGGGTCGTCCCGCCAGACAGATGGTCTCAAGCCATGGCGTTGCTGAGCACGAACGAGGTTGAACAAGTCGTCTGAGAAGGTTCGGAAGGGAGAGCGGCTCTTGCGCGGAGAGGCTTGCACCGAAACCTCGCACGGGCCGCAGAACGAGCTCCTCGCACGGTCGTCGATTCTTCCGCTTTCGCGGATGTCAAGCAGTAAAGCAAGGAACGAAGAGCCAAGCTAGATAAATACCCATTACCATCCGCGCAACGATCTCTACGAAACTCCAAACAGCTCTACAGCCTCGCCCTCCCTGCGAACCTGTTCACTTCCAGGCCGGAGACATCAGCACTGAGGACAGGCTTCGTCCCCGTCGGCGCCAGTACCATCTCCGCAATGACCTTCCCCGTGGCTAACGCAACGAGTCAGCGAGGCGATCTGCGGGAGCGAGGAGACGACGAACCTGGAGCGAGCGTGATCCCCCAAGGACCGTGGCCTGTGGCGATGAAGACGCCAGGTCGTAGCTCGCCGATCATAGGCTCGCCGTCAGGGGTGATGGGTCGGTAGCAGAACTGTGAAAAGAGGGTCAGCGATGCTTCAAGCTCGTTGATGAAGACGATCCGGCGCACCTGCTGCTTCTCAATAACCGCACCATGTTTGACATCCAACGCCTTGGACACCGCCGCCG
>ERZ1463019.14-NODE-14-length-11257-cov-12.235940_pt1 | contig 11257 bp, 21 predicted proteins | sample MGYA00564476_ERZ1463019 | MGnify/ENA primary metagenome ERZ1463019 (study PRJEB39244, sample SAMEA3635145) | Helicobacter pylori | study: EMG produced TPA metagenomics assembly of PRJEB11511 data set (Assembly of a 5300-year-old Helicobacter pylori... | reverse complement strand
CGAGATAGAGGCGGTGACTGGAGTTCAGACGTGTGCTCTTCCGATCTCAAACACCTCTCGCTCCCCATCCTTCGTTCCGAACCCAGCAAGAAGCTCGCAAATCTGCTGAAACTATGTTCTCGAGCGTGGCACGCGTGCGTATAAGTGTTAAACAACGGGCCCAAGACGATCTACATAATAGTGCAATCCGTGTCGGAGCTCCTCTCCAAATCGTCGACGACTTCCCTGCTCCCACGCCCAGGCTGTCCCTGAAGGTACACCAACAAGACTCCACCGTTGTCGGGATCCAGCTGTGCCGACAAGCGCTGGCGCTTCATCATCTCCTGCAAAAGCGAGCGGTGAGCTTCGTTTCGTCAGGAGCGCGTTGCGAAGGAACGAACCTCGATGGCGGGCTTGATCTTGGCGACGTGCGAAGAGGAGTGGTTTCCTGTGAATATGGATCAGCGAAAATCGCGTCGAATGAAGCGCGTTGGCATACCTTTGCCGACGATGACGCGAAGCACCGAAAGGCCCTTCCGGCGCGCCGACTGCGAAAGAGTAAGTAAGAAAGAGTGCTCAGAGACCGATTCGAAGGAAGGAAGGAAGGCGCACCTCGACAGCGCGCTCGGTGAAGGTGACACTTTCCGCGACGTACAGCCCATGAAGGTCAATCTCGTTGTCGGGGCGACCCTTGTTGTTCTCTGCGGGTGTGCGCTGTTAGCAACGTCCCGGCCAAGCCAACGGTCAACCACGACGTACCATCGTAGATCCACTGAGCCGCCTTGCCGTTGAACTCGTCCTTGCGACGCTGATGATCTTTGCCCTCAAGACTCAAGCCCTTCGCCTTTGCTCCATCGCCAGCATTGTACGCCTCCTTACTCTGCGAAAAGCACTTGCCCTGCGCTCACCGCATCAGATTTCCCTTCCCACTGAACCCAAACGCGACGCACCATCAAATCTCCCTCGCGAATCGCCTGATTCCTCAGTCCCACGTACTCGACATTATCCGCATTTGCCATCGCCTCGTTCTGTTCGTTCCATGCGCGTTCCCAACGACGGCGCGTGAGTTGGTACCAGTCGAGAAAGCGATCAGGGACCGGAAAGCGATTTGGGCGATCAGGGGTCGGGCGGAGGAAAGGGGGGAGTTGGTAGAAGATTCGTGGAAGGGGAGGTGGAGGGTTGGGAGGTGGTCGATGGAGAGGTGGTGAGGAGTAGAGAAGGGGGGAGGAGGAGGAATGGAGTAGGCGGGTGGAGGAAGGGACGGGCGAGGAGAGCAGGCGGTGAAGAGAAGGAAAGAGGGACGAGAGAAGGGAGGTAGATAGGAACGTGAGCCTTTGATGCTGAGTGGCAGGGGTGGAGAGGAGCCAGTGCGTGTGGTGGGAGGGGGTGGGGAGACGCCTCACCGTCGATGGGCCATCATTCGCGCCGTAACCTCCGCCACCCTGATACTGCTGTTGCTGAGGAGCGTGTTGTTGCTGCTGCTGCTGTTGGTTGTTCCAGGCGCCGCCTTGCGGCTGCTGGTGATGCTGAGGATAGGGAGAGGGGTTGTAAGGTTGTTGTTGCTGCTGCTGGCCATGAGGATACGGCGACTGCTGATTCCCGTGCTGCTGCTGTTGTTGCTGCTGAGCTTGCTGAGCCTGCTGCTGCTTCTGCTTCTTCTGATGCTTCTGGAACAGGCTGAGATGGGAGAGGCAGGTCAGCGATGGTGACGCGTTAAGGATAGACAGCCGGCGGTGAGACGTACTGGAACGCCTTCTTCGCGTAACGAAGGAAGGTGGCAAAGGTGAACGGCACTGCAGGAAGAACAACTGCGTGGTCAGCTCTGCTCGTCGTGTGGTTGAGGATCCAAGACTGGAGAGCAGTCGCCCGGACGAGGCGCTGGCGGCGAGCAGTCCAGTCCACACCAGCAGTCCCACGACGGCCTTCGTTCAGTCTGAGAGTACTTACTGTTCCTCTCGACCGCACCAAAACTGAGAGAGGTGAAGGACACGAAGCTCGAGCACGCGCGATCCCCAGCCGTCGATCCCGGAGTTGTCGACACGTCGAGCAGCTCTCCTTCCGCCCACACTAAACGGTGAGTATCCCGTTACAGGCATCGTTGACGCCCAGCTGACCCTCGTCTCTCTCCCGTCGTCGAGCTCCTCCTCTCCTCACCACCTCGAGCTTCAGCAACTCGTCCGATGGAATCGCTAACAGAGGCCTGCTACAACGCTCTCGACAATGGACTCCTCCCCGACTTCTTCGTTCGCCGTGCGATCCGCTACCTGTGCAACCAGCGACTCTCCGAAATCGCTGCGTCGTCCTTGACCGAAGCCGTCGAATCCAAGTGGGAGTATATCGAGGGGTTGAAGAAGAGCGCCGTGGCGATCGAGACGGAGAAGGCGAACGAGCAGCATTACGAGGTACGGTGATCGTGGAGAGGTCGGAGCGTGGGGGCTGAGAGCTGGTTGCAGGTCTCGACGGAGTTCATTCAGTCGTGCTTGGGACCAAACTTGAAGTACTCGTGCTGCTTGTACCCGACTGGGTGAGCTGCGTGTAGCTTCGAGGAAGGAGGGAGCTGACCCGAGAACTCGAATGCAGCAAGGAGACGCTCGAGGAGGCAGAGCTGCTGATGCTGGAGAGCTACTGCGTCAAGGCGAAGCTCGAGGATGGGATGGACGTGCTGGATCTGGGTTGCGGATGGGGCAGCTTGACCCTATTCCTGGCTAAGGTTAGCTCGTTGCAGAGCTTGGCGAGGGAGGAGCTGATCTCAGTCCTCTCAGAAATACCCCAACTCGCGCATCACCTCTCTCTCCAACTCGGCGACTCAGAAGCTCCACATCGACTCGCAAGCTGCCGCACGAGGACTAACGAACATCGAGGTGCACACGGGCGACGTGCGGATCTTTGATTTCGCTGGAACCAAGAGGTGCGTCCGTCCGCTGTCGTCCTCGGACTAGAAGCTAATCGCGAGCAGCTTTGACCGAATCCTTACGATCGAGATGATGGAGCACATGAAGAACTACGAGCAGCTTCTCAACAAGATCAGCACGTGGCTCAAGCCCAACAAGGAGGCCAAGTCTGGCGAAGCTCTCCTCTTTATCCACATCTTCTGCCACAAGGATACTCCGTGCGTCGCTGCGTCGTCCGTATCTTTATACTAACCGTCTGCACAGGTACCACTTTGAGGAGAACGACGGCTGGATGTCCAAGAACTTCTTCTCCGGTGCGTCCCCCCAGGCTCTCCCCTCGCTTCGCAGCACTAAACTTCTCGCGAACCAGGCGGAACGATGCCCTCCTTCGATCTCTTCACCTACTTCCAGACCTCTCTCACCCTCCAACGCTCGTGGTGGCTGAACGGAAAGCACTACGGCAAGACGTGCGAAGATTGGCTCGTCAAGCAGGATCGGGAGCGGAAGGCCTGGATCGGGAGCGGACGAGAGGGCGAGCTGGTTACGGGAGGGAAGAAGGGCGAGGTGGGAAAGAAGAGGGAGGAGGAAGGGAGGAAGACGTTCTACCGGTGAATGCGTTCCGTGCGATGCGGAGGAGGAGTGCTGATCCGTCGTGGTAGGTTCCGCATCTTCTTCTTGGCTTGCGCAGAGTTCTTTGCGCTCAACGGAGGCGAATCATGGGGAGTAGGTCACTACCTGCTTAAGAAGAGGGATTAGATTCGAGCATGAAAGAGGAGGGAAAGGAACGGAGCTGGGTAGAGCAACTTATCGAGATTCGCAAGGGTCTGCCAGGAGCTTTTCGCCGTTCTCTTCAGCTTGGGGCTTGCATGTGGTCTCTATGGTGACTCCCAACTGAGCGAGATCCGACTCTCGTCGCGCGGACTTCGACAAATTTCGACAACAGCGGCCGCGTTTTTGTCAGCATCTGTCTTCTACCCTACCTGTCTTCGTCAGCCCTCTCGAAGCAGCAGCGGCAACCGCCCTGGACGACAAGAGAGCGATCCCAAGGACCCAGCTCGTCCAACCGAACCTCAGCGTCTAAACCCCTTGAACCACCCGTCCGCCACCATCCTGGCGGCCCCTCTCCTCCCCGTTCCAGCGTCCTCGCCCGTTGTCCGAGAGCACACGGCTCACTGGACCAACATCATCGAGCAGCTCGACGCCTTTACGCCCTCCATCAAGGGTCCCTCTTCGTCCTCCGCGTCCGGAACGATGCCGGCTTCGACTGGGAAGAGCGTGAATGGGCAGCAGGCGGCAGCGATTGCGGCTGGGCAGGGCTATGGAGACCAGGGTGCTATGGCAGCGCTGAGCGCGGCCAGTTCAAACGCCTATGATCCAGGTGCGCTCGTCTTTGGCTCCCCGAACCGGTGCTGGACTAACAGTCGCTCTCGTTTCGCAGCCCTCTCGAGCTCCAGCTTGCCCAGCGTCTTTGCCCAGCACCCAAGTGTTCAACTCCCTCCGATCCGATACCCTCCTCCCGGCGCGAACCTCTCTCTGGCACCTCTCCTTCAAGCAGCGTCGGCAGCCGACTTTGACGCGTCGAAGAACCTGTTCGCTCAGCCGGCGTTCCAGAACTCGTCGGTGTATGGAGGGGGTGCGGAGGATGTTGCGGTCAAGGAGAAGAGGACTGGCGCGAGTGGGAGTGGAGAGAGGAAGAGCGAGGAGAAGGAGGAGGAGGGAGAGGAGGTGAACGCGGAGGAGGGGAGCGCGAGGCAGCTCAAGAACACCAGTGAGTCGCTCCTTTCTGTTCTTGATTCCGCTTTTTCGGTTCGTACGGTTCGTACGAGGGTTGCCTTACCCTCGACGAGGGAGGACGCGCCTCCTTCTTACCAATCAAGGCTCACGTACGTCCTGCTAACCCCCCTCCTTCGCAGAGCGCGCCGCTCAGAACCGTGCCGCCCAGCGAGCTTTCCGTGAACGCAAGGAGCAATACGTCCGGTACGTCTTTCTCTGATTCTGTTCCTTTCCAGCGGGCTAAACGATCCGGTTCTTAGCGACCTCGAACGCAAATCCACCATGCTTGACGAGACGGTCGCCCGCGAACGCGACCTCGCCACCAAGCTCGCAGCCGCCGAAGCTTTCGTCGGCTCCTTCGACGACGAGCGCAGCTCGTTCCTCGCCGAGCAAGAGACATGGGCCGGCGAGCGAGCGCAGTGGGATTTGGAGAGGGAACGATGGGCCGGAGAGCGAGATGGGTGGAAGTTTAGGGAAGGAGAGTACAAGAGGCAGGTGGAGGGGCTCAGGGGAGCTTTGGAGGAGAGTAGGAGGATGGTCGAGGGGAAGAGGGCGAGGGAGGAGGAGGAGGAGGAGGAGGAGGAGGGTGCGGCGAAGAAGAGTAAGGTGTAGAGGGTCCGTCGCGGTGTTTTGTTTTGCTTTGATGAGGGCGATAGGGTGGTCTGCACATAGATATAACGAGCTTTGCCGTCTTCAAAGCTCTCAGGAGGGCGAGCTTCGCAGCGCATCTCCGACGCGAATATTGCAATCTCTTGAGACGCCCGCACTCGGTCCTCTACCACCAGTATCAAGGAAGCCGCCTTTGCTACATCTAGGGAAAGGTACGCTCGAGGTAGAGAAGGGCGAGGATCCGTCGGCGGCACAGAAACCGACGGGATTGGTGCGGGGCTCCTCGGATCTGGCGTCTTGACTCTTTTCTCCCTGGGTTGAGCAGTTCCTTTGAGGAGCCGTGATCTGGACAGAATAGTAGACCTTGGCAGACTGCAATATCTCGCAAGAAAAGGAGAGTGCTGCTGGACCCACGGGAGGCGCAGTCTTGCTTGGCCCATCGCGTCGTCGAATCGACTTCGCCGTGGCCGCCACTTTCTTCCTCTCCCCACCCGCGGAACACCTCCAGCAGCGCGCCAACGGTAGCTGTATATCTTCTATTCTCAGGCGTAGGCGTCAGTACTCCCACCCCCGATTCTCCTCGCCAGCTCGCCAGCTCGAACCAGCCCCAGCTCCCCCTCCTCCCTGCAACCCCCAACCAATATCTAGCCTTTCAAACGGCCATATCCACCTACCCAACGCTCATCATCAACCTTCCCCATATCAGCTTCACCTCGTCGTCTCTCGACCCACCCCAACACATCCCTTTTTTCGTCCTTCCCCAACCCGAACCTCAAGATGCAAGGATACATTCAGAGCGAGGACCTCCTCCGCCATATTCTCGAAGCGAACGCTACGTACGCCGAAGCGTTCTCTCAGTCGGATCCCGTCCTTCTCGCCAAGCTCGCACAGGGACAGAGCCCGCGCATTTGCTGGCTGGGTTGCTCCGACTCCCGCGTCAGTGCGGAGCTGTACGTCCTTTCTCTCTCGTCCAGAGAGCGGGAGCTAATGGATTCGTGTTCGTAGGAGCACGGGTGTAGCGCCTGGATCGATCTTCGTACACGTGAGTCGAGGGAGGAACGCGGCTGCGAGGGAGCGGGAGCTGACCTTGGCTCCGATAACGATCTGCAGAGGAACGTCGCGCAGTGCTTCCACCCAGACGATACCTCTGCACTCGCAGCACTCAGCTACGCAGTTCACCAGCTCAAAGTCGAGGCGATCATCGTATGCGGTACGCGCGCTCCCTGGATCCTCCGCACCGAGCTGATCCCCAACCGCGCGCGCAGGACATACGGGATGCGGAGGAGTCAAAGCTGCGATGATCCAAGCTGCAGAGGAGAACATCCACGGCAGCCCCATCCCTCCGCGCACCGAAGGCGACCGCATCATCTCCAAATGGATCGCTCCCGTTCGTCCTTCGCCCCCGGTCCTCTACGCTCCGCGCTCACCCCACCCGCAGATCAAAGCGATGGCTCTCGACCAACTCCAAACCGAATCCAACGCCGCCGCCACGTCCTCGGACGACCACCCTCACACGTCCTATGACCCCCTCTCCCCGCACGCTCTCGCCACGCTCACCGACAATCACGTCGCCGAGACGGTTCGTCTCGTCTCTGAATCTTCGGTCGTTCAGGATGCGTGGGACCAGGGGATGGAGCTGAGCGTGCATGGGTGGGTGTACCACGTCGCGACGGCCAGGTTGCGGGATCTGGATATCGGGGTTCGCGGAGGTGCGTTCCTTATTCCTTGACTTTGCTGGAGGAGGAAGCTGATGAGGATGCAGTGGGGATCCCGGCGTTCAGTCTTGGCTCGAGGCCTAGCAGTTACGCGGGAAGCGCCCCGGCGTCCAGCGTTGGGAGCGACGGAGAGGAGAGCAGCGATGAGGAGGAGAAGGAGGTTAGGAAGAGCGGGTTTTAGGCAGCGCTGATGACGAGGGCTTTCGTGTTTATTTTCCGCTTGTTACTGGAAACCCTCAGCTTCTTGCAGGAATTCGGGAGGTCGATCCTGCTTGGGCGAGCTCCTCTTTCCGCGTCTCGAGCTCCACCTGCTTCTGCTACTTCTTCCTCGTGTGCTGGCCGCTTTGCTGCCCACTTTCTTGCTTCCTAATGGGCTGCAGTCGAGCTCCTGCGTTCTGGATGGCGCGCCATCGTTGCTCCGGAAGCCGGAAGCCGGCCTGGTGGATTGACTTTCTGCTCTCCCTCACGCGCGTGGCCTCCGTTCTCACCTCGTTTCTGGCACGACTGAAACTCAATATCACTCCTCTTTACTCTGCGCGAAGGAGGAGCCGTCTCGCAAAGGAAGCGGGGAGGCGATGGAAGGAAAGTATCTTGCTTCCGCCTCTTGCAAGTCTTGCGATCCCTCCTTGCGCGACACCTTCTTCATTCTCTCCGAACCTTGCTTTGGTGCCGGGTCTCCGTGCCTGCCCCGACTCTCCCTCCGTGGACTGGACCGGAGTGCGGCATGCGAGGGACTCGGCCTTCGCAGTCTGAGATTCGAGCGCTCGTTGGCAGTTGTTGGCACGCTGGTAGCTAAAGACAGCTCAGTATTGACCGGGACGCTTGTGAGGAGACTGGCGAAAGTCGACGTCCACAGACACGACGTGCTCCCTTCTGGTCCGTCGTCGGCGGGGGTCGTCTCGCTGGGCGAGCTCCCTTTCGATCAAGTTCAGGCCTGTCTTCCATCGATTGGGGTTGTCGTTGGCAAGTCTAAAGACTTTTTCTCTAGGGTCGCAGAGAAAGCCAAAGCAGCATCGACAAAGTACAAGAGGAGGAAGAGGAGACCCGAGGACAGGTCAGGCCGCCCTATTTTCTCTGTTTCGTTTGCCGTCGCTTCTACCCTGAGAAGCGTAAGCCAGAACAAGACAGGCGTCAATCTGAACAACCCCGACGCTGCTAGAGTTAGTGGGATTTATACCGTCGTCTCCCTCCCCGTCGCAGCCAGGCAGTCTCGGCCCTCTCGCTCGCTTGCCTCCGCAGCTTCTCCCGAGACCTTACCCATCAAGCACGGGAAGAGACGGAAGTTTGTCTTCCTACGGCGTACGATCAGGTAGATACAAGGCGTTCCTCTCCTCGTCGCTGCTCGTTGCTCCTCGCACGTGCAGTCTCCCGTAGCAAACGCGCTTGCTGGGATTAGGCTGTACTCTGCTGTACTGTCGCTGCTAGCATGCCTTTGCGTGCCTTCCTTTCTGGCATGCGTCGCGAGGGGAATCGGCGAACGCAACGATCTGGGCCACGAGGAGAAGGTATATCTTGCGAACATGCCGGCCCGAGCGAAGAAGAAAGGGACTCTTCCCTCTTCCGCGATCTCTTCACGAGGTTAGCTGTCCCTTCTCCCCTCATACTTGACTCGCTCCTACCCCAGCAGCTCGCTCCATCCACCGCCCTTCCGACCTCGCTAGATCCTCCTCCCCTTGCCGCGGGACCAGCGACACTCCCGGACTTAGCCGCCGTTCCTCCGACTCACTTCCAGCACCGCCACAGGACCCATCCCCCTTGCAAGCCTCCGCCATGATGACCAGAAGGCGCTCCAGCCTGGCCGCTCACCTTGTGCACCAGCAGGAGCCCTCCTTGCGCCAAAGGTGAGCACGCTGCGGCGATTCCGCGATCTTGAAGGCGGCAGGCGCTAACGATGGTTGCATCGGCGCATCTCCTCCTTCCGATCCTACAACCCCTCCCTCCGGGATCCCTCCAACCCCTCACTTGTCAATCCGGCCCACCAATCCTTCGGTATCGCCCCCGGGCCGACCTCGGCTCGAAATAACTCCCACCTTACCGAGACGGATTGGAGCGAGTTCTCCAGGGTCGAGGAGGGAGAGGGAGAACTGGGCCAGGAGCGAGAAGGTGTGAGTCCGCACGACGAGTCGGAGGAGTTTGTGGATCCCTGGACCACTGGCTCGGGCTTCGCTTCGACTTCCGCCCCGCAAGATTCACCTTCGACCCCAGCCACCTCCTTCCACGAACCCTCTCCTTTCCTCCACTCTCTCCAGTACACCTCCTACGAAGGACGACCCGCTCCTTCCCCTCACTCTCCCGCCGACTACCGATTCCCTCCTCCCGCCGACCCCGCGCCCGAAGGCTACTCCTCCGTCATGCCCCCTCGTCGTCCACGCTCACCACCCCCTCCAAAGCGCGAGGAGCCCGGCGAACCGTGCGTCGCCAAGGACGCGAGTCGGAAAGGCAAGGGCGCCGTCGAATGGTTGGAGTTGGACGAGGCGGATCGAGCAGAGTTGACGGAGAAGGGGTCGGCGGCGTACAAGAAGGCGCACGGGAAGGTCAAGGTCCCGCGTGTGACGAAGAAGGCCAAGTTGGAGGCGGCGAGGTTGTTGAGGGAGGGATCGAGGTCGGGCGGAACGGTCAAGGAGCGCAAGACGGGACCGAAGAAGGCCAACGATCTGGATCACGTTCCTCGACCTCCAAACGCTTGGATCTTGTACCGTTCCGAGCAGATTCGCGTGCTCAAGCAGGATCAGGAGACGAGCCGCAAGCCCCAATCCGAAATTTGTGCGTCGTTCTCGCGCTCTTGCGAAGTTTGTCGGTCGCTGAACCCTTTCCCTCTTCGCAGCCAAGCTTATCGGCTACATGTGGCGGGAGGAGTCTCCCGCAGTCAAGAAGGCGTACGAAGACGAGGCCAAGCTTCGGAAGGAGCAGCATGTCTTCAAGTACCCAAGTCAGTCGCTCGCGATCCTCCTCTCCCTACCCCAGCTGATCCCGGACCTTCCCTCACCAGATTACCGCTTCCGTCCCACTCGCAAGGAATCTCCAGAGCCAGAAAAATTCGTCCCTCTCCCTCCTCCCTCCCGCTCATCAGCGCTCTCCTCTACCCGAGGACCAGGACGACGACGTTCCTCGCTCCCGAGCGTTTTCGACCCGTACACCGCACCGCGTCCTTTCGAACATGAGCCCGAGGACCAGTACGCGATCCGAACGCACACCTCCGCCTCGCCCCCGACCTTCTCGCGTCGAGCCAGTCTCCACCTCTCCAGTTTCTCCCCTCAACCCTCCTTCTACGAACCTCGTCAACCCCACACCCTCCCTTACCACTTCCCCTCCGCCCCACCCTCTTCCACCGACTTTGACCCCGCCTACTCCCTCCCCACGTGGCCTCCAAAAGACCCGACGACGCACGACTGGTTCCGTCCCAGTCCCCCCGAAGCGACACCGTACTACGCCCCCCTCTCAGCGCCCGCGTCGACGGCGCACTTCCAATTCCCTACTCGTCAATCCGAGCCCCAATTCGTCCAGCCTGGGTTCGCCCAGGCGTACACGACGCTCCCGATGGAGGAGCTGCAGTATGAGTATGAGGCGTCGAGAGGGTTTAGCCTGCCGTATCGCCCGGCGACCATGTATGGGGAGCAGATGTATGAGAAGGTGGGAGGAGACCAGTATGTCGAGGATCAGTATTATGCGAAGCAGGAGGGTGGGCAGCAGTATGGGAGTAGATTATAGGGGACGCCTCGAGCTTGATTGACTGTAGCAAATCGAGCACGGTGTTAAGTGTACGCCTCGTCTCATCGTCTGGATTCCTGCTCGACATGGGTATACGTAGGCGGCGAGTAAATCTCTCGCTCTCAAAGCAAGTTCGACCTCGCTTCCGCCGACGTGTAGAGGTTGATCTCGGTAGGCGAGGCTCCGGCGTTCTTGAAAAGAGCCAACATCAGCTACGAACTGCGAAGCAGTGGAAGCGAACGCTCACAAGTCGAGTAAGGTCGAGCTGGCGCGCGAGGTGGGGAAGATCCCTCGGGATGGCAGTAGGGAAGACGAGGACGTGTTGAGGAGGGCGGTAAGGAAGGTTGCGAGACTTCCAAAGGTTGGCCAGCTCTTCCGACGCGTCCAGTCTGCAAACAAGATGATGATCAGCGCAGCTCCCATCTCTATCCTGCAACGAGACGTACGCTACGGCAAGGCTGTCGCGGTTGTCTTTCTGGCCTTGGGGGCAGACGATCCAGAGCTCGAATCCGCCGTCGATGACCGAGATGCAGGACTCTGAGACGGCAGATGATTCCACGAGATCGGAAGAGCGTCGTGTAG
>ERZ1463019.13-NODE-13-length-11325-cov-10.946850_pt1 | contig 11325 bp, 29 predicted proteins | sample MGYA00564476_ERZ1463019 | MGnify/ENA primary metagenome ERZ1463019 (study PRJEB39244, sample SAMEA3635145) | Helicobacter pylori | study: EMG produced TPA metagenomics assembly of PRJEB11511 data set (Assembly of a 5300-year-old Helicobacter pylori... | reverse complement strand
ACGAGATAGAGGCGGTGACTGGAGTTCAGACGTGTGCCCTTCCGATCTCCCGAAGAGGGAGGGGGTCATTGGGGGAGGAGGGGGATCGAGGGGCGCGAGAGGGGGCGCCGCCGGAGGGAGGAGAGGGAAAGTGGAGCTACCTTGGCAGGTGCGCAGGTGGTTGCAGGCAGGCGCGAAGGTGGAGAAGGAGAGAGGAGGAATTGAAGCCACTGCCGAGCTAAGAAACAGCGAGATCGAGCGCAGCGGAGTGGGCCAAGGTCAGCCAGCCCCTGGTCCGTTCTCCCTCGTTCTCAGCGTTCCAGGTCAGGAGCTATGGGATCCGACTTTGCAGAGAAAGCAGGCAGAGTCGGCGCGGATGAAACAGCAGCTGTGTCGGCACTCTCGCTCTCGTATCTCTCCGACTGCTCGCAGCCCAAGATCGATGTAGCCAACCGCGCGCCTGCCTTCGCATTGACACCCGACCCACTGCACCAAAAAACCCATTTTGTGCCTCCCCACCGTAGCCGGCAGGAGATAGAAAGAAAGAAGAGAGGAAAGGAGGGGGGAGATGTAGATAACAAGACGATCCGATCCGCCTCTGCGCCGGGCGACGAGGGAGGCTGCGGGCTGGGGGGAACTGGGCGCGGCAGGGAGATTGGAAAGTCGTTGTTGGGAGGAGGGGGGAGTTTGGCGATTAGAGACGACGTCCGCGACGTCCTCCCTTCCTGCGGGTGGAATCAGTGGGGACGGGGGTGACGTCCTCGATGCTGTAAAGCCCGAGTCATCAGCTCCAGTTCCCCGCGGCACGAGGAAGGGAGGGGACGCACCGACCGATCCTCATTCCAGCACGGGCGAGAGCGCGGAGGGCACTCTGGGCACCGGGTCCGGGAGTCTTGGTTCCAGTTCCGCCAGTGGCGCGGATCTTGATGTGGAGGGCGGTGATTCCAATCTCGCGGCAGCGGACGGCAACGTCCTGGGCGGCGAGCATGGCGGCGTAGGGGGAGGACTCGTCGCGGTCAGCCTTGACCTTCATTCCACCTGTAACGAGGGCGTCAGTTCTGTTTCGTGGGCGTCTGGGGTGTCGTCCGGTCCTCCGTTGTCTCTCCTCGTCCGCCCATCCCGCTCCTAGCCAATGCTCCTCTCTCCTCCAATCCCTCCTTCATCATCCCCTCCGTCGCCTCCTTCCTTCTTTCCCTCCCAAACGAATGGCAGCCTTACCGGTGACACGGGCGATGGTCTCCTTTCCAGAGAGATCGGTAACGTGCACGAAGGTATCGTTGAACGAGGCGCTGCACCGAGTCCTCGTCAGCTCTCTCCTCCATTCCTTCGCCCCAAGTAGAACGCACAAGATGTGGGCAACACCAAAGACCAACTCTCCCTCCTTGATCTGGGGACCGAGGGAGGTGGTCTGCGTTTCGAGAAGGAAGAAAAAAATGCCGTTAGCTTCGCCGTTCGTGAGCTGAGGGGCTTGGAGCAGAGGAACGCACGGCGATGGGCTCAGCGACCTTGGTTCCTTTCTTGGGGGCCATTACGTCGAGTCTGTGGGAGAGAGGGCGTGAAAACGGGTTCGGCTGGTGGGGCTTGGTGTGGTCGTGCGAGGCGGAGGGGAGGATGGGGAGGGAGGGCGGTTGGGGGATTCGGTGGTCGTGATGTCGGCCTTGGGTAGGACTCGTGGCGCGGAGACTCACGGGTTAGTTTGTCGGGAGTGGTGGAACGAAGCGAAAGCAGGGCCCAAGTCCAAGCTGGGCAGAGTTTGCTGGGAGCGTCCTGCTACTATCCTCACTGAGTACTACTTTCAATTTCACCCACAAGCCGCCGCTGCATCATTCAAAGGGAAACCCTCCTGAGCCAAGCCAGCTTGAACTATTCCCTCCCCCTACAGTAGAAATGGTACGCCCGAGCTCGCACACGAGGAGCCAGCGAGGACACGAGCTAACCACCCTTCACCCGCGCGCAGGGACGTCTTCGCCGCTCGCGCACTCACTCGAACCCGTTCGTTCACTCCATCCCCTCCCTCCGCAAGACGAGCTCCAGCTAACCCCAACGACGCCAACAGCAAAAAGAACCAGGCACCAGGACAGAAGACTCGCCGATACAAGCGCGACATCGACCAGATCCACGATGACCTCAAGGACGGGGGAGCGGCCAAGTTCGCAGCTGAGCTCGAGCGAAAGGACCTCGAGGACCTACCAGGTCCGTCCTTCCCCCTTCCCTTCCGCTCGACCTAACGAGTATGAATAGGAATGGCCGCACACGGCTGCCTCGCCTGTTCCCGCTACTTTGCCACCCCCGTCGCGCTCGAAACCCACTGCACGGGCAAGCCTCATAAGCGGAGGGCCAAGAAGCTGCTAGAGGAGCCGTACACGATCGAGGAGTCTCGCCGGGCAGCGGGAAACCAGGGGGTCGATAATGGGGAGGGGAGGGCGAACAAGGGAGGACTGCAGAAGGAGGAGATGGAGGTGGATACGCAGGCAGTGGAGGTGGGAAGGGCGGTGGTGGCGTAGAGGGTGAGCGAGGATACCTGGTGGAGATATACCCCCGCGCGATGGGGCGGACGACGAGTCCCTATCGACACACTCCTTTCGACAGTCCCTCCTTTCCCTCCCCTTTCGACTCTTCGTCCTTCGACTCTTTCCGGCTTGTACGATACTGGTGGACGACTTTGGATGCTAGATGCATTGCGACGAGGGGCGACGAGTGTAGGGAGGGAATGGGGTGGAGGACGAGGGGCGCGTTGTAGGTGCAGCTTTCTTCTGCACGATGTACGAAGCCTGCGTTTTACGTGTCTCTTCGGGTGTCCTCCCTGCTCAAGCTACCCTCTGCTCGAGCTCACCGAAACGACGACTTCGCCAGAGGGTGAGCGCTTGTTCTCACCCCGCGACTCGCTCTCCTCGGCATCTTCGATTGAGGGACTTCTCCTTCCGCTTCTTAGCCACTTTGATGGATCAGTTGTGCGTACATGCGTGCCTATTCCTGTTGTACGTCGGTCTTGCGAGAGCCTTGGGGTAGCCATGAGAGAACAGGGCTCCATCCGGCGTGATTGAGCAATGCTTCGCAGGTGCGATCTCCACCAGGCCTGTCTTCCTATAGCCAATCACCATACACACGCACACGGATCCCGCGGTTGCCAAAAAGATATAAACCAAAGCGAAAGAAGCCGTCGCCTCGCTGAACTCTCGCTGAACGGAGAGGGGGCCAACTTCCTGAGCTTGGTCCAGCTTGTCTTCCTCCTTCTGCCCTCTCGCCGCCCTCATAACAGCTCCCCGCCTCCAACGCACGCACCAGACCGCTCTCACACCCGCACGCCCCCCGCGCCTCCTCACCCACCGAACCGACCTCTCACCTGCTGCTCCGAGTCCTTTCCTCATTCGATGCCACGCGACGCAGGCCTAACCACCATGGACGCGATCCTCTCCTCCATTCCCTCCCTCTCCCTCCCTCTCACCCCCGCTCTCCGCTCGTCAAACGCGTTCACCCACTCGTCTCTCTATGGGACAAAGCACCAGACGTTCGAAGAGCCGGATGGGGAGATGATCAAGGACTATGAGCGGCTGGAGGTACGCTCTCCTTCCTTGTGTGCAGAAGTAGGCGGGGCTGACAATGTGCAGTTCCTCGGCGACGCGGTGCTCAAGTACCTCATCTCCACCCTCCTCATGACTCGCTACCCCGGCCTAGTCCCAGGCGCCGCTACCGTCCGTCCACCTCCTATCCCCTTTCCTTCCTCTAGATCCCGCTAACCCAGCTCGTGTACTCGACGCAGGTCATCACCGCCGCCCTCTCGCGCACCGAGACTTTCGCCGCCCTCTCTCGCGCCCTAGGCTTCCCTGCGCGGCTGCAGGGAGCACTGGCGCAGATCGACGCGCTGAGAGCGAATGACGCGGTGTGCGAGGATGTCCTTGAGGCGGTCGTGGGGGGGTTGCATGAGGAGCTGGGGATGGGAGTGACTTCGGTCCGTTCTCCCTCTCTTTGCGATGTGGAAGGAGCTGATACGCGCAGGCTTGGGTTAAGGCGATATTTGTCCCGCTAATTGACGTAGCCTACGCGCACCTCAAAACTATTCACAGTCCGTCTCTTCCTCCCTCCCACTGCGGTCACTAACCCCCGCAGACACCCTCGCTCCCACCGTCTCCTCAATCTCCTACACCGCCCTCCTAGAAGTCTGGCGCATGCAGCCTTCCCGCCTCGTCCCTCGTCGCACGAGCTACGGGATCTCGCAGACGGGCCCGTCGCATCTACCGTCGTTTGAGTGCGTGCTGCATTTTGGAGAGGGGGGTGAGGAATGGGAGGTCAGAGGATCGGGGGTGAATACCAAGGCGGCGAAACAGAGGTGCGTTTTGGGGGCTTTGTGGTGCGGAGGCTGATGGTGCGGACAGTGCGGCGAGGGCGGCGGTGGAGAGGTTGGGGATCCAGGTCCGTCGCGCGGGTTGCGATGAGGGGGAAAGGCTGATGGATTCGTGCGGTGCAGCATTAAGGAGAAGTTCGGCACTGCAATCGTTACTTAGTAGCTCCACTTTCTCGGCGTTCTTCTCGCTCGTCGCCCTGGCTACTCCATGGCGCTCTGCATCTCGTATCCCTCTCGCTTTCGCTGCGGTTCTCCTTGGCTCGCTGTGGAGGCTACCAACCTGCGAGGCCCCAGGGACTACCCGCACCATGCGGTCCATCAGGAGGTGGGAGACTGCTGGGCGAAAGGGGGCGGTCAGGTCTGCGGTGGCGACTGCAGAGCAGGTTTGGACGCACGCCCGTCTTGCACCGGCTCGAAGAGCCAGATCGATTCGATGGCCTCGTCGTTGGGTTTCGAGAGCAGGGGAGAAGAGGCGGAAAGGAGAAATAAAAGACAGCGGCAGAGTCCGAGAAGCAGGCGAGCTGCTCAGTATGGACGCTGGTATCGACCAGGGAGCAGAAGACGAAGCAGACGAGATCTTGCAGCCTAATTCCAGCACATAATCTCCGGTTACGAAAGAACTCATCCTCACTCGCTGAACCACTCGAGTGGCGTCTCCTTTGTCTGAATCCCCTTCCACGCGACCTCCTTGTCGTCCTTCTTGACCTCGTCGGTAAATATCGAGTGGAAAGTAACGTCCTCCTTTCCCTCCGCCGGGGAATCATGAACTCTGCGCCGCATCAGCTCCCTCCTTCCTCCCTGCGAAGCCTCCGCACCTGACATGCACGAACCCATCCTCGATCGCTGGGATCCGAATCTTCCCAAATAACGCAGTGCCGTACGTGAGAGCTCCCAACGTCGCATCAGCTACGTCCTCTCCCCCCGCAAGACGACCCACGGAGATTAGGTCCTCGTTTAGGTTCCACCCCGTCAACTCTTCGTCGCTGATCCCCGCTGCACAGAGAACATCTGTGGCTCGTGCTGGTCCTAGTCTCGCCTGTCGTAGCGCGTTTAGTATAGTCGGAGAGGAAGGAGGAGGACCCCCCGTAGCTTGAGGAGCTCGTGCTGGATCTGGGCGTTGACCTGCGGAGTGTTCAGCGGGGTAAAGGAAGCTGGCCGTAGGTGCCACCAGCTGAGGAGAGGTAGGTCCGCACGACATTGAGGACGACGGAGGTCGAGTCGGCCTGAGTTCAGGGTCAGAGTCAGCTAACGTAGCGGTAAATTCTGCAAGAATCTGTTTACCATGTCCGAGTAGATCGGGAGAGAAGGCGAAGGGGCCAAAAAAGGGGCCTTGCTGGTGAGATTCCTTGGTTCCTTCCCTTCTTCCATCTCCCGGTTCAAAGTGGCTTGGGCAAGGAACAGCTTATCGGCTCAGCCAGCAGAAGCGTATCAAGCAGCTGTACCGCCGCCATCGTCAAACACCAGGTCAGCACACCGCACACCGCCGAGGAGATGCCTGGTCGAGGTGACCACCATCCCCACTTCTCCGTCGGCAGCGACACGGAATACCCTCCTGCCGTCGCCATCTCCCCACCAGAACCGAGTCCGACGTCGGTCGACCCCGTCGAAGGAGGAACCAGGAACGGATCCAGCGTCGGCGGACGGGACAACATCGAGGAGTGCACGGCCAAGGGCGACCGGACGACGACCTACCCCCCTTCCTCATCTTCCACCAGCCACAGCCCCCCGCCAAAAAAGCGCCGGCTCCACCTCCCGCCCGTCCCCGCCTTTCTTGCCTGGATCCCCCCGCACAACAACTGGAAGGGTTGGAGACCCGTCCTACGCGCGACCGTGGCGGCGTGGTGTGGGCTCTTGCTGCTGCTCGGGGAGAGGAGTGGGAGGACGTTGGGCCAGGCGAGCTTCTTGGTGCTCGTGGGTAAGTGGTGCGGGAGCTGCAGCGTCTGGACAGAGCTAACGCGTGCACGCCAGTTGCTGCCTTCTGTCCAGCTTCGAATCCTATCGGTGAGCTTCTCGTGGTGGATCTGAAGGGGCTGGCAGGAGCTGACGGAGCGGTTGCAGCTACGGTCATCGAGCAGACGGTTCTCCAGGCGCTCTTAGTGACTGGGTCTTGGGCTTGGGCTTGCCTCGCTTGTGCGTCCTCTCTCGGCCCTCAATCAAGCCCGGCTGACGCTTCCACTTCTCCAGTATTCATCGCGCACGAGTCGAGGTCGCTGTACAAGCTCTCGGCGTCAGAGTTTACCGCGATGGCAGCTGCGCCCTACGTCGCTCAGGGCTTTACCGCAGCGCAAGTCACCTTCGCCGTCTCGGAAGACATCTTTCACGGAGCCTACCTCGAGGTATCCAGCTCGGTCGTCTGCGGTGTCTTCCTAGCGACAGGCGGAGGATTCCTGGTGCGTTGACCTCGCGCTCGCCAGCTGCGACCTTTGCTGACGCTCTCTCTCGGACAGCTCTGGCTTCGAGGTCACCTCGGCCCTGGACCTGCGCTCTTCGGAATCATTTTTGCGATTCTCCAGCTCGTAATCACGTTGACGATTGGCGTTCTGTTCCCATACGGCTACTACACGATCGGAGTCCGTCGTCTCCCTTCTCCCTCGCGCGCAAACTGACATCTGATCGATCGCAGCTCGTCTTCTACCTTCCGTTTGCCTGTCAGCTCGCCGTCAACCTCGCCGTTACGATCCTCGTCTTCCCCGAGACTCTTGCTCATCAGTTCTCGTTCGTTTCTCCCCGCATTGCCGCACGATCTCAACTGACCTCGCAATAGGGATCGCCTCATCGCCACTCTTACCCCGCTCCAGAAGGCAATCCAGCAGCAGAAGGGCATGCTTAAAGCGAACCCTCGCACCGAGGAATGGCTCGAGTTCAAGTCGATCAAAGTAGGCGTCAACGCCGCGATGGGAGGAATCACACTCCTCTCCGCCTCGGAGACGAATCTCACGCGAGAGCTTTCGTTCGCTCGCATCTCGGGCAAGGACCTGTCCAGGATCTTTTTTCACACGCGCATCCTCGTCAGCCGGTCGAGTGCGTTGTCTCTACTCCACCCTTGCAGAGGGAGCTGACCCCCTCGCTGCAGCCGGATTTGTCTCGTTCTACGAGATCGTCGAAAAGCATCTCCATCGCGAGTACTCGGACGCGAAAGGAGGTCCAGCGGCCGACGCGCTCGTGATCCATCTCGGACACTCGCGTCCGGCGTCTCCAGAGCACACTCCCACCTCCTCCCGCCCTCCTTCGCCCACTCGCGATCACGACACGCCTCCCACATCTCCACCCATCTCCGTCCACCGCACTTCCTCGCGCCCCTCCTCGGCAGATCATTCGCACCTGCACCTACCAGCCCTCACCTCCTGGACTTCACCACCCCACGCCCCTCTTCCCTCACCCTTGTTTATCGCCACCTCTCGAACCTCCCTTGCCTTCCCCGGCCCTTCCTCCGCTCCACCCTCTCGCAACTCGTCGTCCAACTCGCTCACCGACTTGGGGCGACTCGAGGAGGAACGAGAGGCCGATAACGACGGGGAGACGGAGGGGATGCAGCCGAGCGAGGTGCTGCATCGGTTGCACAAGAAGAGGGCGAGGAGTCTTCGGGGACAGGGAACGCACAAGAGTGCGAGCCATATCAGCTTGCCGAACTTGTTGCAGGAGGTGCTGCATCCGCAGAGCGCGAGGCCGGTCGGAGTGGTCGAGAGTCAGCGATACATGGATCTCGAGGACTACCTCTCTAACCCGTTCGTTCCGTTCTCCTCTCCGAAGCGAGCACGCTGACGGAGGCCACGCAGACGCGACGAAGAGCACATCGAAGAGATCATCTCCCTCCTCTCCACCGCCTCAAACGACCTCCTCTCGACCCTCGACACCGTCGTCACCCACCTCATCACCACGATCAGCACGCTCAAATCCTCTGAAGGTCCCTGGCACTACTGGGACCAAGACGACCCAATCGAGCACGCCGCCCGCGTCGCCGCCAGTACCGCCTCGCTCGCTTCGCTGCAGACTGCGCTCGACGAGTACAGGGATACGAAGCGGTTGGACGTCGTGAGACCTTTTGCGAGCTTGTTTGATCCGACGGCGCCGAGGGAGAGATGGGAGGCGATCGCGCCGAGTCATCGGGGGTTGTTTTGGGCGTTTAGTTACCAGTTCTCGTTGATGGGGTGGGCGGAGGCGTTGTTGGATGTTGCGAGGGTCACGTTTGAGGTCGAGAAGAAGAGGACGAGGGCGAGGTCAGTCTTATGGGCTGAGGGTTGGGGGAGAAGCTGAACAGGGTGCAGGATCTGGACCCCGGATTGGGCCAAGTCTCGCTGGAGTGGGGCGGGCGAGGATACTGCTTTCGAAGACGAGGTTCGTCGTTTGTGTTGTCGAGGCGCGAGGAGCAGCAGCTGACGGTATTCGGCGCAGAACCCAAATGTCATCGCTGGCCTCCGTCCAGGCATGTTCAATGCGCCTCGGAATCCCGACTACAAGCCTCCCAAGACGTCGTCGCAGGTTATCGGGATCGCCATCTACGACGCGTTTCAGCTCACCTCGCGCGCGGACGTTCTCTTCGGCGTAAAGGCAGCTGTGTTGCTCGGTGCGTTCCCGGCGCGATACGTGGTGCTGCCGTAGAGCTAACAGCGTTCTGCAGCTCTCATTTCTCTCCCGGCGTACTTCCCCAGCACGTCATATTTCTTCTACCGCCAAAGGGGGGTCTGGGGCGCGTCCTTCCAACACCCACTTTGCTGCCTTCGTCGCTAACGCACGACGACCAGTCCTCATCATGGCCGCTCTGACTTCAACGCAGTACATCGGGGATACCACATTCGGCTTTGTCGTCCGCGTCTTTGGCACGTTCGTAGGCGCTGCAGTCGGGTGCGTCGTTCCGTCCCTCCGGCGAGGCGGTAAAACTGATTTTTGCGCGTGATGCCAGGTTGCTCATCTGGACGATTGGAGCGTACGCTCTTCGCTGCTGCTAAAGTCGAACTCGCTGACGCGTCTCGCTGCAGAGGTCGAGGGAAGGGTAACCCGTATGGCATCGCAGCTGCGTCAGCAGTCTTCTTCCCCTTTATCATGTTCTATCGCGTGTGCGTCCTCCGCTTGCGAATTTCGGATACGAGTTGACCTCTTGAGATCTGCAGTCACTTTACGCCTCCTATCACCGCCATCCTCCCTGCCGTGACAGCGATGCTCGTCGTCGGCTACAGCTGGTGTGTCGACGCACGTCGTCCGCCGCAAACGTCCGCGCTGACTCCAGACTTAGGCAAGACGCGAACGCGCCAACCCTCTCCTCGGTCGGGTATGGCTGGGGCGTCGCCTGGCGCCGCTTCGTTTGTGTCATGATTGGCATCACGGCGTCGTTTGTGTTTTGCTACTTGATCCCGCCCAAGGTCACGCAGAAGGAGACGGTGCGGAGGACGTACGCCAAGGTTCTACGCGAGATGGGAGGAGTTGTCTGCCAGCTCCTTTCGTTCTCGAACACGAAGCCTGGAGCGGGGCGACCTCCTAGGTCTATCATCGCTAACATCTCGGCGCTGCGGTGGGTGTCCTAGCCTTCTTGTTCACGCGAAGCCACTGACGCCGTTCGTCTTGCAGTGCAAAGGTTGCGAAAACGACGGCCTCGAAGGCCATGATCCGGTACGAGGTGTCCTTGCGGGGTCCTTGGCCTTCCGACAATTGTGAGCTGAGCTTTCTCGTGTCGTACATGACCTGCGCCGACACTCTTTCTTCGCAGACGCTTCTCTCCAAGCTCTGCAGCTGTGGGCCCCTCCTCCTCAAAGGCGACTCGTGAACTGAATTGATTCGCAGGGAGCTGCTCGATCTCCTTGCCCAGCTACTCGGCGTCGTAGCTTCGCTCGACACCAAGTGGACGAAAGCTCTCCTACATCGCGCTCAGCTTTCCAACACTCGATTCCTGGCCGAGCTTCTCACCTCCTTCCAGCTCTTGGGTACTTCGCTGGGTACGTCCTTCTTCTGCCTCTCCTCTCTTCGCTGACGATGCGTGCAGAAAATGGCACGCCACTTCCGATGCTCTACAACCCCCTCCTCGAGCGATATCTCAAACCAACCGAGACGATCGAGGCTGGCCATCCTTGTACGTGCGGTCTGACCTCGCACGACGAAGTGAGCTTACCTATTCCTTGCAGACGGGTTCGACGCGACGCTCGATGACCACGTTATTGAGGGGATCCCACAACGCGTTGATCTCGATACGCTCTGTTCGCTCGAGTATCTGCGGTTCTCGTGCGGGATCAGTCTTTGCTACGCAATCGTCAACGTGCGTCCTTCCACCTCTTTCTCCGGCCCAGGATCGCTAACGAGTTCTCAATCGTAGAGGATGGACCGACTGATGGTACCTCGACGTTGCAGTTGCTTGAAGACCGTAGCTAACCACGCTTGCGCTCGCAGTTCGTTACGAAATCTCTTGTCGGCGAGTCCTATATCGTGTACGGCCTCGGGGAGGAGGAGAACCGGCGAGCAGGCTCCTCCTCAGCGACGGAGAAGGTATGGGGAGGAGACGACTCGCGCAGAAGCAGCATGGATCCCGGCAGGGGCAGCATGGATCCCGAACGCATGGTGTAGCTTTTCATGTAACCTCGCATAGCATCCTTAACCGTGTACGTCCGTGATCTCGACCTCGTTCACGTTGACTCCTTCGCCGAACCAGCGCTCCCCTTGCGAGATGGTGACTTCGTTCGCGCTCATGTGTCGCTTGCTCATTAATCCGCTCGCTTCGAACGTCCTGTAGCATCGTGTCAGGCTTGTTCTCTGTTAGGTAAGAGGACGAACCAGTGCTCCAGCCCGTACGTCCTCTTCCACTGCGCCTTCTCAGCATCAAAGTACTCGTACCTGCGATAATCTCAGCACTCCGTCAAGCGCAAGCCAGGATCAAGGGACCCACCAGAACTGAACTGCGATCCGATCCTCCTCAAAGGCAAACAGCTGCTTCTTGAGCTTGTACGACCGCTCCTGCTCCCACTTGCGCGTAAGGAAATCGACGATCGCGGTTCGAGATCGGAAGAGCGTCGTGTAGGGAA
>ERZ1463019.12-NODE-12-length-11475-cov-12.410595_pt1 | contig 11475 bp, 14 predicted proteins | sample MGYA00564476_ERZ1463019 | MGnify/ENA primary metagenome ERZ1463019 (study PRJEB39244, sample SAMEA3635145) | Helicobacter pylori | study: EMG produced TPA metagenomics assembly of PRJEB11511 data set (Assembly of a 5300-year-old Helicobacter pylori... | reverse complement strand
ACACACCTAGGACACTCTTTCCCTACACGACGCTCTTCCGATCTCTCGACGACGAAGGGGACTTGAGCGCACTGTTCCCGAGTCTGGGCGAGTACTGAGCGAGGCGGAGCAGGTGCGTGTCGGTTCAGATACAGGGCAGCAGAGGATGAGCTGTACCCGAGAGCTCGCGATGCCGTCGCCGTCGTCGTAGAAGGAAGAAAGGCGGAAGAACCAGGACTGGTCGGGTTGACATGTCTCCGCACTCCTCCGCGACTGCCAAGCTGCTCTCTGCCGCGCCATCTGCTGCTCTACACACGTAAGAGTAAGCTGCGTTCACCGTGGAGCCCTGGCCGGCGCGGAGTCCCCCTCGCGAAGCGAACAGGCCGCTCGCACCTCCCGTTGCTGACTTCTCCTTCTCAGCGCGCGTTTGACAGGGCTTTGTTCGACAAGTACTGCTCGTGGAGTCTGTAGTGCTCCGTAAGATTCTAATGGCCTGGATGCGCAGGACTGCTTCCAGGTGTCGCTTCGCAGCTGCGTAGACGTTTGGTGAGGCACGGCTGGGAGTGCGGAGCTGCTGGCTGACAACGAGCAGGCTATACGAAGAATTCCCCTTCCTATGAACACCATTCTGTGTGAACTCTCGCAAGGGCTGCGTCCGACAGGGTGTACCTTGACACCACACCGCCACCGACCTTCTCCCGGCTCAACCTCTCTCTCCTCGTCACCTCCCGCACCATCTCCCTTGAACCTCTGGGTACCAGGTAGCCATGTGTCCGTGACTCCTCCTTCATATCAACTCGGGAACTCGCCTGCGGACCTCATTTTCAATTCGACAATCGATGGTCCTCCTCCTCCTCCACTGCTCCTCTGCACCGCTCATCACCAGCTTCCCGGCTCAGTCCTGCCAGATTGCGACATGCTCTCCTTGCTCAGAGCAAGCGACAGATCTTGTCGTGGACGAAGACCTCGGGAGGGAGGCGCGACGAGCTGGAGAGTTCGTCTCGCACTGGCTTCAAGTATGCAGGTCCTTACGCTGCGCTCTTCTAATGCACTACCACGACTGCTGCTGTAAGTCTGATTCTGCACCTATCCGCCTCCGCCCAGGCACTTCGCTGAGCGTCGCAGGTCGACTCGCTTCTCCAAGACCTCTCCTGCTCGCCCAGAAATCCTGCTTTGGATTCGCCTCCCTCCAGAGATCTCCCATGTAGTCAAAAGCGTGCACTCGACCGATGTGCTGTCGTTGGTGGGGAACCGGGGCAGCAGCAACTTCAAGGGAACAGTGAGCAGGCAGAAGAGGATCCAGCTCTCGGCGACAACAGCGTCAGCTCCCGCCGATTACTACTTGCATTACATTCGCTCTACCTCCAACCGGGCACTCCCGCTTTCTCTCTTGCCCTGCCCTCCCTTCCAGCCAGCTTCCGGGGACCCCTCCTCACCCAGCCTGGGCCATCAGCTCCTGCCACCCCATCAGCTCCTGCTCGCCCCATCGCCCTATCAATAACCCGAGCAGCTCAAGCATGCCCCACTAAGTTCCTCTCCTCCGCTGGCGTGCTTCGCTGCAATGTTGAGGCGACGACTGCGGAAGTTGCTGAAAATGCGGGGCCACTCGAGATTCTGGGTGGATTCGGGGCGGGCGAAGGCGGTCGAAGTGCAGGCTGGGCTGGGTGGAGGGCTGTTCAGGTAGTACTGCTGTTCCTGTCCAGTTACGGCGTCGCTGGAGGTGAGAGAGGGAAGGGGAGCAAGTCCAGTCTCCCGTCGGGCGAAATCGTTTCGCCAGCCTCAGCCAAATTCTCCCCTCCTTGTCTTCATTCCGCCTACTCTGCTTCCTTGACTCCGCGTTCTGTTCTTCGTTTGAGCTACTCACAGTATCACCAGCTGCTCAAGGTTTCAGGACCACAGCGGCAACAGGTACGCCCGTTCGCCCTGTGTCACCTCCCCGGGTTCCTACTCACTCGTCCCCGCAACAGTCGACCCACCACAACCGATGCCACACCACCTTCCAACCGAAGTCATCGAGCACGTCCTCTCCTTCCTACCTCCTCTCGACCCTCTCTCCGTCCCAACCCTCCTCGCCTGCACCCTCGTCTCGAAACGCCTCTCGTCCATTTCTCACTCGTCCCTCGCCTGGACCCCCCATCTCGCCCGATGGACCGACGTCAAGCGCGGTCTCCCCTGCGCGCATGACATCGGCGCGCAACCGTACTACAAGCTCCGACACGGGCTCGACAGGGAGGCGATCGGACTCGTCAGGGACCTGGCGCAGGCGACCCACGGGCGCACGGGAACCATCGCCAAGCTCGTCGACTTGTCGCTCAACGTCGTCGATAGGCTGCGGGAGGCGTCCGAGATGGAGGAGGACGAGCAGCCCGACGACTGGATGGCGATGCGGCACTGGGCGACCAAGTCTTTGGGAGTCATCATGCGCGCCGCGGCCGTCGAGACGTGGGAGCGCATACGGGAGGACGAGGACGAGGAGAGTCTGTTTGATGCCGTCGCTGCATTCTCTGTGCACCGCGGTGCCAGTCCTGCTCAGGTACGTTGGGTTGGGGACTGGATCGGGACCGTTCGCTGATCGTTTTTTTTTGTTGATTGCTGACAGATGAAGCACGACGTCGACGAGCTCAAGGTCGTCGCTCGTATCGTTGGCAAGCAGCTTGTCGACCCTACCCTGTCCAAGAACTCGTTCGACCACCTCAGCACCATCACCTTTCATCTTTGGGGCGTCATGCGGGACTTTGCCGTGGCCCAAGGCGCGGACGTGCGTCCCTTCCCCGCTCTTCCTCCTTTCCTCACTGACATCCCATTGCAGCCCTTCATGCACACGGTCCCCGACAAGCGGAAGCGCTGGGATCAACCGCGAGAAGCGAGCGCCCCTCCGTCCATCTTCTGGATCGGCATCCTCCCCGTCGCCGTCTTCATCTCCCTCGTCAACTCTCTTCCCACCGAATGCGACATCAAAGCTCGTGTTATCAGTACACGCTCCCCAATCGCCGCCGTCGCTCGGAGGTCGGACAAGGAGGGCGACGAGGACTGGCACTACATGGTCGGCCCACCTCCGCAGGCCATTCGCAGTCGCGCGACATTCGAGTCCATCGCCCGTGGTGCCAGCGCCTCCTTCTCGAGCGAAGGGTTCGCCCAGATGCTCTCTCCCGGTTCCGCCGCCCAGATGGTGCGTTCTTCCTCCTCTTCCCGAAAAACCCCACTGACCCGCTCGCGCAGGCCATTACTCTCGCACGCAACATCTCTCGCCCCTTCCTCGATGCACCCCCGGGAAAAGCTCTCGGCCCAACGATGTACGCCGTCCTCTCGTCAACGCTCCTCGCGCCCGCGTCGGAAGTCTCTCCGGACGCCTACACCTCCATCTTCCGCGAAACGGAGCGGTCGTTCCCGTACGACGTCTCGACGGCCCAGCGGTACTTCCTCCCGCGCTGCGACGAGGCGGTCAGGAGTAACCTCCTCGCCATCTGCGACAACATCCTCCTCATCGAGGCCGAGGCGCCGGCGACCGAGTTGGAGAACTGGGTGTGCAAACCTCGGTTCAAGGTCGGGCAGATTGTCACGCGCGAAGGGAGTGGAGTCTGCGTCGTGTGCCAGAGCATGCAGATTGGGGGAGAGTGGGCCGGTGCGTTCTCGTTTCTTTATCTTTTCGTCCAGAGTCGCAGAGGCTGACGCGATGAGCGACCAGACGATTACGGAATGGACGATGGCTACGTCCTCACCCCCGAACAACGCATGAGTGTCTCGTACTTTGTCGTGCGTCCCCCCCCTCTCTCTCCCCTACCCCGCTAAGCTCCGCACGCAGCTCGACGTCAACGGCGAGCTCAGCGAAGTAGCTGAAGATGTCCTCAACGCCGAAGTCTCGGACCGACCCGTAGGCAGCGTCCTCCTCGCGCGAGGCGTGCATGCGCTCGAGAGGGCGATCGATACGGGCAGGTACTTTCGCGCGAGGGACGGGATGAAGATGCTCCCTTCGGCGTGGTGGAAGAGTGAGGATCCTGGGCCGTGCGTTTAGCGGCGCTTTAGAGGGCGTGCGAATAGACTTGTCGTTTCCGCAGGAGAGGGATGGGAAGAGGGGCGAGAAATTGCGGGGACAGAGTTCGAGAGTCGCTCTGCTCGCTCAGCTGCTTAGCGGCGCAAGACCTAGAAGGAAGACGCGGAGAAGGACTTGGTTAACTCGGGTGCTCACGAAGTCGAGACTGCGAGGAAGCAGCCCCGCGAGGAGGCGTCGGAAGCGGGAGCTCGGAGATGGATGCTGTAGGGAGACGCCTATAAATCTCGTAGCGCTGGGAGCAGGTTCATCAATCTTGCTTAACGCAAATCAATGCGCAGGAGACAGCAGGAGGAGAGTGAGAGAGGGAGCGAGGTAGGCGAGCAGAAGGAGCTGGGCGAAGGACGGCTCAAAGTTCTTGGCTTCACGAAGAGCGCTGCCAGAAGGAGTTTGTCGTGCTTGCTGGACAGTGTCAGGTGCGGTGGAGGGAAGCCTTAGCAGCGAAGCCTTAGCACCTCCCCATCTCACGAAGTTCAGCGTCCGACGTTCAAGCCGACTCGGTCGTCGCCTGGTTCAGCGTGACTGCTCGGTCGTCGACGGTCCTCTCGAGTCGACCTCACCTGCCATCTCGATCTCTGGAGAGACACTAGGGAGGAAACCAGGCAGAAAAAGGCTGAGCAAAGGGCCATGCATTGCGGAAGGGAGTGACTTGAATTCAATTTATTTCGCAAGAGGGGGGGCAGAAATTAAATATGCGTCCTCCGCCCAGCCCTGAAACCGATTTTCACCAAGTTCGTTTCTTCTCCTCGTACCCAAGTTTCGACTCGTCCTACCCGTGAGTTTGACACCGCCGCCGTACCAGACGCGAAAGCAGGAACCGCCGCTCGAGGGACAGGCGTGGAGGAGGAACCACCGGAAGGAGCAGGGGAGGGGAAGAAAGACGGGAGGGAGGGGGGAACCTCTGCTCGGATGACTGCAGGGAACGACGGGAGGAACCAGGCCCGCTAACGAGTCTTCTTTACGCCCTTGCAGGTCCCTTCGAAATGGCCGCCACCAGTATCCCCATCGTGAAGAAGCGCACGAAGCCTTTCAGGTGCGTTCAAGTCTTCTCGAGGCGGAGAACACTCGACTAACCACATGTGCCCTACCCTCTCCCTCGCCATCCTTTACCCCCTTCCTCCTCGCCTTCGCCTACTCCTCTCGTCCCCTCCTCGCCCTCGCCATCTCCCCCTCACCCAGGCGCCACCAGTCTGATCGCTATGCCGGTCTCAAGGACTCGACCTGGCGCAAGCCCAAGGGAATCGACAACCGCGTTCGCCGCAGGTTCAAGGGCCAGCTCCCCATGCCCAACATCGGATACGGTTCCAACAAGAAGACGCGCCACGTCATGCCCAACGGCTTCAAGCGCTTCCTCGTCAACAACGAGCGCGAGGTCGAGCTCCTCCTCATGCACAACGGCACCTTTGCCGCTGAGATCGCCCACGGCGTTAGCAGCCGCAAGCGCGTCGCGATTGTGGAGAAGGCGCGCGTGCTCGGAGTCAAGGTCACCAACTCGAACGCGAGGGTCCGCACCGAGGAGGCATAAGGAGGGAGCAGTGGAGCAGGGGAACGAGGGAGGGGGAGCATCACCATGCGTTGAAAGCAACACCAGCTTCTGTGCCATGGGTTCGCTTGGGTCTGGGCGGTGAGAGAGGTGACATCGGAGGATTGATCGATTTTTTCGAGAGTCGGGGTTCTGCTCTTGCTGGGGTTTGCATGGGTGGCTTCGTTCGCTCCTTCTGCTTCGGAAAACTCGGCATGTGCGGGAGGCGTTGGGCGGGAGGGAGGAGGGAGCCGCTAGAGTCAGCGGGGAGGAGCTGGAGTGTCCCGTACGAGCAGCCTTACCGCTTCCTACTCGCTGGATTGCCTCTCCGTCCGTTCTCGTCTCTGCTAAGGTTCTTCATGCTGTCAGACCTCCAACTCTGCTCCGAGCCTCCGCTCCAGACTCCATCTCCAAGCCTCGTCTCTCATCTCAGTCTCTGGCTACGCTTCGATCCTCAGCTGGGTTCACCCTGTGTAGCTTCGCATGAGCATCTCTTCACGGGTATTCCCTCGCCGATGACCGGTAGGGACTGGACGGTGTCCTCGAGAGTGAGAGCATGTCCCACTTCGGCTCCTGCCGCCGTGATCGCTCTCGGAGGAACTGAGCCTCTCTGCAATAGTCTATTGTCCAGTCCTGTTGTCCCTTCAGCTCCATACCCACCAAGTTGCTGCATCGAAGCCCGGCCGCCCCAGCCAAAAGTCACCTCTCGCGCCGATGCCTCTCTTCATCCTCCCGCAACGAGTCCACGTCGTCTGCTCACTGCTCTCCAGCGACTCAGTACGACAGCCTGCTCTCGCGCTTTGCTCCTCTGCTCCAGCCTCTTTCCTCAGGTGAGCTCGCAACCGGTTCCCCCGTGACCGCGCTCACCCCGCTCGCTCAGACCCCATGCCCTCCAATAAGCCCACCACTCTCCTCTCCCTCCCGCCCGAGCTCCTCATTCCCATCCTTGCCCTCGCCTCTCCCACCTCCTCCGACCCCACGGGCAGCACACGCTACTCCCTCTCCCAACTCCGGCTGACCTGTCGAGCGCTGTACGACCTCTCGACGTCGCTCTTCTGGGAAGATGTGAACGTGCCGGGAGAGTATGGGGAAGGAAGGGGGAAGGCGGGGCATGCGGAGGCGATGGGAAGGCTGTTGATGATTCGGGAGGCGAGGGAGGGGGTGAGGAGGATGCTGTTTAGGATCCCGGATGGGAGTTACCTCCTCTCTGCGGCGCTGCTGGGGTCGTTCAGGAACCTCTCAAACCTCTCGATCGTGCGTCGCTCCCTCTCTTTAGGCGAGGACGGAACTGACGCCGAGCGGGGCAGGTCTTCATTCGCCCCGAGACGAGGGAGGTCGCCATCTCGCGCAGCATCACCCAGGGACTCGTCGATCTCCCTCACCTCTCCTCTCTCACCCTCTCCGGCTTCACAGGGATCGAGGACCCGTCCTTCCGCCTCTCCTCCCTTCGCCTCTCCTCCCTCGCTCTCGTCAATTGCCAGCATCTCGACTCCCTCCTCGGCTCTTCACCCTTCGTCAAGTCCCTGGAACTCGTCGCAGACGCTTCGGATCGACCTATCGATACAGTCCTCAGTCCAGAGCAGTGGGATAGCCTTGAACGACTCGAGCTCGAGGGGACCGTCCTTGCCGATTTCTTCAACGTCCCCGGCCTCCTCCCTCCCTATCTTATCAGCTCCCTCCGCGTACGCTCTTTCCTCCCATCCACTGAGCGAGGGCCAACGAAAAGAACGCAGGACCACCCGCACCCACCGCAGATCCGCACCCTCGACCTGAGGTACTTCTCCGCCGCACCTTCAGACGGGATGCAAGTCCTCACTCGTCTCCGTCCCGAGAAACTCCAGCTCAGGACGTCCAGCGGCAAGCTTTTCTCGGAACTCGAGTCGTGGCCGAAAGCGCTGTGGGCGCACACGACGGACGCGATCCTCGCTCCCGTCGACTGGCCAGATCTCGTGCGTCCTCACTCACATAACTTTTTACTCTCACTGAAGTACGTGCGCAGCTTCTCGTAGTCGAGCACGTCGTCCGCTGTTTTCCGGCCCTCGAGCGACTGGACCTCGTTGCAGATTCGGAAGGGCCGGCGCACGGAGTCGGGCTGTTGCTGAGGGAGCTTGCAGGCGTACTGAGTGCTTCGAGGGTCCGAAAGATCAAGCTGGTGGTGGGGTATCGCGCCGAGTGGTATTGTCTGTCTCGGAGTCCGGGGGAGGACGCGTTCGCCGGCGTGGGGGTGAGTTCTCTTTTGACGGAGGCTCAACGCGACATGCTTACGATGTGCTGTGCTGGATGTGACGAGGACGATTAGAGTACCGAGATCGTCTGCGATGGGATCTTGTGAGTTAGGGGCTCGCTGGCGGTCCCGAAGGTCGGGTGACTGTCTTTCGATTTTGGTGCTGCTGGAACCTCTGCGACGCGTTCTTCTGCTGCTTGGACTGGCGCGTCTGGCGAAGTGGCGGCTACGCGATTGCTCGAGGTCGCGAACGAGGGCAGTAGCGCAAAGGCGGGCGAGCTGCAGGAACGACGAGAGGGGGACGCGGAGCGAGATGCTGAAAGGCGATGATCTCGCAGATCCTGTTCTTCCATTCCTCCTTTCTTCACCTTTCACGTGCACGCTGAGCCTGTTCTTCGAGCTTCTCCTCTCCTTCCTCTCTCTTCTCCACCTCTCTCCTCTCCACCTCCCCGCGAACAACCTTCCTCTCAGCCTCGAGCAGCGCCGTTCACCTCCCGCTGCCTCTCACGCTCTCCACAATGTAGGCTGCCTAGCCTCCTGTTCGTCCATCACACTCACCAGACATTCCTCCTCACAGGTGTTCCGAGTCACTCCCCACCTCTCCCCGCCTTATTCCGGCACCTCTCCCGGCGAAACGCTCCTCTCGCTCTCCCACTCGCCGCCACTCCATCTCGGGCAGCCCTGGCCTAGGTGACGTCCTCCAACGGGAGCTCAGCAACCTTCACCGCTGCGCCGCCCGCGTCGCCGCCATCGTCATCCAAGCAGACGCAGCGAGCAAGGCCAACACGCGCGCTCCGACGCCCGCAGCACCAGTGCAGCATTCCGACAAAGTCGTCGTCAAGATGCCGGCGTCCAGGCCGTGGACCAAGGCTGTCCCTTGTCTCAAGACGTCCACGGGGACCCAGGTCAACCCTCCGAGCGAATCGGCCGCACCGTTCAAGATCCGTCAGGCGCCTGCGAGCTACCAAGCGCATCACCCTCCGCCCTCCCACCTCCAGATTCCAAACAGCCTCGTCTACCTCCCCTACCCTTCTTCTCCCAACGCGCACGACATGCACCACTACTCCCCTCCGTACCGGACCATCGACTTGCCTTTCCCCCACCCGCACTCGCCGCCCTACGCGCCTCACGACCTTCCCTTCTACGCTCACGACCCGCAACAGATGTACTACGACCCTCTCCTCCTCACCCCGCCTTACCACACGCGCCACCCTCACTTCGCAACCGACTTTCCGCCCCTCTCGCACCCTTACTCGCCCTCGGAATCGACCTTTGACCCCTCGTGGAGTCACCCGCCGCAGCCGCTCGACTACGCTCAGTTCCCCTTCGTCGACCCGTACTCGCCGTACGCTTCGACGTACTCGTACGACGCAGGAGCACTGGGGTACTACCCCGTTTCGGAACCCGCGTTTGGGACTTCGCGTCGGGCGAGCGAGACGGAGGACGAGGACGAGGGAGAGGGAGGGAGGACGAGTTTGAGGGTCGCGCCGTGGACCCAAACGATGAGGGATTTGGAGAATGGGGCCGTGCTGAGGAGGAGGGGGACGACCAAGTTTTTCGACGAGCAGAAGGTGCAGCCCGCTCGCTCTTCCCTCTCCGGTTTTTGCGTGCCTTGTTGCGGAGGAGCTGACGAGGTGGGAACAGGGATTTGGCTTCATCCTCCAGGACGACATTGACGAGATCGGCGGTCGCGACAGTACGTTCCTCTCCCCCCTCCTCTCCCTTGCTCGCTCGCTAACCCATCCCCTCCAGTCTTTGTACACTACACCGCGATTCTCATGAAGACGGGTTTCCGCTGCCTGAACCAAAACGAGCCCGTGCGTCCTCCCTCCCTCCCCCCTTCCTCGCTAATCTATCGCGCGAAGGTCGAATACGACGTCGTCTGCACCGCAGGCGGAGGGTACCAAGCACTTAACGTCTCGGGTGCACATGGAGCTCCGCTGAAAGGCCTGGCTGAGGCGGTTGTGCCGGTGGAGAAGGGGCGGAAGAGGAAGGTCAAGGCGGTCGTGCTGGAGAGTGAGGGCGAGTAGGGTGGGCGGATTTTGGGCTATTTATTGTTTTGTGGGCTTTGTTCTTGAACGCGCAAAGAGGGGTCAAACTGCGAGAAACAGGAGAGAGAGGGGAGAAGGGAGCGAGCGAGATTGACGCCGAGGGGTCGATGAGGGGCGAGCTCTGTGTGAGAGTTTCGCAAGTCGAGATCGAGTAGGTGATGCAGGTGTCTTGACAAAGAGGACGAGCGACGCTGGGGCGAGACAGGAGGTCTTCGAGAAGAGCTTGACGCGAGGGAGAAGTAGGGAGGCGCAGCGGCGAACGACGCTCATATCCGCAATGGCGTCGGTGAATCTGTGAATGGAGCAAACGAGCATAGACCCTCAACGACTGCCAGGGCAGAGCAGTAGAGCAGAGGCAGAGCAGAGTGACCGTCGATGCAACGACGCAGTACCTTCCTTCGCCGACTCCCTTTCTCGAATTGATTCTACTTGCTGCTTGCCCTGTCAGCCCGGACGATTTCTCTAATGCCTCATGCACGCCCTGCGCCGTCTTTCGCCCCGGTTCAGTCGACTCGAGCCTTCTTTGTCGCGCCATTCTCGGCGGGGGAGGGTTCGCGCCTGCGGACAAGGCATTAGTAAAGCGTTTCTCTGCGCGTCGCAAGGGATGGAGAGATCGCTGACGGAGTGGCGATTTTCATTGTCGATAGACGAAGGGGGAAGGGGGAAGGGAAGGGGGGACCGAATCTATGTAGAAACTCTATACGCCGCTGCGAGGCCATCTACGCCGTCTAACCAACAGCCTCCCCCCTCCCGTAGCTCACACTAGGAATGAGGAGCCACTCACTTGGTCCCGTTCGTCTCGTTCGTCTTGGAGAAGTACTCGAGAGCGCCCTTCGGATCCGTCTTGATCGTTGCGCTCTTGCTGGCGTCCTCGGGGTCCCAGTTGGCGGGGCAGACTTCTCCATGCTCGTCCGTCTGCGTTGCTTGAGTTAGTACGCGTAAGAGAGACGAGAGGCGCGAGGAGGAGGGAGCGGATAGGCGAAGGATGGGGAGAAGACGCGAGAGGGAGGACGCACGAACTGGAACGCCTTGATGAGGCGGAGAGTCTCGTCCACCGAGCGGCCGACAGAGAGATCGTTGATCGTGATCTGGCGTAGAGTGCCCTTGGGGTCGATGATGAACAGTCCCCTGAGCGCGACTCCCTCATCCTGCACAACCGCGCACCATCAGCTCCCCTTCCACCGCCTCCCGCACCGCTCCAGCGCACCTCGAGAAGAACACCGTAGTCGCGTGCAATCTTCATGCTCTTGTCCGATACGAGCTTGATCTTGAGGTCCGGTCCCAGGCCTCCCTCGTCCCGCTTCGTGTTAGCCCAGGCGAGGTGGGAGTACTCGGAGTCGGTGGAGATGGCGAGGAGCTCAGTGCTGAGCGCGGCGAACGCGGGTAGCTGAGAGTTGAAGGCGAGGATCTCGGTCTGCGCGTTGGAGGGGTGGTTAGCTCTCTTCCAAGGTGGCCAGAAGCAAGGGGGCAGGACGTACGGGGCAGACAAAGGTAAAGTCGGATGGGTAAAAGAACAGGACCACCCACTTGCCCTTGTACTGCTCCAGAGTGACCGTCTCGAAGAAGCCGTCGACGACGACGGTTGCCTGTGCCGCGCAGGTGGTGAGCCTTCCGACAACTTCCTCAGATCGGAAGAGCACACGTCTGAACT
>ERZ1463019.11-NODE-11-length-11598-cov-12.329204_pt1 | contig 11598 bp, 17 predicted proteins | sample MGYA00564476_ERZ1463019 | MGnify/ENA primary metagenome ERZ1463019 (study PRJEB39244, sample SAMEA3635145) | Helicobacter pylori | study: EMG produced TPA metagenomics assembly of PRJEB11511 data set (Assembly of a 5300-year-old Helicobacter pylori... | reverse complement strand
GAACACTGACCCGAGCCCTGGCTGGTGCCCCAGTAGACGTTGTTCCTGCAATCAAGGGCTTTGAGAGCACGAATAACGTTCGGGAGCGCCAGGAAGGTGTCGTCGTCGACCTGCACCTCGCGTGTAAGTTCCTACTTCGCTCATACAGGTCCTCGACAAGCTCAGCATACCTTCATCACGAACTGAGGTCTTCTGCTCGCCGGCGCAGCTCTGTTCCTCCAAACCCACTCGAAGAACTCCACAGTCTTCCCCTCTACGCGCCACGCCGTCAGGTCCCTCCCTCCCAGTTCCTGCGCAGACAAAGCTCACGATTCATGTTCTCCTCCTCGTGCAAGAACACCAGATCCCCAAACACGCGCTGCTCCTCCTCCGCAAGGTACCTCCAGTCGTCCGAGCTCGTCGCGCCCACAATGAAGCGAAACTCGACCAACTCCTCCCCGGGCAAATCTGGCTTGAACAACGTCCTCAGAATAGCGCGCTTGCCCGGTCGGTCGATCGTGCTGAAGACGCCAAGGAAGAGGAGCGGGCCTTCGGCGGTGCAGGTTTCGGGGCGCGGAGGTTCCGCTTGAAGGATCTCGTCGACGGGCTTCCACCAGGCGCCTTCGGGGACGGGAGGCTTGAACGGGTTTGCGGGGGCCGAGAGGTGGAGAGGGTCGCCCGAGGGGCGGAGTCGGAAGGTCAGGGGGTCGATGTAGGAGGGGAGTCGGAGGGTCGGCGTGAGGAGGAAGGTCCAGAAGAGGAAGAGGGCAATGCTGTAGTGCAGGAGAGCTCGGGTTAGCTGTCAAGGCCGCGTCCTGGACGACGCGGAGAACGTACGCGAGGAGGAAGAAGGTCGCGAGGCGCGACCGGAGGGGAGTTGACCTGGTCAGAGAGAGGGGGAGGAGAGGCCTGGCCTTCCGAGTGTCCATCGAGCCACTCTTGGTGCTCTTCCAGCGCGAGGAGGGAGACGGCAAGAGGGAGAAGAGTGATACGCCAAGGACCGAACGAAACGCCAACCCAACTGGGGGGGTGGACTTTTTGCGAGTCGTTCGACTATTTACAAAGGGATTCTCTGCTGGCTGAGGAGTTCTTAATACGCTCAACGAGACGGCGCCGTTGAAGCAGAAGCTGCCCCGAAATCATCATTCCGCGACGACGCCTCCTACTTTGCGGTTTCTCCGAAGAGACTTGCTTCCGTTCAGAGGACGAGCAGAGGCGCACCGCGCATTCCTAGGTGCGCTGCTCAAAGATTCCCAAAGCCTAACCCGCCCGCATGCCGGAAACATCTCGAAGTTCGGAAGAAACGCCGTGGCAAGCGAACTTCGCAGCGACCCAGTTCTCCCTCCTCCGACTTCCTGCCATCCCTTTCAGTCCCAGAGCGCAATATAGTACGCCAACATCTGGACTTAAATCTCAGCACTCCTATCAGCTGGCTCAGGCGGCACAGCTGCGAAGGAATGGGAGCAGCACAGTCCTTCGCAGGTGATTGAACGCTCGCTGTTCTGGTGCGCTGCGGAAGTAGAGTCGAAGCAGAAGCTTGCGAAGAAGCACAGCTTAGCGAGGGATGAGGAGAACTGGGTGTGCTTGAGGAAGACGAGCAGGCACGAGCAGGCTTCGTAATCGCAGTCTCCGCGCACTCTCCTGCACCTCTTCCCACCTCTCCTTCGACGACGACGGGGTCCAACAAAATGAAAGGCTGTATTCACAGCAAGCAGGGAAATGATTCCGGTGGTCCAAGGCGACGGGGAATACAAGTCCGCCGCCAAGCCCAAGTCCCTCTACGGCACCGCCTACCCATCGAGGCGTATACTCCCTCCCTCCACGACCTTCTTCCTCCCAATACAATCCCGTGCACAATTGTCCGTTCGAATCTACTTGTTCTGCACGTTCGTCGGGTCGTACGTCGACGGAGGAGGGCCGGGAGGAGGGGCGTAGGAGTTCGCCTGAGCGGCGGCGGGAGGGGAGGAAGGGGGAGGAGGGTAGTAGGGCGAAGGTTCTCCCTGATTCGAGTACTGGTTGGGCGTGTACCCCGAGGCGTCCTGGCGGTAGTTGGAGTCTGCGATCGAGAGAGAGCAGTCTTAGCACCTGAAAGCGGGGAGAATCAGCGTAGGCGGGATGGGACGCACAAGGGGGAGTCTCCTGGAAGGCTGGCTGCTGCTGGTACGAGGGCTGTTGCTGCTGGAGCGGCATGCCATTGCCTTGCCCGTACGGTCCTCCATTGTACGCGTTCGAGGTGTTGGTTTGAGCGGGGTACGCCTGGCGGAACGCCTTTGCCCTCCTCTTGCGCATGCAGAACCCGATCCCGAGAATGACCAGGGCGACACCGATTGCGACTCCTACTCCGATTCCAATGCGCTGGAGAAAGAGAGGAAGTTGTCAGCGAACAACGTCAGGTTTGAGTACGTCGTCCGGCGACCACGCGGTGGGGTGGAGCGCCTCTGCTGTGCGGAGTGTGAGGACTCACGGTTCCGTAAGAGGAGCCTCCGTAGTTGTTATCTGCGTAAGAGAGAAGGGACTCAGCTCTGGCGATGGGTGATACGAACGCGGTGGCTGGCTATAACACGGGCAGGGGGGACGGCAAGCGGGTACTCACAGCCAAACTGGGCGTGGGCTGGCGACGCTGCTAGCAGCACTAGAAGGACAGGTGCGGCAGTTGAGAGCATCTTGAGATCGTGGAAGGAGGAAGAGGGGAATGAACTAAGTCCCAAGCTGCGCTGGGCGAACTTCGAGCTTCGCCGTCATCAAGCTTTAGATCACCGTCTCTTTGTAGGGCGGTGCCTTGTACAAACAGAATGACAGCGAGCTCAAGCGACGACGAAACGACGAAAGGAAGAATGCAATTTCCATCTACAAGCCCAGCTTGGCCAGTCGATCCACCAGCGAGCCGACTCTCCCCTCGAGTCCCTCCAAGTTACCCCTCACCTTCCCCTCGTTCTCCCCTCGACTCTTCTCCAACCCGTCCAGCACCTCCTTGAGCCCCTTCTCCCCCTCCGCCAGCCTCTCCACCTCGTCCTTGAGCCCCGACAGCGTCTCCCCAAACGTCGCCGCCGACGAATGCAACGTCGCAAGCGAGCGAAGGCGGGTGAGGAGTCGCGGCGTGAGGGGTAGGAGAGGGTCCAGCCGAGGAAGGAGGGAGAAGAGGGCGTCGAGCTTCTGCAGCGTATCGGGTGGGATGGGCTCCCCGCTCCCGGCTTTGAGCGAACTCGGAGCGACGGAGGCGGAGAGGCTGCTCTTCGACTCGATCGTTCCTGCGACGGCGACGGTCATGCCACCGCTGAGTGCGACGTTGAGAGGTCGAGTGTCGCCGAGCTTGCGGCGGGATTCGTGGAGGCGTTCGAGGTCCGAGACGAGGACTTTGACGCGACGCGAGATGGAGTCGAGGTGGCGGGGTTGGGTGAGGAGGGTGAGAAGGTGATCAAGGCGAGTAAGGGTTTGGAGTAGCGGTGGTGGGAGGGGATGGGACTGGAAAGACCGAGTCAGCAAGCGAGTACAGGACGACGAAGACAGGAACACACCTCGTCGACGTCGGCATCGCTTGCTCCGACGACGCGCTCAATCTCTGCGAGCCGCTTCTCCAGCTGCCCATCCGATTCCTTCGCTTGAGGCCCTCCTACACTCCGCCCTGAAGGCTTCACATCGACAGGAGCAGTCGTGGATCCCAATCCCAGCTTCGAGAGCAACAACGATGATACCTTTGCCTTCTGCGCCAACGCCGTCGTCTTGTCGTCCTCCTTTTCCCCCTCGCCCTCAAGCACGCCCCCCTCCAGCTTGCCCTCCAGCCCTCCCAAGTCCCCTCGGAGCAGGTGCAGCTGCTGCAAGATGACACTCGGCGAGACCTCATTCTTCCTCCCCTTCCCCTCCGCGTTCCCACCTCCGGCACTCTCCTGCGCGTCCTTCTGCGCCTTCTCCCTCCTCACGTCCTCCTCTAGCTCCTCGACCTCGGACCGCAGTCGCCTCAACCGCTCCAGCGTCGTCTCCGTCTCCTCCGTCGACGCTTCGTGCAGTCGGCCAGGGTAAATCGAGTACGTATTCGTAGAAGGAAGCCTCCTCGACACGCTCCTCGTACTAGCCGCTTCCTCTGCGCCCCGCATCAGCTCCTCCGACCTGAAACGCTCGCAACCCACGTACCTCTCCCCAAGCTCGCCTCTCCGAACCGCCTCCTAGCCTCTCCCGTGTCCAGTCGCTGTCCATCTATACTCTCGCTCCCAGGCAGCCCCTGCTGCACCCCTCTCCTTGCAGATGGAGAGCCCGCGCGCGGGTGCTCAGAGTCGGAATCAGAGTCGCGCTGTTCGTGGGGTCAACACCGCGTGGTGGGGGGTGGAGGGAGAGCGTACGTCGTGAGAGAACGAGTTGGGGACGTCCGGAGTCTCGTAGACGTCTGGGGCGGAGTCCTGTGATGGAAGGTTAGTGGGAAAGGGACGAGGAGGAGGAGGGACGGGCGCAACGATGTCGGGGAGAGACGAGTACTTGGTTGGTTGGGATGCCAGCTTGTCGGACGCTGTGAATGTAGCTTGAGGAGCGTTTTGAGGTGAGGAGAGAAGGGCAGAGAGGTGCAGTCGACAACGACGCGGCACGTCGAGTCGGCCAGCTGTCGAGGTGGCTCTGTCGAGGTGGCTCTGCTCTCGACCACACCCCAGCCTAGCTCTAGAATGGTTCCAGCTACAGCCCTGTTCCCACCTCTCCGATTCGCCCTCCTAGCCGCCTCCCCCTACCCTCTCACCGACACCTCGACCCCAAGCTCCCTCTACCGCGGCTCCCTCCCCAAATCCCACAACCTCGCCTTCCTCGACTCCCTCCAGCTCAAGACCGTCCTAAGCCTGACCCCTAAATCTCTGTCGGCGTACGAGGAGGAAGGCAAGATTGGACCGACGAAGAGGAGGAGAGGGGAGGCGATGGAGGAGGAGGAGGAGAAGGTGTCGGTTTGGGCGCAAAGGACGGGGGTGAAGGTGCTGCACTTCAAGGTGGACAAGTCGAAGGATGGGAGCTTGCCGTGTACGGTCGCGACGATCAAGCAGGTGTTGGAGGTGAGTTGCGGCTTCTTGGAGCTTTGTTGTGGGGGGAGTTGATCACCCGACGCAGTTCATGATTGCGAGAGAGAATCTACCGTGCTACGTGCATGATCTCGATGGGAGCGACGTCCTTGCGATGATAGCAGCGGCATTACGGAAACTTCAAGGCTGGAGCGAGAAGGCGTGGAGCGAGGAGATGGCAAGGTGAGCTGTTGTGGGATCCCTTCTACGAGCTGCTCGACCAGGAGAAGGTCTGCCCTGCGCGGTTGTTTCCGGTGCTTCCTTGTGGCTGTTGCTCGCCGCTGAAACGCCAGCAAAAGCCGGATGGGTTCGGGCGTTCCTCCTCTTGCGACGCAACCTTGGTCTCTCGCCAGCTTCACTCGCTCGATTGCAGGCCTACAACCGTACAATCCAATTCACTCGAATTGCAGTCTCCCTGCCTGCTCGTTTCTACCCGTTCCTCCACATTCCCACAGCCTTCTCGCTCCTCACCACCTCGCTAACCCTCCCTCGCAGATTCCTCCGCGCCCCACCCCCAGCTCCCGAGCACCTCCTCTTCCTCCGCCGTCTCCTCTCCCCCCTCTCCAGCAGCCCCGATCCAACTCTCTCCATCCTCGTCCTTGCGCCCTCTCAACGCGCCCCCTGGCTCTGGCCCGGAGGAATGCCGAAGAAGGCGAGTATGCGCGTCAAGGTGAGCATGGGGGAGGAGGGGGAGAAGGAGGAGGTGGTGGAGAGGAGGGAAGGGGAGGAGAAGAGGGAGGGCGAGAAGGTGCTTGAGGAGGAGGAGGAGGAGGAGGAAGAAGAGGAAGATGAAGAGGAGGCGACGCCGTTGTCGCAAATGATTGATGCCCTTGATCTGGGACTGTAACGAGGGTTGTTGGGGCTTTCAGGCCGTACGCCGATGGCAGAAGGGGAGCAGAGGGAGACTCTACTGCGACGTCGGCTGAGCGAAGCGAGAAGACGAGCAGCTGCCGAAGCGGTTGATCTGAGGATGCAGAGCAGCCCGCCGTAGCTTCCTGCTTTGAGTGCACGTTCAGAGCTACCACTAATCGCTGCGCGAACCTCCCCACACCTCCAGGATCAGCTCCAAGCCGCACGCTCTCCCAACCCGCGGCAAGAGCTCCACCTGAAGCAGCTTCCTTCCGAAAAGCACATCCTAGTGCTCTTCTACTTTCCATCGCCTGACACGCGGAACAAGGGCCGAAACCGAGGGTTGGGAGAGAGAGAGGGAGCGCGGAGCGGATGGAACCGAGGGCGTGGAGCTGAGGGCGACTTCGTGAACGGTTGGAAGGCGGTTAAGCGACTCCTCCAACTCCCTTGAGAGACTGTTCGACTGCAGAGAGAAGTCTCAGCGGTTGGTTGGGAGAAGGAGGTCAAGAGGGGACCGACGTGAGAGCTCCTTTCTCCCTCCCTCCACTCTCGCCGAACTGGCCTCCGCCAGCACAACGTATGGAGTACTCTGCTCCTGGGATCCGTAGCTTCCTGGACGGTGCCGCCGACCTGCGCCTGAGCCTTGAAGCCGACACCTCGGAGGAGCGGGGTCTCCTCAGCAAGCACGCGAGCTCAATCCAGGCAGCCAAGGACGGACAGCGGCTCCTGAAGGGCTTCTACGCCTACTCTATTGCTTCCGAGGTGAGTTCGCGCGGTTGGCGCGGAGGAGCCTGGGAGCTGAGCTCCGACGCGCGCAGGTGTTCGCGATTGTTGGGTGTGTCTGCTCTCTGCCTTCTCGACGAGTCCAAGCTTACGCGTTGACGCACGAAGCCTCACCCTTTTCCTTCCGGTGGCTCTGGAGCAGATGGCAAGAGAGCATGGATCCCTGGCGCCTGATTATTCGGTCCCCTGTCCTCCATCCTCAACAATCGCACCTGGCGACGAGGAGATGAGATGTGCGGTTCGCTTGCTTGGGTTTTGGGTAGACACTGGTACGTACGCGTTGTCCACCGCTCTTCTCCTTCCGATTCACGGACGGTCGGTCTCGTAGCCGCCTTTTCCCTCTTCGTCTACTCCTCCAGCGTCGCCCTTCAGGCCTTGACCGTCATCTCCATCGGTCGTCTCGCTGATAACCGTACGCAAGCTCGCAATCTATCACCATTCCGAGCTCATTTCCCTCCCCCGTCCGCAGCCCACACTCGCCATCGCCTCCTCACGACCTTCGCCGCAGCAGGCTCCCTCTTCACCATCTCCTTCCTCCTCCTTCCCTCCACCTCCTCCCTCTGGCCCCTATCAGCATTCCTGGCAATCGGCGCCAACGTCTCTTTTGGAGCCTCGATCGTCTGTCTCAACTCGTACCTCCCCGAACTCGGACGAGGGCAGAAGGAAGTTCTCGTGCGGTGGGATGAGATGGACGAAGCGTACGAGGAGTTGCGTGCTGTCAAGAGCACTGCAGAAAGGACCGGGGAGGCGCTGCTCGGTGCGACGCAGAAGTTTGCGAAGGCAAAGGACGAGTATGTGAGGGAGCGATCGCTCGCTACTTCGCACGTCTCTTCGACGGCAGTCGCGGCGGGGTTTGGCGCGGGAATCCTGGTGCTTACGGTCCTTATTGTCCCGGTCACGCTTATGCATGGTTCAACTCTCTCGCTTCGGCTAGCGATTGCGAGCAGCGGAGTCTGGTGGGGAGGTGGCACGATTCGTGCGTCCTTTCGAGTTTCCTGCGTTCGACTACTGAGCTTTGTGTGCAGCTGCGGCGATTTGGCTTCGACCTTCGCAAGCGCTGGACAGCATCCCCCCTTCCGCCAAGCTGAGCGTCAGCGAGAGCCTTATCGAAGGATGGCGAGGACTCGCGCGAATGCTTAGAGAGTATCGACGCCTTCCTTCGACGTTCTTCTTCCTCTCAACGTGGTTCCTTCTCAGCGATAGTAAGCCCAGCTGTAGTTATTCCGAGTCGCGCTGACGTCTCCTCGACAGGCTTCTCGACACTCACGTCGACGGCCATCATCTTCGGCAAGACGTCGCTCGGAATGCAAACGTCTTCCCTCATGCTCGTCGCCATCCTCACTCCGACTTCCGGTACGTCTCCCAATCGTCCAGATGGACCTCGCTGACACAACTTTTCCCAGGCATCGCTGGCGCAATCCTCTTCCCCCGTCTGCAAAAAGAAGTCCTCCACTGGCCCAACCTCAAAGTCCTCATCCTCCTCGTCGCGCTCGCCTTGCTCGTCCCTCTCTGGGGAATCGTGGCCCTCCGCGCACAGTGGGAGATGTACTTTCTCGCCGTCGTCTTCGGAGGTGCGTCACGTTCTCCTCGTGCGAGACGCTGGCTGACGAGGAGGGACATAGCGATCTATGGCAGCTTTCAAGCGTATGCGAGGTCGTGCTTTAGTGAGCTGGTGCCTTCTTCACAGGCGGCGCAGTGGTTCGGGCTGTACAGCATTACCGACAAGTACGTCGCAGACCCGGCTCCCTCGTCGTCGACTAAGTCGTCCACCGAGCGCAGGTCCTCCTCCTTCCTCGGACCCCTCCTCGTGGCCCTCATCACAAACCTCACCGGACAAGTCAGTTGCGCTCACGAGCCTGAACAAAGAGACGCTGACACGCTGATCGCTAGATCCGGTACGGCTTCGGGCTGATCGGCGTGATGCTGGTCGTCTCGCTGCCGATCCTGTCGTGGGTCGATATGGAGCAGGGGAGGAACGACGCGGAGAAGTACCAGCGGGAAACGGTGGTGGAGAATCTCGAAGAGGGCGAATGAGAGAGTTGTACAGCATTCGAGAGTATCGTCCGTGCCTCGTCCTGCCGTCCCGCACGAGATGCGTCGTTCATTGGCTGCTCGTTGCATCACTATGCCTCGGTTCTCGTAATCACCTCCTTGAGCTCTTCCGCATTCATGATCGAGAAACCCTTGCCCGGCACGACCTTCGTTCCTCATCAGCTCCCGCGCCCCCTCGCGAGCCAGAACGGAAACGCACCTGAGCGAGCTGAACATTGTTGTGATCCAGCTTTTCCTCCATCACCTGCTTCAACACCTTGAGCGCCAACACCTGCGCCTCGAGCAGCGTCATCGACTGCGTTGCGATCAGCTCCCATCCTTCGCCGCGCAAAGAAGGCCCACCGACCTTGGTGTAGGAATCCTGCAACTCGTTCTGTGCGCCTTCACTACCCGACCCGATCGCCTTTGCGTCGTAGCGCATGAACGTCCCCGAGGGATCAGCGTGATACCTGCGTCCCAGGAAACGTCTCAGCATCCACCGCCCCGAGCCACACAAGGTTGGAACGTACAGGTGGAGTCCATTCGCGTCAATTCCAGCGATCAGCAGCGCCACACCGAAAGGTCGAGACTGGAAACACGGTCAGCTAGTACCGAGAGAGGGAGGAAGGGGGGGAGCGCACCATCGTTGCCTCCTCCTCGTCGGCTCCTTCACCGAATCGGAGGGCCAGGTCGCAGACGGCTTGGGTGACGGACTCGACTTTGATAGGCTCGTCGTAGGTAAAGGAGTGGTTCTGTGGAGGGGCAGGGGGGTCAGCGACTGGACGCGTCATGCCTGGTGCTGAGGAGCTGCGACGACTCCACCCCTCCCTTTCAACGCCCCTCAAGCTCATCCCTATCCTCTTCCTAGCGTTCCACCTCACCCCGCTCAAACCAAGCGAGAAGCCAAAGAGAACAAACGCACCTGAGCCGTGACCCTCGCATGCTCCACCATCGTCCTAGCATCCGCCGTAAGCCCACTCATCGCGCACCCGACATGCGCATCAATCTCCATGATCTTCTCTATCGAGTCCGAGTCGAGCAGGGGCGATTGCGTTCGCTTCTCGACCGCTAGAACGACGCCCTGCGAGGTTTGGATCCCGACCGTCGTCGAACCGAGCTTGATGGCTTCGATGGCGTATTCGACTGGATCGTGTCGAGGAGAGAGGGGAAGGAGGGGTTAGTAGGAGGTGGGCGAGGAGAGGTGGAGGCTGACCTTGGAAGAGACGGCCCTCGGGGCTGTGGTGAGGGGGTTTAGTGGGGACTAGCTGGGTGAAGTGAAGGGGAGCGTACCTGAAGGTGTTGACTCCTCGATCGTACTCTGATCGACTGGGGAACACGCGCACGCGCAACGAGGTGAGCTGGGGGGAGTCGAGTGGGAGGGGCCGCGTGGAGCTTACCTTGAGAACATGGTGGAGTAGCGGGCGGGGTGCAGGAGTGGACGGAGTACTGGAACGAGCTGTCGTGCTAGACTGGGGAGAGACTGAAAGGAGGGAAGGGGGAGGAAGGAGACCAGCTGCCGCGTCAGCTCGTCCTCGTCGTCGCTGGCTCCGCGTTTCACTCCTCCCTCAGTGACAGCAGCTCCACTCTCAAATGGCGACCATCCCACCTCCCTCAGAGAACCACTACCTCCCGAACGTGCACCACAACGCCCAATCCCTGCACTACATCAAATCCAGTAGGCCCCTCCCTCCCCTCCTCCCTCGCTCACTAACTCTCCCCAGCCACCTCCTCCCTAGCAGGCGCCACCGCGGGCCTCCTCGGCCTCACCAACCTCACCGGCTTCGGGTTCTACCTCCTCTCTTCCCTCCTCTTCGGCTCCCTTTACGCCGCCGTCGGTTGTGCGGGCAGGCCAGGCCGGTTCTTTGCCAAGGGCAGGGAGGTGGTCGTAGGGGGCTTGTTGGATAACGCGTTTGCTTTCGTGCTGTTTTGGACGCGTGAGTCTGCGAGCGGAGGAGGGGAGGACGGGCGCTGATGCTCTCTTTCGTCGCGGGGAAACAGTGTTTTATGCGCTGGTGCATATCTACGATTAGGTGCGGTAGGAGGGGTGGAGATGAGGCGGAGCGCACCAGGGAACGCTCCAGGACGACGTCGCGGCTTCGATAGAGCGCAGGTGGGGAGAGCGCGGGGAGGGAGCCAAAGCCTCTCTCCTTCACAGCAGCAGCACACTGTCAATCCTATGTACATCATTCGCATTCTCCCTTCCAGATCCTACACTCTCAACAACGGTATCGCAGCTCCTGCGGCGGCCCTCCCCTTCAAAAAAGCGGATATGCTCCCCTCCTTTCAGTGGGCGGCGGAGCTGGCTTGCGCGGCCTGGGCTCCGACGGCGCTCACGTCGATGGCGGCGGTGCGGGCGGCGCGCTTGGACTGGTAGTCCTTGATGGCGGCCTTGATAGCGTCCTCGGCGAGCACTGAGGAGGGGAGGGGGGTCAGCTGGGTTCGAGGCGAGCGCGGGCGATTGGCGGGGACGGGGCGAAAGGGGGAGTGGGTAGGCGCAGGAAGGAGTGCTGGGTGGGACGAGGGAGAGCGGAACGTACTGGAGCAATGGAGCTTGACGGGAGGGAGACACAGCTCCTTGGCAATCTCCGTGTTCTTGATCGCGCCCGCCTGCTCGAGCGACATTCCCAAGACGCGCTCAGTCATGTAGCTGCTGCTGGCGATCGCCGAACCGCAACCAAACGTCTTGAACTTGACGTCCTGGATAATACCATCTTCTCCAACCTTGATCTGAAGCTTCATCACTGTGTCGTCTTCGTCAGCTCGTGCGTTCGTGCCGGTGTACAAGGACGAGACGAACCATCTCCGCAAGCGGGAGCACCGACGAGACCACTGCCGACGGTAAAGTCGTTCTTGTCGAGCGATCCGACCTGTGCCGAGAGAAGAGAGGAAGAGATCGGAAGAGCACACGTCTGAACTCCAGTCACCG
>ERZ1463019.9-NODE-9-length-12669-cov-13.731330_pt1 | contig 12669 bp, 21 predicted proteins | sample MGYA00564476_ERZ1463019 | MGnify/ENA primary metagenome ERZ1463019 (study PRJEB39244, sample SAMEA3635145) | Helicobacter pylori | study: EMG produced TPA metagenomics assembly of PRJEB11511 data set (Assembly of a 5300-year-old Helicobacter pylori... | reverse complement strand
TACACACCTAGGACACTCTTTCCCTACACGACGCTCTTCCGATCTTTATTTATTCCGCGTATTGCTACAGGTCTAAATAAAGTTTAGTTGAATTCGCGGCGTAGGCACCACACTAACCATGTCCTACACATAGACACCATACTGTGTCCCTCTCCACCACTTACACACAGTCACAAGACCGGTGCCCTTTCGTCTAGTGGCAGACTCATTTGTTCCAGAATCCACCACTCTACATTCTTACCTTCTTTCGCCAATGACTCTAGAAACTTGTCACTGTACTTACGTCTTACTTGGCGGAAGTTCTCGCCGGTTACTATGTCAAGTCTCATAACACTTACTCAGTGCTGGAATGAAGTACCATTTAACCACACGTAACTACCATTTGTCAAGTATATTTAAAATATATATTCACTTTCTTCTAAATACTTAACTTTAACTTCTGTTTGTTCTTTGTACAATTGCCAATAAGCCAATACATAAACGTCTTTAGCTATTTGGTTGTACTGTTCGTCATTCAAACCAATGTAAATAGTTTCGTCAATTTCCCAATGCCTAGCGGCTCGGTACTCTTGTACGTGTGCAAAGTCTTGTATCTCATGCTGGTTCAACCACAAGTCGCGGGGCAACATACTAGGAACCAACAAACCTTTATTTTCTTCCAACACTTTCAAATATTCAGGACGCAGCATTTTACACCTCATTAGGATTGATATTGTTTCGTTTGCACCACCACACTTTATACGCCTCTAAGCTCTCATGGTGCTTAGGACTAGTAAGGTATTGCTTTTCACTGTAGAACGCCTTAGCGTCCTTGAAACGTCGCATGAATTCTATTTCTGTTGGACGTTTCACGCTACCTTTAAACATTGTTGGATCAACACGCCAAGCTTCCATATTAATAACCCAACTCTTGCAAGATAGAATCCCAAGTGTCGTATTCTTCTACAGTGTCAACTTGTTGTTCTGTTGGTTTCACATTCCTAACTGGTAGGTCGGGATTACCTGTAAGGAACTCTACAGCTTCTAGGTTACGCTCACAGCGCTTACCAACACCACTAGGGTCATAACCACCCACTACCAAACTAAACAACTCTTGACGAATGCTGTAGCCACCATTGGGAACGTCACCAAGTTCAGGGTACGCACACAAGAAGGTTTGAATCTGATCCTCTACACTCTCATACAAGCTTTGAGCCATACCCAACATTAGGCGGTTGCACTCAACAGGTTCAGCACGGTCTAGCCACTCAGGAACAAACATAGCAACCTTGTTCTGTTTAGCTGCCTTCTCTTTCACTTGACTACGAACATAAGACTTTTGAGCTTGAGTGCAATTAAGTTTCTCATACCCCAAGCTAGGATCATACACAGAACCATAAGCTTGTTTGAGAATGTGAAAGTATTCCGAAGGCTTAACACCAATAGGGCGAACAGCCAAAGGGAGAATAAGTGCTACTGCCTTCTGTGGAGAGCTTGCAAGCTTCACAACATTGGAGCCTTTACACACTCGCTCTAACCATTTCTTTGTTACCCCATACTCGCTGTACTTCTCTAGGAGCTGTGCATAGGTCAAGCCTGCTTTACGATCTTCAACTACTTGTGCTTCTACTTCTTTGCTGATTACTAATGCCATTTTGCTAACCTCAATTGGTCGCTGTTTAGTGAAAAGGGGAAAACCCAACACTATATATATATACCCGTTCTTTCTCTTTTTAGTGAACAGTCTTGTTATACAGGGAAACCAGAATCAAATCAAGAAGAATTGAAGGGCTTTTGTTTTGTTGTAAAGCTAGAGAATCCAAATACAAAAGAGCGTCTGGTGTCAGGTAGAAACGACGACGAATTAAATTCTTGTTTTGGTGTACTTCTGGTGTGTCTTGTGTTAGGTTTAGCTTCATGGTGTTACCTCATTTTGGTTTTAAATTAAAAATCGTTTGTTTTCTCTTGTCTCTCAGTGTATTATACTACTATTTTTGTGGTTTTGTATATAGCTAGAGTGAAATAATTCACTATAATTGTATATAATTGTGTATATCCGACGAATGGTAGTAGCTATTCCCTTTAAAAACCTTTACCTTATACAACAGTTTAACATTAATTTAGGGTTGTGTCAACTCTTTTCTTGTGTTATGCACAAAAGGAGAAAACCAAACACTATACTTATATACCTAACCCTTCCCCTTTTTCTGGTTACAGAAGAAATGAGAGTGCAAGAAAGAAAAGTAAAAATAGTTCTTGACCTTGCTTCGCTGTTGCTCTATTCTCTGTCTTACACAAACAGCAAGCCTTTAGAGGTGTTAGAAATGGAACATGTAGCCACAGTTAGCCAAATGCGTGCAATCCTTGACTCTACCGCTGGTAAAGTATTTAGTGTATCGTTTGTCAAGAAAGACGGTAGCATTCGTGACATGGTATGCAGGAATGAAGTTAGTAAGGGTACAAGCGGTGGTGTAGCTGGTCATGCACACAAAGAGGAGCTTTACACTGTGTGGGATATGCAAGCTTCTGGCTTTCGCTGTGTGAACCTTACCACTGTGAAACGTATTAAGTGTGGTGAACTCAACAAGGAGTGGTATGTATGAAAGCCTTTCAACTGTTTGTAGAACAAGACACACCTAACAGCTACCTTGTATTGTGGTTGAATAACCCTTCCATTGTGCAAGAGATACAGAGAGCGGCTAAAGAGTGGGGTAAACGTACCTTTGTTATCCCAACCCCCTAAGCCCTCCCACAAGTTGTAACACTTCGCCCCTTTCCCCGAGGGGCTTTTTTATTCCTCAGACTTTAGTTTGTCTATCTGTAAATTCCCCTTCCTAACTTCCAGTGTCAGAGAAATATAACATTGTGCTAGCTCTGTCTCGCTGTAGTCATTCAGGGGGCATTCAGCAAGGTTTACAAGGTCGTAATTACTTCTGACTGTTAAAGTCTTTGAGCACCCTAGCAACAGGCTCAGACAGACTATTGTTAGTGCCAGCTTTAAGGCGCTCATTCTTAATACCTTCCAGTGTGAGTGTATAGCCGTCTAAGGCTTTCTTAAATGCTTTGTTCTGTTTATCAAACTCGGCATTCCATTCTTTTCTTTGTGTTTCATTCTTCTGCATTTGCTCAATTGAGTATTGTGCTGACTCAAGTTTAGAACTAGTTACAGCTAGCTCCCAATTGCGGTTAGAAAGGTCATTACTTAGCGTCATATATGAGTATAGAAACCACAATAAGACTAAACCCAAGCTACCCCACAGAATACCAGTAAAGCTTATTTTACTTGTTATAAATGCCCACATATTCCCATATCCTTTTAACGTATGTTGTTGTTTCTATCGAGTGTTGCCCTGTTACTTGTGGTAAGGCTTTTGCCATTGGTTCATAAAGAAGGCTGTTCCCTCCTTTAGCTTGTGCCTTTAGAATGTTTCCTAATCCGGCATTGTATGAGGCTAGTGCTAAAGAGTGTCTATCAACTTCTGGTCTAGGCTTCTTAAACTGTGACCGTAGGTAGTTCATGTAATAAGCATGAGCTTGAATGTTGTACTGACTTGTGTATGCACTCGCTGTAGCTGGTAGGTTTAATTCCTTCCTAACCTGACTCCAAGTATCAGGCATGAACTGACCTAGCCCCATAGCTCCTACAGGTGACGTTGCATTAGTGTCTAACCGACTCTCAGCTACTAATTGAGCCTTAGCCCATATCCAAGGTACAGAGGGGTTATAGAAGGCGTTCCATTTGGCTATTTGACCGTCATAAATGGCATTCCTTAGAGCGTTTGCACTTACATTAGGGCTACCCCAAAGGGTTGTCATTACTAACGTAATAACTACAATAAAACGCCTACTAATCATAAGTACCTCACACAATGAAGGCTACACAGATAATAAGACCAATAGCAATAGAAGTACCAAGGAAGCGTAAGCCATAGTAGTGACTCATAGCTTTAGGACATTGCTCGATCTTATCAAAGGCTTTCTTAAAGTCTACGTCTAGAAGTTTGTCAAATACCCTCAATAAGAGGAACTGACAGAGTAGGAATAGGCAGAATGCAACTAAGCCCATACCAAGTTTAATCATAAATAGAGTAATCATATTACATATACCTTTATTAGTTGGTTAATATTTGATCAATAGTATATCAATCAATACATTTGTGTGGTGTGAATGAGGGTAACACCTGCCAAACCCTTGTGTTACTTGGGGTAGCAGCTATCAGTTGTCTATACAAGCTATGTATCAGTTGGCCCGACCATAAATTTTTACTATTGTCAAGCCCTTTTTCAATATATTTTACCTATAGCTGACGAGTGGTCACTAGCACAGGTCACTCACCAAGTCCAATGAATAATATCTATCAGGATACTCACACCAATAGGTCTAGCCTATATGTGAGCCTATAGAGAATACCTATCAGAGTACCTTAGTCCATTGTATTTACCTATGAGGCTAGCTAGCACAATGTAGTGAGGAGGTCAAGCATTGACCGACGAATGGTTACTACTAAATATATACACTTGACATACCTAGTAGTGTGTGCATACCCACCCCACCCCCTACCCCTGTTCGTATAATAAAGAGAATATGTTAAATTGCTCTTACTCTCTCACTCATACTTTCAGTGTGTTGTCAATACATTGTATTAATCTATCAGCTTCACCCTGTCTATAGTCTGTCTCTTCATTAGATTATTCTATCAATCTTCTGTGTCAAATGAATATAAACAATTGGACAAGCTGGCGGATATCCTGTAAAATAATAGTTGACGCCCCTCTTAAAAGCATAGTCCCATAAATACATATGAGCTACTTGACTTTCCTCCCCATTTAGTCTACTCACCCCTTCAAAACAGGCTAGTTAATAGAGTGCGTAATAGTTTTACTATATATCTCCCCGATATAATGTAACACCCAGCAGGTCAAGGCCGCATAGGCCGCTTCCCCTTTGTTCTTCTTGTAAGTGTTACCTAGATTCTCATTATGGAATAATACGAGCTTCTAGCTTTGACTTAATTATCTCAACGTCTGTTCTCAGGGTACTTAGGGTGTTATAAATATCCCCCAGAACGTCAAGCTTTGTTTCCACCTTAGTTAGTCTTAAATCAACTTCCTCTAACTTGGTGAACTTCGATTTAATTAGCCAACCCATGAACCCAAAGATTCCAGTTAGTATTAAACCCCCTATGATTAAGAGCGTTTCCAATCCCATGATTGTATTTCCTTATACTGGGAGCCATGCAGCGTCTGACCCACGGTGAACATACATTTTACCAGCAGTGTCACCTGCAATAGATTGAACAAAAGCCCATGCTCTTTTCTGTGTGGCGTTAACTTTATCTACGGTAATAACCCCTAGTTGCCCATTCAAAGCACCACTTGCAAACGTGCTAGCACCAAAGTAATACTTACCTACTGGTAAACCGTTAACAGCAGCAGTAGAGCTAAAGTTTGCACTACCAGTGTTAGAACCAGCAGTAACCAAACTCAAGTCACAAGGTTCAAGTCTGTCAGCAAAAGGCCAAGTAGTACGGCTAGTACCATTATAAGTAAAGGTTACGTCTAGTGGAGCATTACCACTAGGAGCAGAACCCCAAGTACCATTCCCAAGCAATACAGTAGTGCTAGAAGGTGTACCAGTACCCAAACGAGCGGGAGCCATAACCCCACTTTCAATATCAGCGGCTTCTAATACAACCACACCAGCTTTACCAGCTACAGAACGTACAGGGGCTGTTAGAGCAGTTACAAAGTTAGCACCGTTGGTTAGTTGGTTAGTGTTGGTTGGAATTACAGTGTTACCAGCAAGAGCTTGGTTAGCAGCAGTACCAATAATAGGAGCAAAGGTAGTTGGTTTCCCTGTTACCTCAGTCCAAGTCGGTACATAAGAACTAGGTTTAGCTCCTACGTCAGCAGCAGTTAGGACAACAACCCCAGTTTGACCGTTGACACTATCTACAGCTCCACCACCAGCACTTACTTCAACCCATGCAGCGTTATTACGCCCATAAGTATTACCGTCTACAGGGGCTTCTTCAATTATTACAGCAGCCTCTAGCTCAGTTACAAGGGCTTGAGCAGCACTAGCACTAGCAGCAGCATTACCAGCTTGAGCAGTGGCAGTTGTAGCAGACACACCAGCTTGAGCAGTGGCTAGTTGTGCAGCAGTAACAGAGGCTTCAATATCACTTGCACCTTCGTTAATGGTTGCTACGTCAGTTTCTAAAGTATTTGTTGCAGTTGTAATACGCACAATCAGCGCGTCAAAGTCAGCATTAGTAGCCATTAAGTTAATTCCTCTATTACGATTGGGGTTAGTTCGTGAAGCTCTCTAATTACAGCTTCAAAGCGGTCTACAAGCTCAGGCATTGGAACAGGTTCACCCAATGGGCTACCTTCTGGCCCCGGTTGGTCTGTACTTGTGTATAAGGCGTCAAACTCATAATGTTTAGGTGCCCGTCCTGCCTTGGTGTAGTCTTTGGAAGCAATAACAACATACCAGCCTTGTTGCTGTCCTATTTGTGTATTACCAGTAATCCAAGCATAGGTTTTTAAAGCTACAGCGTCTGGCGGTAAGTCTGGTGCTGTCAATATAGGCAGCTTGCGTAAGAACATGGTTCTATAGTTCTTATAGCTACTCCCATAGTCAGCAAGTGTAAACATTGTTCCTTGTTTGAATGGTTGAATGTTACCCTTTATAAAGTAAGGCTCTGTAGTTACAAAGACAGCACTACCACCACTGTAATAAGTATAGGTAGTTACAAAGGGAATCCACGTTCTGTAAAATGCGGCTATGCTCATAGTAGCGTACTACCTCCTAAGCGTTTATATTGTGAACTGTTTACGTTCAATCGGATTGTTGGGATAAGTGAACCACCTGTACACATGTTAAAACAAGAGGCTACTGCGTCCGTGATATCGTCGTGCATTCCAGAACATTTAAGCCCGTCGAATGCTTCCATTTCTGCATAGTGATCTTTTGTAAATACGTTAGGTGCTACAAACACTTTTCCTTCTTGTAGTGCAATTAGAAAGTTTTCAGCTCGTGCCAACTTACCTTTCCGTGTCGAATCAAGCACCGCCTTATGACCTAGTGCAGCCAATCGGGCTTTCTTCTGGTCTGCTACAGTCCGTCCGGCTTGTCCAGCGTCCACCGGAATGGATATATAGCAATCTCTACCGTCTGTTACCGCTGTAGTCTCGATAAGTGCAGATACCATTGCAGGACTGTCACGAAGCGATACCATGTCAAGAATATAAAAGTTACCTGTTGCCTTGTCATAACAACCTTTAACGCCCCGTGTCCAGTCGGGATCTTTGTTCCCAGCATGAGGCTTAGTAGAAGCAAGGTCATAACTGCGAACAGTTGGTAAACCTTTAGGAATGTCAGCCCATGCTAAATGCTTGAACCAATCAGAATCTATATAGCCGTCACCCTCACTTTTTATAAACCAGTTCCCCAGCAAGTTACGGGCACGCTCAATAGGTTTTTGGTTTTCAAGTTTGTGGACGTATGCAGGCAGATTCTTACGCACATATGGGTTATCGTATACGTTTGCGTTGTAGTAGCAAAACTTCTGGGCCATTACAGCCGTTTCCCTACCAACTTCTTTTTCCATTTCTTTGTAAGTCTTATACCAACGGAACTCACCACCTAGTTGAATCATATAAGTGGTTACACCGTCCATTTCTTTGATTGCATAACCGTCTTCACCAACATAACCAGCCTTCACCAACCAATCACAAAGAAAGGAGGTATTGAGGGGGTTACAAGTTAAGCGTAGTTGGTGTTTCTGTTTACTCTTTGAACGCAAGCGTGAAGTTAGAAACCATACGTCTTCTTCTTTACACTGTTGTGATTCGTCAACCAAGAATTCTGTACATTGTGTACCATGCCAGTCTTCCACGTTATTGTATAAGTGGTGACACTTGACGATTGCACCACTAGGGAAGGACCAGCTAGTTTCAATCTTGTTAGAGGTAATACCATAGGGTGCAAACAGTTTTAATCCTGTGTCCCACAAGCTACCCGCCATTTTCATTTGTTTCTGTGATTGCCTAGCCACACCAGCAACATAATTAGAATCCCACATACCAGCAAGCATAAGCCGAATCAAACTTAATTGGGTCTTGCCTGCCGCCATAGCGCCACCCCACACAATAATGTCATGGGTATTGTCGTTAAGGTAGGTTTCTTGTTTAATGCTAAGAGGTGCTAGAACTTCAATCTCTGCAAGTGTTTCTTGATCTAGGTGGAACGTGTATTCTCTTACTGTTTTTGCCTTAGCCATTAGTTAGCCTCTTATTTTGAAAACAAAAAAGGGGAAAGGAGTGGTTTAGACTCCCCTCCCCCTGTGGGTTACAGTTTAAGCAGTGGTGATAAGTACAGTAGCGCCGAACTGTTCGTTCAGTACCAAAGTGCTTTGCTCAGACTCAACTTCAACGTAACGGTCTTTCGGGTCACGGTGCGAAGTTGCAAAACGCTTGCTACCAATACCACCCAAACCAGACAGGGTAGAAGCTGGGCCGTAGATTGCAGTACCAAGGCGAGTGCGTGGAACCAGAACACCAGTACCAGCAGCCAGAACAGTTACAGCAGCGCCAGTTTTGGTAACGAAAGAATCGTCATACAGAACTACGTCAACGTTGCCGAAACGGAACATGGTGTAGCCATTTGCAACAGTACCCAGTTCGTTGCGCAGTGGATTACCAGCAGCTTGCGAGAAAGACCAAGCAGCAGCAACGTCAGGGCTAGCAATGATTGCAGCGAACAGCTCAGGGCTTGCAAACAGAATGTAACCAGCAATACGACCACCAGTTTGCAGACCGGCTTTAGACTTGGCTTGTGCAGCTTGAATAGAGGCCAAGGCAGTAGCAGCGGTGAAAACTTGAGTAGGACGGGTTACGCCAAACTCGGTAGCCATGTTAATAGTGCCGTAGTGAGCAGTTACAACAACACCGTTCAAGGTCATTTGAGCTTTCAAGTATTCCTCATGAGTATCATGCAGGTCAGCTTGACGTTCCAGTTCGTTAGCAACAGCAGAAGCTACGATCTGCTCAGATTCAGAACCGAATGCACGAACACCAGCAAGTTTCTCACGACCAATAGTTTTAACAATTGGGTAGTGTGGAATAGGCAGAACATGCGGTTGGAATGGTGCGTCTTCGGTGCTGTTCTTCTGTGCTACGTTGCGCAGGTGATCGTCCAGAATGTAAAGGGAGTTAGCTTTAACGTCAAAAGATACAACGTCAGTGCGAACTACGTCTGTACCATACAGACCCATTGCACCGATCAGACCCGGCTTGAATGGGATACGTTCGATAGCTGCGGTTTGGTCAACTACTTGACTGTTGTTAATTAGAATTGCCATTGTGTATATTTCCTTTCTTAGATTAGTGTTTTGGCTTTAGCCAATAATTACTTGTTAACTACGATAATGCCGACAGCAGCAAAAGCGGCGTCATGGGTAGCAGCGACATAACCAGTCAGAGCTTGTGCATTAACAGTGGAAGGGTTGCCACGGGTCATAAGACGAACCCAAGTACCTACAGGCCATTGACCAGCGCCATTAGGAGTAGTTGGTTCAACAGCAGTGCTAACAATAGCAAAACCGTCACCATTAGCGACAACTTGACCAGATACAGCAGCTACAGCCAGTTGTACTTGATCGAATGGTACGTTGTAGTCGCCGTTCATTTGAACGAGGAAGTCTTCTTTATTACCGATAGTTGCGAGAACAGCCATTTTTATTTACCTTCATATTTTTTAGAGAGAATTTGATCTACAAGAGAGGCACTGTCGTCAGTGGTTTGTTCTTCTGTAGACTTATCAGGGGTTGTTTCTTGTTTAAACCAGTCTCCACCACTCATGGCTTCAATCTGGCGTTCTTTCGTTTCCAGCAGTTCAAAGACTTGGTTAAATCCGTCCACACCTTGCAGTTTCATAAAGACCGGGGCGAGTTCGTTAACTAGTTCTTCGTCATACAGAATGCCTTTCAACTTTGCTTTAATCTCAGCTTCAAGGGCACCCTTGTTATCGTCTGCTTTATTCTTAGCACTGCCCATAAGGCGTTCTAATAGACTCGGTTTGTCACTCATTAGTAATACTTCCTAAATTGGTTTGCGTCTTGTCCAAATGCTTTATCAAAGTCACACCAGTTTTTCCGGTCACTATGAATAACTACACTTGGTCTAGCAGTTGGTTTACGGTTTTTAAGACTCTCAAGCCTTTCAGTCAGTGCAGAAATAAGCGGGCCAGTTTCCGAAGCTTCGCCAATCTCCCACCGTTGAGGACTAAGAGCAATGTTATTAATGATACTTTCCAGCGCAAGAATAGAACCGTCTAAAACAGAGTTACCGGCTTGCTCATAAAACCAAACATAAATAGAATCCTCTAGATATGGTTCGTCCTCGATAAAGTCACCAGTGTTCAATCTCATTTGGTCTACAAAGTTGCTGGGGTCAAGATTCGTACTAGCCATTAACCCACCTTATCCCCTGCACGGTCTGACTGATCAGCCGTTACAGCGTTGTTTAGCTTCTTGGTATAGTCAGCACTAGGACCGTGCCCAGCTTCACGTAAGAACGTTTCAAGGTCTTCTGTAGCAGTAACACCACCAGATTGCAGCAGACGTTGCCAACCCTTTGTAAACTCGTCCCAGTCAAGCGGCTGTAGAGGTTCCCATTCCAAACCGGGGATACGATCTAAGCTCAAGCCGTTAAGTTCAAACGCGATACGGATAGCCTTTTTAAACTCTTGGCTAATTACCCGCTGTACGTTCTCAATAAACAATGTCATAAGATAAGTGCTGTTGTCCGAGAGAGCGAAAGAACCACCTCCTTCAGCGCCCATACTCAGAACCATAGTTTGCAGGCTCAACTGGATTTCTTGGTTGTAACGTGCAATAGCTTGACCAACGTTATAGTTTTGAGCATTACCACCACTGCCACCTACTGTCTTAACTTCATACAGGTAAATGCCATTAGCGTTAGTGTCAGAACCAGTTAGAATGTAACTACCTTTACCAGCGTGCAACATTTCCGCTTGTGTCAGCAAGTTGGCTACATAAATAGCTTCTTCACTGTTTGGTTCACTAAAGTATTTATTGATATGCTCGCTAGGTACTTTAATGTCCAGAACACCAGAAAGGTTTTTAGCTACGCCGATAGCTTCATACTCTTGCAGGATCTTTTTAGTTTTCCATGCTGTATATGCACCGTACAACAAACTTTTACCTAGTGGAAAGTCTGCGTCTGGTTCAATACGAAAGAAAAGAATCTTAGAACCGCTAATGTCTTTCTGTGCTACGTCTACGTTGTAAACTAAGCCGTCATTATCAGCAGGGTTAAGAAGCAACTTATCCAGCTTACCCCCTTTCATTTGAAACTTTTCAACTGTGGTTAGGTGAATAGGGGAGATAGTTTTAAAAACGAATTGCCCAGCTACACGCTCACACACTACTTCATTAAGACTGCAACCATAGTCAAGCATTTGCAACCAGTTACTAACCATACGCTTCTTGTCGTAATCTTCCATTGTTTCCAGTGAAAGGTTAAGAGCGTCAATTAGTTTCTTTTCTTGCTGGTTACTCTTTGCATGGTAAGGAATGGAGAACCCACCCTTACTAAGAAGTGCCTTAATAAAACTCATACTACCGGAGATAACACCGTCTAGTTTCATATCCCGATAAGTATAGAATGCTTGGTTAATCGAAAGATCATGTTTCCCAAGCTGTAATACTGTGTTTTCAATGTGTAGTGGCTTACTCTGTTGCGAGAGGTTAGCCGCCATTATTTTTCTTGCTCCTGTTTCGTTAAGTCAGTGGTTAGTTTTTTCAGCCAAGCGGCAAATACCATTTTGTAGCAACCGCCATGTGCTGTGTATTGTTGTGTATATCGCCACAAGTATTCCAAATCATTAGGGTGTGTATCTAGCATATAGCGTAAATACTTTCTAAGTTCAGGGCTTGGGGTTTGGGTACACTCCTTGTTACTGAAACAGTGCAAGGGAATGTCTTGTTTAGTCTGATAAGGACTCTTTGGTTTCATTGAATTGTTTCCTTAACTTTAATCAGCTTCCCAAGTTCACGCATAACGCTAACTTCAAGCTCTACGCCTTCGCTACGGTCATACACTCGATTGTAAGAACGGTTCTTAGCTTCTGTAGCGGGTTTGGTTGACCACTTGCGTAGAGTGCCCTTGTTAGCTTCTACCCAATCCTTGAGTACAACAGATTCAATTACTGCCCAAGTGTCACCATACTCAGCAGTCCAGATACGCCAGAAGTAATAATCTGACTCGTTGGTATAGAAGCAACCGTTACGCTTTGCACCAGTGCGAGTATTAATAGTGGTTAGTTCCAACTGTACGGAAGTCCACCCTTTTGAAGTGCCCCGCAATTGGTCTTTAACAGAGCAACTTTTAATCGTTCCGTCTTTAGCAGTAATAAACAAATCAATGTCTTTGTATTGGTCTTGCTTTACGTTGGTTAGCTTACCGTTGAACTGGCTAGCACAGATTGCCTCAGCTTTGAAGCCTTCACCGTCAAATTTAATTGCTTGCATTTTTCACCCTCCAAGGGCATGATATGTAATAAGTGGGAGACTTACTCCCTGTGGTTTAAAAACGTTTAGACACGACAAAACCCCAGATCGGAAGAGCGTCGTGTAGGGAAAGAGTGTCCTAGGTGTGTAG
>ERZ1463019.8-NODE-8-length-12853-cov-11.234802_pt1 | contig 12853 bp, 19 predicted proteins | sample MGYA00564476_ERZ1463019 | MGnify/ENA primary metagenome ERZ1463019 (study PRJEB39244, sample SAMEA3635145) | Helicobacter pylori | study: EMG produced TPA metagenomics assembly of PRJEB11511 data set (Assembly of a 5300-year-old Helicobacter pylori... | reverse complement strand
GGACACTCTTTCCCTACACGACGCTCTTCCGATCTCGTGCGTCTCTGCCTCCCTCTCCGACCTCTCCGAGTTCTGCCAGTGTCAGGCGCTGACGCGTTCCGAAAGGTGACCAGCATTCCTACCGTCATGCAGGAACTCCGATATCGCAAGAGGTAGCGATTCTGGGGGTCTCACTCTGCGTGTAGGACCGTTCCTTCTCCTACCCGTGCGCGAGCTGACCTTGTATCTTGTTCCCAAGTCTCGGTTTCGCGGGCGGTCCGCTCGTGATGGGCCCTTCGTCCGAGCTTTTTGGACGAAGACCAGTCTACATCGTGTGCGGGATTCTGTACACAGGTCCGTGCGGCGTTCATCCTCTCCTCTCGCGCTGAACGTCCTTCGCAGCCTTCTCCTGGATCGCTTCCGAAGCGAACAATGCTCCACTTCTCCTCGTATCTCGCTTCCTGATGGGCTTCTTTGGAGCTTCGGGTATTAACAACGTCCCAGGTCCGTCCTCACTTTCCTCGCTTCCCAGCTTCACACTGACAGTCTCTCAACTTTCGCGAAGCAAGCGTCGGAGACATCACGACCCCACTAAATCGGACTCGGTATACCGTTCCATACGCCTTCATGGCGTTTGGAGGCCCTGCTCTCGGCCCCTTGTGCTCCTCCTTCATCCAAGTTCACGCCGGCTCTCGGTGCGCTCCTTCAGCCACTCGTAAGGAACTCCGCTGACCTCAGACCCCGTGGCAGAGTCAACTTTCGCGTAATGGCCGCCTTCAACACCGTCATGAGCATTCTCGTCGCACTTCAGCCGGAGACTCACGGACCGACGCTGCTCAAGAACCGCATCTCAAGAGCAGGGAACGCACCGCCTCCGCTTAGCATAGCGATGTTCTTGGGAGTTTACAAGATCGCGCTCGCTCGACCGATCGTATTCCTCTTCACGGGTGCGTTTCTTCCCTTATAGCGAGGACCTCGCTTACTGGCAGCTCGCAGAACCCGTCGTCACGCTCATCTCCATCTACCTCTCCTTCCTCTGTAAGCCTGCACGTGCGACGAAGGTAGCCCTGGGATTAACTTGCGCATTCGTATAGATGGAGTCCTGTACTCTTGCTTCCAGTCTTTCCAGATCGTCTACAAGACGATCCGGGGATTCGACGAGACATCTTATGGACTGACTTTCATCTCTCTCGGCCTGGGGTTCGTCGTCGCTGCCGGTCTGCTCGCAACTGTCGGAGGTAAGCGAGATCAGGCAGGATGAGATCGCCAAGCTGATGCAACCTCACAGATCAAATCTACCACCGAGCCGCTATTCATGGGCAAACAACAGCTCCAGAACACAGGTTAGGCCTGGCGTACGCCGCTGCCATCACCACTCCTCTGTGCGTCTTCGCATCGTCTGGGGAGAGCGCAGGACCTGACGCTTCTTCGCAGCTCGCTCTTCATCTTTGCGTGGACAGCCCCGTTCGTCCAGGTTCACTGGATAGTCCCAGTCATTACGCAGGGCGTCTTTGCGGGATCCATCTTCTGCATCTTCACCGCTTTTGTGCGTCGTTCACTTTCTGGCCGATACTGCGAAGCTGACCTACTCCCAGGTACCATGTTCGCGAAACGCCATCTTTTGTCCTCGACTCTCTCACTGACCAGCTCTGTAGATCTTGTGGACGTCTACGGTCCTTTCGCTGCGTCGGCCCTCGCTGCAGGAATGGCCAGCCGAGCTCTGTTCGGCGGCATTTTCCCCCTGTTCTCGTTCCAGATGGCACGACCCTCGCTCGATCTTGTCAACGCGGTTCGCTGATACATTCCTTGACAGTTCGAGGCGTTGACAGTCCAGGGAGCTACGAGCTTGTTTGCGGGCTTCTCGTGCCTCCTTGCGCCGATTCCGTTCATTTTCAAAAGATACGGACACCGCATTCGAGGCAGGAGCAAGTTTGCAAGATCATAGCCATTCCCCTCAGCTTACCCAAGGATCTGCTCTCAGCTCGCGAGGTTGTTGATCGTCCCGTTCTTGGATTTCAAGTCTCCTCCTCCACGCCCAAACCTCTTGATATTCCCAGTTCCGCACCGCTGGGTACACGATACCCGAGAATGCGACCAATAGCTCGAAGCCCAAGTCGCCTCCGTAAGGTCTCGAGATCGCCAGCGCGATGGGTCCTGTGTAGCTACCGCGCTGTCAGCTTCCGTGATCCTTCGCAGCAAGAGCGAGAGAGCTCACTAAGTCTCCGCCATCCCTACCACCGAACCTACGATGCCAAAGCACATTGCTGTTATGCAGGCGATTCTGGAGGGAAGAGCGAGGTGAGCGAAAAGTTACTCGACTTACGAAGGGGAACTCACCCGACGGGCAACCGCTTCGAATCGTTGTACGCCTCCAGATCGTACCCACCCAATAAGCCTCCCGCACGGCGGAAGATGAAGTGCTCCTCGGCGACGATGACGAAGAAGAACGCAGTCTAGTCTGCGTTGCGGAGAAGGTCGTGAGCGATTGCGAACGAGGTGGAGCGAGGTTCGAACAGGACAAGATCGCGAGCAGGTTGGAGAGGATTGCGGCAAAGTGCTGGCGACCTGCGATGCCCACGACCATAAAGCTGAGTGGGGTCAGATTTGCGAGGGCGGGAGGCGGACGACGGACATGATTGTGACGAGGATTGTCCAGACGAAGCGAGGGACTTTTTGGAAGCCTTTCCAGAGTGCCTGAATCGAGAGGGCAGTCCTGAAGTGGGTTATAGATCAGTGGTCGCAAGGAGAAAGAAGAGGTGTGCCGCACGCGTAGAGATTGGCGCAATTGTTCCTGATCGTCGACAGTGACCAGATCACGAGAAGGAACTTGCCGAACCTGCGAAAGCCGTCAGCTACTGCTCCTTCATCAAGCTAGGCTGCTGACCCATTCCAAGGCGAGAGAGTCTGTGCAAGGAGCGCACCAGTTCCTCCCGCCTCGAAAGCAGCAGGATACGCCGGGTCCTGCGAAGGGAGATTCGCAAGGAAGTCCGAGAGAGGGACAAGGGGGACGCAGCGAGAGGGTCATGAGCGTCGCGCCCACGATCTCGACGAACGATGTGGGAATGAGGAGGCCAAAGAACGTGAGCCAGAAGACTCGAAGCGAAGAGGTCGTGTGAGGCAGCATAACGTTAAAGTCGGCGCGGCTGTTCGTGATTCATCAGCCCTTACCGACGCAAGGAGACAGAAAGCACTCACCAATTGGTGCCCAGCCTGAGCACGCACCGAAGAGGATGTCCCCGAAAGAGAGTACCGACCCAGCGACGCTCGCTCCTTCCTCCTCCAGCGGGACTTGGGTCGTGATGACGTAGCCACCTTTGCTCCCGACGCCGTAAAGCACGACGAAGATGGCGAACATAGCGAACATAGCGATCCACGCGTACCTCTCCCAGTGGTGAAGGACGTTGTAGCCGAAGGCTGGCAAGGAGCTCCAGCTGGACAGCTGGAGCACGCGAGGCAGAGGACGGGACGAACAGCAGATGGCGAGAATGGAGAGGGAGATGATAACGATCCCAACAGAGAGGGGTAGCACATTGTTGATAGAAGCGAGAGTCTGGCCACGGAGGATAACGCAAAGAACGGAGAATCCGATCTGCGCAAGGAGCGCCATCAGCTCCCAGCGACGGCGATCTTGCCAAAGCTACGACGCAACGCACCTGAGTGAGGATGTTGAGGACCGAGAATCTGCGCAAATCGTCAGTCCTTGCTTCCAGACAGGCTGAAACCACTTGCATGAACCCTCCGAGCAAGCCACCTGAATATCGCGAGATCACTATCGTTCTCAGGCCAGCCTTGGGCCTCAGCGTCGCGATGAACGCTGTCGTACAGCTCCCCAGAGCAGTAAAGCACAGGATCACACCGATGGCGTGCGGAAGCGTGAGTTTAAAGTACTGCTGTCCGAGAACGCCACTGCGAGATAGTCAGTTTTGCCGACGCACGCGCGCGAAGACGTCGACCCACATCGGTACCGTCGTAAGCACAGCATTAACCTGCACGCACGAAGTCATTACTCAATTCACCAAACGACAGTCGAAGCGAACTCACCGAGAACCACATCAGCATCGAGTCCATCGCACCCTTCGCTACCCTCTCCTCCTCCGGAACCCTCTCAATCCCCCTCGCCTCGACGCCAGCCGCGAAAAGTTTCCTGAGCCAGATTCCCGCTCGGCCGAACCGCTGTCGAGCGAGGCGATGAGGGTGGGAGGAAGACCAAGCTTGACGGCCTTCTCTGGATCCGTATGAGAGGCGTGAGACGACATGGTGAAGAGCGGGAGGAAAAGCAGAGGGGAAGCGATAGCACGCGGTGCGGTGGATCGAAGTGTGCTGACTCCCAGGAGCTAATTGCGGATTAGAGTGGTGGCATTGTTCGCAGCTACTGATAGAGCCAGGTTGAAAAGCAGGAAAGCGGAGTGAGCGGAGACGAAGAGCGATAGCGAAGTCGATCCTCGCTCGCCGGCGGCCTCCCTCCTTACACTCCAAGTTCAAACCGCCGCTCCTCCCCGCTCCACCGTGGCTTCCCCGTCTCCTCGTCCAGCACATACGCGTCTCGCTCTCGCATCACAACCCTCACTCTCCCCTCGCTTTCCCTCTCGACCAGCAAGACGGTCTGCACGCGCGTCGCGTACCAATGTCCGCCGTTCGTCCCCTCCCGTTGTAGTTCTCCTGGAGGTGGGAGATCGTAGGGAGCTGGAGAGTCGGGGAAGGAGGCAGGCGAGGGAAAGGGAGGGTGGGTGGCGGGGAAGGGGGCGGTGGGATCGAGGAAGGTCGGTCGGACTAGGACGGTGTGTCGGAGGAAGGAGCGATGGGATATGGGAACAGGGTTGGCAGTGCTGTCAAATTGCTGTCAGCTGAAAGGAAGGGAGGGGGAGGGAACGACGCGCCTGAGGACGCTCCAGAGACCCTCGACGAGCTGTTCCTCCTCAGCTGCTCTCAGCGTCGCCGCCTCGAACGCCGCACACCCACTCTGCACCTTCGGCCACTCCTCCTCCCGCATCCCCGGTCCTCCGAGTGTAGCATTCGACAACCCTACGACTGCTGCCTCCCGCACGACCGGCAGCACCCGCGCCTTGGCTCCCTCCTTCTCCCTGTTCGAAGCGTAGCCCATCCTGAACCCCCCCGACGCATCCAGCTCACCGAGCAGCAAGTTGTACCCCGCGTAAGCCTCCTTCGTCCGCTCCACCTCGGCCAAGTAGCTGTCCAGCGACGCATCGCCGACGAGGAAGTCTTTGACCAAGTTCCCGCGCGTAGGTCGGTCGGAAGGTACGATCATCTCGGTGTAGTTGGTGATCGTTCCGAATCGTAGGCGTGGTGCGGTGGGAGAGGGAGGGAGGGAGATTCCGAGCCACGTCCCCCCGGCTTCGAGGTCCAAGCCCGAGAGGGTGCGGTGAGTATCGCTGGGGGAGGTGGAGTGGGCGGAGACAGGGAGAGCAAAGGCGTGCCAGGCTGCTGGGGTGGTCGGACGGTGGAGGAACTCGTCTCGGTTGGCGGCGAGGACACTGGAAAGTGCGGGGTTAGCCGAGGCCGCACGGGACGAGGACAAGTGAGCGTACAGCGCGTAAGACTCGACGGTCTGGCTCCAGAATATAATACACATCTCGTAGGCTGGGCTGGAGGAGAGGTTGCTGGGGAAGGGCGAGTGGAAGGCGGAAGGGCCGCGAACAGCGAAGCAGCTCAGGGAGCGACTGCGGCTCTCCGCGAGCAGTCTCCGCTCGAGCTCTTGTCTTCGCTCAGTCAACGCGTACACAGGTCTGCTCCCTTCCTCTGCAAGCTTTTCGAGCTGCCTGGAGCCGCCGACGCTCCTTCTCCTGCTTCTCGACCTCCCCTGAAGTCGCTCGGCCCAGCCGGCACCTCCTCTCCCCTGAGTCCCCTCTAGCCGCGACCTTGTGCTCCTCCCTCTCCCTCCCCGCCTCCAGAACTTCCAGCAGCCAGTTCAGATGACATCCAAGCCCCTCCAGCTCGCCGGCGTCATCGCACTCCTTACTTCGGTCGGACACCAACAGATGGGCCTGAAGTAGGTGTGCTCCTCAGGAGGCTCCAGCTCACCACGCGACTAACGAGCTTCTCCCAGCTCGCGCCTCACCTCAACAGTCTCGCCGCCACCACCACTCTAGCAGGCTTGTACCAAGGTTGCTTCGGCTACGCCGTCTTCGGTCCGTCCCAGTCTCTCCCCACCTGGACCTCAACCTCACCCAACAAGTGCAGGCCTCAACTACCTCCGCCTTGCCAAGACGCAAAACTTCACGACGCTGGATTGGACGACTCTCCTCGTCCAGTCGAGCATGCACGCGTTCACGACCTGGGGGTTGACCCAGACGCCTCCTAAGGCGCTGAGCGCGGCGCTCCTCTTGCTCGTGGCGACTGGGTTGGCGACAAAGTAGACAGGAGCAGAAAAAATCAATGGGCTGGAATGAGGGTTGTGCACGGTGCGAGGAGGTAGCAGCTGATCCCCGCACTCCTACGTTCGCCCTCAGCTGCTCTCGAGTCTGCGCATCTCCTCCCAGGTTCGACGAAATAACCTCTGCTCTCCTTCTTGGCGAACCTTCCTGCAAGAACGCTACCCAAGTTCCTCTCAGCCAGCATTTCACGCGAGCGAGCCCCGCGCCGAATTGCCTGTCTCAAAGAGCGACCTCGCGTTCGCTTCCTACTCGTGCTCTCCTGACTCCATTCACGGGTGTCAGTCTCCTCTGACTCCCTCGTTCCCTCTCTCGACATGCCTACTTTGGAAATTGATGCTCTAAACGGACTCGCCGTAGTCACGAGGGACGTCGGAGCGGTCGACAAAGCTAAGCGGAGGAAGGGAAGGAGCGGTCGTAGGACGGGAGTCCGCTCGACTGTAGTATTCTTGAGCTCTCAGATCCTGAGCTGCTTGGCCAGAAGGTCGGCGGCGACGGAGAATTCAAGGACGAGGGTTACGCCAGGAAGGGCTGGAGAGCCAGGTCCGCGGGCGGCGACCGGCGAAAGTCGCTGGTGACACGGCCGGGCGACGAGAAGCAGCCGCTCGGGAATTCCTATGCGGCAGCGCTGAAGGGGGAGCGAGCAGGAGTGCGAGCGAGGTGAGGCGGCTGTAAATATAACTCAGCGTGCGTCGGGTCGCTGTCAGAGATGCACCGGCGTTCTCTGGCTCTCCACAGCGAGCCAGCGGTAGCGAACAGAGCGAGGAACCGCCAGCCACTTCGTAGTCCACCGGTGTGGAGAGCAGCGCCACCACCAACCCCAGTTCGGTCTCAACAACCTCTTCGTCGTCCACTCCGTCCCGCCACGTGACGGTCAGAAGCCTTTCCCGGGAGCTGTGAGAGATCTGGACCCTCCGTAAAAGCAGTGGGAGCCTCTGTGCGCCCGGAAGCAGACGAGAAGGAGCAGCTCCGGTGTGAGGTGCGGCGTTGGTTGGTCCTGGTGACTGAAGCCGCGCTCGTGCACAGCCGGTAAGGACAGTGCAACTGCTTACATCCGTCCTGGAAGCGTCCTCCAGCGGCATGGAAGCGACACGAAAGCAGGAGGAAGAAAGGTGTTCTCCGTTCCTCGCCTCTCTGCTCCCTCCACCGCGCCAATGCCGTACCCTAAACAGACCCACCGCCCTTTCCCTCCCCTCCCCGCCATTCCGGCGTCCGCCCTCCCCCAGCACTTCCCCCCGAGCCGCGCCTCCAAAGCTCTGCAAGTAGGCGCCTTCACCGTCGGCACCGGTTCGCCCCTCTCCTCTCCTCTGTTGCACGGGCTGGGCTGACGCGTGCTTAGCGTTGACGTTCTACGCGGTGTTCATCTACGACTTTGGGCAGCGAGAGCACTGCTTCATGCCCGTTCGTCCCCTCTCCCTCCCCTTCCCTCCGCTCCCTCCTCCCATCCCCGCAGAAGCTGAACGAAAGAAAACTGTCCACAGCTCCGTAGATGGTTCGACGCCCAAACCCACTCCTTCTTCACCCTCTCCGCCTCGGACCGCGAGCTCATCGTCGTTCCCTCGCCCTCGCCTTCCACCAAGACGCCGCTCGAGTTCTTTGCGAAGCGGAATGCGGATGGAAAGGAGATCTAGAGGGAAATGGGGGATTGGGGTGAGTACGTTTGGAAGGAGGGAGGCGGGAGCTGATGCGTTGGGCAGGATGCGCCTTGAGACAAGACGTTTGCGGCTGGTCGAGCGGGAGCTCTGGAGACTGGATCCGCGGGAGGCAGGGAGGGTACGCTGTGCTGGAGTAATGCAGGAGCTGCGATTGCACCTTACCCCCCGAACGGCGCCTCCTTCTTGAACGGCGAACGGCGCAGGGGTAGGGCCTGCTCTCGTGGACCTCTGCTCCTCCACTGTCTCCCGCCGCTCTACAACCAACGCTCCTTGCCGCCCCTGCTTTCCACGCTCTGCTCTCTTCAAACCGCAACTCGAATCCCACGCAACCTCAGCCATTCACACTCAACCACTTTCATTCACATCCTCGCCTTTTCCCCTCCCGAAAGTCAGAAGTGCTTCTGCAGCCACTTGACACTCTCCTCAAACGCAACCTCCTTGCCCGCCTTGATCGCAGGTACGCTGAGGTCTCCCCTAACGGCAAATCCGTGATCGCAGCCAGGAGCAAACGTACGCTTGTCTGTTCGTACGCGTAATCAGCAAGGCGTCCCAGAGGGGTGAGAAAGGCGACGGCGTACAGTTCTTGTCGTCGGCAAAGACCTTGTCTGCGATCGCCTGCTTCTCGGGACCGAACTGCGTGCGGAGGGTCAGTCAGTGCGTAGGTGAGTCTGGAGGGGGAGGTGAACGCACGGCAAAGTCCGTCTCGCAGGTGTTCCAGAGGAAGGGGATCGTGCCGGCGGTTTTGAGCTTCTCTAGGTCCTCGGGGACGGAGAGAAGGGAGGGGTGCGAGACGATGGCGACCTTGATAACGTGCTGCGAGCGCCAAATCTGTCAGCTGTTGCTCCTCGCTCTACCCCTACACCCTCTTCCTCGCCCTAAGAAGAGAAACGACACTCACATCAAGCGCCAAATCAAAGACGTACCGTCCACCGTAGCAGAACCCAGCGGCCGCGAACTCCTTGACCCCCTGCTCCTTGAGCCCCGCAATAAGCGCATCGAGGTACGGCCTCGTCACGCTCTGAGGGTGCTTCGCAAGCCACGCCATCAGGTCGTACGTCCCATCGTTGAGCGCGTCCTTCTCGAGAGCATCGCCCGCGAGGTCTTGCAGGAGGGCCGAGATTAGCTGGGAGCTCGGTAAGCTGGTGAGCTGGGAAGAGCGTACAGTCGGGGAGGTAGGTCGCGTAGCCGTTGGCGGCGAAATCGTCCGCAAGGATCTGACGGATTCGGAGATGGGTCAGCACGAGGTATTGACGTCGTTCGAGTGGAGGTGTCGGTGGTCAATGGCGGATGGGCGGGAGGTGGAAGGGGGAGTGGAGCGTACCTTTGCGTTCAGGAGCTCGAGGCCGAAGACGTCGGGGCAGAAGAGGAGCGCCTTGGTCTTGTCGTAGTCGCCGGAGGGGAGGGTGACGTCTGCCCGGCGTCGAGATGAGGATCAGGGAGCGTTCCGGCTTGAGAGCAGGGAAGGTGTACAGGTGGGAGTACCGTTGATGGAGGTGATCGTTCCCTTAGGGGATCCTTCGTGCTGTCGATCGGGAGTCAGCAGCTGGCACTCAGGAAGGCGACGTTGAGCTTACGGAGACTCCACGAATGCAGCAGGAGCCTAGGGTAGGGGCGGAAGCGGCCATTGATATGATATGAAGAGGAACGGAATCGGTTGGTCCTTGGAAGGAGTTTGGGAGAGGACAAGCCCAAGCTCCGAAGACAGCCCCGAAGGCCAAATATTCAATATTATTTTCTAGGCCACAGTATTCATTTATTTCAGCTATCCCCCTAACTCGGGGCGGCAGGCTCCAGCGTCGACGCTTGGTGCCAGTGAGGCCTCCAAACGCTGGAGAAAGCAGCCGAGACGAAGAGTAGAAGCGAAAGATGCGAGAACCAGAACCAGTGGACGATGAAGAACAGACCTCGCTAGCCGAGCACCGCACCCTCACTCTCTATTCCCTATTCCACCTTCCCCTTCTTCGCCCCTCCCATACTAACCTCCCACATCCCTCTCACAACCCTCACCCCCCTTCCAATCTTCACCAACCCGCCTTCCTCCCCCTCTTTCCACCCCCACAACCCTCTCCTCACCTTCTCCCCCACCGCACACGCAATCTCGACCACCAAGCACCCGACCACCAGCGCCCACATCGCCCACCCCCAGATGCCCTCCAAGCTCTTCCGCACCGACTCAGCGAGGAGCATGGACCGCTCGAGGAAGGGGGAGCGAGGGAGGGGACGCTCGGCGTGCTGGATCGGGAAGGGGGAGACGGCGCCGAGGGAAGTGGCGATGCGCATGCCCGAGGCGAATCCGTCTTCGTGCTTTCGATAGGCCAGGGATTAGCGACGAGCAGGGAGAAGGAGGGAGAAAACGCACGAAGCCGTATTTCGTCCAGGCGCCGCAGAAGAAGAGGCCGCGCTTGTTTTGGATCGTTGGGAGGAGGGATTGCGAGTAGACGCTCTGTTGTCGGATGTTAGTGCTGTGCCCAGAGGTGGGAAAGACGCGCCTTTTCGGTGAAGAGAGGGTGCATGTAGGTCCATTCTCCGACGACGAGCTCGGGCTTGGGCTCAAAAGGCGGGTTGAGAGTGACGAGGACTGGACCGTGGACGGAGAGAGGGATCGACTGAAGGAGGTTCATCCAGTAAGTCCTGCAAAGAGCGTGAGTACGAGCGAAGGGAGCAGAAGAGGAGAGGAACGCACAGGGAGACGCTGCCTACGTTCGCGCGAGGCCCATCGCTCGCAGTGAGGTAGTTCCACGCGCTCCATGTGCTTCGTCGCTTAGGCATCAGCTGCGTCGACACCATCAGCTTCCCTCCTCTGCCTATCGCACGAAAGCGATACGCACCTCGACATCCGCATGCAGGACAGCCCGGTTCTCCCCAAACGTGAACCCACCCAGTACCTCCCTCTCCTCCCTCGTCACTCCTCCTCCGTGCTCGAGAATCGCCAGCGCCGTATCCGCATGACAAGCAAAGATGACCTTGTCGAACGTCTCCTCCTCTCCACCTTGCCGAACGAGGACGACCTTGCCTCCCTCGTTCCGGACGCTCTCGATCCCCGCTCTGAGGTGTAACTGCTGCTTTGGAAGCTTGGCAAGAATGGCATTGACGTATCCGTGCGATCCTCGGGCGATAGTGAGCCACGCAGGGCGGTCGAGGAGCTGAAGAAGGTGGTGGTTGTGCATGAAGCGGAGGAGGGTAAGGGCCGGGAAGTCGAGCGCCGCTTGATCAGGCGGGGTACTCCAGATTGCCGCCGTCATGGGGAGGAGGTAGTTGTCCCGGAACGCGTCCGAGTACCCTTGTCGACGAAGGTACGCGCCGATGCTTTCCTTGCTGTCGCCTTGTCGGAGGAACGGAACCGCAGCGGCGTTGAAGCGCAGGATGTCAAAGACCATACGCCATTGCGCGGGGTTGACGAGGTTCCGGCGTTGAGCGAAGAGAGCACTGAGAGAGGTGCCGGCCCATTCGTACAAGCCTCGATCGCGCGAGACGGCGAAGGACATTTCCGAGGAGATGATGGGGATTTGGAGGAGGTTGAGGAAGCGGAGGAAGTTGGGGTAGGTGACAGTGTTGAGGCTGAGCCGGAGGTGGGGTTAGCTGGGTAGAGAGGAGCTGGGGGACAGGACGAACACGATGAAGCCGCTGTGATCGTTGGAGACGGCGGTGAGCTCTTGCGCGACCACGGAGGGTCAGGGGAGTAAACGTACGTGTCTACTGGAGTGGAAGGACCATTCTTGGGAGAGCCGGGCTTTATGAAGTTGGCTGTGTTGGCGTGTCCCCCTGGACGCCAGTCGGATTCGAACAAGTGGACCTCGTGCTCTGAATGCTCGTTGAGGAGCCAGGTTGCTGCCAGCCCTGCAGTTCCGCTGCCTACTACGGCTACCTTCATCGTCGGAGTTGCTGAGGAGGGGAGAGGGGGAGCGAGAACGGCAGCGATCTGGAGCTCAGCGCACGGACCCTTTTTGTTGAGAAAGGATGAGATGAACCTCCTCGGACTTTTCGACTCTTTTTTGCTCGTTAATACAACACAAGGAACGCTCTTCCAAAGGCTCTTCTGTAAATATCTCCAGTGAACAAGGTCTTTCGCGATTAAACAAAATAAATCGTGACGCGTGGGCCGCCCAGCCGGTCTTTCCCATTTTTCAGCTGATCTTCTTTCCCCTCCTCTCCTCCCACCAGTGCACGCAGCCTCGGCCTAGGTCAAGAAAAACAGCTCAGGACTACAGCTCAAGATCAAGGTAAGTCAGTGGCTTCCGGTCTCCGCCCACGCCTGGACAGCCTGGGAGGGAACCGATCGCGGTGACTGCGGCCTCTCTCAGAGCTTGCGTCCTGAGCCTGAGCTGAGCAGCCCCCATCTGCCTTGACACGATACTGACAACGATCCTGCCCTCCTCCTGTTCCTCCATCCTTCTTCGCCGTCGCCTCGCACCTCGCACCTCGTACTCGACCCACTCCCTCTCGCCCATCTCCCCGCTCCACCGACCTCTCAGCCCTAAACGACCACACCCCTCCTCCTCCTCGACGCACCGCCATGTCCTCCCACTCGAGCCTCAAAGAGACGAGCGCCTCGAACGCCTTTGACAACGACAAGGAAGCTGGAAACACCGATGTCAACTCTGTCGTGTCAGGCGACGAGGCAGACCTCCTCCGGATGGGTTACCGCCAGGTTCGTCCCTCCTTGGTCCTTCCTCTACACCAGCTAACTGGTATGGTGAATGCAGGAGTTTGCACGAGAGTTTACGAACCTAAGTGTGCGTTTTCGTTCGGCCCGCGCGTTTGCGACGAGAGCTGATGAGGGCGTGTGTACTGAGATCGGAAGAGCACACGTCTGAACTCCAGTCACCGCCT
>ERZ1463019.7-NODE-7-length-12962-cov-10.594019_pt1 | contig 12962 bp, 21 predicted proteins | sample MGYA00564476_ERZ1463019 | MGnify/ENA primary metagenome ERZ1463019 (study PRJEB39244, sample SAMEA3635145) | Helicobacter pylori | study: EMG produced TPA metagenomics assembly of PRJEB11511 data set (Assembly of a 5300-year-old Helicobacter pylori... | reverse complement strand
TACACACCTAGGACACTCTTTCCCTACACGACGCTCTTCCGATCTCGTGCTCTCGACGGCGTGGGGGCAGTTTCCACGTGCGAGCCAGACCTTGATCTACCCAGCGCCGTCCCAGGTGAGCTCGAGCACGGGAGACGCAGAAAACTTGGACGTACGCGGTCGATGGCGTAGCGCTGAGCCTGCAGTTCCCCTTCGCTGGTGAAGAGGTAGGAGAAGACGAGCTGGAACTCCGCTGGGGTAGCCCAAGCTACTCTGCGGGGTGCGAGGACCATCGCAAGCGAAGAAAGGGAGTGGAGCCCAATACGGTAATCTCGAAGTCTTCTCAGAAAAAGGGTCCGAGCTCAGCCTGAGAAGAACTCCTTTTTTCGTTTCCTCCCCTCTTTCCCTCATCCCCCCTTACTCCCCTTCGCTTCGAAGAACTCTCTCTCTCTCTCCACCCCCTCCCCCTTACACTCTCTTATCATCGACATGTCTTACGGTAAGCACTCTTTTGCTGGAGACGGGACTGTCGAACAACGGGAACTGATGCCCCCCTTTCTCTTCAGGCGGCGGAGGAAACTCATGGGGACAAGGTAGCTCCGGCGGAAGTGGCTCCTTTGGCGGAGGAGGAGGATACGGTGGAGGAGGAGGAGGTTACGGTACGTCTGGTCTCGTCGTCGTCGTTGTGGGGATCCCCGCTTATCTTTTGAAATTTTCGTGACGCCAGGAGGAGGAGGATACGGCGGAGGACAAGGAGGCTACGGTGGAGGAGGAGGAGATCGCAGTGCGTATCCAGTCCTCCGTTGACCGTTTTGTCGGGACGCCACTGACTCCCCACTGCCCCCACCTTTCAGTGAGCAACCTCGGCGACAACCTCCGCTCGATCAAGTGGGACATGGCTTCTCTCGCCCCCATCACCAAGGACTTCTACTCCGAGGACAAGGCCGTCGCTGCCCGCACCGAGCGTGAGATCACCGAGTTCCGTCGCGAGAAGGAAATTCAGGTCTTCGGGCGCGCCGTCCCCAAGCCCGTCGAGAACTTTGCCGAGGTCAACTTCCCCGACTACGTGCGTTCGCTTTCCTCATTCGTCTCCTGGTTTCGAGCTAACCTACCCCCGTACGCAGATCATGACCGAGATCAAGAAGGCCGGCTTCTCCAACCCTTCCCCCATTCAGTGCCAGTCGTGGCCCATGGCTCTCGCCGGACGTGATCTCGTCGCCGTCTCCGCCACTGGATCCGGAAAGACCATTTCCTTTGCCCTCCCCGCCATGGTTCGTCCTTCCTCGCTGCTCTCGCCTTTCCTCGTATCTCGCTAACCTCTGATGACCGCAGATCCACATCAACGCCCAGCCCCTCCTCGCCCCCGGAGACGGACCCATCGCCCTCATCATCGCTCCCACCCGTGAGCTCGCCGTTCAGATCCAGGAGGAGTGCACCAAGTTCGGCTCGTCGTCGCGCATTCGCAACACCTGCGTCTACGGAGGAGTTCCCAAGGGAGGACAGATCCGCGACCTCCAGCGTGGATCCGAGATCGTCATCGCCACCCCCGGACGTCTCATCGACATGCTCGAGTCCGGCAAGACCAACCTTCGCCGCGTTACCTACCTCGTCATGGACGAGGCTGATCGCATGCTCGACATGGGTTTCGAGCCCCAGATCCGCAAGATCATCGAGCAGATTCGCCCCGACCGTCAGGTGCGTCCTTCCCTTCCTCACCTGCGTTCTCGTCGCTGACTTTTGCCTCGCAGACGCTCATGTTCAGTGCCACCTGGCCCAAGGAGGTCCAGAAGCTCGCCCAGGAGTACCTCAAGGACTTCATTCAGGTCACCATCGGATCTCTCGAGCTCTCCGCCAACCTCAGCATCACTCAGATCGTCGAGGTCTGTTCCGACTTTGAGAAGCGTGGCAAGTACGTTGTCGTTCTCTCTCTCTTCTCTCTCGCTCCTCGCTGACGTTCGTCTCCACTCAGGCTCGTCAAGCACCTCGAGAAGATCTCCGCCGAGTCGGCCAAGGTCCTCATCTTCATCGGCACCAAGCGCGTCGCCGACGACCTCACCAAGTACCTGCGCCAGGACGGATGGCCGGCGCTCGCCATTCACGGTGACAAGCAGCAGCAGGAGCGTGATTGGGTACTCGCCGAGTTCAAGAGCGGCAGGTCTCCCATCATGATCGCCACCGACGTCGCGTCGCGTGGACTCGGTACGTCCTCTTTTTCTCTCTCCCTCCCTCATTCTTCCTCCCTCGAAATTCTTCTTCGCCACCTCGCCTTCGACATACCCCTTCCCCCCCTCGCAGAGCGTTGTGATTCCACAGTTCCAACTTCTGCCAAGGAGGGACGAACTAACGATGAACAAGCGATTGTGGCACGCATGCTTTCCGCCAAGCCTGTCCGCCGTCGCTAGCAACAGCTGGAGAACGCCGCTGGACCCAGCCTACGGGATTGATGTTTGATGACTCGATGATGGCTCGCGACACTGACGACTGGTTCTCCTTCTTCTACCTTCGGGTCGTCGTCGGTGTGCCTTTCGTCTCTTGGTGTCGTTGCGCCCACTCTTCGCCGTTCAACTCTCTCCCTGCCGCTTTGTCCTCAACGCTTTCTTGCGCTTCCGCGCGCTCTCTCTCGACACCTTCGACACCGATCCTTCGCTAGCCCTATCACTCGCCACCTCAGCGCGCTCTGCCTCCTGGACCCGTTACGCTCGATGCTTTCCACAGCGCGATCGAATTCTATATCCCAGAGCCGCCCCGGTACATGATAGCAGCAAGTTTCGTCTCTCCTTCGCCGAACACGGATGTTCCAGTCGTCAACAAGGCTCTCTCGAGGCCTCGCTGGATCTCTTCGAGGACGCTCATCGACTTCCGACTTGGGACGACCCTCCCCTCCCTCCACCACCTCGCTTCAGGCCTTCGGCTTCCGTGCTCGTCGTCCTAACTCGTTGCGCTCCCTTCTAGATGTCAAGGACATTGGATACGTCATCAACTACGACATGCCCAACCAAATCGAGGACTACATTCACCGAATCGGACGTACCGGACGCGCTGGCAAGACCGGAACCGCCTACTCGTACTTCACCCCCGACCAGAGCAGTGCGTTGCCTCCACCTTCCTTCCGCAACGACCTTTCACTGACGATTCCCTTTCGTAGAGCTCGCACGCGACATGGTCAAGATTCTCACGGATGCCAAGCAGGTCGTTCCTCCTCAGCTCCAGGAGCTGACCATGTACGGCGGTGGAGGAGGAGGAGGTACGTTTCTTTCCTCGTTTTTCGTGCTCGACTCGCGCTGATGTTTTCGTTCTAGGATACCGCGGAGGAGGAGGTCGCGGTGGACGTGGTGGAGGAGGAGGAGGATACGGCGGACGCTCGGGAGGAGGAGGAGGAGGATCGAGGTGGTGATCGCTGGCGAGCGAGAGCCCTTTTGTATCCTTTTTCTTTGCTACCCTTCCTTCCTTCCCCCGTTCTGCTAGCGCTTATAGAGCGCCCCTCCTGGTGGGCGTATGCTGCTGAACTGTAACTCGTATCGGTTTACAGCGACGTTTTGCGCGCGAGAGAGAGTCGCTTTCGCTGGGCTCTGACTTGTTTCGTTCCTGAGCGTTCGCTTGTCTGCTCGTTGGCGTCGAGTGGTCTGCCTGAGGAACGAAGCAGCAGACTATATACACGAGTTGTGCCTCAACCCAAGTTTTTTCTGCGGAGACCGGGGAGGGAGAGGCGTGGTCATGGACGAGTTGATATCCCGTGTTTTTTTTTTGGCGGCGAGTCCCTCTGCCCTGCTCTCTCTCCGCGGTCAATGCCCACTCTCGACTTGACTCCAATCAGGAGCACTCCAACCTTCAAGTCACACCCCTCCAAGCCCGCTCCTCGTCTCAGCGCGCTCAGCAGCAAGCTCCTTCCTCAGCACTCCCTCCGAACAGCCAAGACGACGACCTTTGAGCTCGCCCTCGTCGACCACCTCGCCGAGTTCCTAGAGGGAAGGGATGGGAGGACGATCAGGAGTATCCGCGAGGCGAGTGGGGTCGTGGGGGCGGAGGTGGTGGGTGCGGTGGGGGAGAGGACGTTTAGAGCTACGGGGAGCGCGTCGGCGGTGGGAAAGGCGAGGCAGTTGGTTGATGCTAGGTGAGTTTTGTGTGTGCGTGGAAGTGGGAGGGAGGTGGCTCCTCGCGGGGAAAGAGTCGCAGTAGTTCGAGAGAGTTGACTGAGAAGTATGTGCAGGCTCTCTCAGACGCCCATACGGATCCTCCTTGCCCTGCGCCTCTCTGACGAACGGAGCAGCATCAAATTCCTCCCCTCCCCCTCGACGAGCTTGCCGCCCAACTCGTTCTGCATCGTCGAGAGCGCTCCCCTCCCGCAGTGCCCGACGCCTCCGCCAGAAACGGACGGGAAAAGAGGGTTCCAGTCGAACGAGCTCGTCGGGACGCCCAGCTCGGAACGAAGCGAAGGGTCGTTCTTCGCTAGCCTGTCGCGGGCCAGCTCGAGTCGTGAGTCGATTAAAGCGAACTCGTTGCCGAGCGTCGGATCGTTCGTGGGGAACCGACAGGCGTACGTGGCGGCGATTCTGGAGGAGCTCGAAGGATGCGTGGCGAGATCCTCGTTGACGAAGGTCAAGCTGTTTGCGGGAAGTCAGCTCTTTCGTTCCGGCGGATCTCAGTCGCCTGAACCTGGCGAGCGGGTGTCGATGGAGGAGGCTTCGCGGTGGAAGGTGTGCTCTTTATATTCCTCGATTATGCGAGTAGGAGCTGATGAGGCGTGCAGATTGACGGAGCCGGGAGGAACCTCTCGCCCTTCTTCTCGCTCGCCCTTTCGCTGGAGACGGCGGAGGCGTTCAAGGCTCGCCTGGTCGACAGGATGGGGCTCCAGCTGTCGAACGAGACGTCGCATGTGCACATCCTTCATCTCGACCGCCACCGAGCTGTCTACGCCGTCGCCACGACCGAACTCCGCGTGCGTCTCTAGTCCTCCTACTGTCCTTCCTCTTCTCAAGCTGATCTGTCTCGCAGGGTGGCGAGCTACGTAATATCTCCAAAGGCACCGCTGTCTCAGGAACACTCGTGCTCAAGAAGTGCTCGACGCTGCCGTCCAAGCCCTTCTTCCTCTCCATCACGACTCCCACCCGCGACGACGAACCCATCTCCGAAGGCTCAGACCTGCGCATCAAAGTCCTTGGTCCGTCCCTCCTCTCCCATCGCCTCCACTCTCGCTGACTCGCCTTGGCAGCCGACAAGGCTGCCACGTCTCCCAGTCTCGAACTCAGCGCCGCCGTCCAGCGCGCGAGCTGGGATCTCGACGAGGGAGGCATCTTTGCAGTCCAGTTCGTCTCTCCTCCTCTCTTCTCCTACGCCCCCCTAACCTTGTCTGTACAGCATCGATCTCGACGCGTCGCGCTTCACGGAATGCGAGACCGAGATCCGGTGGGTCTCGAAACGTCGGTACGAGAACTCTGTGGGCTCCTCTCTCCTCTCCCTCGCACGTTGCTGATCGAGGAATGGCAGACGGCTCGAGCGACCTTGTGCGAAGTTCGAGAGCACGGCACGAACGCGCATTGGTACGAGCTGGAAATGACGAGCACGTTGCTGAACCGCAAACTGTCCGACTACGTTCAAGCGAGGACGCCGATCGTGAGGGGGGAGGTGGAGAAGATTGCGTCGGCGTTTATTGCCTGGTGCTCGGAGGTGGTACGAGGGTGAAGAGGTGTTCGTATTGTGATTATACGCGGTTGGAAGGTAGCAATGGACATACAGGAATTGTAAAACGGGGGTAGAGGTGGCGAAAGGAAGCCACGATGTATACAACGACGATTGCTGCTCCTAACGCGCCTTCGCAAAGGGGTTCGCGTACCCCTCCCCGACGGAAACGTGAGGACCAACAGGGGGGCGCTCGTTCTTGCTCAACCACGCCTGGATCGTCTCGCTCGTCGGGAGGTCTTCATCCTCCTGCGCGCCCGAGCTATGGCTCGGAAAGACTGCGACGAATTCAGCGAGCGTCAACGACTGGCCCAGCGACGAGACTCACACACTCGCAACGTCTTTGCGATCCCATTCCCGAAACTCCCCTTCCTCGGCCTCGCTCCACCCCCCGCGACAGGCGGGTAACTCTTCTCCTTCATCTCGACCGGCGGTTCGTCGGTAACGGGGTACGGTTGCGCCACCGGGCCCTCTCGGCGTGTCTTGCTAAGCTTGCGCGTACGTCGGTAGAACGGGACCTTCCCCCTAAGCGGAAGGTCGTTATCGGACTCTGCAGCAATTCGACTTTCGACCCGACGGTGCGTGCGAGATTCCGTCATCGTTCCGCTGAAGGCCGAGACGAGGGGGACGCGCGAGACGACGTTGTCCTCACTTTGGGCGCCACGGGGAAGGGGATGGGAGGTGGGAGGGTAGAGGTTCGAGGTGGGGCGGGGGCGGTTGATCAGGGCGAGGTACTCGTGGGCTTCGATGGCGTCGAGGTCGTGTGCTGTGGAGAGCTCGGAGCGGACTTCCGAGAGCTCGGCGCGGAGGGCTTTGATCGTGTCGTCCTGCTGCCGGAAGGTCTGCTCGTACCTGCGAAGTGGAGGGAGTGAGTTTGGCGTTAAGATGAGCGTGGAAGGAGGAGACCGAACCGCTCGTTCATCGCGGAATGGTTCGCGGCGATCTCGTCAATCTGTGCGAAGGGCGGAGTCAGTTTTCGTCCTTCGCAACAATCTGCGGAAGTATGAACGCACCTCTTCTTCGGCCACAAGAATCTCCTGCTCGTACAGCTGACACCTCCTTCGCTCCTTCTTGAGCGCCTCAGCAAGCTGCGAGAGCAGGTAGTCCTTGGACGTGCTCCCCGTGCTCCCACTGCTCGCATCGCTGGTCGCCCTCTTCCTGACCGGCCTCACAGCACTCGTGGGAGGATACTGCTTCTCCTCGACCTTCTCCTTCCGCCCAACCCACGGGGTCCCCAATCCCGCCGCCGTTCCTCGCGAAATACTGTCCCGTCGAGTACGCGCCGCCGTCCCCTGCTCATCTCCGCGAATACGGTCCTCCTCGAGGCTCGCACGCTTGGTCAGCTCCCTTATCGATCCCTCCTTCCCTCCAGCCGCACCGTCGTCCGCGCCGGGCAGCCGCCTCAGCGAAGGCGGCGCAGGAGGTATCGGGTCCGACTCGCTCGTCCCCTTCGACTCCACTCCCCGAGCCCGAAGAGCGCCGTTGATCGAGAATCTCTCGCCGAGGTCGTTCGCCTCTTCCTGCGCGCGTTTGACGCCGTTCGAGGCGAGGAAGATGGCTCCGGCTTTGGGCCCTATCGCGCGGGCTTCAGTCGAGTTGTGGCGGTGGAGAGGGGAGGGGTCCTCGGTGGGAGAAGGACGGGGGGGCATGACGAAGAGGAGCGGTAGGAAGGTCGACGCGGGGAGGAAGGTCGATGACGGGAGGAAGGTCGCCTGGCGTGGGGAGTTTGGGGTGGGAGGAGGGGTGCGGCCACTGCGGGAGGAGGAGGAGGGAGTGCTGTCCTCCTGGCAGGTGGCAAAGGAGGTGTAGGAGAACGAATGGTCTGTGGTAGGGGAGAAGTAGGGTCCTGATCCCGCCACTCGAGCGGAGACGGCTGGGGTCGCGGGGGACCGCGATGGGATCTCGGTGCTCGTCGTTTGGGGCAATCTTCTCTTCTTGCTGGAAGCGCCGCCGTCTTTGACGATTGTGAGTGTGGCGCGGGGTAACAACGCTCTTGCTCAATTCGAGGGAACAAGGGAACGTGAGCACAGCCCTCTCTCTCCATTCTTGGCCAACTCCACGCACTCCCCCAAGCCCCGTGCTTGGTCCTGTCGAGCACGTTACAAAAGTCAGTCCACCAGCAGAGCTTCTCTTCCAAGAAGAAAGAGTATTGAGCTGCTACAGAAGTCACCACAGGCTAAAAAAGTACGGGGGAAGTGCAGCACGAAAAGACGCCAAACGAAAATGTAAACAACCCCCCGAGGCCATCCCCTCACATCCAGGATGGCAAGTCTGTCTACTCACTTCCAGCTCCAACTCCCGCTCCAGAAAAAATCCTCGCCCAGCTGGACTTGCGCTCCTTGCCCAGCTCCACCTTGTACCCCTCCACGCTCCCGTCATCCAAGCTCCAACCGCTCCTCTCCGCCCCCCTCTGCCTCTCCACCACCTCCGACACCATTGGGACCACCGGAAACTGCTCCAAACTCGCCTCCCTCCGAGGCGCACCGCAGTTGTCCCGGAGTTGATTCTCGAGCCGAGCCTTGCGAAGGGCGACGCGCTCGGCTGCTGAGCGGCCGACACTGCGCTCCGCGGAAGAGCTTCGAGGGAAGTCGGCGTTGATGGGTGGGAGGGAGGTGGATCCGTAGCTGTGCGGGCTGGTGGAGAGGGGGATGCCGGAGTGGAGGGAATGAATCCCGATGGAAGGAAGAGGGGTACGGAGAGGGCCACCGAGCAGGAAGAGGTACTCCTCTGCGTCGTGCTCGTTGACGATCGTCGCTTCCTCGAGGCTTTGACGAGCCGTGGCGAGCTCCTTCCGCAGAGTTGCGATTGTCGCCTCGTTCGCGTCTCGTTTGGCTCGTGCGGCGTCCTCGGCGGAAAGGAGGATACGATGCTGTGCTTCCACCTGCACGAAATGAGCTAGTTAGCTCCATCACCGTGACCGTGTGGGACCTTCCCACACGCACCCTCGTCTCCGTCTCTGCCATCATAGCCTCCACCCCACTACAGCGCTCCTTCTCCTTCTTGAACTCAGCTGCCAACGCGTTGATGAGGGTGCTCTTGTTGGCCCGTCCGCTGTTGTCGACGAGGGTCGATGCGGGCGAGTCGGACATCGCGGAGTGCGTGGTGCGTGGTGGCAGAGGTTGGCGCAGGGAGGGGAGGGGGGGAGCGGGGCAACGGAGGCGGCGCTGTTTGGACCAAGAGGGGGAGAAGGGAGAGGTCGAATGAGGAAGTGAGGGAGCGAGCTCAGCCTTCGAGCTTCGAGGTCTGAGCGAGTGAGCTTGTTCTTGCCTCACAAGGAGTCCTCGTCTGTTCAGAATACAAGCCAAAGATTCTCGAGTTCCATACACACCATCAGACGTCCCTCCTTTCCAAGTCCCTTCCCTCAGGCAATCTCCTCCCTCGCCGCCTTAACGACCCGGCTCCCGACGTCGTCCTTCTTCTCGTGCGAGCCATGCTCAAACGAAGTGGGATCAACATGCACGGCACCAGGTCCATCGAACAAGATCGCAATCCTGCCAACGAGTGAGTCAGCGAAATTCGTCGGCTTCGACGCGCGGGCGGAACGTACTCTTCCAGTGTCTGCGAAGAGCGGTTAGTGCTGCTGAGCAGTGAGTAAAGAAAATGACGTACGTAGCCTTGAGTCTCGGGGCACAGGAACCACATCCCGATGAGTTGGAGGACGAGGAGGACGGTGCTGTTTTCGTGTTAGCGAGACCGAACGCTTGCGAAAACGAGAGAGCGTACTATACGAGGCTGCGAGGGAACAGGATCAGCATTTTCATAGAGGAGGAGAGACGGAAACACACTAGTACTTCCAGCCGATACGCTCCCTGCGAAGGACGAGCATCAGCGTCGCCGCTCAGCAGAGTGGGTTAGCTGGGCTCACAGCGCGATGGCATTGACGTAGGAGTTAAACACGTTGATCGTCTTGTTTGTGATGCCCCAGATCATCATGCCCTTGGCTCGAATCGAGTACGAAAGGCATTCGGCCGGGTAGGAGAAGAAGAGGGGTCCGCACACGACGAACTGGCGAGGAAATCAGCAGCAGTTTCGCAACGAGTCCGAAAGAACGTACAAAGGTTCCTGTGTAGAGCCAGACCATGACGATGTTGGTATACGCCGCTGCGGTGCTCCCAGTGTTGACATATTGCGCAGATCTACGAAAGAAGACTCGTCTCAGTGCTGCTCTGCTCATCAGAGCGGGTGCCGAAGCGAAGAGGACGTACGAAACGACCAGTCCGACGTTGACGAGGATCAAGCAGCTCCAGGTGACCATGAGTAGCTTGCGACGCGGTACGCGGTTGACGATGGACGCGCCCAGCAAAGCCGAGACGATCACAAATCCTGTAAGACCTGCAGCAGAAGTGAGCACTACGATTTGCGGAAGAGAAGACTCGACGCACCGGCGTTGATGCCTGTCTGCTGTTGAGCTGCGAACAAGGGTCAGCGAGGTTCGCAAAACGAAGGTCGGCCCACGTACTTCCAGTGATCCCGACGAGGTTCAGAATTTGCGTGTAGTATCCCTGGGTGATCTGCGCAAGAGTGAGTCAAAGCTCGAGAAGGTGTAGGGAACACTCACAGCGGTTCCGCTCACTGCGACCCGGAGGTCAGCACGTCTTCACGCCGCCACAGCAGCTCCGACTCACAGTTCTGGCAGATGACGATGAGCATGACGATGGCGATACGATGCCGGTTCCCCTTGGTAGCGAAGAGCTGAGCCCACGTATCCTGCTTGCGGACCTGCAATACCAGCGTTGAGCAAGAGTGAAGCTGCCGAACGCGCTTCGTGCTCACCTTCTCGAGTGCGATGGCCTCTCGCATCTCCTGAGCCTCAAACAGTACGAGTTCGTCGTTGGGATCGCCATTCCCGTGGTACTTGACGAGGAAGGCCATGCTGCGAAGAAGGATTAGGCTGAGGTTCCGAAAGGGAGAAGAGAAACTCACGCTTCTTCTTCACGGCCTTGGGAGAAGAGCCAGCGAGGAGATTCTGGCATAAAGTGGACTGCGATCACGAGGTACAAAGCCGGGATGATTTGCGAGACCTGGATGGGAGGGGTGCGTGAGCGGAGCTTCGTCGTGCGAAGGGAAGGACGCACGTAGGGGATGCGCCAGGACCAGTCGTTCAACAGGTTCCCTGTTCCGAAGATCATCCAGGCGACGATGAAGGAGCCGACTGGAGGTACGTGAGAGAAGGGTCAACAAGCTGCGCCAGTCCTTTCCGACGCGACGAACCAGCGTAGTTGAGGTTGAACAGTCCTGCTACGAGAACTCGGTGACGCGGGTGAGGAATCTCCTGGAGTATGATAGGAGAGACCATCAAGCAGAAAGCGAGACCGCTACCAATCTACGGTTCAGTCGCCGGTCAGCGAGCGGCTCGCAACATCGATACTCGAGCAAGCAATGTACCACGATGCGCGAAACGACGAAGAGGGCAAAGCTGTAGCGAGGCCAAGTCAGTGGTGCGCTGCTGGAGGAACGGACGAGCACGCACCCTGAATTTCCGAGTCCGGCACAACTGCCCAGGATAGATCCTACGAGCATCGTGCATGCCGAGTAGCGGATGCACCAGCACCTGCCCCATCGGTCTGCGACGTACGCTGCGACTGGTGCCGTGAACAAACCCTGGAGCAAGATTAGGCGACTTGCAAACAGAAGATGAAGCCAGCTCCCGTACCGAGATGTAGGCCGAAGCAGAAAGCAGGCCAATGTCGCTCTGTGAGGGGTTTCCGAGCGCCTGGCGCCAAGGCAGCAAGGCCTGAAACCCACCTTTCAAACGAAGCGTGAGCGAGTGACTGCAAGACAAGCAGGGCGGAGGGGACTTACCGAGCAGATTATCGTCAAAGCCGTTGAGCATTTGACCAACAAAAACGATAGAGACGAAGAAGTTCAACTGCATGAAGGGACAGGAAGAGAGGCGCAGGGTGAGGCGCAGGCGAGGAGGAGATGTAGAAGCAGGGAGTTGTAGCGATAGGGAGCAGGTCAGGGCTTGGCGGTGTCTGCCACTAAGGATGCAAACGCACCTGAACAAGTCCTGCAGGTTGGCGGCTGGTCAGCGAGGAGGCATCGCAAGGGAGAAGCCGGCGCGTACCTCGCAGGTGGAACCAACGATTCCCATCCAGGCAGTTGGGGATCAGCGTGAAGTCACCAGGTCGCACGACAGCTTCTTCAGAAGTTCCTTCACCGGCCACTGCGGCGGTCCCATCGATCAGGAGGGGGTCACGTGGTAGGTCGCGAGCAGGGGAAAAGAGTACGCACTTGCGTGAGGCCCTGCGGTGATAGAGAAGAAGCGGGGCACACAAGCAAAGATAGATCAAGAGGGGAACCTGGGGAAGCGGGCGCGGACGAGTTTGCTGGATCGCCCGGCCCAGCTTGGCGGCTACCGCGTGCTGAGATGACTGTCGGCCGACCCAGCGGCGCCCGGGCTAGCTCTTTGTGTCAAGGCCTGTCAAGGGTGCGGTCGCGAGTGGCAGCTTTGGGTGCTGAATTCATGTCGTTAATCATCTGGGATGAGGAGGAGGGAGCTGGCGCAGGCGACGCAGGAGCGAAGTTGACGGAAACCACGGCGGAGTCGGCGAACACTCGGAGCTAGCTCAGCAGGCACGAGGTTGTTGCTTGTCCCTTGCCTATCGAGACCAGCCAGATCCCAGGCGAGCACAACACAGAGGCTCGCCCAGCCGCTCACCTCAAAGCCTCTCCTTCGAACACCGCCCCGTCTGTCGCCGATCGCCATGTCCCGATCCCCGTCCCCGACCCCCTCCAGTTCGCGCATCAACCTCCCACCCAACTCGCTCGACTCAAGCACCTTCCTCGAAGGCGGCACGCCCAACGTGATCGCGGATCGGCTACTCGGGCTACACACCAAGGCGCCGAGCTCCAGGCCAGGCGTTTCGAGAGGGGAGAGTCTGTTGGATGTGCTGAGAGCGGGAAAGGGGGTGCCAGAGGAGAGGACACCGTTGCTGGGACGAGAAGCGGAGGAGGAGCAGGAAGAAGAGGAGGGACAGAGGGGGGTGAGGTCAGCGAGGTCGAGGAGCAAGAGCTTGAGGAGGAAGCTCAAGTGGCACGAGCGGCCGTCGCCCATCTGGTCAGTCCCTTTAGGGCTTTGTGGGAATGCTTGGACTAGTTGGGCTCGACAAGGAATGGACAAGGAGGTGCGATGTCGTTAGACGACCATGCGGAGGTTCAGCGCCGCTGGTAGCGATGCAGCGAGGAGATCGTCCTTTCAAAGGAGGGATACGCTGCAGCATTGTCACTGGGATCGTAGAAGAGGCGGGAGCAGCTCGCGAGATCGGAAGAGCACACGTCTGAACTCCAGTCACCGCCTCTATCTC
>ERZ1463019.5-NODE-5-length-15620-cov-13.244523_pt1 | contig 15620 bp, 31 predicted proteins | sample MGYA00564476_ERZ1463019 | MGnify/ENA primary metagenome ERZ1463019 (study PRJEB39244, sample SAMEA3635145) | Helicobacter pylori | study: EMG produced TPA metagenomics assembly of PRJEB11511 data set (Assembly of a 5300-year-old Helicobacter pylori... | reverse complement strand
AGATAGAGGCGGTGACTGGAGTTCAGACGTGTGCTCTTCCGATCTCTTCCTCCCGAGCTTGTTGTTCCCCTCCCCTCACCCACCAACTCCAACGATGCCACCCCGCCGCAAGCGCCCTTCCTCCTCTCAATCCCAGCCCTCGCACTCCTCCCAATCCCGCCCCTCCAAGCGCGCCAAACTCGCCCCTCCTCCCTCCTCCCTTCCCCTCCCCACCGACTCTCCCCTCCCCTCCCTCTCCCCCGCCCACGCCGACCCTCCCAAACGCTCCTACAACCCCGGTACCCTCCGCCGCCTTGCCCTCCCCCGTCCTCGGAACCCTCGGTCCACCCTGTCGGGCTCTAGGATCGGTGGACGCTCCAAAGACCCTCCGCCGCTATCCGCCACCGAGGCAGAAGCAGGTGAGGAGATGTACGTTACCCGCACTGGGCTGGGGTTCAGTGGGTACCTCAAGAAAGGCGTCGCGGTATTCTTGCAGCGGGGGTGAGTGCGTTCGTTCCTGTGGAGGGAGGGGAGCTGATGGGTGCAGGGCGAGGAAATTGGTGGTGAGGGGGATGGGAGCGGCGATTCCGTTGGCGATGGGGGTGGCGTTGGCGGTCAAAGAGGAGGTGGGGGGGACGTTGCAGGTGCGGACGGGGAGCGAGACGGTTACGGATGAGATTACGCCGGATTGCGAGGTGAGTTTGCGTTTGGGATTGCGGGTTTGGGATTGCGGGTTTGAAGTGGGCTCGCAGAGGGTGCGAGGTCTCTCAGAAGCTGGTAGGACGAAGAGAAAGTGGATTGGATATGGGCCAGCGAGGCGAGAGTGCGATGCTCCACCTCAGCCTATGACTGCAGAAGACAGCACCTCTCAGAAGGAGAACTGACACATTGCCCGCAGGACGACGACATTATCTACCAAACGCGCGACAAGAGCACCGTCCTCATCGAAGTGCGCGTCTCGGAAGTCCTCACCATCGCCCCACCTCCTTCCCGAAGTGCTCGTGGAGGACGACATGGTGGCGGGCGTGGAGGAGGGAGAGGACGTGGGAGGAGTGCGTAGCTGTACGTCGAGTGGGGAGGAATGGTGTTTCGAGGGCTTCGCAAGGAGGCTGCGGTCGCATTCTGCTTCTTTTGACGAGACTGCTTTGCTTGGAATCCTCACTTACGGAGGACTCTATCCCACGGATTTTCTCCGGCGCTGCGCAGGGTCTCAAGCGATCGAACGAAGCTAGCCAGCAGGCGCATCCATTCCAGCTCAAAACTTCTCCATACTCGGCCTCAAGTCCAGCTCGAGCGTCCAGCAATCCCTCGTCTGCTCATGCAGCCACAAGTACGTCTTGGCGATACTCTCGGGCCTGAGAGCCTGTCGATCGTCCTCGAGCCAGCCGGCGCCGTTCCTGGTGCCGAAGAGGGCGAGCGTGCGTTTCGTGATGATGGTGCCGTCGATTACCTGGGGTTGGGGCTAGGTGAGTATGGGAGGAAGGAGGATGGAGGACGGGGGAGGAGAGCAGGGGGAAGAGAGCAGGGGGAGGAGAGGGAGGAGGCGTTGAGGGGATGGAGGAGGGACGTACGATGAAAGCGACGTGAACGCCTTGCGGACCGTATTCCCTCGCAATCGCCTACCGACGTTAGCTCCATTCGATCTGAAAGCGACGGCAACGTACCTGGGAGAGCGCGCGAAGCCCATGCTTCCCCGCTGCGAACGCGCCGAACGAATGTGCACCGCGCAGAGCAGACGTCGCGCCGGTCATAAGGAGTGTTCCTCCGACCTCTTCTCCTTCGCGGCTAGGCGAGGAGGATTAGCTGATTGTGACAGGGAAGGAGGAGAGGACGCACGGAGGAGCCACGAACATGGCGATGGATTCCTGGGCAAACGCCGTCGCCGCCACGATGTTGACTTGAACGCTGAGCTTGATATCCGATTCTTTAATCTCCATGAACGGGATGTTGCTCTGCGGGAGGTCAGCACGGCGTCAGCGAGCGACACGATGAGTGGAGAAGCGAGAGGGACGCACCCACTGCCCCGTGTTCCAGACAGCCGTCTTGAGCCTCCCATCCGGCCACGTCTTCCTCACACGCGCAAAGACGTCCTTGATCGAAGCATGGTCGTACGTCTCGAGACTGAACACTTCCGCCTGCGTTCCCCGCATTAGCTCCCTCCTTCCTCTCTCCTTCCCCATCTCGCCTCCGACGCGCACTCACCACTCCGCCCGCTGCGACAATATCCTTCTTCAGATCCTCGACGTCCTTCCTCGGGCGGCTGAGGAGGGCGACGCGGTACCCCAGCTGGGAAGAGAACAAGCGCGCGACGGCGGCGCCAGTTCCTACGGCGTTTCCGAGGCCGGAGATGACGATGATGGACTTGGAGAGCGGTGGCATCCTGTGTGAGAGGGTGGGAGACAGAGAGGAAGAGGTCAAGGGCACTTGGCGGCTTGGGGTAAGCGGACGCCGACGCGAGGCCCGGCAAGTTTGAGCGTGCGGAGGTCAAATCACTCCCGGCTCGGGCACAGTTCATATCTCTTTAAAGCTACACCGTACCTCTGACTTGTTTCTGAGCCTGGAAGTACACGGTTCGGCAAGAGTACCGCGCGAAGAGAAAGAAAGACAAGAACATCACGTGATGTTTTCAAGCCCGGTCCTCGTTCCTAGACAAAAATCTTCCCTCGTTTGAGTTCTTCCCTCCTCCGAGATCTTCCACCGCGGTCCTCCTGAATAAAGACCGGCCTCTCCCAGCTCTACTGCATTTCCCGCTCCTGCACCTCCCCTCCCGTCAAGCAGCACCATCAGCCCCAGACGCGCCTCGTCACACCCTCGCGGAGGATGAAGCCCGACAAAGCGACGAAGCAAGGAGAGGGATGGGAACGGTGCGCGGTCAAGTGGGAGCCGAGGGAGGAGCGTGTGGGCAGCGCAGAGTCTTCGTCGGACTCCGGAGACTCGAGCTCAGAGGAGGAAGGCCCGCCGCTGATTAGGCCAAAGAGGGAGGAGGAGGAGGCAGTGATAAAGGCTGAGCTACTCCCAGCCCTTCACGAAGCCTCGCCTGCTCGCCCTGCCCTGGTCAAGGCGCAGTATCACGCTACTGCTGAACGCTCCCTCAGTGCTTTGGGTTTCGGTTTCACGCGGTACGAGAGTAGGAAGGAGCGTGGTGAGGGAGGGATTGAGACGGGGACGCCGGATGATAGATGTTCGAAGGAGCAGAGGGAGGTGCTGGAAAGTGTGAGGGGTGGGAGGAACATCTTCTTTACCGGGTCGGCGGGTGCGTCGTGCCATGCTTGGGGGGAGGAATGCAGCTGATGCGTTTCGTAGGAGTTGGCAAGTCGTTTTTACTTCCCGAGTGAGTTGCGCGAGGGGGTGGGAGGAGCGAGTTGACGGTTCGCAGGATTACGCGGCTCCACGACATCCTCCACAAGGAGTACAAAGCGACTGCGACGACAGGTATCGCCGCTCTCCAAGTGGGTGGAGTGACGCTTCATTCGTTCGCTAGCGTCGGTCTGGGGGAGAAGCCCGTTCTGGCGTTGCTGGACCAGATGGGGTTCGTCCTTCCCTCTATCTTCCAGGAACACTGCTGACTCGCACGACGCAGGAAGGTGCAGAAAGCGACCTGGAGGAAGACGCAGGTACTCCTCATCGACGAGATCTCGATGACTGACCCCGGGTCGCACCCTCCTTCCTTTGCAGAGCCGTCGCTGACTACCCCTCGTCGCAGTATTCTTCACCAAGCTCAACCTCCTCGCGAAGCTCATTCGCGAATCTCCCGAACCCCTCGGTACCTTCTCCCTCTCCCCCTCTCCTTCTGACACTAACTCCTATAACAGGCGGAATCCAGCTCATCCTCTCCGGCGACTTCTTCCAGCTCCCGCCTGTGCCGGACAAGCACCCTCGCTGCATGCGCTGCGGTTCGTCTTGCCCTCTCCCCTTCTCCACAGCTCCCTGACGCAGGAACAGGCGAGGAATCCCTCGACCTCATGCCCCTTTCTCTCTCCACCCTTCCTCCCGAGCCTCCGTACCGGCAATTGCGGGGCGAGGCTAACAAGGAAAGCGAGGTCATCGCGCCGGTGGAGGTATATCGCTGCAGTGCGTTCACGGTGAATGGGAAGATGATGGAGGGGTGTGGATTGGAGACGAGGGCGAGGAGGTTCGTGTTTGGGACGAAGAGAGCTGGTTAGTCCGGTTCGTAGCGGAGCAGGAGCGGGGAGCTGATGTCGGGCAGGGCCGAGTGTCACTTGACGGTTATGGAGCTTACGAAGGTACGCTGTCCCCACTGAGGTCTTTTGAGTGAAGCTGATTCCTTCGGCGCACAAGTCTTTCGTCAAGCGGATCCTGGTAAACCGTCCACCGCACTCGTTGACATCGCTAACGATGGCCACGTAGAATTCGCCAAGTTGCTCGACAAGTTCCGTCGAGGCCATTGCGACGAAGGAGCGTCCAGCTCCTGGCCAAATGCGGCTCCAACCTCAGCCAGCTCAAGTCGATCAAAGTCCGACCCCTCTCCCTCCCTCTTCCCTCGCTGACCATCATAAGGCAGCCTCCAAACCTCTACCCTCTCGAGCACAGCGTCGAGACCGAGAACCTCGCCGAGTTCAAGAAGCTCTCCGACAAGGCCTATACCTTCTTCGCACGCGACACGGCGCAAGGTCCGCGAGCCAAGCTCCTCCAAAAAGACCGCATACGCCCCCTCCATCCCTCCTCATGCACCGCGCTGCTTATCTTTGATCGCAGATGAAGCATCTCCCGCCTTCCCCGCGAGTGGACCTCAAGATTGGCGCTCAGGTCCTACTTCTCGCGAATTTAGGTATAGCAGCCGGACTTGTTAATGGCTCTCGAGGAGTCGTCGTCACGTTTGTTGGACCTGAGGAGGAGGGTTGGCCGGATTTGGCCGACGGGAAGAGCGGGAAGAGCTGGAGGGATGAGATGCCGGAAGCGTTTGTCGAGGCGCAGGAGGAGAAGAAGTTGCCTTTGGTGGTCTTTGCGTGTGGAGTCAAGAGTGCGTGTGCTTTTCTTCGTCAGGCTTGGTGCGGGATTCTGACGAGCGCTGCAGAGGTTGTGAGACCGCACCTTTGGGTCGTCGAGATTGATGCGGGCAATTCGGTAGCGAGGACGCAGATGCCGCTGGCGCTGGGTGGTGAGCTTCCCACCCGCTCGTATGCGATTTGACTGGAGCTGATGCTGGTGCAATGCAGGGCTCTGACGATGTGGGTGTCTTTCTTCTCGCAGACGACCTCCTGCTGACCTCCCTGCTCCGCGTTTCTTCTCTCGTAGCCACAAAAGTGCGTACAGCTCGATGACCTCGCGCTGCTCAATGACCTAACCCGGACTCTCCAGGTCACGGTCAATCGCTCGACGCCGTCAGCCTCAAGCTCCAAGGGACCTTCGAATGCGGACAGTCCGCTCGCTCCGCCACTCCGCCTCCTCACATCTGACCTCCTCTCGCAGGGCCTACGTCGCTCTTTCCCGCTGCCGAACTCTCGCCGGAATGGCCGTCGAAGACTTCCGCCCCAAGCACATCATGGCTCACCCTACCGTCGTCCAGTTCTACGCCGACATCGCCGCTTCCCGTCCTTTGTTCGTCCCCCTCTATCGCGGACCCCTTCCTCGCTGATATCCCCGCAGCCTACCCGCCCTACCGCAGCTCATCGACCCTCTCCTATACATCCCTACTTTCTCCCCGCTCATCCTCGCCTCCAGAGCGTCTTCAGACCTCTCGACACTGCATCAACTACTCCCGACTTTATCCTATCCCCCTCGCTCAATTCCTCCCACCCCCTCCCAAAACCTCTATCGCCAAGTTCGGGCCGCCGGAATTCGGCTTCGCAGCGGCTCCTCGACACACTTTTCCCGCGCCTCCTCGAATCGACTTTGCAGCAGTTCCTCGAATCACATATTCGGCAGCAGGATGGGAGGCTCTTCTCCGCGAAGCCGCGATCTCATTCGCCAGCGCAGGCGGGTCAAGCGTCGCTGTGTTCGCGGATCGCGCGAGGGGGTTGATGGGGTTGGCTCTGGGAGTCGAGCTAGCGCCGGAACTTCCTGTGGCGATCAAGCAGGCGACGGTGCTGGCGATGGAGAAGGCGATGGAGGTGGACGAGGAGCCTTGGGTTGAGGATGCGGAGGAGGGGAGGAGGAGGAAGAAGAGGGAGAGAGGGAGGAGGAGGAGGGAGAGGAGGAGGAAGGAGCGGGAGGGTGCTCCTATGACAAGCCTGAGGAACTGGTCGTAAGCGGAAAGCTGGCGATCGAGGGGAGGAGGGAACAGACGCGTTCGGAGGGGACGCACGCGGTTTCGCTGGAATGCAGGGCGTTTAGGGCACTAGGACAGGGAGGTACTGTGGATGAACGTCGGCTGGCGCAAGGAGAACGGAGAGCAGGAGAGGGATGAGGAGGAAGCGGCCGTACTTTTGTCCGGGGGAAGCAGGGCGCCCAAGCAGTGGTGGGCGGAGGATACGCTGAAGCAGGAGATCGTTCGAGTGATCTAGCCGCCCAGTCGTTGTTGGCGAGAGCCAAGCAGGACGACCGGCTCCCATGTAGCTCCTCGTCGGACCTTGTCGACGTTCGTCCTTCGAGTGACGACTGCCTCTCCCTTCGCCTCTTCGCCCGTCGTCTCGAAAAGCTCAAGAGGAGCTGCTAGGCTAGCATGGTACGCCCGGCGTCGTCACCCGAGAGCTGCACCGCTAATTGCCGTCCTGCAGGCCAACGTCGTCCAAGCCCTCTCGAGCTACTCCTCCTACCGCGACTCCCGCTCTCCCCTCCCCATCCCAGTTCAGCACGCCAACCTCGGCTCCTCCGCCACCGTCTACGTCGGCAACCTCAGCTTCTTCACGACCGAGGAGCAGATTCTCGAGCTCTTCAGTCGGACGGGAGACGTCAAGCGAATCATCATGGGATTGGATCGGAACAACAAGACGCCGTGTGGGTTCTGCTTTGTAGAGTGAGTCCCTTCTACTTGCTAGGGCGTGCTCCTGGAAAGCTGCTCGTGGAAGCTCCCAGCTCAAGGAGCTGCCCTCCCTCCCCGATTCTTCCACCACGACCACGCCCTCTCCTCCCTCCGCTACATCTCGGGCACCACAGCTAACTCTCTCACTCACTCGCAGATTCTTTCACCACGACCACGCCCTCTCCTCCCTCCGCTACATCTCCGGCACCAAGCTGGACGAGCGAATCATCCGCGCCGACCTCGACCCCGGCTACCTCGAGAACAGGCAGTACGGACGGGGGAAATCTGGCGGTCAAGTCAGAGATGAGTATCGTGATGATTACGATGCGGGCCGGGGCGGGTGGGGGCACCTGAAGACGCGGCAAGAAATGGAGGAGGGGAGGCAGAGGGAGCAGGACGAGCTGTATAGGGGGGATCATGAGGGGGGAAGGCAGGAGGTGCCAAGTGGGCAGGGAGGAGTGGAGGAGGTGAGTCGCGCTGTGTGCTGGGGAGAGGGAGGGAGCTGACCTGCTGCTTGGCGTGCAGAACCCGAGGTTCAGGGACGAGAGGGACGACTAGGGTGGCCAGCTGCAGTGCGCGGGCTGGTCGATTCAAGGTATGGGAGCGCCAATGTAGTACTCTGTTGGGCACGACCTGGTCCCTCTGCTTGTACAGGGAGCCTGCTGGTGCCGAGTTGGCCAGAAGCGGCTGCTGAATCTACCGTCACCTCTGCTCTGTTCTCCCGACCTTCCCAGCCCCCGTCTTCGTAGTTCACAGCCTCAGGCTGGCCCCCGCTGCTCCTCTTTCGAACACTCTCGCGCGAGCTCTCTGCTCGCCGACTCGCCGCTCGATCAGACCGTATGAGACGAAGACTAGTTGATTCCGGCCAAAAGGCTAAGTGCGGAAAAGGGAGGAGAGAGGGGGACTAGGAAGGAAGAAGGACAGGAAGAAGGGGGTTGGTTCAACGGGCTACTTGCGTCCAAACAAACTCTGCTGCTGATACCCCATCTGCGGCCTACCCCCCTGCGGACCAAACGCAAACTGCTGCTGCTGCTGCTCCGGTGCGAACCCCCTCGTGACGTTGTACCCCTGGTGCCCATCGAGCGAATGATACGCCGCGCTCTGAGGCGGACCGACCATTCCGTTCGAAGTCGGGTAGTGCGGGCCTCCCGAGTTGGTGCTAGCGAGACGGGCGTTGAGGATCGCGGGGTCGGAGAAGAAGGGGTGATTCTCTGCTGTCGTTCCGTCCTTGGATCAGCCTACGCGAACGACAAAGCAGTAAGGAAGACGCACCTTGGTTATGCTGCAATTTTGGCGCCGAAGCCTGAGCCGCAGCAATGAGCGCGAAGATGTCGTCCTTGCCAACCGGGTTCGACTGTCCGGACGGCCGCGGCGCAGGCGGAGGGAGGGGGAACGACGCCGCCGGTATCGGAGTCCTATTGAGCGAGATGCCCGGCGGCAGGCTGGTCGGCGGTCCTCCGACTCCAGGGGGCGTGGCGCCGTAGCCCATTCCTGCGCGCGAGCGCGGAGAAAGTTGGGGAGAGGAGGAGGTAGATTGACCGGGAGAGGCGAGGGTGCGGAGGAGGTTGGGAGGGAGGGCACCGTTGTACGAGGTCGAGGTGAGGTTGACGCCGGGCCAGAGCGCCGAGGGCTCTGCGGTCGAGGTGGACGAGGGAAGGGGGTTGAACCCGATGGAGGACGGAGGTCGGTGTTGAGGAAGCGGCATCCCAGGAGGAGCAAACATCGTCGGCGACTCCCGCCCAGACGCAAACGCCGATCGAGCGAGCGCCGACGCCAGGTCCCCGCCTTTGACTCCCTGCGATCCACGCCTTGCGAACCCGAACCTCGAGCTCCTCCGCGACGCATCGTCGCCCGTATGAGGCGGCGAGGACGACTCGGAATGCGGGTCGCTCCCGTTCTCGAACGGCGATCCATCGGCGAAAGGGTCGAACGACCCAAGGTAGCTCGGAGCGTGCGACATGGCCGGCGAGACCTGATCGTGCTCGCTCCGCCCGAAGCCGTCCAGGTTTGCGAAATCCCTCGTGGACCGCACGCCCTCCTCGTTTGCTGCTGCCGGAACCGCACGTCCTTTGCCCTTGACGTCGAGGTTCAAGCTGAAGCTGAACGAGCCTTCGCCAAACTCGAGCTCCGGGAACGGAGGGACGCTCGGTGGACGAGGGATGTACGCGCCGTTCGTGAGGCCGTTCGCAAGGGGCGCCTCGACTTCGGGAGAAGGGTGGGTCGGGGAAGGGGGTTGAGAGGAAGAGGCGACCGGTGCGGGCTCCTCGGAAGGGGTGGTGAGTGGGGCAGGGGAAGGTCGACGAGGAAGGTCAGCGACAGAGAGGGCGGGCGTGTCGGAGGTCGAAGGGGTAGGAAGTGCGGGTCGAGCAGGGAGGGAGGTGACGGTGGGAGTGGACGCAACGTCGGCTTTCGGGCGGGAGGAAGGGCGTGCGGGGAGTGGATGGTTTTGAGGCTTCGAAACGGCGATGGGACGGACGGGATGAGGTGCGGGCGGAGGTTTGATGGAGGCGGAAAGGGGAGGGAGGGAGGCGGGGTAGACGATCGGAGTGGTGGGTTGGCTCATGAAGATGGGGTTCTTGGATGCCCAGGAAGCGGTAGGCGGCAATGTCGCTGCGAATACACGAGTTCAGCCTTGGCAGCAACGCGGAGGACGAAGCAAGCTCACCTTCCTGCTGCTTGCGGATCTGCGTGACGGCGTTCGACGCCTTGGTCCGCTGAATCTCGCTGTCGCTCATCGCATGACTACGCGCACCAGCTCATCAGCTCCCCTCCCCCTCCCAGCAATCCCAGAAACCACTCACTAAGTATAGATCTCCTCGCGCGAGACCGGTCCCGCTCCTTCGATCTCCTCCCCCGGCTCGTGCGCCTGCATACAGTTCTCGTTGTTGCACTTGCCGCCCTTGAGGTACGTCGGGCAATAGCGCGTCGTGCCCCAGATGGCCTTGAGCTTGTGCCCATCGCTCGTCGTCGAGCCGTCCATGGCCGAGATGCAAGACGAAGCTTCGGCGGGGGTGCGGTAGTTGACGTAGACGTTGACAGGCTGGTAGTGGGGGTGCGTCGAGGCGGGTTGGGTGACGGTGGAGGATCGCTTGGACATGAAGAGCTTGACGACCTTGCCGTACTGGCCGAACTGCTCGGGCCCCTTGAGCTGGTTCAGCGTCTGCGGACGAGGAAGGTCAGCGAATGTTCCTGATGAGCTAGCAGGGCTGCTAACGTCTTCGTTCGCAATCTTGGTCGTCATTCCCTGGATGTGCACCTGCGCGCGCTGCCGAACTCGCACGTTGGCCATGTTCTTGACCGTGAGCGCGTCGTCCTTCCGCCGCTTGTCGCGAATCTTCTTTGCGGCTTGCAGCCTTTTGAGTCTGCAATTACCGACCGAACGCATCAGCTCTGCCCCCCTCTCCTCCCTCACCAACCACACGCACTCGTCGGGCTTGATCGCCTTGAACTCGACCGTCGTATCGTCGTACGCTGCTCGACACGCTGGGCAGCGGCCATTGAGGTTCTCCTTGATGTGGTGCCAGCAGAACCGACAGATCTGTGCGTATCACCATCAGCTCCTCTCCCTCCGTTCCAGCCGATTGCCGAACGTACCTGATAACCGCATGGGCAAGGCTTGAAGTTGAGGTCTGAGATGTCCATCTCTTCGAGGCAGAGTGGGCAGTCCATGTCGTCCTGTGTGCGGGACGGTGGCGTTAGTGAGAGCTCTGCGAAGTCTGTATCGAGGTTGCTTGGTTTAGACCGGCAAGTGCAGGCCTCTAGCAGCGGTACTGCTTCATAGCACAGCAAAACTCAACACGGCGTAATTCCAGAGAGGGCAGTCCTCGACTACGCAACAGCTTGGAGGAGAGGAGCCTTAGCTCCTCGCCTGCAGAACCGTTGACAGACGACCTGCTCGCCCCCCACTCTCATCTACGCCTGCTGCCTCTACCCCCACGGCCCGTGGAGTGCTCCTTTCCACATCCATAGACAGCTCAAGAGCCAGTCGTGGCGCTGAAGACTGGGACAGGAACTGCTGGCAAGCCCAGCGGTCCCCGTCCTGACTTCAGCACACCCTACGACCCAGCCCTGCCTGCCTCAAGAACCAGCAGAAAGATCTACACATGGTCATGGTGTGGACACTGCCAGCGCATAGTAGCTCAAGGTAGACATTGGACGTGACAGGCTAGGACTCGGCTGAGTGAGGATGTGCTCCTACTCTGCCAGCAGCCCCAAGCGAGACATGTCCATCTACTCCCCACTAGAGCACCGGCAGGGTATTCCACACTGCCAGGGCGCGCATCCACCCCTCCCCTTGGCAACCCGCCGAACAGTCAGCGACCAACACGTCCCTCCCTAGTCGCCACCGCTCCCCTCCCCCTCCGTCCCGCCTCCCTCCCGCTCTATTCCACCCAGACCGACTCTGAGACTCACCTCAAACCCATCCAGCAAGCCCATCACGCGATCGAGGGCCGTACTCGCGCTGGCGACCTTGTCGAGCCCCGAGGTTTGCTCCTGCGCGGCTTGGAGGTTCGGGTGGACGTGCGAGGACGAGGGCTGGTTCGTGGAGAGGTGCGGGTGGAGGCCATTTGGACGACCCAGGTGGTGGTGCGGTGGTCGGTGCATGCGCGGTGGGAAGGGCGGAGGGCAACCAACGGCGTGAGTTTCAAAGTCGACGAGTTTGATTTTGCTGCTTGGTCCTCTACCAGGAGGAGGCGTTGGGATCGGCTCCCTTCACTCGAGCGTGCGGAATCTCGGGAGAGTCGGGAAGTCACTGGGGGCAAAGGCGTCTTGCTTCCAGGTCAAACGGCTCAGCAGGTGTTGCTCTTCGACTCGCCTCCGACGACACTGCTCTCAGCCGACGTCGGCCACGCTAACCTCGATAAATTGCGCTCCAGCCAGTGGAGGGCCTTGTAGGAACTACTTGGTACCTGCGCCGGCCGCGTCGTATCTTCGCTGCTAGGCGTGCGGGAGGTCGTTGTGCGCCTTCTTGTCGCGTTCCTTTTTCTCTCCGCGCTCTCTCTCGTCTCTGCATACCCTGCAGGAGTACGTACTCTTTACCTGCTTCATCAGCAGCCTAGACAGGCTTGAGTTCTGCCAATCGTGGGCCTCCGCAGCCTGTCGAAAAATGCAGACGCCTCCGTAATGGGCGCGACTTGGCTCCTTGTCCGTCTAATTCTCTTCTCTCTCGACGTCCTTGAAGCTGCCTGCATTGTTCAACTACTCCCGGAGAGCGGGAAGGAGTTCGGCAGCGAGAGAACGAGTTAGCGAGAGTTTCGTGGCCCGCGCAGGAGCAGCGCAGCGTCTCCTTTCCTCTCCCGCCTTTTGACTGAGCCGAAGTCTATCGTAGACTACAACAGTCATTCTGGACAGCACCAGCGTAACTCAAGCCAGCGCTCTGTGTTCTCCCCTCCTCAACTCCGACCTTCGCTACGACCCTCTCTCACCTCCTTACCGCCCCTCGATCCGTCTGCTGGATCTACTGACCTGCCCTAGCACCTTCCTCGCCCTGTAAGCTCGCCTGCACCGTGCTCTAGCAGCCCGACGCGGTACTGCATCGGCACACCCGCTAACGCCCCCGCAGCAGCAGCTCCCGCAAGCCCAGCACCCTCTCCCTTGCCCTCCTCTCCTCCCACCTCGAGACGACTCTCCTCGCCCAATACAAGGCGAGCTTTCTTGCTTCTAGCAGCAGGAGACGAGTGGACGAGCGCGATCGGTGAGTCCTTGAGACTGCGGGGAGGAGCTTGGGTGACTGCGAGAGGAGCTCAAGGCTTGGAAGGAGATGGGACCTGATGGAGGCCGACCCAGGCTGCTCCCGGCGCTGAACCGTGCAGCACCGGCCTTCGTGTAGGTCTAGCGGTGGCGGCGTGCTTGTGGCTTTGCCAGGGGCGACCCTTGGGTGCCTCGGAACACGTCCCTCTCTCACAGCCTTATCAGCCCTTCACCTGCATGGAGCTACAAGTACACAGCGCTATCGCAGGACGACGGCTGACCCTCTCTCTCCCTCCAGCAGCCATGTTCTCCTTCTTCAAGTCCAAGCCCAAGCGGACCTCGCACCTCCCGCAACACGTCTCACCCTCCTACTCGCCTCAATCTCACCCTGATCCCGAAAGCGGCTACAACGACGTAACCTTCGTCTCCTCCCCCGCGCCTTTCATCCTCCCCACCCCGACCTCAGCCTCCTTCGACTCGTCGTACCCTCCCCGCGCCTCCTCCCACCCACCTCCAACGCGCGGCTACCCCTCCCTCACCTCGACCTTCACGCGCCTCGAGTCCCTCCTAGCCGACACCGCTCCCTCCCTCCTCGACTCTCTCGCTCCTCCCCTACCCGCTTCCTCTCCAGCCCTCATCTCCCTCCTCCACACCCTAACCCCTTACTACCTCCCCACCCCCGTCCTGGAATCCTACCTCCTCCACGACGGTCAAGAACCCTTCTCCACGGCCCCGGGACTCGTCTATGGGTTACGCTGGATGCCGCTCGACGAGGTAGAGCAGGAATGGCGTTTCTGGCGACGGCTCGAGGATGCCGGTGGCGAGGGGGGTATGGAGGATGCCTTTGGTACTAAAGCGCGCGAAGGCGGTGCGCGGGGCGAAGGACGTACGCATCCTGGTTTGGGAGAGGCGAGGGACGGAGGAGTAGCGATGGATGGCATGAGCGCGTTTCCGCCCGGGTGGGTGAGAAGCAAGTACTCGCACCCTGGCTGGTTGCCTCTCCTCTCGGACCGCGCGGGGAACTACGTAGGAGTCGATTTGGACCCCCCGCCTCCGGGCGCTGGAGCTGAGGGAGAGGGGTACGGGCAGCCGGGGCAGGTGATTGCCTTTGGAAGGGAGATTGACGAAAAGGTCGTTCTCTTCCCTGGGGATTCGGCGGGGGGGTGGGGGAGGTTTCTCGCTGCATTTGTGGAGGATGTGGAGAGGGGGGAGTTTGCGAGTTTGGGAGAATTGGGGAGGATGAGTGGGAGGGAGTGGGATGAGGAAGGGGGTGGGAGGGTCAAGGAGGGGAGTGATGAGGAGTGGGGAGAGGGGGATGGGATCGGGGATAGGAGCTACTTTGAGGGAGATCGGTATGGCGAGGAAGGAGGAGACGAGGATCGCTCGGAGAGCCAGCTGTGGTGAGCCCCCCTCGTCCTGTCTCTCGCTCGCGCTGACGGACGATTGCAGGACTCTTCGCGCCGAATACCGTCGCTGGCTCGCAGGACCAGGCGAATGCGGTCTCATCGGCGCTCTCGCCGAACGCAGTCGTCGCAAATGGCGTTCCGTCGGCATCGGCGCCGCCCCTCCCTCCCAATCCCAGCGCCAGCGAACGCCTCTCACGATCCTCGTCCCGGAAGACCCCTCCTCAGGCCCCGAATCCTCCGCGACCGAGCGTCCCTCCTCCCCCGCCCCGCTCCTCGAATCCACTCCCGCCGCCTCACCAGCTTTGGGCCCCCTCGACAACTCCGTCGAACTCGTCCTCTCCCCTCCCTCCCCGAAATCCGCCGCTCGGCTCGACTCTATCCCCGCGCCAGCACGCTCGCCCGAGTTGCTCGAAGCGCGCAGTCGCCCCGCTGGGCTCGGGAAGAAAGGTCGAGGACGCCCGCCGCCCCCGCCTATGGCGCTCGACCTCCCGACGATGTTTGACCTCGATGCGCCGAACGAGTCGAACGTCCGAGACGACCATTTGAGTGGACCGTACGGGGGTAACGAGGAACCGCGCGCGAGCTTTGGGAGCGGAGGGACGCCGCCGAGGGATATGCTGCTGGGGAGTGGGGAGGGAGGGAGTAAGGGGGCGAGCTCGACGGCGTTGGTGCAGGGGGATGAGGGAGCGGGATTGAGCTTGGAGGGATTGGGGATCAATGCGGGTAGCGAGGAGGGGTACGGCGCTGGAGGAAGGTAGAGGGTCGTGGACGTTTTATTCAGCTTTCGACTGCTGGTTTTCATTTTTCCTAATCGATCGCGCCAGTGGAACAGATGCACTGCTTTCAAGCTACGAAGAAAGAACCCTACGCCCAATGCCCCTCGAGCGGAGCGATCTCCACCTCCCCCTCCTTCAGCCCCAACTCCCTGATCGCCTCCTGCGCTCCCTTCTCCCCAAACTCCCACCCCTCCTCCTCGGCCGGTTCTTTCAACTCCTTTTTGGCGAGCTCCGCACCCACGTCCTCGGGGACGGTATGGCGCGAGGTGATGAAGAGGAGCTCGACGCCGGGGTAGTTGAGGAGCGGCGCCGGGTTCGCGGGGATGAATTTGGTGGTGAAGAGGTTGCGGAGAAAAGAGGGGTACTAAATGGTGTTAGCGAGGATAGAGGGAGAGGGGAGGGAGGTACCTTGGCTTGCGTCGCTGTGCGCTGTTCGCGGACGCGCGGGTTGGTAGAGCCTGCGCCGGGGGTCTTGACCTGCCAAGTCTCGTCAGCGAGCGTCGGGCGCAGAAACGAAGGACAGACCTGAAGCTGGAACGCTCCCTCGTGCTGAATGTTGAGTTCCTGCTGAACGTCGCCGAGCTGCGAGAATCGAAAGGTCAGCGAGGCTCGGCAGCGACCGAGGAGCCAACGGACCTCGTGCGGAAGGGAGAGGGCGTAGGCGAGGTAAGTCTTCCAGATTGCGCTCTGGTTCTTGCTGAGTTTGGGGACTCCGTGGAAGGTCGAGCAGTGGAGGAGGTAGCGTCCCCTTCCTGCGATGCGCATCGGAGCGACGTGGCGTTCTCCTGCTCTCCGCGTCAGATCGGAAGAGCGTCGTGTAGGGAAAGAGTGTCCTAGGTGTGTAGA
>ERZ1463019.3-NODE-3-length-16543-cov-10.675522_pt1 | contig 16543 bp, 23 predicted proteins | sample MGYA00564476_ERZ1463019 | MGnify/ENA primary metagenome ERZ1463019 (study PRJEB39244, sample SAMEA3635145) | Helicobacter pylori | study: EMG produced TPA metagenomics assembly of PRJEB11511 data set (Assembly of a 5300-year-old Helicobacter pylori... | reverse complement strand
AGAGACTCAGAAGCTTCGCGGCGGCGAACTTCTTTGTCCACAAAACCACTCGCCCGATTCCCTCTCAACCTCTCAAAGACTCTCTAGCACAGCTCAGCTGCAGATGGCTGCACCATTTGGTGCATCGCTGCCACGACTGGCCCTCGGCAAAGAGGCTGCGTGGCTCAGGTCGTGCCAACACGGATCGGTGCGTCCTCTCGTCCCAGCTTCGTGCCCAAAGATGCGAGGAGCAGTTACTGATCTTCCTCTGTACAGACCGTTAGTCAAGCAGGCCGTAGAGCCACACCTCGCCCGGTTGCTTCCATCCCTCTCCACAGCTACCACTCCGCCTCCCGATCGACTCCTTCTCCCAAGCGCCTGCGCACCTCTCCATCGACCACTCCCTCCCTCCTAGAACACCGATCCCTCCCCTCCGCTTCCGCCTTTTCCCAGTCCCACCGAACCCTCTCCATCACCTCCCTCGCCACCCGATTCCGCCTGCCCGTCCTTCGGAAGCACGCAACCGATGCGCCAGAGGACGTGGAGAAGCAGCTCAAGCTCTTTCGGGAACTCATGGAGTCGGGCGAGGTCAAGGACAAGGAGGAGCTCATCGGACGGTGGGAGGAGCTGACCGAGTTCTGGGCTGCTGAGGGAGCCGAGGCAGCTGTGCGTCCCTTCGCTGCCATCGGACAGAGCTGTGCTGACAGGCAGTGCAGGTACGTCCGCTGATCAAGGACGACGATGCGTTCAAGCTGTACCTACGGGCATTGGCATCACTCGCCAGCACGAGCGCCGATCCTCCAGCGTTCTTCGCCAAGCTCAGCACGGCGCCCTCGAAACGAGCAGCTCTCCTGGATCCCATTACCGCATCTACTCCCGCACCAACCGTACTACCCACCACCCCCGCCTCTCCCACCACCCCGATCGCGCCCACCCCCGCCCAAGTCCTCTCCCCCGCAGCTCTCGTTACGGCCCTGTTCTCCGGCGCCTCAGGGCGAGGCAAGGGCGGGGAAGCCAAGGTCGTCTCGCAGGGGAGTTTCGGAGGTCTCTCGTCTCTCGGAATGGGCTCTACGGTGGCTGCATCGGCGAGCGGGGTGGAGCCCATCCGCGTTATCGTCGAGGAGGCCAAGAGCCCGCTCCTCTTGAGGGCAGCGCGGTTCTTGTTCATCACTTTGCTCTACTCGTTCCTGTTGTGAGTTGGCGTGCGCGATGGACGGCGAACGGTGAGCTGATGCTCTCGCGCAGACTCTCCCTGCTGTCGCTGCTTCTTGACTCGTCTGGAATTCTTCGCGGTGCAAACGCGCAGACGACTCCGTTCACGGCGACCGCTGCTCCGGATGCTACCGATGCTGCTGGACGAGGCACGACCTTCAAGGATGTTCACGGTGTTGAGGTGCGGTCCCGATACGCAGAGTTCCGAGTTTCGAGCTGACGATGTCCTTCCTTGTGTAGGAGGCCAAGGCAGAGGTCAGTCGTCTTGAGGACGGCGGGTGACGGAATAAGTCCTTCTTGCTGATGTCAGTTACCCAGCTCTACGAGGTCGTCGAGTTCCTCAAGGACCCCAATCGGTTCGAGAAGCTTGGAGGCCGTCTTCCTCGCGGAGTCTTGCTCACTGGTACGTCGTGTTTTCCAGCTGTTCTCTTTCCCTCTCTCGAGAACGCTAACATCGAGTTCTCTTCAGGACCTCCTGGAACCGGAAAGACCCTTCTCGCTCGTGCTGTCGCTGGCGAAGCCGGTGTCGCATTCTTCGCGGCTTCGGGTGAGCCGTTCTCGTTCTCGCTGTCATCCGGGACAGGCAGCTAACGACCCTTTAGGATCCGAGTTCGACGAGATGTACGTGGGAGTAGGAGCACGCCGAATTCGAGAACTCTTCGCCGCTGCCCGCAAGGCTGCCCCGGCGATCATCTTCATCGACGAGTTGGACGCGATCGGAGGCAAGCGATCGCCTCGGTGAGTGTTTATGGCCATTGAAGAGAAGGAGCGCTTGCTGATGCGACTTGGACCTAAGCGATGCTCACTACACGAAGCAGACTCTTAACCAGCTCCTCGTCGAGCTGGACGGATTCAACCCCGGAGAGGGCGTCATCCTCATCGGTGGTGCGTTATAATCTCACGCCTGGCATCCTCCTTCTGACCCCTCGCACCGCAGCTACCAACTTCCCCGAATCGCTCGACAAGGCCCTCGTCCGACCTGGACGATTCGATCGCCACATCGTCGTTCCCCTTCCTGACGTTCGCGGCCGCATGTCGATTCTTCAGCACCACATGCGCAACGTCGGCTACGATAAGAAGCTGGTCGACATCTCGATGATTGCGCGCGGAACGATTGGATTCTCCGGTGCCGATCTCCAGGCGTTGGTCAATCAGGTACGTGCTCTCGCAGTATTGTGCGTGGAAAGGGGTCGCTGATACTTTGGTGATGGTGCAGGCGGCTGTCAAGGCATCGGCGGAGAACGCACCTGCTGTTCGCGCCAGTCACTTCGAGTGGGCGAAGGAGAGGGTGAGCCGCGGGGATGCTTCGCCGTTCGACCAGCGCTGACGTTCCCGCCGAATGCAGATCATGATGGGAGCTGCGCGCAAGAGTGCCTTCATCACCGAGAAGGACAAGCTCGCCACCGCTTATCACGAGGGAGGGCATGCGGTGAGTACGACGCGTCCTCTCGCTCGAGCTTCCGCTGATGCCTCTCCATCTTCAGCTCGTCGCTTTGTACACCCCTGGCGCCTACCCTCTTCAGTTCGTCTCTTCGCCGGCTCTACCTTGGCTGCAAGCTGACGATACCTGTCTACAGATCCGTCACCGTCGTTCCCCGCGGAATGGCTCTCGGATACACGCTCATGCTTCCCGAGATGGACAAGAACTCGCACTCGCTGTCAGAGTACCGAGCAAAGTACGTGCTTTGAGGTCGCCTATGTCGCCCTGCTAACCTTCTTGCTTCCAGGCTCGACGTTGCGATGGGAGGTCGCGTCGCTGAAGAGCTCATCTACGGCAAAGACAAGTATGCCTCTTTCCCACTCCCCTCTCTCCCACCCTCGCTAACCCTCTCACCAGCGTCACCGACGGCGCCAGCAGCGACATCTCCAACGCCACCTCGATGGCCTCGAACATGGTCCGCCGCTTCGGCTTTTCGGACGTGATCGGTCCCGTCGCGCATACGGACGGCGATGCGCCCATTTCGCCTCAGACGCAGGCGGCGATCGAGACGGAGATTCGAGGGCTCATCGAGGCGGCGCAGCAGCGTGCGAAGGACCTGTTGCTGCTCAAGGCGGTGGAGTTGGAGCGGTTGGCGAGGGCGCTGGTGGAGCATGAGACTCTGGATTTGAACGAGGTCAAGAGGGGTGAGTCCGCTGCCGGTGGGTGCTTGGGATGGGTGCTGACATGCGCGGTTCTGCAGTTGTGAAGGGCGAGAAGATCGTCAAGAACATGCTTGACGTGTTATAGTATTCGCTTGAAACGCCGCACCACTTTCGCTCCATGTTCGACGTGTGTGCCGGCGTGCGTTTGCTAGGCTCCGGGTCTGCTTTGCCCCTTCTTTTCGAGACGGTTAGGGGGAGCTTTGTCGTACTCCTCGCCCTCTCCTTACGTCTCGCACCCCCTGAGCTCACTCGCTTTACCTGCCGTATCGGTGGTAACCTCACTTCCACTTTCTCGGCCCTCCCTCTTCGCACGCGCGGCGCATGTTACTTGATTGCTGATTGCGTATCGAACAGCCACGGGAGGGGTGCAACAGGGAGGGAGGGGTATAAATGAATGACTGGTGGGTGTGCAGGAGCTAAGATACCGGAGAAGAACCAGGAGCAGACTCAGGCAAAGACAGTGTGGCGTGCAGGAGGGAACCCCTCGAAAGAGCCCTTGTGGTCCTTTTGCATCGCGTTCGAGCGTTCGCCATTTGTGTCCTCGATGATTGTTTGAGTCTCTCGCCTGCGCGGTCAGGGTTAGGGACGAGGGAAGAACGAGGAAAGAGGAGGAGACGCACTGAATCGCGATCACGCTGATCCCGTTGCGGTACCTCGTGGAGGCGTCGTCGTCCACTGTCTTGAGCTGCTCGCTGCTGTGTATCTTTTGCGCGATACTCTTGCGTGCGTTCACTGTGCATACGCGGGTTAGCTTCGACTGAAACGCGAGTGAGAGAAAGGCTTACGTGAGACGAGGAGCGAGTTGACTGCAGGTGCGAAGGGAGGTTAGCGAAGTGCGCAAGGTTGTGAGCGAGAGTACTCACTGTAAAGCGAGGGAAGGGAGAGCTGAGGACCAACGTGGACCTCACCACCCACAGTGGCAAAGATGATGAGAGAGCTCTGCGAAGGAGATCAGCAAGGACGCGACGACTCGGGAAGCTGGGAACGAACGATAGCGACCTGGGAAGGTGAAGCTCGTGAGCTCAGGCCATGCCAAGCTGAGCTGAAAAACGTACAACGCAGGTGACTGAATTGGTCTCGATGGTGTTCAGCATAATGCGATAAGCGATCCTGGATCCACCCGGGTGAGTGGAGCATCGCAAGGGGTCGAGCGAGCTGCGATACGCACGATTTGGTACGGTCGTGAGTTGCTGCTTTGCGAAGATAGTAGACGAGCGAGCCACTGATCAAGATGTCTGCAATCCTGTAGGAGAGCATCGTCAATCCACGCAGCGTGCGTGGCGGAACGAAACGTACACTGCGGTCGCGAACCAGACGGATACTCCGTACCGCCACTCAACAAAACGAAGAGGATCCCTGTCCAGGACTTCAATCTGGATAGACGCGCCGATTGCGAATCCTGATGCGAGGGAGAGAGCAGGCGTCAGCAAGCCGCTGACAACCGGAGTCCGGAGAGAGTTTACCCCCCGAGATGGCTGCGAACAAGGCGATGATGCTGGGGAGAATCTTCTGACGGCCTGAAATAAGGTAGACTCGGTACGCATCTTGGGATATCGGGCGTCAGCTCCCTCATGGTACGAAGGAAGGAAGGAAGAGAGAGAGACGCACAGAACAGCTGAACGGTCACGCAGATCACCCCCAGCAACGCAGGCTCGATGAGAAAGCTCCAAGGCACGGTATCGAGTATCTTGACGTTGGTAAAGTTGTCGACACACCACAACCAGAGTGTGTAGCTTATTTTAGAGGGATGAGCCGGATTCCTCAATTCCCGCGAAGGAAAAAAAAAGACTCCAGCACACGGGCTGGACTCACCTTGAGATGATGGCGTGGAAGATTTGCAGAACCATGAGACTGGTCACCATCCAGAAGAAGACGGGAGGGTCGTTGGGAAAGTCACTGAGGAGAGCTTTAGCATTTCGCACAGCGACGTTCGTTGTTTTGGGACGAACTGATAGTATTGTACTGCCTGCGTGGCTGTACAGCCCGTCTAACGCATCGTTAGTACTCCTTTCGTCGTCTGGTTAGCGATTTCAAACGCACGAAGAATACGGCAAAGATAGCTCCGACGAGCTGCGACGCGACGGAGGATGAGCTGCCCGTCGAGGATACGAGAGGAGAGACCGCACAAAGACCCCTGAGAAGAAAAACTCTGTAAGCTGCGTCCCAGCCTCTCAGCCTCTTATGGTGCGTACCAATGCTCGAGTCGAAGGTGCCCATTGATCCTTGAAACTGGTCGCTCTGGAGGGGTCCGAGGCTTGGCTCTGCGAAGGTGGGAAGAGATCGTGCGTGGCTGGGGAGCGTCCTCGTCGAGGTGAATGGCGTCGGTTGGGAACGAAGGAGAGCAGGAAGAAGAAAGACGAAGACGAAGGAGAGAAGGTTGAACTGGTGGTGGTCAGACTTCAATGCGCGGCCCAGGCGGCTTGCACGCGATGCGTGATCGACTTGAGGCCTCCCGCGCGGCAAGTGGGTCGCTTTCCTCCTTCCGCATTAGAGAGGAAAGGTAGGGGCGTTGCCACGTACCGCTTTGAAAAAAGGGCAAAGCGAAATCGGGGAGGCTCGAGCCACTCGACTGTTACGAAGGTGTCAGCAGCCCCTGGCAAAGAGGGAGTGCATGACACTCTACAGAGGGGACGGGCAGCATCGATGAAGGCTCGAGAGCGGCCAGCTGCCGGGAGCGAGCTTCAACAGGCACGACCGGCCACTTGCGCTTCGGCCGCCCGTCCCAGATGGGCAAGGTCGGCCCGCCCTCGCATGAGGTCTGTTCCTTGCGAAAGAAAATCTGTGGGTCGAGAAACCGATGTGAATGACGTGGAGGGAGCTCCCTGGCCAAGATGGCGGAGGCAAGCGAGGGCGACTGAGACTGATCTTGAGCTTGCCAGAGCCGACGTCGACGAGAGCGGAATGGGAAGCGGTGGAGCTACTCGTCGGGAGCAGGCGAGGAGGAAAAAATGCGAGGAAGTGCAACAGGCGCAAGCGAGGAAGATAGGACCCTTCCTTCGCAAGCAACTCCCCTCCGTTACGCCACAGGCGGTGCTGCAGCTTTGCAGCGGGGCTTATGGGCCAACCAATCCATCTGAAAGCTCGAACGTCAGCTTCTGGAAGTCCCACTCCTCGAAACCACTCGCCTTTTGGCATCCCGCCGAGCAGTCTGCAAGAGAACGCTCATCAGTTCAGCTCTGGCCCCTGCGAAAGCGGCACTCACAACTCCGCTCCTTGCACCTTCCGCATCGCAAGCTCGCCCTCACCTCTCCAGCCTCCTTCGTCTCCACCTTTCCTTTCCCCTTGCCGGCCACTCCTCCCCGCCTGCAGAACGCGCACCCGTGATCTAACGCGACGGCACTATCATGCTCCGCAAAAAGGTTCATGAAGGACGAGAACCGCGCCGCCGTTCTCCGGGTCGTAGATCCGTCTCCATCGGGAACTGCGAGACGATTATAGCGAGGACCAACGCGAGAGGGAAGAGAGGACGCACTGTCGACGTTCGCTCCTCGCTCCATGGCCCACTTGATCGCCTCGAGGCGGATCTCCTCCTCTCCCGGTCGTTTGTAGCACATGACCGCTTCGTGAAGAGCTGTTGCGCCGTAGCGATTGCGGTGGTTGATCGCTGCGATTGGGTCCTTGGAGGCGTCGAGGAGGAGGGCCGACCAGCGGAAGTCGTGGCAGAGGGGCGTGCAGCTGAGCGAGTGCTGCAGGGCCGTGTAGCCAGCGACGTCGGTGCCTTCGACTGCGATGCCTTGGGAGATGAGGTACTCGAGCGAGTCGAAGTAGGCTTCGCGGATGGACTGCTGTCGAATGAGCTCGCTGTACGCGCCGATCTGGAGGAAAGGTCAGCTCCAGCCCCACAGCTGTAAATGCCACGAACCTGGAGGATGTCGTAGATCGGGAGCTGGTTCGGCGAGTCTCTGTCTGCTCGACCAAACACGCGTCAGCTGCCCTCCTGCACGCGTCGAGCAAACACACGCACACTCCTCCCACTTGGTCACCGCTTTCGCCTTCCCCTCCGCGCCTCCCCCAAAGCTCTTCACGTCCGCCTCGAACCGCTCCTCGAGCTTGGCGCGCTTGCCCGTCATGAGCGCCGCGACGAGCTCGAAATCGGCGCAGTCTGCGGGATGAAGGCCGTCTGCACTCGAGCGTCAGCTCTGCGCCGCTGCACCGCGAGAGGGGCTTACAGGAGGTGGCGTGACCGCGTACGCGCTGAGCTTCGGCGCCTTTGAGCGGGTCCTTCGTCTTAAGCAGCTCCTCGAGCGGGCGTCCTCCTTTCGTGAAGGAGTCGTAGAGAGCCTGCAGACGCGTTAGACGGGACCGAGGAAGGGTAGCTACGCCTACTCACCTTCATTCGCTCGTCGCTCATCCCTTCGCCCACTTTGGAAGCGTTCATTCTGTCGCGAGGAGTTTGAGCAAGCAGCAACCGAAGTTTGGGCGCGTCTTCTCTCCAGAATGCACTCTTCATTCTCTGGTGGCTCTTGGTGGCTCTGCTCGTTGACAGACCACGGGCCACGTACAAATCTATTCACGCATGCAGCGTTACTCTGCTTGTCGAACCACTGGTCGAAGCACCGTGACTCTTCCTCCTCGGCCTTCCTCAGGCTTTACGATCTCATTTTTCAGCTTCGAGCGAGCAGACTCTGTAGACGATCTTTCGTACTGCAGTGGCGGAAGAAATAAGACCGAACTTGGTTCACAAAGAACGCACAAGACGCTGAAAAGACGTCCGTGGGAGGAGGACGCGGGACGACCCCTCTGCCTCGTTCGTAGTCATCCTTCTCCCTTCTCCCTTTCCCTCGCGACTCTCGACACGACCTTAATAGGAGCAGAACAAGTCCTCCACTCCCGCCCTCCCTCGCCTTCCCTCCCGCCTCTCCTCCAAGAACCCCGCTCAATCGCCGTTCGGTCATTAGCACCTCTCGCCCTTCGGCGACGCTCTCACGATGGGCAACAACCAGTCCTCCTCGTCCTCCTCGACTCCCGACCGGCGTACTTCCCGCTCGCCGTCCGACCCAGTCCACACCACCGTGGACGGCGGCTTCCTGGATCCCCAATCGCACCTCTACGCCTCGGCGCTATTCGAGTACAGCCGCCCCGTCGTCCAGAAGCTCATCCTCGACCGCCGGCTGGCACCCTTCTTCCTCGGCCTGAACGATTTTGAGCCCGAGTGGGACTTCCCCCGCCTCGTGGCGGCGTTGGACGAGGGCGAGCTCCAGGCGACCGAGAACATCCGTGAAGCTCTGGCGACTGCGACGGAGGCGGTCGTAGAGGCGGAAGCGAACCAGCTTGCTTCGCCGGCGTCGACGAGGAAGAGCAAGGAGGGAGCGATCACGGCGGCGGCAGCGGCTCTGCATCGTGAACGCCTCGCCGACCTCATCAAGAGTAGGGAGCGTGGAGGAGGGGGAGGGCTGCAGTGGAGTAGCAAGGTGGATCAGGCGAAGCTCTACCAGGGGCGGGCGGTCGAGTGCCCGATTTGCTTCCTGTGAGGCCCTTATCGTGGGAGGGGAGGTGAGGAGCAGGCCGCTGACTCGTTCCGGTTTTCTTCCCTCCCTCCACCCTACCTCTTCGACAACGCAGATATTATCCACCATCTCTCGTACATACGCGCTGCTGCGACCAACTGATCTGCACCGAGTGCTTCGTTCAGATCAAGCGCGCCGATCCCACGGCGACTCATCTCGAATCGGAGCCAGCGGCATGCCCTTTCTGCATGGAGTTGAACTTTGGATGCTTGTACGTGCAGGAGAAAGAAGAGGTGAGCCTTGTTATTGGGTGCGGAAGACGAGGGAGGGGGAGCTGACAACGCCTTGCCACCAGGGACGACCTTCGGCGAACGCGCTTGCGACGACTAGCTCCGGATCTTCGGGCGACGTCCCAGTAGCTCCCAAACCGAAAGCTCGTCGCAAGTCCTTTGCGCACACGGAGAAGCAAGTCGTAACGACCGGCAAGCTCTTCTCTCCCTTCCCCACTTTCGACCCCCGCACTAACCCCACTTTCCTACCGCCTCGCAGACCAGATCCATCCCGACTGGGAATCTCAGCTCGAAGCGATTCGCGCCACTGCCGCCCGCCGTGCGAACCGCCGCATCGTCTTCCGCCAGGTCGGCGACCGCCTCATCCCTGTTGGAATCACGTCGGGCCGCTCGGGCGACGGAGCGAACGCCACGATGAGCACGACGGCTCTTCCTCCGGGATTTGCTGCCCAAGTTGCTGCTGCGTTGGATCCGACGGCGAGTGGGAGGGAGGGACGACGAGCGACGAGGAGACGGAACGAGCAGATGACGCAGTACCTCGAGAGTATCGGCATGGGCGTCGGACCGGACCTCGAGGAGATGATGATTCAGGAGGCGATGCGGCTCAGTTTGGCCGAGGACGAGGAGAGGCAGAAGAAGGAGCGCGAGGAGGCCGCCAAGCTCGTGGCGAGTGGTAGGGGGTTGGTGGCGGAGACGTCGGCGCAGGGGGCGGCGAGGGAGACGCTTGAGGTTCCTAGGACGCCTGCGACGACGGCGACGATGCTTTCTGAAGCGATTGGAGCGCCGATAGGATCCCGGCCCTCGTTCGAGACCTCCGCCCTCTCACCTCCCTCCCTACCCACTTCCTCTCCCACTCCTTCCACCTCGTCCGCCTCTCATCTTTCCTCTCCCTTGCCTTCCTCAACTCTACATCGTCGCACCCCCTCCGGATCGATATCAACTCTCGGGGCACTCGTCGGAGGCAGCCTGGCGACGGGCGTAGGTTCTCCTTCGACGAGGTCGGCGTTCCCTCAGCAGGCAGAGGCGTCCGAGGGGATCTCAGAGACGAGGGGCATCGTGGGAGCGGGGTTGTCAGCCGCTACGACGCCGCTGCGATCGACCTCGTCCCCTTCTCCTCCGACTTCCTCCCCTCCTCAACTCCCCCAACTCGATCTCGATACCTCCTCCTCCCTCGTTCCGCCCTCTTCCCTCCTTCCGCTTCCTTCCCTCGCTCCCCCTCTTCCGACCAACCGTCGTTCCACGACGTCGCACCCCGAAACGAACGAGGAGGACTCGGAAGTCGAGGCCGTGTCGGTCTCGTCGACGGCGGGGTACGAGCCACTCGAGGACGACGGGGCGAGCACGTACAGCCCTTCGTCCAAGGCGGTCGTCGAGGAGACGAGGAGTGAAGGGAGATCGGTCGAGGCGTGATTCGTGTTGTGGGATTCGTTTGTGGTGGACACTGGATTGGGTCCGCGCTGGTTGCTCTTTGTTTAGCTTTTTTCTTACAGTTCTGTATCACTTGTAAAGTCAGTCTTTGCAGGAGCTGGGGCGGAGAGAGAGAACCAAGTAGTCAAGAGGGTAGCGTCCAGTCAAGGCGCTCGAAGCTCAAGGACGCGGCGGCGCAGCTCTTCCTCGTCTCACCTCGAATGGGCTGCACCTCCTCCGCCCCCGTCCACCCCCCACCTCAACCCAGAATGCAAGCTCACACAGCCCAGACGCCTTTCTTCCACTCGCCCTCCTTCGTAACGGCGCGAGACGGGTCCCTCTTCCTCGACGGCCAGCCCTTCCGCTTCGCCTCCCTCAACGCTCCGGAACTGCTCGACGGGGACGTGAACGGACCTTTTGAGTGGAGGGATACGATGCAGAGCTTGGGGATGGGGTTCGCGAGGTCGGTTACGAGGACGTACACGCTGAGGGTACGTCAGGGGTCTCTCGTTTCGGGAGGAGGGAGCTGATGGGGAACAGATCCGGTCGAGGAATATTGCGAGGGGACATATTAATGGGTGGAATCGCGAGTGGGGGGATTGGGAGTGGGACGAGGGGAGATTGAGGGAGATGGATGGGGTGCTGGATGAGGCGGCCAAGGTGGGTTCGCTCGCTCGTTTGGGAGGAAGAACTGATGAGTGGGAAGGCGGGGGTGCGGCTTATTATCCCGCTGGTCAATCAGGACTGTGGATCGCAGGACACGAACTGGGTGGGAGATACTACGGATTTGATTCGTTATGTAGGGTTCTGCACGCTCTCTGTGACAAGGGCTGGCTGATAGCGATGCAGAGGAAAGGGATTGCAACGTACGAGGAGGCGAAGAAAGTGGACTGGTGGACAGACGTCGAGATGATCAACAGGTGCGTCCTTTCCTGCTCTCCCTCAACCTCGCTGACCACCCGTTTCCGCAGCTTCAAGCTCATCATTGACAAGCTTCTGAACCGCATCAACACTCTCAATGGCCGTCGCTACGGGGATGATCCAGTCGTCCTTGCTTGGGAAACAGGTGGGGCGACAGCGAGAGCAGCTTGGCCTTCGCTCACTCTCGCTTCGCAGGCAATGAGATGAACTGCCGAGGGAACCGCGCCGCTCCTCCGGCTTGGACCATCCTTATCGCCAAGCACCTCAAATCCCGGGCGCCGAACACGCTCGTCATGGATGGGTCGTTCGCGAGGACGGACAACATGGAGAGCTGCTTCCCGAGGGAGGTGCTGGAGAGTGACTGCGTCGATATCGTCAGCTACCACTATTATGGCACCGGGGAGACGAGGCGCTTGAAGAAGGACTGCGAGCTGGCGAGGAAGTATGGCAAAGCGTGAGTCGTCTCGCTGCCGAGGCGAGGAAGCATCGCCAATTCGACTCTTCTCGCGCAGGTTCATCGCAGGCGAGTACGGCTTTTACTCGACTCCGAAAGAGTACGCCACCTTCCTCGCCACGATCGACTCCGCTGGCGGTACGTCCGTTCTCCATCGCCTTCGCAACCTCGCTGACATCTCGCAGGCGCCGGTTCTCTGATCTGGTCTCTCCGCCCTCATTCCTCGCAAGGAGGTTTCAAAACTCACGGCGAAGGCAACGGCCAATGGTCCTACCGTATGTCCCTCGCTCCTTCTTCCCTCCCATCCTAATTCCCTCCCCAGACATCCCCGGCTGGAATTCCCCGCACCACTCCGAATTCGACCCGCGCGAAGCCTCTATCATCTCGGCCATCCGCACCGCCTCTTACACTATCAACCGTCTCCCCCTCCCGCCTTTCCCGACGCCTCTCCCCCCGTCGAAGCCGTGGTTGAACGGTGATGGGACGATCTGTTGGCGCGGGTCGGCGTGGGCGGAGAGGTATGAGATTGTTAGGAGGGGGGAGGGCGGGGAGGAGAGGTGGGAGGAGAGGGATTGTACGAAGGAGGGGTGCTTTGCCGTGCAGGTGGGGTGCGGAGCGAGAGTGAGTGTCAGAGCGGTTGGGGTGGATGGGGGCAAGAGTGCCGAGTCGGAGGAGTTGGCGGTGTAGGAGGTGGTGTATGGACAATGGACATTGGACATCGTCGGATTGAAGGAGGGAGGGAGATGCGAGCGAGTTTGGGAGTTGGCGCTGTGGAATGAGCGAGTCGGTCGGATGTCGCTGGAACGAGACGATAGACGGGGTCTAGTGAACTCTTTGCGCGTTTCCAGCTGCTCTGAGCCTCTGAGAGCTTCAAGGGGGAGAAACAGCTCTACAGGGTGATTATATGAACCTAAGGAGCACGGCGGCCAAGTCACGACTTCTTCCTTGTCTTCGTCTCTTCCAGTCTTGAACTCGCTACTCACTCCCCGACACTCTCCAGGATAGCAGCACTGGCGCGTACGGAGAGCGTGTTTGAACGCCTCTCCCGGAAGGCTGACGAAGCTCTCCTCGACACTCTTCGTCTCTCTGAGTCTGAACAACAACCTCTCCCTCCTCAGCTCGAGTCACCACAGGTACCCACTCCAGCCATCGCCCCTCCTCCCACCTACTACCCAACTCTTCACGGCACTCTCAGCAACTCCACCTGGCCCAACACCACCGACACTTCGACCGCGATCAACACAAGCAGCAGTCACGAACGGCTCCTCTCCTCCCTCGCTCCCATCAACCCTTCCACCTCCTCGAGCGCTCCCAACGCCCCAGCCGCACTCGCTATCAACAGCACTTCGATGACAGACGACATCGCGTCCTTCTCCACCATCCGCCGTCCTACTCCTATCGGCGTCTTCCCCTCCGTTTCGACTAGCGACATCCAGTCCTTCTCCGACGCATCTCTAGAACGGAGGTCCGTGGAATTTCTCAAGTCTAAGAGGCAGCAAAGCGATGAGCTGGAGGAAGCGCGATTGGGAGAGGAGGAGCAGCTCGTTTTGGGTGACAGCGAGGGAGAGGGGGAGCAAGGTACGTCGGCTTCTGCGTTCGAGAGGGGCGTGAAGAGCTAACAAGATGTGGTAACTGCAGTGATTGAGTCGGACGAGATCTTCTCGACGTCTGCCCGGCACGCCACTCTCGACAACAACATCGGAGCTCGAGGACCTGCGCCGGTGGCCAAGTCTCCCGTCGCCGTCAAGCAAGGACGCGAGTTCGTCGTCGAGATCAAGACGAGCGGAAAGGGGAAAGGCAAAGCCTCCGCGACGAAGAAGCGCCACAAGGTCGACCCGGCTCCGGACGGTCGCGTCCTCTCGAGGGAGACCATCAGCTCGGACGTCGACGAGGCAGTGACCCCCGCTCCAGTCAAGAAGATCGCACCTCGCCGTGCTGCCTCCGTCGCCACTTCGAACCGATCCACTAAGCGCTCGGTGGACGGCAACCTCACCGACTACGACGAAGCCCCCCTCCCCCGCCCTGCGAAGCGTCCCTCCCTTCCCTCCCTTCCCTCCAATGCTCCTAACTCGGACGACGAGCTCGAGATCGTCCAAGCGCCCACCGAACCTGTCGCCTCCTCCTCCAAGCGTTTGCGCTCCACCTCCGTCGCGTCGAGCGTCGTGGGCCAGCCTGCGAAGTCGAAGAAGCAGCGTCCGATACCTGTATCGGAGAACGAGGAAGACAAGGAGAAGCTGCAGAGGGATATCGACGCTTCCAATGCGAAGGGGGAAGAAGACGATCCCGATTTCGGGGGAGGAGGGCAGAAGAAGCAGAAGGGGCCGAAGAAGGCGAAGGCGCCGCCGAAGCCCAAGGCGGAGCCGAAGAAGAGAGGACGCAAGTCCAAGACGACCACTCCTCTGCCTCCGTCTCCCGCTCCCGCCGTCGTACCCGTCGTCGAACCCTCGAACCCCGCCGCCGTCGAACCCGCTCTCCCCTCCTCTCCCCCCGTCGTCGCATCCGCTAAATTCACCTCGAAGAAGCCCATCTCCGACTCGGACGACGAGGACCATGTTCCTGCTCCCGTCATCGTCGACCCCGCCCCAGCTGTCGGCGCCCCAGAACCCGTCGTCGCAGCGAGCGCGCCGAAGAAGCGTGCGCCCGCTCCGAAACCGAAGGCCAAGTCCCGCACCGTCCCTTCCTCCGATGCCGACTCCGAAGACGATGGTTCCTCTGATTCGGACGACGAGGGGAAGGGGAAGAAGACGGCTTCGGCGCCGAAGAAGGGGAAGGAGGATAGGATAAAGGCGATGATGAGGGCGGCGGCGGAGGACGTTGATGCGTTGGGATTGCAGGCGGCGAAGGATGCGAAGGATGCGAAGGCTGGAGCGCCGGTCGACGAAGAGGAGGAGGAAGAGGAGGAGAGAGCGGGCGGGGATGGGGCGGCGCAGATCCCGCTCAAGGTGCGCAGGATCCTTCTCGAGCGTCGGACGGTTGCTGATGATTCGGTCCGACGCAGGAGAACGAGCCTGCTCTCGGAACCCATGCCAACGCCTCCGCTAAACCCCGCCTCCTCGGCCCCAAGGGAACTCCCAGCTCCACCAGCACTCTCAAGTCACGAGGTACGTCCTCTCTCCTTCTTTCTAGACATCGCTAACCCCGCGCTCGTCGCAGGCCTCGCCGGAGTCATGGAGCGCAAAGGGCTTTGGGGATCGCATGCCCCCGGCCTCTCGAACAAAGCTAGTATCCCTCGATTGCATCAGAACCTCAAGTCTCCGCCACCGCCGAAGCCGGCTCTTCCGAAGGAGAAGGCCAAGCCGAGGAAGAAGGGAGACGAGGACTATTCGGATGAGGAGAAGGTGCGTTTTCTGCGCTGTCCTTTTCACAGATGGGCGGAGCTGATGTTAAGCACAGCCGTGGTACGAGACGAAGCATCATGAGGATTGGGATTCGGACGACCGGGAGGAGTGGGTCAAGATTCAGAAGAAGAAAGCGAGAGGGTGGGGGTCCGATTGAAGGTCTCGCTCGGTGTGGTCGTGTCGCTTGTTCCTCTCGCACAGTATTGTCATGCCAAGTATCGCGTTTTGCTCATTCGAGTCGAGAAAGAATCCCAGGTACACACGAGCGAACTAAATTGCATCCTTTCCAGAAGGCCAGGTGAGCCACTTGCCATCATCGACCTTGCACTGCCTCGCCACCACCTCCTCGACCTTCTCCTTCACTCCAACCTTGCCACCCCACTTGCGCTGCAAGATCTCGACCACGTTCGCGAGCGAAGGAGCTCCGCTCCCACTTGCCGGATCCTCGCCCCGCACGACGGAGCGAATCGCCTTCTCGCTCGGGAGGGAGAAGCGCGCGTGAGGGTATTGCGAGTAGGCGCGGTCCGAGACGGGGAACGGAGGGACGGGAGGATGGTCGAACGGAGCAGGGCTCGAGAAGAAGATCTTCTTAAGGTCGGCGACGTTGACTTCTTCGAGAGTGGCGGGGAACCAGGGGGCGCGGTCGACACGGTTCTTGTCGATGAGGATGTGCTTTGCTCCGGCTTTGAAGTCGGGGTGGACGACGGGGTTCTGCCAGCTCGGCTCGTCAGCCTTTGTATCAAGAGAGGGAGAAGAGGAACAACGCACGCAGCAGGCAGTCGCGATGCGCATATCGGCCTGGAACGCCTCGTCAATCGTGAGCACGGCTCCCTGCCTCACGGCGAGGAGGGTCAACTTGACGCTCGTCGGGCTCGAGTTCTCAATCGTGTCGGCCGTCTCCTTCGCCCACGCCTTGAGCGCCGCATGCTTGTCCTCCTCTCCCGTTCGCAGGATCTTGTTCAGGCTGAGCGACCCCTCGGCGAGCGCCTTCAAGTCGGCGACAATCTCCTCGGCCGTCTTGCGCTGGAAGATGACATCGATCGCGCGTCGGATAGGGCCGACGAGGGTGTAGTTCGCCAACGCGACCTTGAGCTCAGCGGCATCGGCAGCAAACTCCTCGATCGCAGCGTTGACGTCGTCCTTCGTCGCAGCCTGGTCCAACTCCGCGAGGCGCGCCTCGAGAGCTTCCAGTCGGTCGGCGGGGACAAAGTGGGACGCCATGCCGGCGAAGAAGGCCTGAGCTCCTGTTAGGCGCGCGCCGGTGAGAGCGAGGTAGAGGCCTAGTTGGCCGTCGAGGCGGGAGAGGAAGAAGGTCGCTCCGACGTCGGTGAACAGGCCGAGTCCGGTCTGTCG
>ERZ1463019.2-NODE-2-length-17527-cov-12.328468_pt1 | contig 17527 bp, 23 predicted proteins | sample MGYA00564476_ERZ1463019 | MGnify/ENA primary metagenome ERZ1463019 (study PRJEB39244, sample SAMEA3635145) | Helicobacter pylori | study: EMG produced TPA metagenomics assembly of PRJEB11511 data set (Assembly of a 5300-year-old Helicobacter pylori... | reverse complement strand
ATACGAGATAGAGGCGGTGACTGGAGTTCAGACGTGTGCTCTTTCGATCTCTTTTGCAGGCTCAGCGCCAGCGGAGGCGCGATCCGACCTTGCCCCGTCGACGGCGTCTTCGAGATCGTCGAGAGCTTCCGAACGTCGAGCTCGTCGACGCCGCTGTCGACCTGCTGGCTCGGGGGGACGTCCGGGAACTCCTTGAGCAGGTTCGAGCTCGCGTTGACGACGGTGAGCTGCGAGCACAGCCAAATCTCGGCAGGGAGGTTGGAGATGTTGTTGCCCGAGATCTGGAGCGTCTGGAGGCGTTGGAGCCGACCGATGCTGGCGGGGAGCTCGTCGAGGATGTTGTTCTTGATCGACAGGTTGACGAGGTTGGAGAGGGAGCCGACGCCTTCGGGCAGGACGCGAACCTGGTTGCTGTCAAAGATGAGGTTCTCGACTGATCCGAGGTGCTGGAACATGTCGGTGGCGAGGGAGGAGAGTTTGGCGAAGGACAGGTTGAGGGAGGTGAGGGTGCTGCCGGTCCCGTCGAGCTGGAACCTCGTGATGGAGTTGTTCGAGGCCGTCAGGATCCGCATGAACTCCCAGTTCGCGTGCAGGATCGACGCCTGGTTGTACTCGCACCGGAGGACCTCGAGCCGTGCGACGCCCGAGATAGCCGACAGGTCGGTGATGACGTTCCTTCGGCAGTCGAGCTCCCTGAGGTGGAGAAGGGAGGAGAGGGTCGCGGGGAGGGAGTTGATCGTGTTGGCGAGGAGGACGAGTCGCTCGAGGTTCTGGAGGCCACCAATCTCGGGAGGAATGACGGTGATCGTGTTGAACGATATGTCGAGCTCGACGAGCGGGATGATGTCGCAGACGACGCTGGGGAACGAGTCGAACCGGTTGTTGGAAAGGTTGAGGTACTTGAGCATCCTGAACTGGTCAAAGTAGTCGGGGACGCTCCAGAGCCGGTTGTTGTGGCACTTGAGCGACGTGAGCTCTCCCAGCTCGTCGAGGGCGATGTGCTCGAGCTCGACGATGTGGTTGTTCGAGATGTCGAGGCGCGTAAGGTTGACGCACTCCTTGACCGCCTGCGGGATCCGCTTGATGCCCATGTGCGAGAGGACGAGCTCGCGGAGCGACGTGCAGAGCTGGACAAAGTCGGTGGGGAGGTCGAAAGGGCGGTTCTTGGAGAGGTTGAGGCTGACGATCTCGTGCGCGTGGCGGTACAGGAAGATGGGGATCGTCTCGACGTTGCGGCCAGACAGGTCGACGAACTCGAGGCTTTCGCCGACGTCGTCCTCCTGCTTGCCGAGGTCAGCGAGTGCACGCCTTTACTGAGGGCGAAGATGACTTACTGCGGCCGATAGCGACGCATTAGGCGCCTTGTACACCAGCTTGCAGAGGTACGAGTTGTCTTCGCGACCGAGGTCCTCGAGCTTGTCAAGCTCCGTGTAGCCAGCCTGCTCGAACCGACGCTTCTGGAGGAGAACAGGCCTCTCGTTTGGTCCCATGCGACGCTCTGTAGATATCAGTCAAGTCAGCTCCCTGGCTCTTTCGAGTCGAGGCCGAGCAACGGACCAAGTCCCTTCTCGCGCAAATAGAGTGCGTGTCCCGAGTTCGAGTTGACCTGAAACTTCCTCCCCAGCGTCGCGACGAGTTCGGAGGCGGTGACCGTTAGCGGAACAGGGAGGGTCGAAAAGGTCGAATCGGGTCGAAATATGCGAATCATGAACTGCCGCCCGGAAGAGCATCAGGCGTCTTCCAAGCGCACCAGCCGAAACGCAACTCACGTTCTTCTGCCCGCTCTTGGAATCCGCCGTCCCCGGTCTGGCCGACTTGCCCGATCTCGCCGGCCCTCCCGTCGTCCTCAATCCCAACCTCTGTCCCTGCTCTCCATCTCCTCCAATACTCCCCATCTCACTCCTCGTCCTAGTCGACATACTCTCGAGCTCCTCTAGCTCCTCCAGCGTCGCCCCATCTTCCACCTCCTCCTCTGACGTATCATGCTCCGCCGCTCCATTCTCCCCCTTGACCGCCCACGAATCCGGTGCCGTCCACGCGGCCGAACCCGCGCGCCCACTCACGCCAGGCGGGATCGACGCCTTGCGGTCTGTCCCCGACGAAGCGATCGTCGTCTCCGTGCTCGACGAAATCTGGCGCGTGAGGCCCGGTCGACTGGGCGTGAGCGTAAGCGGCGAGATGGGCTGCTCCCGAGCGAGCGCCGAGAGGCCCTGGTAGTTCGAAGCCCAGAACCCGCCGTTAACGTTGTTGACGCCTAGGGGGGAGCTCGAGAACGAGTCGTCGCGGGTTCGACGTGCGGGGTCGACGGTGGCGGGGAAGGAGAGACCGCCGTTGGGGTCGACGGAGGAACGGCGGTGGATGAGGGAGGGACGGCGACGGGGGTTAAAGCCGAGACCTAAGTCTGAAGCGTAGTGTGGGGAGGCGCCGGAGGAGAGGGAGGTGTTGCGTTCAGGGGAGGGGGAGAAGCTGTCGGGCTCCTGTGTTGTTGATGGGGAGGAAAAGGAGGGGCTACGCGAGTCGAAGGAGATAACGTTGTTTGCGCTGGCGATCGTGACGAGGTTGACGATGCCTTCCATCGAGTCGAGATTCGTGTCGAGCGAGATCTCGGGATCAATGTTGAAGACGCTGGCAAGTCGCGAGACGGGTGCGGCGTCCTTGGGGAGGAGGGAAAGCTTCTTGCCGGGTCGTTTGACGGCCTTGCTGCTTCTGAGAACCATGGGATCGGCAGAGTAGTCGCCTCGGGCTTGAAGCTTGGCGGGGAGAGTCGAGCTGTCGAAGAACTGCGGCTGCGACGGTTCAAGGCCAGGGGGATCTGCAACGACGGCTGTCAGTTCTCGCACCAGGCCTATGTAGCTCGCAAGCGTCCTCACCGTCTCGAAGGTCCCCTCTGCCCGTCTTCCGCTGGAGCAAGCTCATGAACCCTCCCTTCTTCTTCTCCTTGACGCTCGCTCCGGATCCCTGCACCTCCCCGTTCGACTTGCTCTTGCTCGACGCCCTGAGGTTCGAAGTCGAAGCCGACCTCATCTGCGGCGACGCAGTCACCTTCGACCGCTGCACCAACGTCGCGCGCCTCAGCTTCCCACCCACCCTGTCGAACCCAAAGCGAGACTCACAATATCCGAATAATCCCAACGGGCAATCACCTCCCCCCCACCGACGCTCCTCGGGCTCGCGGGCTCCACGACCCCGAGCGGCACGGGCGCCCTCACTCCCCACCCCTCCCAATCATCCTCCATCCCAACCGCCCCCCTGCTCCCCCGTGCCCCTCTTCTACTCCCCACCAGATCCACCCCTACGCCCAAGAGCTGCGCCTGCTTTGACCCCCGCACGACGAGCGGCACTACGTCGTTAAACGTCGGTAGCGTCGGTGGAGCGGAGGTGGGCGAGAGTCTCGAGGAGGAAGGGGATAGGGAGGACGAGGAGGTGTGGGGGTGTTGATCGGCTTTCGAAGGGTTGGATAGCTTGGGCTTCCGATTGAACTTGCTGCCGCTGCTGAAGAGGCCGTGCTCGCGCTTCCTGGCGTCCCCGTTGAGGGAATTGGCGTCGCCAGCTGGAGGTGGCCATGCGGCCGATCCGGAGGGAGGGGACGGCACGGCGGGGAAGGGAGGTCGATTGTCCATCGTTTTGTGCTGGGGAGGAGAGGGCGGAGGAGCCTGGCGGGGAGGAACCGCGGAGGATGGGAGCTGGTCCTGGCCGCTGGCGGGGTTTGTCGCCGTCCAAGTGAACCCGGCCTCGAGAGTCGCTGGCGTGGGCTCCTGAGACCTGTTGGGCGGGGGGAAGAGAAGCTCGGAGACGGTGGAAGGGAACGATAGCGTGGAGGAGGACGATCTCGTAACGCGAGGCAGGTCACCTCCGAGGCCCAGGCCTTCGTACTCCTGCGGTCCGCGGAAGTCGAAGCGAAGCTGGGGTTTTATGCGCTTTCCCTGTATAAGAGAGGTCTTCGCAGTCGGCGAACCACGTCTAGTCACCCATCGCAAGGAGAAAGGAAGAGCAAGCCACAAAGAATATACACATTCCCTCGCGCCGCGAACGCAGCACACCCTCCCCAAGCCCTCTCGTGCTCCAGCCCCGCCGTGCCTCACTTCTTCTTCTTCTCCTCCTCCGCCTTGGCAACCGCTTTGAGGTCCGCGGTCGATTCACCCGCAATCTTGCGAAGCGCCGAGCGCACGAACGAGCTCTGAATAGCCTCGGGTTTGACCTGCTCCCCTCCCTCAGCTCACCCACCACACGCAAAAAGAAGGAAAAGCAAGCGTACCTCATACAACGCCATCACCGACGCCATCGCCACTGCGAAATACACGACTTCGCCATTCCTGTCGCCGCGACTCAGCTTTGTTTAAAGCCTCAGGGAGAGGAGCGTACCGGATGTTCCGAACCTTCTTCGCGCGCACGAGGACGTCCCACCAGCAGGGAAGGGCGAGGCGAGCAGAGTACATCCCTAGGTCGGTCGCGCGCGTTCCGGAGCCGGTGCCGATGGTCGTTAAGGCGACCCAGAGGCCTGCGAGGAAGCCCTGCGTACGAATCGCTTAGCTGTTGAGATGTGCGGGATTGGCGGCGAGAGGGAGGGGGAGACGTGAAGAAAAGGGAGAGGGGTGAGAAGGAGGGAGGAGAGAGGAGAACGCACCTGGAGGTAGAACCGCTTCGTCGGGAGGAAGCTATTAGGCAGGTACTTCTGAATAAGGCAGATCGTCGACCAAGCCGTCCCAATCGACAGACTCAAGAACGCCGAACTCGTCACCGTACTCGTAACCGCCGCAAAAATCCCAGACTCCGGACTATCCCTCATCAGCTCGCTCCCTTCCCTCCGTGAGATCCACAAACTCACTCCTTGACAAACTTCCTCCAGCGAACCGCCGTGCCCAGCAGCGCGAGCGCACCAAAGAATTTCGCTGCGCTCCGAAACTCGGCCTTGACGAACCCCTCGAACACGCTCCCACAGCTCACCGTATGCGGGTGCAAGAACGCGCACACGAGCCTCTCATGCCCCGGGTGCGTCTCCTCCAAAATCGGGAGGATCTTTCGCACGTACGCATCCGGCGCGAACGCTCTCGCTGAGGAGGGGTGGAGGAGAGGGGAGTGGTAGGGGGGGTAGTGGGAGCGGGCGGAGGAGGCGATGGCGGAGACAATTTCGGAGGGGGTGGGCCAGGGGGTTGAAGGGTGGGTCGGTGGGGGGACGTAGGCTGTTGAGTGGCGGAGGATGAGGGAAGAGTAGGAGGAGGGGAAGGAAGTGGGGTTGAAGACGAAGGCGTGCAAGAGAATTGCGTTGGAGACACTGTGGGATCGTTAGCCTGTGAAGAAAGTAGAAGAGGAGAGGACGCACGCGAAGATAAGATGCCCGCCCCACCACCATCTCCCTTCCCGCAGCGCACGAGGGACAACTCCTTTCGCAACCAATGCCCCCCACTGCGTCTGCAGAGCCCTCGTCAACACGTACACCGCGATAGAAGTCCTCCTCTTCCCTCCTCTTTCAATCAGCATCGTCGGAGCCGCCACGAGAGCTGCCACAAACGGTGCGAGCCCTTGGGATCGAAGGACCTCGACCAACGTCGCTCGGATCCGAGGGCGAGAGAGAGTCGAGGGGGAGGATGGAGGGGAGAAGGGTACAAAGCTGGTGATTCTGCGGAGATGGGAGAGGGAGAGGCGGTAGATGGCCGAGTAGGAAGAGATGAAGGCCGCTAATCGGAGGGCGGAGAGGGAGGGGATGTCGCGTAGGAACTGGGAGGGGCGTTTGCGCTTGAGAATCCCGATGAGGATGTTCTCGTAGCAGTTGGTGACCCCGTACGCGAGTAGGAAGAGCCGTAGAGCTCTGCGGGAGACGCTGGGGAGGAGGGAGGATTGTGCGTCTTCGGCTGCCAGAGCCGTCGAGGTCGCTTTGACGTCCGAACGAGCTCCATCTTCCGGCAGTCGAGGTAGCTTGAGTGGAGCTCCTGCCTTGGCGGCGAAGGTCTGGAGGCGTTTGGAGAGGACGAGGTACTCGTCCCTGGTCACTGGGGGGAGCCTGTCAATCGGGCCGAAAGAGGCCGCTCAAGAGAGGGAGGAGCTCACCAAGGTAGGGCAACACTTGCTCGAGGATATGCGCCATCTCGAGAACCTTCCGAGTGGGCGAGTTTGGTCGAACCTGGAGGGGGACAAGTGGACAAGGTCGGCGGGAGGGGGAATCGCCTAACGCCAATCTCGGGCTAATGGTTCCTCTGCCTCCTCCACCTTTCCTCTTCAACGTACTTAGAAAGTAAGCTCTAACAGCACTCGCTCTGTAGGCACCACTTACCTCCCGCCCTCCTCCAGTGTCTCCCCTCGCTGTCGGCCAAATCATTCCGTCCGGCAAGGCCCTCGTCCCACTCCCCATTCAAGCTCTCTGCTAACGCCCCTCCACAGGAGAGTTTGGATACGTTCCTTACTCCCCTGAGCTCGCAGACCCTTCCAACGTAAGTCCTGCCGTCTCTCGAAGGACACGTTGGCTGATATAGCACGACATCAGTGCGGTCTCCCCTCCAAGGTCGGCTCCCACGTCTCCCGCCTCCCTTCCTCGCTGACTACCACCCACGACTAGATCACCACCGACTCGTGGAAGGGCAAGACGATTGTGGCGTTTGGCGTCCCCGGTGCCTTCACGAAGGTCCGCCTCCTCTCTCCTTACTCAGCACCCGCTCACCCCCTTGCCTACGTGTAGACTTGCTCCGCTAACCACGTCCCTCCCTACGTGGAGCACTACGACGAGCTCAAGTCCAAGGGTCCGTCCTCGCGCTTCCCCCTGCGCAAACGTAGCTGACGTACCCCCTTGCAGGCGTCGACGCAGTGTACTGCATCGCCTCGAACGACCTTTTCGTCCAGTCCGCCTGGGGACGCGTGCTTCACACCGAGGACAAGGTCGTCATGATCAGTGACTCTTCCCTCAAGTGGCTCGGAGAGGCTGGTCTTACTCAGGATCGTACGTCTCGCTCGCCATCGTAGGAGGGAAGGAGCTAATACGATGCACAGTCTCGCACGTCGGATTCGGAGTCCGCTCCGCCCGCTTCGCGGCCATTATCAAAGACCTCAAGGTACGTTCTCCCCTCTCGAGGCGCGACTAGGACCCAGCTAACCCCGCGCGCAGGTCACCTACATCGGTATCGAGGATGGACCCGGTGTCGGACCTTCGGGCGTCGAGGCCGTTCTCGCCAACCTCTAAACGGGTTCGACGAACCTACACCTGCGCACACTGGGGCCACGCGAGGGGAACTGGCGGTAGCTGGTGTCACGAGCGCGGAATCTTAGGATCTCTTTACTGGATTAGGTGAGACCGTCGGCGTTGGGAGAGAGAGCGAGAGCGGTGGGGAAAGGTCGACGGAGGAGCTGAGACTGGGCTGGCCGGACGAGCAGCGAGAGTGAGGAACGCGGAAACTCGCAGGAGCGCCAGCTGGGATCTGAGATGATGAATGGGGTTGCGATGCTTCTATACGCGTGCCTTGGACGAAGCGTGAGCTGGGCAGCAGCACTGCGAAGATCCAACTCAGTCAGCTCGCCTGCCCTCTCCAGCGTCCTGCAGAGACTCACCTTGCTACCCGCTCCTCTTCGCCTCCTCTATACCCACCGCCCCTACTCCCGCACTCACTTCGTCTTCGCCAGCTCCTCCAACTCTCTCATCTCCCTCCCAATCTCCTCCCTCTCCCTCCCAATCCTCGCCTCCTTCTCCCCCAACGTCCTCTCATAATCCCCCTCCTCCATCTTGCTCACCGGACTAATCCTCGCCAATCCATCCCTCAACCACCCCACCCCCCCTCCAATCAGCCTATCCGACCTCTCGCTAAACGTCTCGCGACTAGGGACGTTCGGACGCGGATCCGCGATATCCCTCGTATACGTCGGCGGCGTCTCCCCCTCCACACCCTTCTTCCCCGCGTCCAACTCGGCTAGAACCCGGTCCCGCTCTTCGGCCCAATGGATCGTACGGATCCGCAACAAGCCGCCTTCGTTCACGATGCTCTGCAGTACCGTGCACCCAATCCCGAGCGTCAACCCCGCGCGGAACACGCCCTTGGGCCCGCGGGTGAAGTAGGAAAACAGCGCGCCGGAGGAGAGGCCGGCGAGAGAGGTGGAGAGGAGGTTGTGTGTCCTAGGCGAGGAGGGGTGGGCGAGAGAGTGCGGGGTGAGAGGGGAGGGGTGGAGGGAGAGGGTCGTGAGGAGGGGGTGAAGGAGGTATTCCCTTATACCTTTACGGGGTCAGCGTGGATCGGCGATGGGGGGAGAGGGGACGGACTGAAGAAAGTGAAGGAGAAGAGTCCCGTGTTGAGGCTGGTGCGGAAGGCGGCGGGGATGGCGGGGATGTCGCGCAGGACACCGATGGTGGAACCGGTAAGAGCGCCTAGGGCGGCTGGGAGGGGGGTTAGGAGAGGAACGGGAGAGGAGGAGGAGGGGACGGACTGAAGGTTGCTGTGCTGAGGACGACGGTGGTGGGAGCGGTTTTGAGAGTGTATTCGAGCAGGGTTCCTGGTGAAGCTGGTAAGGAAGCTTCAGGCGCTGCTGGCTGAGCTGTCGACATTCTGTCGGGTTTGGTGGGAAGCTGAGGAGCAAGTGGACGCGACACTGTAGCAGCTGGCCACAGACCCGTGTTTTCGGTCCCTCCTTTCTCTGGGAGTCGCGGGCGGTGTAGGCCTGCATACACAAGGATAATTACTAGCACACCAGCTCAGAGCTGCGAGAGGGAAGCCAGGGAGCGAGACAACTTCAATCACCGCGCTGAGACTGCGAGGAGCGCACTGCCCTCGGGAATCGTCGAGGCGACCCTGTTCCTCCTCCCTTGACTCTCCTGCACATTCTTCGACCCACGCACTCTGGCAGGCTGAGATCCACCCGCCCGCTCGACCCAGACAAACCACTCCAAGCACTCCCAACACCCCGCACCCACCCCGCTTTCAGCGAATCTCTCTTGACCTCCTCTCGCTATGGGAATCGGCGGATGGTTCGCACGCGAAGGACGTGATGCTCGTGACGCAGGAAAGGAACTGTGGGGGCTTTCTTCGGGCGGTGGCGAGAGAGGGGAGGGAGAGCTGAGCTGATCTGAGCTGTGCAGCTGGGTGTTCACAAGGACGCATCGCTGGAAGAGGACGGGGAAGAAGGTGTTCAAGAGGAAGTACTGGGGTGAGTGTGATGCTTCTTGAGTGCTGTTGCGGGTGCGGAGAGTTGGGAGGGCGAGTGGATTGCCTAGGGCGTGATTCAGGAGGTAAGGGGAACAGCGATCCAGGTGCTGACCCGTTGTTGGATCACACAGGCTGGTGGATCATCCTGATCTTCATATCCGCCTCCTCGGTCGCCCTCTCCCTCTATCGCGACCGGCTTATCACCGCCTTCGCTCCTCACAAAGAGGACATCGTCAATTTCCCCGCCTCCTTTGTCTACCCCGTCCTATTGCTCATCGCTATCTCGTTTCCGCCTCTCTTTGGCCAAGAGATCGTTATACTCATCGTAGGCGTGATCTGGGGGCTTTGGTACGGTTTCGGTGAGCACCTCTGCGTTTGGTGTAGCGAGCGAGAGCTGACACGAGATGGTTGACAGCGATCGCGTGTGCTGGTGCGTTTCTTCGACGTTCCTCAACGAGGAAAGCAGCCAACGACGTTTTGCAGGAACGTTCCTGGGAGAGCTGGCATGCTTCTTCGTCTTCAAGTACTTTCTCACCGCGCGAGCTCAAAAGTGGGCATTATCTCAACTCGGGCTCGTTGCGGTGCTGATCTACGATTCTGACAGGATCGAAGACGAGCGCGTATTCTACGCCTGCTTGGCTCGACTGATGCGGGACGGCGGCATCGGCGTCGTGATTCTGATGCGATATTCAGCGGTGCCGGGCCATGTCGTGACTGCTGTCCAGGTACGTCTCGCCCTTTGCGACTGCCGCTAGACGACGCTCACCTCGCTTCACAGTCCACCGTCGGCATGTCAATATGGCTCTACTCGATTGCGGGTCGGTCGTTTCTCTCCCTTTTATGAAGAACGCGCGCTGATCTGGCCTTTGTGACTCCAGTCGTTGCCTCGCTACCGAAACAATTTGCGTTTGTCTATTTGGGCGTCATCTTGTGAGCTTCCTTTGAGTACTCGAAGGAACGAACAGAAACTGATACAGCCTTCGCAGCGGCTCCAAAGTCGGCGACCACGCGACCGAGAGCGAAGCCGACGCCGCTCAGCGCGAGCGTTACAGTACGTCCCGACTTCTTCTCCAGCACCCCATCGCTGACCCCTCTCACAGTTTCATACGGTGTCTTCCTCGCCACGATCCTCTCCACCATCGTGGCGATGTACGTCGTACGTACCTCCTCTCCTCCCCTCCCGCCCTCCTGACTCCCCGCAACAGATCTGGATGCGCGCTCGCCGTATCTACCCCGACGTAGTGCGCGAGTACGAGCAGCGCAAGTTCCTCACCGAAGAAGCGAAGCGTCTGGCCGGAGAAGCTCCGCAGCTGGACCGTGTGCGACACGAATCGACGTTGGGCATGTCGATGAGCCGCGAGTTGGAGGGGAGGAGTAAGGAGGGATTGCTGGAAGAGGGGTTGGGGAAGGGGGTGGGGAATGGGTTGCCGACGTTTACGCATGTGGCGCTCGGGACGTCGTATGATGCGCAGGAGCAGTATCCCCCGTACAGGCATTTGCCCATGGAGAGCGAGGGCACGGAGGTGTATCAGGGGGTAGGGCCTTATGGCGGGGTGACGAGCTATGCGATGCCCGAGTGAGTTCGTTCGCTTGCGTGCGGAGGCTTCGCTGATGTTCTGGTGGCGTAGGTACCGGGTGCGGAAATAACGAGACGAGACGGACGCTTTGTAGGACGTGGCCTTTAACGAACCTGTGCTTTTCGACGATACGAATTGCCGTCGAGCGAGAGCGGCAGGCAGTCGGTAACGAGGAGACCGTCCATTCCAACCTCCCTCCTCAGAGCGTCGGCATCTTCATCGCGAACCCCCTCACCTCCTCCGCAAGCTCCTCCAGCGCCTTCTGCAGCTCTTCGTACTCCACGCTGAGCACCTTAACCTCCTGCCCAGGCACAGGGAAGAGGAACCCCTCGTCCGCATCGCACGTCGTCCCATACTCTGGCACCTTGCCCTCGAGGAAGTAGGCACGAGCGACTTTGGCGGTACAGAGGGAGGGGTGGGCGAGAGAGCAGTGCCCGAACCTTTGTTTCGTTAGTGGGTGAGAAGAGGGAGGGAGAGGAGGACGAACCCGTTTTGGATGAGGAGGGAGGCGCTCTCGCTGCCGAATCCTTTCGACATGGATCGAGCAGCCGAGAGGGGAGTGACGGGGTCGGCGGTGTTGCTGAAGAAGAGGACGGGGAAGCTGTGCGACAGCATCAGCGCCGTATCTTAAAGGACAGAAAGGTACGCACTCGGTCTTGCGGAGCCCATCCTTGACGGTCCACGGACCTCGGTACGCCTCGATCGCCTTGTGCCTCCAGCGACGACATTGAGAGACCCAAATGGCCCAAATCTCGCCGGTGGGAGACTTGGAGTCGAGCTCGTGAACGTATGAGGTGAGCGTGGAAATGGAGGTATCCTGCGAAGCCAAGTTAGTTCTCGCTCGCTCGAGCGAAAGGGTCAAAGAGCGAACGTTGAGAGCACGCGTGTCAGTGTCGGAGCACATGATCGCCTGCGGTACGAGATGAGTTCCAGGAGAAGGCGCGAGCGAGAGAAAGGACGCACAGCGGTCGAAGCCATCGAGCTCTCCATCGAGCGGTGGAAGACGTTGTCGAGTGGGTCCTTGCGCTCCATTTCGTCGTTGTGGTTGTTCATCTCGTAGAGGAGTGTTCCGTCGCCCTTCTCGAGAGCCGCGAGGGCCGTAGCAAGGGCAGGCCTGTCGCTCTCGTTAGACGGTCGCTGGAGAAGATAGGGCGGCGACGCACCAGAACTTGGGAGCGTAGAGACCGTGGAATATCTGCAGCTCTTGTAAGTAATAGTGTTGATAAAAGAGGGAGGACTCACAGCATACTTGACATCGGACGCTCCAACGCTCCCAGGTCCGACCTTGGACTTCGCAACCGCCACAGGACGCTCCCTCAATCTCTCTATCATCTCCTCCACCCTACGCTGAATCCCCTTCGAGACTCCCGCGAAATCCTTCGTCGCATTCGTCGCTAGCGCGCATCCAGCGGGTCCGGAGGAGGCGCAGGCATCGAAGAAGCCGGCGTACGTTTTCGAGGTGTCGGACATGCCGCTGCGACCCCAGTCCCAGAAGTTGTTGGTGTACGACACAGAGTCAGAAACTCCGTCGAGGAGAACTCCTGCGAGAGAGACGGGGGTCAGCAAGAAGGGTGAGGAGGGAGGACACGAGCGAACGGTGGACGAGGTCTGGGAACATCGCAGAGAATGTCGCGCCGAGGATGGTGCCGTAGCTGTGGAATGGATCAATTTCTGGTCACTAAGGCGAAGAAGGAACACACCTGAAGCCCCAGTACGAAAGCTTCTCCTCTCCAATCGCCTCCAAGATCCTCTTCATATCCCGCACCACAAATGCCGTCGAGCTGCTCCTCAGAAGAAGCTTCTCCCCGTTCTCCTCGCACGCTCCAACCAGTGCTTCGGCGAAAACGTCCAGCTGATTCATCCATTTCTTCTCCCCCTCCGCATCGCCCTCCAAGTCGGAAAGGAGGCCTAGCTTCTCGATGTCGCGCGCGAAACGAACGCCGTCGCCAGCCGTGGGGAAGCATTTGAGCGAGGGAGATGTGAGGTTGACGGCGCGTGGGTCCCAGGAGAGGATATTGTAGCGTCCTTCGAGGATCACGGAGAGAGCGTTGCCCGCACGAAGGACCATTGAGGTGCCGCTCCCTCCTGGCCCGCCTGGGTTGATGCTGTTGCGACGTTAGCTTGCGTCTCTGGAGGTGAAAAAGAACTCACAAGAGACTGCCGAGCTGCTCGCTGAGTGGCGCCTTAGCGGGGAGCATGCGGAGCGCCAGGGAAACGGTCTCGTTTGCGAGCGGTTGGGAGTAGTCCATCGGCACGGAGAGGTAGGAGCACAGGGACTCCGTCACATCGGGGCAGGGATACCAGGGGAGAGTGCCGCGAGGATTGTAGATGGGTGATGGCGGGGAGTTGAAGGAGAGCTGACGGATCCTGATGAAGGCGAGGAGAGGGAGGAGGAGGAGTGGGAGGGGGATCAGCCGGCGCCGACTCGGGGAAGGAGGAGTCGTAGTCGTCGGCAGCAGAACCTTCTTCTCGTCGTCCATCGTGTCGTTCGAGAGGGACAGAGAGGCGACACGCGGTCGAAGGGAGCACAGGATTTAGCCGGCGGACTTTCGGACTCCGCCTCTCTCCCTCGCAGGATCGTTGCTGCTCAATACGGTTGCTCAAAGAAAAGGGGAAGACATTACAAGTAGAACCTCAAGGGAAAAACAACAAATCCTCCTTCCTTCCTACTGCACGACCGCTCCCTCTTTTGCTAGGGACGACGTCCTCGTCTTCGGCCTCACCGTCTCTCCAGCCTCCCTCCCATCCCCAGGCTCCTCCTCCACGATTCCCACCCCCTCCCACCCCTCCTCCGTCTTCTCAAACTCGACCGCCACACCCTCCACGAGCACCCCCTCCCCGCCCACCGAAGTCGACGACAAAGGACTAACGACAACAACGCTCTCGTCCTCCGGCGTCGCGACGACCGGCTCCTGCGACGGCCTCGTCGACAGCGGTCCAGCAGCGGTATACCACGACGCCTCCCTCGACGGTGAACTGTCCCGCACCCATTCCTCGTCCTCTCGCTGCGGAGGAGTCGACGCCAGCCCACTCGCACTGGCGTCGGTGCTGTCGAGCTCCCAGTCGTCTGGCTCTGAGAAGGGATCGCTGCCGTCCGAGTCGGTCGTGGGGGAGGCAGGATCGCCCGAGCCGGCTGAGCGACGCATCCAGGCTGGAGGACTGTCGGCGAGCGCGAAGATGGGCTTGTGATTCTGCGCCAGCTAGGGACGATGCGTCAGAATGAGGTGCGAGGAAGCGGAAAGGGAGGAACGAACCTGACGGACTCGCGAGCTAAAGTCCTCCCAATCGTCCTCGTCCTGGATCAGGAAGCCGAGGAGCATGCTTGGGTCGAGACTCGACAGCGCCATCTTGCGCACTTTGTCGCAGTGGTACGTCCGCAGCGCCGAATCGGGGTACGCATCGAAGAAGAAGTCTCCCAGTCGATCTGCGGCGTTGGGAGAAGTTTGCGCGGGCGAAGGAGTGGTCGGAGAGGGGACCACGGTGACGAACGAGTCGGAGACGACGAGGTCGGGGGGGACGCTGCTGGAAGGAGTGAGGACGCTGGAGAGGGGGAGAGTTTGGGCGGCGGCAAAGAGGTCGGCGGGAGGGTGACGGAGAGGGATCGAAGGACGAGGGTGGTGCGGATCGATGTAGAAGAGGGAATCGGCCTGTGCGCCGACAAAGTAGTACGACGACGAAGGCCTGCCGCCTGCGATACCGACCGACTGGGGGAACTGAAAGATGGTCTGCGTCCCCGACGTCGTCAGCCTCCCGCCTCCTACGCACGCAGCCCTAAACGCACCTTGATCGCCTCGTAGTAGATCGGGTTCACGCCATCAATCCCCAACCGGAGCCCAATCAGCACCAACACTGGCTTCTTCCACCTTTTGCCCGTCTTCTCCGCCGCCACCTCGACCTCGCTCCTGTACACCGTCCCGTCCACCACGCTGCACACCGCCAACCCTGCCGGCTTAAACTCATTCACAAGCGCCTTGATCGCTCCCGCCGCCGTCGAAGGCCCGAACCACTCTCCGACCTCCTTGCCGAGCTGCTTGCCCATGAGCGCGAAGCGGTGGACGGAGAAAGGGGCGAGAGGAGAGGGGTCGTCGATGAAGAGAGAGAGGAGGCGGGCGTACTCTGCGTGTGAGGGTGGGGGAGACAGGGGGGCGAAGGAAGGAGGTCCAGAGTTGATGAGCGAGGGGAGAGGTCGTCGCCAATCTGGTGGCGCGAGTTCAGCATTTCGTGAGGAGTGGGGAAAAAGGGACGTACTTCGGCCGAGATGAACGGTCACGAGCGCGTTGGCGAGCAAGCTCTGCCCTGTTCGCAGCATGCATCCCCAGCCCGTATCGCTCGAAAGTCCCTCGTTCGCCCTCGACCCTCCGCGACCCATGCTCATGCTCAGCGTGTTGAAAACGGCATGCACGCCACCAGTCTGTGGGGAGCAAGGGATGGGCGGGAATCCAGAGCGGTAGGTAAGGGCGATTCGCGAGTAGAAGTCGTGGTAGAAGAGGAGGGGCCAGCCGTTCGTCGCTGAAGGCAGAGTGAGCTGGTTGGACAGTCGTAGAGAGGTCGTAGGCGAGGAGGGTGAATCAAAGGCGGCGGGAGGAGTAGAGAAGGGGGGAGTGGACGAGTGCCGAGGGAGGGAAGAGCGATCCACCTCGAGCTCCGTCGAATCCCCACGCTTCTTCTCCTTCCCCTTCCTGCTCTTTCCAAGCGCCGTCAAGCTCTTCCTCTTTAGGTAATTCTCCTCCCTCTCCCGCTCCTTCTCCGCAATGTCGTCCGCCGTCTCGGGATTCTCGATCCCGGCGACGTATCCGGGGTGTCGAACGCCCAGGACCCAAATGTCGTCCTCGCACCGATCCGCCGTGCTGTCCGTGTCGAGAAAGTACTGCACGGCCTTGTCGAGCATCCGATCGAGCGGTCCCAACCTCCCTCCCGGCGAGCCTCCTCCATTCTTCTGCGGACTGGGCGACTTCACGCTCGCTTCGCTCGTCGCGGCGTTCGCCGGTCCGCTCTCCTCCATTGTCGGTAGGGGAAGGTGCGTCGACGAGCCGCTTGCGCCGTTGTGAAGCATGCTCGTGAACCACCCTCCTATCCGGCCTGCGACGTTTGGGGTTGCGCCATTTTGAGATTGACCGAGAGTGTTTGCGACGGACCGGGAGAAGGGTGTCGTGGGAGGAGGGTAGAAGGAGGAGGTCGAGGAACGGAGGTCGAGGAGGGATGCCGAGGGGTTGGCGGTACCGTAGGGCGCGCGAGAGGACGTCGTCGATCTGGTCGATACGGGAGGGCTGACGGAGCGAGTAGGGGGAGGGGTAGAGTCGCGGCCAAAGAGCTTGAGGTTCGACTTGGTCCGCTTGAGACTGAAGCGACCGCCTTTCGAGGAGGCCTTGTCGCTGCCTTTCCGTCGATTCTCCTCTCCTTCGCCCTCGCCCTCCTCCAGTTCCGCCGTCGCCCATTCCTCCGATACCTCGTCTCCCGAAGCTCGGCTATCCCGCCTGGACGACTTTAGCGAGAGGCTTCCAAAGCCCATTCCGTGCCGCTCCCGCTCGCCGGTCGAGGACGAGGTCGAAGGTCGAGGGGAGGCAAGCCCTTGCGAGAGGTCGGACTGGTTCGAGCTCGAGGGGGAGAGGCAGATGGTCGGGTTCAGCATCTCTTCCACTCCTACGGACTTGACGCGGTTCCGAGAGAGCCATTTCGTGAGCTTCTTAGTCCCGTCCGGCGGGAAAGGCGCAGTCGACAGGGCGGGAGAAGGGGCCGAGGCGGTCGTGGGGACGAAATGAGGAGGGATCACGACTAGTTCTCGTTTAGACTTTCGGCGAGGGCGGGAGGAGGAGGAAGAGTGGGAGAGGTTATCGGAGGCGAGAGGGGGACTGAGGGAGATGGAGACGGAGCCTGACGATTGCGAGCGGGATGAAGTCGTGCGAGTCGGGGGAGAGGGTTGGCGTTTGGTGTCCTCCATGCTGAGATGCTCACACAGAAGCTACCTGGCAGCGACATATAAGCACCTGTCAGCCGTGGTTCCCCTGTACGCGCTGGTCCCGCTGCCGAGAGTCTCAGAGAGAGGAGCCTCCCACCCAGCCTTCAGCCACTCCTCCCGCCAGTCTAGGTAGATACATCCTTTCTGGAAGGGAACGCCAGCTCCGTAGAGTCGCCTGGAACGCCCAACTGTCACCGCCCCTGAGTAGGTCGCCCAACATCTTCCCGCGTGTTGTCCGTTGCGAGGACGAACTCACGAGCTTCTCCGCGTAATCGACGTGGCCACTTGTGCTCCTGAGCACTCCGCGTTGGCTGCGTTAATTCTCAAGTTAGGAGAACGAGTCGCGAGGTCCGAGAGGCGGTCGGGTCGAAGGGGTTCGAGGGGAGGTTGGGCGTTTGTTGCAGCCGCTCCCACTGGTGCTGATGGATGTCGAAGAGGATCAGGAGACTCTGCTGAAGAGCTGTGCTGGGTGTCGTCGGCGGGGGGAGTTGAGCGGAGGAGAGCTGCGTGACGAGGAACGACGGGCGTCTCTCTCCCTCCGACCAAACGCCCTCAACACACGAATACCAAGCAGTGAGTCCGCTGAGAACGACTGGAGCAAGGCTGACATCCAACCCCTCGCAGTGCCTCCTCGCCAGCAGCAGCCCACCGTCTCCCTCAGCCAGATCCTCGCCTTCCAGTGGCAAGACCCCGAGTCTCGTGAGGCCAACAGCAAGGTCGCGATCGCATTGGCAGTCTTTGGCGGTGCTGTCGTGCTCTTCAGCCAACTCGGAGACCTCCTCGTCCCCGCCCTATAGGTGAGTCCGCCGTTCGGCATCGGAGGCTCACCCAGAGATCGGAAGAGCGTCGTGTAGGGAAAGAGTGTCCTAGGTGTGTAG